>Ga0181576_10000311_pt1 | contig 34944 bp, 33 predicted proteins | sample 101ome_22_FD_132464 | JGI IMG/M metagenome (GOLD analysis project Ga0181576, IMG submission 132464) | Coastal salt marsh microbial communities from the Groves Creek Marsh, Skidaway Island, Georgia - 101412BT metaG (megahit assembly) | ecosystem: Environmental > Aquatic > Marine > Intertidal... | reverse complement strand
CCTGCGGCTATGTCGTCCATCATTTGTTTAATAGTTTCAGTTCTATCCATTTTCTACTCCTTGTTCACCTTCTTGTGGTTGTCCCTCAGGATCACCACCGTCAACTGGACTGAATGGACTCCATTGATATTGTCTTTGTAATTGCGGTTCTAGTGCAATTTCATTTTCCATTTCATCAATCTCATCATCAGTCAGTCTTAGGATTTCCTTCTGGACATACCTCTTACTGAAAAGCGTTCCTATAAATGCGGATACGCCGTTTAATACTTCTATTCTACTTCTTAGGATTTCTTGATCCTTAGACTCTGTATAGTAAGCATCTGATGCAAACTCATAAAGTAAATCATCCTTCATGTGTTTCCAATCATCTTCTGTTATAACACCCTTTAAAAGTAATTGTGTTCGTAACAGATCGTCAAACATGACGCTAAATCTTTTTCTTAACTTAGAAATAAACTTAGTAAACTTTAATTCATCTCTATTTATTTCTGCTGCACGACCGAAATTTAATCCGCCTTGCTCTTGAAGTCTGGAAATTGGAACATTTAATGCTTGATATAATTTCTTTTGGAAGTATTCTACGTCTTCAATCTGTCCTAGATTTTGCCCAGCTGGCAAGGTATCTATTTGTGTTCCTGTTCCACCTTCTCTACGTGGGAGCCAAAAGTCCTCCAACATAGACATAAACTTTTTGTCGTCTCTTATTTCTCCTGTTGAAGCATCATAAACAAGTTTATTTCTATACCTGTCCATAATGTCTTTTAGGTATTGCTCTGCTTTAATTGCTGGCAAATTACCTACATCAACATAAAATATTCTTCGTTCCGGTGCTCTTGTTATTCTGTATATAACTACAGCATTTTCCATCATACGAAGTTGGTTTGCAGGTCTAATAGCTTTATGTAAGTAAGATAAAGGTATATTTTTATCTTGATCTATTAGCCCACTTGGAGCAAATACAATAGCATCCTTAGTTACTTTAAGTGCTTGCGATTGTTCGCCCGCTTTATATTGTCCTGGTTTTGAAGATAGTCCTTTATCGTTATATAAAAAGTATTCTTCTACCTTCTTAATGAAGTTAACCCCGCTCTGCGGATTCTTTTCCTTTTTAACTTCCCTAACTTTAGTAATCTTTCTAGGGTCTATGTATCTAATATCTTTAATACCGTCCCTAGGTTTTTCTGTGTCGATAACTTTGTGGAAAAATATTCTTCCATCAATATACCAACGTCTAAAATAGTCTTGAGCTCTTGATCTAAAATCTAAGAGCTCGACTATATTCTCAAATTCTTTGTGAATTTGTTTCTTGACAGCTGGACTCATTTCCACTCTATCAAGATTTAATTTTACGGGTTCTTCATCCTCGAGATTAGATATACTATCGTTACAGATATCCTCAATGGCTGAATCTACATCAGCGTGCATTGATATATCTCTATATCTTTTAATTAACTCTGCTTCGGACGATGCTACGCCTTCTAAATCTAAGTAGGTGCCGTAATAGCCACCTGCTCTAATACTTTCGACGGACCCATCGTCGGTTGGAGCCACAAACGATTTTTCCGTCTGTGGCTTCTCGGTCCGAGTTATGTTAAACCCAAAAATCTGCATAATTTATTACCTGCCTACTTAGTTAACGACTGTGTAAGCTTGATATTGAAATGTTACTGTAAACTCTTCAATGATATCGTTCTGAGCATATTGTAGTCCAATTTCAGACATCTGAATTGGAAACGCACCTTGTAACTGATATCTACCGCCTGGCAATACCTCGTCATTTCTGTCAAGATGTTCTACTTCTACATTAACTTGATAATCGCTAGGATTTAAAATACCTTCGTTATCTAGTTTTCCGTTCATGCCTTCCATCCAAGCTTCGAAAGGTCTTCTAAGTGAAAATCCAGTGTCATTAACTACTGTGATTGTCCACGGATCGAAGATTCTTTCTCCTGCTAACTTAACTTCCCTACCCCTATATTGTATAATGGCTGGGTTTACTGTTGAAGCTGGAAGTGCTGCTCCTGATACTAAAAGCGAATATGATGGGTCCACGTTACCAACGTATGAAGGGAAAGCTAATTTTACCTTAAACTGATTGGGACGTGCTCCACCTGCGCCGAGTCTACCTTTAAATTGATCTATGTCCATTTGTTTCTCCTCAAATATTTATAAAGGTTAGCCACCAACTTCTTCAAAGCTTACGCCTGTTCTGGTTGCTATAAAGTTTAATTGAACAAAGTTAATAGACTTAGTTGGTTTTAAGAAAATGTCAGCTACAAAACTATTAGAATCAATTACTTGATCTGTGTTGTTGCTTTCATTACAAACCACTTTAAAGTCATATAAGCCTCTGCGCCCTTTTACATCTCTTAAGAAAGGTTCTATAATAGATGTAAATTGTGCTCTTGTGAACTCATCATTGAATTCAAACATTGAAAACTTAGCTGCTGTAGCAATCGCTTTTTCTAATACAATAAACAATCTTCTGACATTAATTCTGTCAAATGCTGAAGGTTTTTGTAACATAGTTTTATCACCAAATAATACAATACCTGCTCCTGGGAATCCTACTACTGGATTAACACCTGCTTGGTATAAAGTATCTCTTTCAGACTTCTTAGGGCTAAACGCTAATTTAATAGCATTTTTAATTTGGCCTCTATTGTAGCCTGCTGGTGAGAACCATGCATCTGCGGTTAAGTCTGTGTTTACACAAAGACCTGCTATGTCGCCGTTCAATGGAATCCATCTGAATACATCGTTATATCTATCATACATATATTTCCATCCTGAATCAAATACTGAATAAGATGTTGTTGTATATGTATTTCTGTCTGTTACTACGTCTGCTGCCTCTGAGCCAGCGTTATTAACAACGGCTGATTTTTGTGGTGAAATGAATACTAGACAGTCTTTTCTAACTGTTGCTACGTTATCTTGAATCCATTTACCAACGGTTTGTGAGTGTCCTGATGCCATTAATAATGATACATCAACTAACTCGTCGTTAGCAAATAAAGCATATCCGTTTTGTTTGTCACCGTCAGCAGGAGCTGCATCTGCACCGTTTGCTAAAGAAACAGTAGATTCGCTCGATGTATGAGCAGAAGTAAATGTTGTGCTCTGTTTTTGACCCCATGTTGAGTCTGATGCTGGGTGGTCTGTCCACCAAATATACTCGGATTGTGTGTTGATTACGTTTTTGTAATAATTCGAAGCGCCAACGCTATCAACAGCGTCAGATGCTTTTGAAACACCTTCGAATTTTTCTAGTATTGTTCCAGCAGTTCCTGTGAAATCCCCATCTTCGTCAATGACGATAATGTGAAGTTCATCTACAGAACCACCTTGTGCGGATGCTGATGTTGTTACACTTGGTGCATATCCAAAGTTATCTTTGTATGCCCATGTGGCGTAGTCTGAGCTATCTGCGAAAGAAACTAAAAGTGAATTACCTAAAGTTCCTGCCCATTTAGCTGCCCACATACCATTAGAACCGCTTCCATCTGAATGATTATTGTCATAATCATCATCGTTTGTTATTAATACACCTGCAGTTGCACCAGCGTTTAGTGCGGAGCTTTGATCTACTACTCTTACTACCTGTAGAGCAGAACCATATGCCAAGAATGAAGCCGCTGTCATAAAGTCTACAGCAGTATCATTGTCGGGGACTCCAAATACTTTTTTGAGATTATTCTCTGAATCTATTTCTCGGATCTCGCCTACAGGGCCCCATTTGAAGTAACCTGCGATGCCGCCTCTAGTAGAAGCAACTGCAGGAACTACGGTAGTCAGGTCCTTTTCAGTAACGAGAACTCCTGGTGATAGCTGAAAAGCCATATTTATCTCCTCGGTTTATTAAAATGAATGACACAAGTTATGTTTCATTCTGTTATTTATAAAAATAAAAATTTATGTTTTTAATAGGTAGACAGATCGCGCATTTTTCGCGCTATATCCTTCCTATTTTTGTCATATTCATCGTCTAATATCCAATAGTCACCATCTGCAACCCACGTTTCAGTGGTATCATTGGAACGCCTGTGTAAAAAGGGCGTTAATGTATTATTTATACTTTCTGCTTTCTTGTTATATAACTGCTCTCTTGTTGCAACATCTGTTAGTTCCTTAAAGAAAGCTTGTGTCGAAAGCCAACCAAACAATACATTACACATCATCAAGTCATCGTGATATCCTTCATCAGCTTGATATGTGTTACCTTTTTCTGTAAACGTCGACATCTCTTGTATTGTGTCTGCGTCAAAACATAATAATTTCTGTTCTTCTATCAATGATTTAAAGTTAAAACAGCCTTGCTTTTTAACTGCTCTCGAAGTATTAACACCCAGTCTTGTGCTTCTGCCGAAACCCGGTGAAATATACTGTCGTTGTTTTTCTGTAACTGTGCTAAATATGTTGTCGTATTCTATTTCTTCGTGTAATATGTCTACTACTTGTTGTCCTAAATCGTTTGTTTCTAATAATAAGAATGCTGTGTTGTAATCGTTTCCTACTTTTGATATTACATTAGGAAATAATAGTGGTGGCATTTTGTTATGTCTATACTTAGCTACTATTTTATAAGGCATTTCTGTTATATCATATACAATAAATGCGCTATAGTCTCCACCTATACCTCTTGATGTGTCTATTGTTATAGCATAGTAATTATCTTCTTTAGGATTTTCGTATATATCTAAGCCATCATTACTGTATATAGGGTCTACACTAGACATCATACCTATTGTTTTAGCACTAATTAATGTATTAGATGAACCTAAGAATTCACATAAAACCTCTTGGTTATATTTTAATTCTCCAAGTAAGTCTAATTGTGATTGTGCCCACTTTTCATCTCTTCCTGGAATTTCTGAATAATGAATAAAGTGATTTACAAATCCATTAACTCCTTTTTCAGACTCATTCCAAAACTTCCAAAAGTGATTATATCCTAGTGGCGTAGATGTAAGTAGAATTTTTGTAGTTTCACCAGCAGAAATTGTCGGATATACTGATGCGAAAAATTCATCTGCTACATTGTTTGGAATAATAGCAGCCTCATCAATATATAGCCAGTTTACAGACTTACCCCTAATGGCAGATGTTGTGGTAGCAGAAGAAAATACCTTACTATTATTTTCTAATTCTACGTCACCTTTGTTCCAAGTTTTAACTCCTTGTTGCATCCATATAGGTAAGTTTTCATACATTGTCTGATAACGTGCTAAAACTTCTCTAGCTGCTGAGGATTTGTTAGCCATAATAGCTACTGTTTTATCACTATTAAATATACTATACCACAAAATACAGGCAGCAGCTGTAACTGTTTTACCTTGCTGTCTACCTTCCATGAGAATAACTTTACGATTATTTAATATAATATCTACTTTTTCTCTTTGACAATCGTATAGTTTAAATTGTTGTAAACCTGAGTCTAGTGTAACAATCCAACAATAATGTTCTATAAAATATATAGGATCTTCAGAACATTTAACATATTCTTTTAATTGTTTTTTAGTAAAATCATGTTGGTAACCTAAAGGTTTTAGGTTAGGATTGCCGTGGTAGGATACCTTTATGTTCTCATCTTTGTTCATACTATATTATTTATTAGTTAATTTTTTTCGGATCTACGTCTTTACCCTTAATTGCATTGAGTAAATCTTTTGTAGAACCAACAAATAAATTGTTATTAGTTACTGCTGCTTTCTTATCAGTTTCACCTTTAACTCTTTTTTGTTTTTCTCGTATTTCAATTTGATCTTTAGCACCGTCTTGTAATGTTTTAATTAATGTTGCTGCCACTTCATATGCACGAGGTTGGTCGCTATTTTTAGCAATGTTGAGGATGCCTTGTATAGCATCCTCAGCGTAAACGTTAGCACGTTTTAAAATGTTTCTTGCTTCCTGAAAGTCTTTGTCTGCTTCTATTTCAGGTGGCAAGTCAGGTAAATTTTTCTCTTTTTTAACTACTTCAAATGTTTTATCTAAAGCTGTTGTAGGAGATGTTTTAAACTTTTTGTCTAGTTCGTCGAATGGATTCTTTGGCATTAGTCTGTATCTCCCTCAAAATATTCTATAATATCATCTATAAATTCATATGTATCAGCTGGGCCAAGTGTTGTGTCTGCTAAATCCGTAGTAGGATTTTTAGGCCTTATTAGTTGTTTTACTCTAATGTCTGTCATATCTGCTTCTGTATATAGCTGCGTAATAACTGTTTTAATCATCTCAGATTTACTTACGTCACCGAAGAAGTTTATTCTCATTGTAAAATTAAGAGTCCATATTAAACTTTGTCTTGCGCTATACTCTCCATCGTATTCATCGTCATATTGAATACTATCTAATGTTATTTTAAGATCTCTTTTGACTCCTAACTCAGGTAATTCATTAATTGTAACATTAAAGTCTGGGTTAAAGTGAGGCAATATCTGTTCTACAATTTGTAATCCATCTTCTTGATGTTTACAAAATATATATAAACTTAAGCTCATATTATATGGAGTAGAAACAAAAGCAGATCTTGCTTTGTTTACATCGTCGCCTACACCAATAGCTTTATTCCTTTGTATTTGTGATACCTTTCTGCTAGGGTCATATAAAAATTGTTGTATTTCAAATCCCATTCTAGGAAGTGTGATTGCTACTTCCCCTCTTGTAGTTGCATCTGGGATTTGTCTTATTCTTGATAAGAACTTTTGTTTAGTTGAATATGCTAATGGAACTTGTAAACTTTGAACTATATCTCCGCTAGAATTTTTTCTATCTATTTGTATGTTAGCAAACAAAGTTCCGAAAGCTATAATAGCCTTCTTAATGTGTTGATGATAAAATGATTGATTCTTAAACATTATATAACCTCACCGAATGGGTTTTTCTCGCTAAAGTCTAATATGTCTTCAGCTAATGTTATGAATTCACTTTCATCTGTGTTCTGTAATGTTTTAACACCGAAGGATTCTAATATCAACATGCTACTATCTTCTTGTAACATATCTCCGCCGTCTTCTAGTTGTAACTTAAAGTTCAACATATCTACTGAGAAGTCGTCTTCGATGCCATCTAGTTCCGTAATACCAGTATCCAATACTTCTGAGCTGTAGTCTATTAGCTCACATTGTAAACGGAACAAATAAATTTTTCCTAATTGATAAAAAGGATTTTGAAAGTCCACATATTTAATCTCGAATAAGGACTTTGTTTTTGCGAAATATAACAAGTCACCTTCAGCAGGCCTATCTTCTAATGTAGGTGCATATGGTGCTGTAATTGCATGATGTTCCCATCGTCTTTTGGGAAGTAAAAATGTAGCAGTATCTCTAACTTCAATACCAAACTTTGTAAATAAATCTCCTTCGCCTTCAAAGCCCTCAGGATTTTCTAAATACATTTCTAATGGATATGCCTGTGTGAATTGTGAGAGTGTGTCCTCATCAAATAGGCTGTCTTCTGCTACTAATGTTCTGGGTAAGTAATATATGTCGTTGCCATATATTTTTACTGATTCTATAATCAAATCCTCTATAAGACGCTGTTCAGAGGTTGTCCCCTGCATGTCTCCTGATTGAAAATAGAAATTGGTAGGCACGTTATCCTACCTTAAAGCTAGGTGGTAGTTCGTATCTGCTCTGCATTTCTCGTTCGATAGTATCTATTTCTTGAATTGCTTCTCCGAATATGTTATCGCCGTTAAGAACAACACCGCCTGGTAACTGGATTCCTCCGAATTTTTTTAAGTTCTCGCCCCATTGTCTTTTTATCAATGCTGTGGCGTATTTCTTTAAAAACATATCATCATATACTTCACTATAATCACTAGGATCTAAAATAGCATACGCTTCTGCTACAATATAATCGCCCGGATTAAAAGTAATATCCCAGTCAGTATCTATATAAAGTCTGTTAGTTTTTCTGTTCCATCTAATCTGTCTTTCACTTACTAAAAGTTTTTCTAATGTTTGTAAATGTGTTTGCACGACTGAATAATACATCATGTCTGCACCTAACAAATTATATAAATCGTTTTGTCTAAATTGATACATAATATCGAACAAGTTTCCGTCTCTTGTGTTTGCAGTTGCTGCCCCACCAAAGTTAAAAACTCTTGTAATGCCTAATATGCCGTTGCCTATTGGCACCCATGTGTTCTCAATATCACCTGCAACATAAAAGTCTGTTGCTGCTAATGATGCTGTAACACCTGATTCTGAACCTGTAATAGTTTCTCCTGCTTGAAATGTGCCTTTAATTTTTTCTACTGTAAAAACACTTGCAGAAGTTATTTCGAATATTTTTGTTGTTGCTCCACTTGTAGAGCCTGTTAATGTTTCTCCCTTTTGGAAGTTCTCAGCGTTAACACCGCTGATTGTAAGAGTAGAACCTGTTATTTGATGTTGAACGTATGTTCGTTCGACACCATCAAAGTGATACTCTTGCCAAAATTGCAAGGCATCATCAATTCGATCTGAAATTTGATCTTCGTCAACATTGATTTCGATAACCGGGAAGCCCAGTCTTCGTAAACAATAGTCTGTTAATTCAGTTCTAGTTGATAATGCCATGCTTCATAATTTCCTATTAATTGAGTAATGTGCCACTAGCGTTGTAAATGTTAACTCTATAATATGAACCCGATTGTCCATCTAATGTGTCAGCATCTAATCCGCTACCTGCGCCGTCTACTGTAAGTAGGGCGTTTAGTAATTCTGTTGCACTTGAATAAGTTTCTGAGAAACTTATTGCACCCGTTGATGAGTTATAAGATAAGTCACCAGCTACACTAATAGCTGCTCTAGAACGAGCATCTGTGTAATATAAATTGCTGGATCCTTCACTTACGTCGTCAGTATCTTTACTGCTAAGATCTAAGTTTGCTCCTGTTTGAAGGTTAACTCTTGCATCTGCTCTAGCGTCTGTGTAATATAGGTTGCTTGAACCTTCAGTCAGACTGTCTGTATCTTGATTTGAAAGACTTGAAACTGTTCCAGTTACGTTACCTGTTACATTACCTGTAACTGTTCCTGTTAAGTTTGCCTCGACTGTGCCTGCGACTAATGTTTCTGAGCCTAAGCTCCATTTGTCTTCAGACTCATCCCAGAAGAATGATTTGTTAGCCGAAGTTCCTCTTTCTATTTCGATACCTGCGTCTTCAGTAGGTGTTCCTGTTACGTTATTGTTTAGAACAATAATGTTGTCATCTACTGTCAATGTTTCTGTGTTTACTGATGTTGTAGCTCCGTTAACTGTTAAGTCTCCGTCTACTACTAAATCATTGAACGTTACATTACTGTTGGTGGCAACTGCCTGCCCGATACTAATTTCACCTGAAGATAATGTTACACCTGTTCCTGCTGAAATATGTGCTCTTACTTCTGTAGCGCTAGGGCCTGTGTAAGTAATAACACCAGTTGAACTGTTGTAACCTAAAGAACCATCTCCACCTGCATCTGTTACGGATAATAAACCTCTAACTTCTGTGTCTGTTCTTTCTGTGAAGGACATAACACCTGTAGAGTTATCGTAACTTAAATCACCTGTTGCTGAAATAGCAGCCTGTGCTCTAGCTGATGTAAAATATTGGTTCCCTGAACCTTCTGTTAAATCGTCTGTATCGAAAGCGGACATATTAACCGCTACGTCATCTGCATTAACTGTTATACCTGTTCCTGCTCCAATGTTTAAAGTAACTGCGCCTGAAGCACCGCCACCTGTTAAACCGGAACCTGCTGAAACAGATTCTATATCTCCAGCGTCATTAGTAAAACTAATAACACCAGTTGAAGAGTCGTAACTTAAATCTCCGGATACACTAATTGAGCCTCTCGCTCTAGCGTTTGTGAAATACAGATTAGTTGAGCCCTCAGTAAGGTCATCTGTGTCGGACGAGCTGGTTAACGCATCAGCATTTTTAACTAATTTGTAACCACCTTGGGTAGATCCGTCGTGAATCCTAAGGACGTTGTTTTCTGTATCGAAAGATAACTCACCAGCAGCACCTGTAAATGCATCATTTTGTGACTCTGTTCCTCGCCTAAATTGTAATTGAGTTGGCATAGTTTTCTCCTAAATATGCGGACTTAAAAAGTCCCTCCATCTATAGTTGAGCCGTCTGCTAATGTGTCCGCCTCAATATCACCTGAAATATTACTACTAGGTATATTTCCTGAAATATTTGAGCCAGAAGCCAACATAAGTTCATAACCTCCTTGGGTTGAGCCATCATGCACACGTAGCGCATAATTGGTTGTGTTTACAGATAATTCACCATCTAAACCAGTGAACGCATTGTTCTCTGTAGCAGTTCCTCGTCTGAATTGAACCTGAGTTGTCATTAATTGCTCCTAAGTTAAATTAAGTTATCCCTCCAAGATCTTCTGTTGTCAATATACCAGGAGGAGCTGTTCTGCAATCATATGCTCTTTCTGTTGGAATACCAAAAGCATCTGTTGTTGTTGCTGTTAAGTTTCCATAATCTCCTGTAGGGAATACTAAGTTAGCATCTCCCACAGAATAGTTAGCAAGTGTTACGATTGCTCCACTAGAGTCTTTAGTAAAGAGTTTTTGGTCAGCCGTGTTAAACGCTACTTCGCCTTCCGCTAAATCACTTGTAGACGGAACGCTTCCTGTTGTCCCCGACCTCTTTAGCTTTATTATCGCCATGTGTTTCTCCTACTTCTTCGTCTTTCATTTCCGAATTCTGAAAATCGCTTTGGGGCTTTTTCATTTCATCTTCTTGAACACGAAGTTCTCTAACTTTTTCTATTAATAAGTCTCTTTCTTTTTTCACAGAGTTTAACTGTGCTTTAAGAACTAGACTCTCCTGTGTGACTTCATTCAATTTTGAAGTTAATACGTTAATGTATTCATCAACAATCTGATTGTTTTCTTTTTGTTGTTCCATTTTATAATTTCACCGTTTGTTTTAAGTTAATTCTTTCTAAATTAATTAGAAAGACCCACCATCAATAGTGTTTGTCCAATCAGGAGTTCCTGAATTTGAATACAAGAAGTATCCATCAGTTCCAGCTGCTGTTGCTTGTAAAGCTCCTGTGCCGTTACCGTAAACAATACCATTTGATGTGATTGAAGTGTTGCCTGTTCCACCGTCGCCTACTGCGATAGCTGCTGACAACCCAGAAACTGTTCCACCAGTAACATTACCTTCTAAGTTAGCCACTAAATCAGCTACTGCATAACCAGTTGCTCCTGTGTCTACTGTTGTTGTAGGTGCTGTTTGTGAATCTTTAAACAGTTTCCATTTACCGTCGCCTGCGTCTCTAAAGAAACCAGAGTATAAGTCCTGTGAGCCTGATGTATCATACAGACCAAAGATACCAATATCAACTGCGTCAGTTGAGCTGTTACCTGTCGCTAATGCGATCAAAGGATCTTCAACGGATAGTGTTTGTGTATTAACAGTTGTAGATGTTCCACTAACTGTTAGGTTACCTGAAATTGTTAAGTCATTTCCGATAGTTACGTCATTCGGTAAACCGATTGTGATTTCATTACCTGAAACAGATGTCTCAATTTCGTTTGATGTTCCTGAGAACGTTAAAGTCTCTCCACCAGCGACTGTGTCGTTAGTGCCAGAGTCTGCTGCTATATCAAAAGATGTAGCGATGGCAGCTGTTGTTGCAGCTGTTATACGTCCTTTAGCGTCTACTGTTAAAACTGGAACTGCTGTTGTTGAACCGTAAGAACCAGATGAAACACCTGAGTCTGAAAGGTCTAAAGTAACTGCTGCAGTTTCTGAGCCTGAGCCTGAAACTGTAATGTTACCACTACCTGCGTCAGCAATAGTAGCAACATAGTTACCTGTTGTGTCTGTTCCCAACGCAATGTTGTTAGAACCAACAGTAGCTGTTAAGGTTACGTCTGCAGAACCATCTAAACTAACAGAACCTGAAAGGTCACCTGCTAATGTGATTGTTCTTGCTGTTGCCCAAGCACTTGCTGTATCAGCATTACCTGTAACGTCACCTGTAACATCACCAGTTAAATCAGCTGTTATTGTGCCAGCACTAAAGTTTCCACTACCGTCTCTTTTAACGATTGCAGAAGCTGTGTTAGCATTTGTAGCCGCATCAACTAAGTCTGTATAGTATTTACCACCAATCTTATGTATAACCTGGTTTGAAGAAGAGTCTTCAGATTCGATATATAATATCGCAGCAGCGCCGTCATTTGACTTATCCTTTGCATACGCTAACTCACCTGATACTAGATCAGATGTGCCTGGAGCAGTCGAGCCGTCGCTTCTTTTAATTTGAATAACTGTTGACATTTGTGTCTCCTAAATTGTTATATTAAGTTAATAATTGTGTAAATAACCATAACAAAAAAGCATTTAAGCTTATAATCTAAAATGTTCCGCCGTCAATTGCAGTAACGTTTGCACTAACATCTCCGATTGCTTGAGCAATCCATTTGCCAGTGTCTTCGTCCCATACCAAAGTGTAACCGTCTTCTAAATTCGCAGAATTAACATCGCTTAAATTAGTTAAGCCTGTTTGTGTTGTGACTCTAGATGCTGTTGTAGTTGAAACAGATGTTCCAGATGAACCTGGAACTTTTGCTACTACTTTTGCTTGTCCTGTGCCTACATTGACTTTGACTGCCATTATCTGGTTACCTCGGGCGTTACCGTTACTATTCCTTCTAAAACTCTAAGAGTTTCAGAACTGTCCGCAATTTCAATGTCATAAACATATCTACCTTGTTTTAATGCACTTGTTTGAGTAGCACTTAAAGAAATGGTAATAGTTCCTGTATCATTGACTTTTTGCGTCGTAAAATCTGTATAAGTATTAGTATGGTAGGATCTTCTTAATTGGGAAGTTACAGTATAAGAAGTTAAGTCCTTGGCAGTCCCATCATCGTTAGTCAAAGTTAAGTCTAACGAATAAGTGGTTCCTTGATCTATAACTATATTCTGTATTGTTGCCATATGATGAATCTACCCTAATGTCATATAATGTTATTTATAAGGATTATATATTGAACCAAACAATTTTAACATTAAAATATGGAAATAAATTTGACGCAGAACACGTCAATGATATTTATAATCAATGCGGGGAAAACCGTAGATTTGTCTGTGTCACGGACAATAAAAAGGGCTTAAATCCTAATATTGAAGTAATTCCTATAACCTGGGAACCTGAGGGACATTGGGAAAAAGTAAAATTATTTAAAATAAATAACTTAGGACGTATATTATACTTAGATTTAGACGTTGTAATACAAAAACCTATAGATAATTTGTTTAAAATGCTTGACAAAAACCCAATGATATGTTATACTTATTGGAAACACCCTGAGCATTACAAACAAGTTTCTAAAAATTGGAGTGAGAATTACATTAGCAATCATAATTCTAGTGTAATGATGTGGGAAGATGCCACGCATATATACGAACACTTTGTAAATAACAAAGATTACTTCATGGTTAAATATGCTGGTGATGATAGGTTTCTGTGGCACGAAGGATTTAAGTTTGATTATTTCCCAAAAGAATACATATATTCGTTTGCTTATGGTGCCGATTTTGAGATAGGTGATTACGGAACATTAGGAGGCTATCCTAAAATAAGAGAAGAATTTAATATCTGTTTATTAAACGGTTCAATTAATTTTAATGAGGATTTAAAAGTATTATATGATAAACTTTGTCTGCATAAAGTGGGGTAACAAATACTCTGCGGATTATGTAAATAATCTATATAATATGGTTAGTAGACATTATACTAAACCATTTACTTTTACCTGTTTTACAGATGAGAATGAGGGTGTAGGTTGTGATACTATGCCCATTCCAGATATAAATCCTTTACATCCTAAGTATTGGTTTGGAAAAGAAAATTATTGTTGGGATAGAGCAAAATTTTTAATGTTCAATTCTCACAAATGGCTAGGATATGAAGGTGGCTGGTGTTATTTAGATTTAGATGTAATTATACATGGCAAAATAAATGATTTAAACGAACTAGCAAAAAAGCCAAGAATAATTTATTCTCATTGGCAACCACAAAAATTAAAACACGACAGACTTTGGATAGACATTAGAGGAACATTTTATAACTCTAGTGTAATGTGTTGGCAAGGAAAACAGGCAGAACACATTTATTATGATGCGTTGGAAAACTCTGACGCTATATTCAAAACATTTTTTAAAGGAACAGACAATTATCACTATTGGAGACAGCGAGACTTCTGGAGGGATATACCTAAAGAATGGGTGTATTCATACAATAGAGGTGCTAGAAGAAGTGATTTAGAGATACATAAATATAGAGAAGACTATAAAATTTGTTTATTTAATACAGACCTTACACCAGGGCCTAATAAACATAAACAAATTGACATAGGTGATTTAAAGGATGAAAAATTATTGAGACATTGGCATGGACCTAACTATAATCGTTAACTACTTAGATAATAAGTATAGTCAAACGCACATCAATAACTTTTATACACAATGCAAAAACAGCATTGTAGATCCTTTTGACTTTGTTGTCTTTACTACACCTGACGAATTAGAACACATAAAAGAAACAAAAAAGATAGATGGCTTTATACAAGGCATACATTTTCACGTTCCTAAATATGGCAGAGAATGGTTAGAAATAGATTTAATAAAACATACAAAACCAAACGGTATTAGTTTATTTGTAACTCCTAATATTATTTTAAATAATCCTAGTAAAATTGTAAATTATAAAACAACAGGATTAGATAAAGTAAAACTTGCTGATGAAAACTTAGCATACTTTGTATATAGAAATAATGTTGTAGAAAACATTATTAAAAAGTGGGACAATGAGGAAGATGATATAACATTTATGAACGGTGAATTTAGTCAAGCATTCCAAGTAAATGAATTAGAAAACTTTCCTTTCCTAAAAGATTACACAAAAGAATATCCCACAGAATTAGAGGCTCCTATTATAACGATACCTTATTGGTATGTGCATAAAGATGAGAATTATATAAAGAACTGTTATAATAGAGCCGTTGACTTATACTCTTATTTGCCTAATCAAATAGAGATGGAAATCACAGGATATAGTTTAGAAGAAATTAAAAAGATATTTAATCAAGAACTATTACAAAGAGCAAGAATAACTAAAATACAATTATCAAATGATGTTGAGGACCCAGCATCTAATGAGGAATTACATGATATATGCCATTACTTAATAGAGGAAGGTGGCATTAGTGTAGACATTACAACAGACTTGCTAACAGAAGATGCTCACTTTTGGGGAGTATTAGGCATATTGTTTAGAACAATGGGTAACTTTACTGTAATTATGAATGAGCATACAGGGCCTAAATACGAAAAACAGTTACAAAATGCTAAGGCACTATTACAATCAGGAGCAAGAGTGTTTTGGCAATACACAAGAACAACACAAACGAATGAGGATATACAATCTGCTAAACAATTAAGTATTAAACATAACTTTACAGGATTTAATTTTATTGAAGCTAAGGTTGAAGAAGTAGACATTATCGAAACAAAAACAATAGAAAAAGAGCCAGTTCCAGATTATAAACTCATTGAACTAGAAACTATTAAAGCAGTCGAAAAAGACGCAGAATATAGAGAGATTAAGGTCAAATTCGACAGAAAAGTGCTGTGTAAGGCCAAAATAGACAACGAATGTTATATAGACAAAACAGGAAACGTTTTCCCATGTGTATATACTGCTAAGAATATATTAGAAGCTAAAATAAATCCATACGAAGATACGGATATATTATATGATTGGGAAGATAATAATTGTAAAATAAATAAACTAGAAGACATTTTAACAAACAAATTTTTTAAAGGATATTTTAATAATAAATTAAAACTAGATCCTGCAAGTGTTTGTAATAAGAAATGCGGAGGCTGTAATGAGAGTTAATTATGTATGCGCTAAGTGGGGAACACGATATGGTCCTCATTTTGTAAATCGCCTAAAAAGAATGGCATTCCATAATACACAAGAACAACATGAGGTTCATTTTTATTGTTATACAGATGACGCCGAAGGATTAGATGACGACATTAAAGTTATTGACTTCCCAGATATTCCTAACATACATCCTAAATATTGGTTTGAGACAGAGGACTTTAAATATGGCATGGCACGTTGTTGGGATAGGCCAAAAACATTTGTATTTAATACACATAATTTTGCTGAGGATAAACCTACAGGAAGATTTGTATTCTTTGACTTAGATGTTATTATACAACAAGACTTAGAACCTTTACTAACATATGACATGGAAAGGCCAACTAAATTAAAAAGTTGGTGGCAGGACCCACGTCCTATGAAAACAAGAAGATTTAAATTATCCCACGGTGCATATACAAATGGGAGTTGTCAAATATGGAGCGACGACCAAGCAGAATGTATATGGCAAGATGTATTAGAGAACCAAGAAAAAATATGGTTTACATATACAGATGGCACAGACAATTATCACTCTTGGAGATGGGGTGACTTCGGAGACAAGAAACTTTGGAATCACTTTCCTTCAGAGTTTGCCTACTCATTTAATAGAGGAAGAGATTGGGATAGTGGTGATTTAGAAGTAGGCATATATCGCCCAGGTTGTATTCTATGTGTATTCAACGTAGACTTATTACCTTTTGAAGATAACTCTAGAGGACATACTAAACAACACGATTTAGTAGATCCTAAACTATTAGCACATTGGACAGTATGATAAACATTTATACAGTAAAGTGGGGCAACAAATATTCTGCACATCACGTGCAAGCAATATATGATTCTTGTAAAAAGTTTTGCTCTACTGAATTTAAATTTTATTGCCTTACAGAAAACCCACAAGGTTTAAGTGAGGATATAAATGTTATACCTCTACCACACGGAAATAAAATGGAAAAGTGGTGGAACAAAATGTATCTGTTTGATGAGAATGTAGTAAGACAAAAAGGAGAAAAATTATTTTTCGACTTAGATGTTATTATACAAAAAGACATTCAAGAGATTGTAGACTATGAGGCCGAAGACTGTTTAGTTTTTATTAAAACACATTGGCACGATATGGAAAAACAATACAAAGAAACAAGGCACATTCCACATAAATTTACAGACTTAAATAGTTCTGTTTTGCGTTGGAATGATAATTTAAACACCGAAGATATTAGTATCTATTTTCAAACACATATAGATAAAATACTTTGGTATTATAGGGGAATAGATAACTTCTTTCATCACCGAGGTGTTGCGAGAATAAAATATTTTCCTATTGGGTGGGCATATAGTTTTAACCAAGGTTACATATATCCTCACGATATAGAAAAACAAGTATATCGAAAAATTCCTTTCGTATGCTTATTTGATTCAATGGGAAGAAAAGAAGATGTTAAATTTTAATTTTTTAAATAACCTCAAACATTGGGGCGACGGACTTGCTAAAGTTGAGCATGAGATGAAACACAAGCACGATGACTTTAGACAAGCACTTAATCCAAACACAATGGAAGCTGGGATATGGATGGTTGAAGAACTTAAAAAAGTTTTAGACGAACATTATCTTAAAGATAGTGAGTTCAATATTCTTGTATTAAACAGTTGGTTAGGTGTTCCACTTGTCCCACTACTTTGTGAGAATTTAAGTGTTGGGCAATTACATTTAGTTGATATCGACAATGAAGCATTAGAATTATCTAAGGTATTTAATAAACATTATATTTCGGAAGAGTATATTAAAATTAATCATTGGAACTTAGACATTCCTTTTGCATTTGACCAGCTAAATCAATTAAATGTTGATGTAGTTATTTCATTAGGTTGCGAGCAGATGTATCCATTAGATGAATTGAAAACTGCTAACAAACATGCTATTTTTGCTATACAAAATTCTAATGTTATAGAAGAAATGTATGGTATTAATTGTGTAGATAGTGAAGATGCATTAATTAAAAATGCTGGGTTAAAAGATACTTACTATACAGGTAAGACAGTTCAATATTATTACAGTTGGGACGGCAAAAAGTTTTACGATAGATTTATGGCGATTGGCAAAAAGTAATTATAAATATTTTTATGTCTAACGTAATCGAAATCACAGATAATGCGATACAGAAACTTCTTGAGAAACAAGAAAAAGACGGCTTTAAAAACATCCGACTCGGAATTACAGGCGGAGGTTGCGCTGGCTTTGAATACGTTTTCGACTCTATTAATGATAACGGCGATATGTCTGATGATATATTTGTTGATTATGGTAGGTTCGGCGTAGTAATAGATAAAATATCTATACCTTACATAGTGGGAATGACATTAGATTGGCAAACAGAAGGCCTAAATGAATTTTTTAAATTTGTAAACCCTAAGGAAAAGGATTCTTGTGGGTGTGGGGTGAGTATAAACTTTGACTTAGAACAAGTTGAAATAGATACAAATAAAATTACAGCAATAAATATTTAACTAAACATCGAGGCGTCTTCCCCAGATATGTCCTCAATCATATTTCTCCACATATCTACATTAGGAATAACAAACCCTAAGGTAATCCTATCTTCATAAGCACCAGCACAATGATAATAAACTTTATCTGGCTCTCTGCCTCTTCCATAATAACCTACTTTACAGCCCCAACCTGGTTTGTCTTCCATTGTTACTATTTCGTGTGTTAAAGGATCTCGATATTTAAAAAAGCCATTACCTGTTTTTGTATATGATAATAATATATTATATCCATGAGCATTCCAATTATTATGCCAAGACATAAATCCGTTTGCTGGATAATAAACTTGAACTGCTTGATTTCTAGCTCCTAAATAAGAAACTACTTCTTGATTAAGTGTTTGACATTTTTCCCTATGTTCACTAGGTGTTCTGCCGTCCATTAATATATCTATTGAATGTGTGTGCTCTGGGTAACCTATATGTTCACCGTCCTTTTTAACAATCATATTTAAATAGTCTTCATTAGTAGCAGTCTCGATATTATAATCTCCTGCTCTTTTTTCGTCTATTCTTTCTTCTAGTTTTGTTAAGTCTTGTGAGAAAAACCAGTCGGTATATGGTTGTAATAGTTCTAATGTTTCGTCAGATATTTGATTAGTCCACTTCATTTTGTTTGCTCGTGATGTGATATAGTGTAATGATATAAAACAGGATCTAGTCCGCCTAATTCATCCCAATGATATCCATTAACAAAGTTCCAACGTGCGTCAGGCTCTTCTACAAATCCCCAATCAACACCGTGTTCACTATATGTAAGTAGCTTCCACATTGTAAACGTGTCCCACTTTCTTACATCGTCAGGATAATCTCCTATGTCATGTGTATAAACGCCTTTTTCATTTTCATTTTGTTTTAAATATTCGCCATACCATGCACTCATCAATGCTAATGTTTGAGGTTTGTCGTTATAAACAAACCAACCACAATGGGCAGTCATTTCTTCTGTGTTTGATAATTTTGTTACTTTTGCATTATAGGGACGTATTTTTGTAAACACCAAATCTTTGTCGCCAAGTGTTTTAAATATGTCCTTAATGTCCTCGTGTTCGCAATACATATCACAATCTAAATAACAAGTTGTCTTATAAGGTGTATGTTCTAACGCCCATAATTTTGCTCGTATATGATTAGGAACTTCCCAAGTAATTACGTTTTCAAACATTTGATACCAATCAGGTTCAAGTAATGACTCAGGACCGTTGATCCATTTTTCTTCTGTGTATAAAGTTATTCTAGCTTCAGGCCAAAAGTCTAATATAGATTCTGCTAATCTCATAGCAGCAAAAAAGAATGGATCGTTCTTTGTTGCTACAATTACAAAGCCTTCGCCTTCTCTATTTGTTTCTTTTTTCTTCATGGTATTTTAAACTACACTTAGGTCCACAGAATGGAACTTTATCTTCTTCGTTCCAATATTTAAGTTCTGAAAATAATATTTTACAGACGCCACAAACATACGTTTGCATTAACTGTCCTGTAAAAGCGCCGCTGCTAATACATGAACTTCTGTTATGCTACTAGCTTCTTTGATTTGTTTTTTAAGTTTAGTCTTTTTAGACTTTTTAATTGTCTCAATGTTTAGTGCGTCATATTTAACTTGTTCTAATTCATCACCTTGCATTTCTTTATTTAAAAGTATTGTTGCGTATGCTGATACTTCCATTGGTGTTTTAGATTTACGAATTAATTTTTTAAGTTCAATATCTTTTGATGCCTTAATAGCAGGAATCTCAAACGCATCTAACTTAGCAGCAAACAACATTTCTTGGGCCGCTCTAACTTTTTCAGTTTCGCGTCTTTCCATTTGTCGTTTAATGTTTTCATTACGTCTGTCTAATCCCTCTTTTGTATTAGCATCAATTTCTTCTTCTGTAAATTGTTCTAATACAGCCTTCATATCTGGATTAGTTCCATCTTTATCCATAATAGATGCTAGTTGTTTTCTTCCTTGTTCATCTACAATGTGAACAATAAGATGTCTAGCTTCTTTATTGGACCAGTAAGGGAATTCGTATTTTAATTGAGGTTTTGTGGCAGATGCTTCGTCGACTTGGGTAATAGATACCTTGTCTAGTGCGATTTCTACATCTTGGGGTTTCTTTTTTGCCATAATATAGTTTCCAATTTTATAAAGTTTATATTATACAGTTATTTAGTGGAAAAGTCAACTAAATTTAAGCTGTTCTTAACCAAAGTTTAACTGTTGATACTGTATCTTTTGTTGCTTGTATTGTATCACCAGCATAGTAACCTGTATAACCACCTGAATAAGTTCCAGAATAGTTACCTGTATATGTTCCAGAATAGTAGCCGGTGTATGTTCCAGCATAAGTTCCGGAGTATGCACTTGTTCCTGCATAAGTTCCAGAGTAGTTACCAGTATAGTCACCTGAATAGTAACCTGTATAGTTTTTAGCACCTGTGTAGTAACCAGTATAGTAACCTGTATATGTTCCTGTATAGTAAGCTGCTACAAACCCTGCATACGATAATGCGTATGTTCCAGAATAGTCACCTGCGTATGTTCCAGCATATGCACTTGTTCCTGCATATGTTCCTGCGTATGAGCCTGCGTATGTTCCACTATAACTTCCTGTATAGTTTTTAGCTCCTGTGTAAGCTCCTACATAGTTACCTGTATATGAACCCGCATAAGCTCCTGTGTAGTCACCTGCGTATGTTCCAGCATAACTACCTGTGTATGAACCTGCATAGTTTTCTGATGCTACTTGTTGAATTGTGTTTGAAAAAGCATCTCCCATCTGAGTCCATGTTCCTGCATCTGATGGTGTTGAGTTTTGTAATTTGTATTTACCAATGCCGTTTTGTAAAATTCTGTTTCGGAAGTTAGGAACCATTTGTTCAACTTCTGAAGATGACATCATTTTAACACCGCTGCTACCTTCAACCTTAAGAGAGACCAAATCTGAGTTGGCTGATGAAGTAGGGCTTGTTTTTTGCCACAAGTAAATAGATGTATTACCGCCTTGTGCAGTATCTGTAATTGTGTAACGTGATGTCCATGTTCCACCTGAAGGTGCTGTTGTAGCTAATTTGTATTGTCCAACAGTATAATCGCTTTCACCTACCATGTCTGAAATAACTTTATCTAAAACATCTGTGTCTAAGTCATTGTCAGTAAACTCTTTAATAGCACTGTCGTATCCAACAGGCCTATTTGATAAACTTTCTGTTGCTAACGCATCACATTGTTTGAATGTGTAAGTTGTAGTTGATGTAGCTCCTGTTGCCGGGTGAGTTCCGATAGTTTCTGTTCTGCTTGTATCTACGAATGTTCCTATTGTTTCTCCTAAACCTGAAGCGTCTGTTGTAACATTTAATTCTGCTGCACCTGTTCCGTCTGTATCAGTTGCGAATTTGTTTGTTATTGTTGCTGATAGATATTGTTCTATTTCAGCATCCGTCATTTCCTGTAAGCCCTGGAAATTGGAACTTGTTATTGGTGTTGCCGAAGCTTTAATTCTTAATGGTCTCATTTGGTTCCTCTATTAATTAACTCTATTTCCACTTGAATCATAAATTAAAACTGGCTGTAAACTGTTCCATTTGGATCCAGATACTGCCACTAATCTTAATGAATGTCCTGCTTGCAAGTCTTTAGCAATATTAGATGATAGAGCATCAATACTTTCTGAGGACGCCGGGTATAATTTAACGTTTACGGATGTGTCGTTTAATACTGTAACTACTTTACCTGTTGTTGCGTCGGGTAATTTAACGCCTTGGTTAGCAGTTGCTGTATTTACAACATTAAACGTGTTAGTAAGGGCTGTGGCTCCTGATTGATCTGTTCCTGCAGCTGTAACTGAGGAGTCAATAGATAGTGTTGTTTCTCCACTAACTGTTAGGTGACTAGACGCCGATAAAGTAGATGCTGCTATTGCATCACCTGATTCGTATTTATCGTTGTTTAGATTAGTAAAGTTAGTATCGACTTCGTTATTTGTTAACGGCGAACCTTTTACAGATCTTAATGTAATTGTAGCCATTTATTACCCTTTTAAACTATTAACAAGAGTTGCTAACGTATTTTTAATTTCCGTTAACTCCTGCTTTAATGTATTTATATCATCTGAGCACTTTTGTATAGAATCAAATTGTTTTTCTTGAATTAATTTCTTTTGTCTATACTGTGCTAAGGCTGTTTTATTACGATTAATCAAAGCTTTTGAATAAGTATCTCTTGATAAATATCCTACTCCTTCGACTTCTATAAATTTTGTGCCTTCCATTGTATTTATAATATCCTAAAATTTATGCCTGTAGTGCTATTGCCCTCATGTCTTTTACTCTAGGTATAATTGCTGTATTACTACTTAGAGGGACAATTTTAACTGCAAACGTTTTATAACTTTCAAACGTAACTGTTCCTTGTGTAGCAGTTGCTGTAGCTGAGCTACCGCCTCCGCCTGTTAATGTTACAGTTACAGTTCCACCATCATAATCTCTGCCTGGATTAATGATGTTAATTGCTGTAACAGCGCCTGCTGAAATTTCTGCTTCTGCTGTTGCTCCGAATCCGTTTCCGCTATGTGAAATTGTTACAGTTGGAGCCGAAGTATATCCTGAGCCTCCGTTTGTAACTGTGATTCCTGTAATTCTGTGTAATGTATATTCAAACTTACCATTGCCATTTAATCCAGCATCGCTACTTCCTTTAGATGGAATGCCAAATCTATATTCGCCATATCCTATAGGTGTATCGTTTGGAACTTCATCTGATTCTAACTCAATCCAATTTAAATCTGTATTAAAGTCAGCATCATCACCTTGGTTTTTAAATTTACCATATGCTTTTACTGATGTTCCTGCTGGTAATTGTTGTGTCAAGTAAACTTTTAGATCTTCAGCATCTTGTCCTTCGTCTAATACTACTCTTCTAGAAATATATTTAGATGCGGCGTCTCCACCTGTTTTACCTGTTTCGTTAGTTGAAACATTATTAATATCGTTTTTAAATGCTAATGTTGACATCTGTGCCAAGTCTACCATTGGTGATAGGTTAGCATTATCAGAACCTAATGTTAGTTTTACTCTACCTGTTTTAGATCCTGAATATAAAGTTCCTTCTTGGGACCAACTGTAAATTGTTTTCTGTTCTGTTAGTTCTTCAGTTTTGCCTTTTTCAAACGCACTGTAAGTTGTATTAACACTTCCTGCTCCTGTGTTTGTAAGTGCAAGAGAAGCGCTTAATGTTGTGTCTGTTGGAGTTGTAAATCCTCCTGTTAATGCTAGAGCGTCTACAACCTTGTTTGTAAAGGATGAAATTGTAGCATACGTTGCGCTACTACCTACAACATCACCTACTTCAAAATATAAATTTGTAGTAGCATTTTGAACTGTTGCATAGTTATATAAACTATTCCATTCTTTAACTTGTCCTAGTTTTAGTTCTGCGGTTATTGTAGCATCTGCTGAAGCACCACCACCTGTTAAACTAATAGTAGGTGCTGATGTATAACCTGTTCCTGGATTTGTTACTGTAATTGCTGTAACGGCTCCTGCTAAAACTGTTGCAGTAGCTGCTGCACCTGTTCCTCCCCCTCCGGAGAAGCTAACTGTTGGTGCTGATGAATAACCTGTTCCACCTGATGTAATATTAAATTTAAATGCGTGTAAATATCTACCTTGCTCAAAACTATCTCCTGTGGCAAAGTCTTCAAACGATATCCAGTCTAAATCTTTATTTTCTAAATATGCATCTTCAGTTGAATTTGTTTGGAATACACATTTATTAACACCAAACATCATGTCTTCTGATTGTATAGGAGTCCACGATGTGTTATTTGATGAGGAGAATAATATACCTCCATGTGCTTGTTTTGTTATTCTTTGTGTTGTATCTACTTGATTTTCACCTAGTTCTGCTACCCATACGTTATAGCCTTCATCGTTTCCTTCAGGCATTGGGACAACACAATACTCTGTGTCGTTTTGTAAGAATACAGGTGCTGGGAACTTAAAGTTCTGATTTCTAAATATTGTTTTATTATCAGTAGATGTATAAGTTGTTTGAATATCTGAAGCAGCTAAGTATTTTTTACCAAAAGGAAGTATTCGAGGTCCTGGGACTCCGTTAATAACTTCTCTAATTTGAACTTCTAAGCCCAATGTTCCTTTAGACTGTATAAACAAGTCTACGGAATCAATATATACTCCGCCTTTTTGTCCTTGCACTTTAAATGTTTGTGCTAATGGATCGAGACTTGTTGGGCCAAAGTTTCTCCATTCCCAACCAAAGTTAAAGTCTCTCCAATCACCTCTATCCCATACATCGAAGACTGCTGGCTCTTGAACATCTGGCTCAGGAGTAGGAATAGGCTCCGGGGGTGGTGGTGGAGGAGGCGGTGGGGGCGGTGGAGGTGGTGGCGGAGGTGGTGGTGGAGGTGGTTCCTCAGGTGGTGGTGGGGGCGGTGTAGGTTCCGGATTCTGAACCGTTGCTGGAACCGGAATATATACTGGCTCCGGGACTGGAACTGGAACCGGGACTGGAACTGGAACACTTACCGGGGGTGGTAAAGGTGTTCCTCCGCCTGCTACAAAGCCTGTAGTAACGTCTGTCATTACTCTGTCTTTTGTAGCCCTGTTTGTTACTACCTGAGCTGTTCTCATAGAAACAATAGTATCTTGAACTTCTTGATGTAGTCCTGAAGATTGGAATAATGCTTCTGCTACAGTTGTTATAACCTTTTCGTTGTTATTAGGTTCATCTACTAGTCTAAAGTTTCTAGCTCCTGTTCTAAATTCACCTGCAGGTATAACAAAATATCCTGCGATGTCTCCGTTTACATCTGTGACTAATTCGCCACCTAAGTTATTGTAGTCTGCCCTACAATGCTCACTAACTGCTTGTCCGTCAAAGAACGGATAAACTCTTGTGTTTGGTTTTAATCTTGTTGCTGTAAATCTGACAGCAAGTTGTCTCATGAATGGAACAATAGCAGTGCTTACTACTTTATTTCCTAATGACTGAGATTCAAATCCTCCGTCTGAAACACTAATGCTTGTTCCTACTGATTGTTGTTTTTGTGTTGTTGTAACTGTTGTAAATGTGTCTGAGCCACCTGTTCCTCCAGCTACTTGTCTATCTACGGATACGTCTTCTCTTGTAACTTGTGCCGCACCGACATCTTCCCAAGCACCCCATTGTGTTCCCCAAGCATCGGCCATGTTCTCCCAAGCATCAAAGTTTCCTTCGAAGTTGGCTTGAACTGCTGGACGTGTTGTTGTATCAACAAAATTATCTACAGGTGGATCTAATTCGACATTACCTGTCCAAGTAAATAATAAATCTGTTACTAGGTTTTTATATTTACTTGCTTGATAGTTGCTTGTAAATGGTTGTATATCATATGGTAAGTGAACAATATCACCTGATTTAGATACACCTGAGCTTGTGCTGTTAAGTTTTAATTCAATGTTTTCTGAATAAAAATAAGGTCTTAGTTCTTGTGCCTTTGGATCGATAGCAATGTGATAGTCTTGATCGCTTACAGCACCAATATTATGTCCTGTAAATGAGTCAACTAATATTCCGTTCTTAAATCTATCTAAGCCTGTGCTATCTAATATAGAAAGTTCGTTTGCTTGTTTTTCTAATATAGAAAGTGTTGTATAGTATTCTAGATTAGATATACGTCTTTCTAGGGCACCAATGTCTCGCATTGTATAACGTCTGTTATCTGCCTGCTTAATGTTGATGCCGTATTCAGGCCTATTTGCGTTCCTTGCTGCATGAGGAGATAAACAAGGATATGCTGGTAAAATAAACTTGGCTAGTTCCATACATTTTTCTGGGAGAGCTGGAAGTTTAGGATTGTCAGCAAACTCGCTTAATACTACTCTAAACTCTCCGTCGTGATCTAATACTACTCTAGCTCCTCTGCCTCTGTAATATTCTAAGTCTGTTGTAAACTCTTCACTTGGAACTGGGTTTGTAAGACCTCCTGAAGGTCTATTAATTTGTTGTAATTCTGATGGGTTTTCAGGAGCTGAGCCTACTGCTATATTAGGAGAACTTGTGTCTGTTACATAAGGTCTAAAGTCAATACTATCTCTTAAAGGAAAGTCTCCGCTAATTTCTGATTTGTAAACAGGAATCTCTTCTGTTTTAATTCCTGTGGCTCCTGTGTCATCTACTGGATATGAATCTATACAAGCAAATGTAGGTCCTGAAATTGTATGGGTAAAGTAATCAAACTTAGCAACCAACCATTGATATGTTCCTAAGTTTAAACTACTGCTAGATTTTTTAACAATTCTAGCGTGTCCATATAAGTTATCTTTTTGCCCATTGTCGAAGTTAAAATGCGAAGTAACGTCTAATTCGCCCGTTGTATAATCTGATGCTGTGTATGCTTTAACTTCTCGTAATTTAAATCCGTCAGCTACACCCAATGAGTAACTGCCGCTTTGTCCGTTTTCGTGTGTTGATGTATCTATTTTAACATATACATTCTCAGTTAATGATTTTGCTATTGGTGTGCCGTCATTTATAATAACATTAGCATAAATTCTAACATCTCTATTAGAACCTGAAATTGATGTTCCTAAATCTATCGATATAGATTGTGAATTGTTATATGTAAATGTTGCACTTGTTAAGTCAATAACCTCACCTGAGTCTTTTGCTACAGCGTCAAGTGTAAATCCATCTTTAACAACCATATTAAAGTTTGCATTTACGTTTGAATCTGAGAATGTTGATACAGGGAAAGTTTCATTTCCTGTCAACGTAATAGTAGTGTCTCCGTTTGTTCCTAATGAAACATCATATTCTTTTGTATATTGGAAACTATAATCATATGCACTACTATCTGCTTGTAATGTTTTAATATTATCGTAATTAAGTTTCCATAAAAACTTGTTAAATTTAGCTTCTTTAATTTCAGCATTGCCTGCTGAGTTTAATACAGCATCTGCAAAACCAACTGTTCCTGAATAATTAAATGTCAGTGTTCTTACGTCTGCAAATGAACCTGTAAGCATTTGAATGTCATATAAGTAAAGTTTATATTGACATGCTGCCGCACCTTGTGTGCCTGATGAATGTGCAAAGTGTCTAATTCTTGCACTACCTATTTTATTTCCTGTTAAAGATGTTCCAGAGTGTGTTCCACTTGTTACTGAATTATGTGCTGTGTCATATAAGTCTACTTTACCGCCACCGTCAACATCAAATACACCTGATACCTCGTCTACAATAACATAGTTACCAAATGCTGTTGAAACTGGTTGACTTTCTTTTGTTACAAAGTCTGTTGACTTAAGAACATCTAGTCTTTTACTTTCTAATAATTCTCTTGGGAAACCACCAACTACTGATTTACCTGGCTCTACATACACAATTAATTTAGTGCTGTCGCCACCATTAGCGCTTGTATATACGCCACCGTTTCCATCTGTGTCTTTTAAATGTTCTCTAATAGCAACCTTGTTTCCTTTTATAGTATAGTCTCCAGACTCATCATAAGTTCTAAGAGCTAACTTTTTACCTAACTCGGCAAAAGGATCTATTTGTGTTTCATTTCTTACAACCTGTCCATATTCTACGTCTAAGTATTTGTAGAATTCATCTGGTTGTGTTGCTGTATCTAGATATGAAGATAAGGTTGCTGTAATTTTATATCTATCTGCACCTGGTGCATTGTAGTTAAATGAACCTGCTGCTGGATCTAGTAATGTTGTGTCGTCACCTGATGTAACAACACTTTCTGTTAATTCAAAACCTACATCAAACTTTCCGTTAACAGTATGGTCTGCAATAAATGTTTCTAATTCGTCAGTTAAAATAAACTGTCCTCTAGCATAAATTAAACCTTCGCTAAGTTTTAATTTACCTGTCTCACCGTAGTAAACATCTCCTGCTGTTGTTCCTTCAATACTATTAACAACGAAAGTATCTCCGTTTCTGTCTGTGTCTGCGGAGCTAACTGTTAATGTTTCTCCTGCTGTGAAGTTATTATATAACGTAGAGCCACTACCAAATGTGTATTTTAAATATAATGTCTTCATTCCAGGACGTCCAGCCTCTGTTCCAGTTTTTACTGCAACTACTTTTGCTGTTAATCCTGTTGTTCCACCGATTACATTGTCTCCAATATAATCATCTAAGGTAGTGTTGTCTACACTTGTTCCGTCAAAATCTGTGTCATTAATTTTAATAAACGGAATTGTAACTAATTGTTCTACACATCCTGAAATTACAGAACCTTCTTTAAGAGTAAATTCACCTAATTTTCTTACTTGGTCCTGTAAAAGTGATTGTAATTGAGTTAGCTCTCTGGCTTGAACTGCAACACCTGGTTTGAATAAGATACGTTGAAACTTCTTAGCGTCGCTAAAGTCGTCGTAATATGGTGATGCGTTTAAATTTAATGCCATTTTTTATTCTCTAAAAATTAATAAATGCTTTAATTGTTTCTACTTGATCGCTCGCTCTTGTTACCGGAGATCTGTTTTCTATGTAAACAACATCTCCAGATGTGACGTCAATCTCTGGATTTGTAACACTATTTATAGTCAAACCTGTCAAACCCTGCGTGCTATTTGTTAAAACTGAAGATCCAGAAATAAGTCCTATCTCTGGAACTAACCACACATCGTAAGTTGTTGCATCATCATTTATTAAAACTTGTGATACTCTAAATTTACCGCCGTCTGATGATGTAACTATATCATCTACAGCATAGTTTGTTGCTGATGCTTGATTAATAACAAAGGCCGCTGTTGCTGTTGCTGCCTCATATATCGTAGAGCCTGAGTAGTTATATAAATTTTTAACTAACCCAATTTGTCTATAATCGTTACCTACAATTAAATCTGTATTTGTATTGTCTGATAATGAAATTGTTAATCCTAATGTTTTAGCGAACAATTCTTTTATAGGATTACTTCCATGTCCTTCAGGTGGGGAAAGAACTGCTCTTGCTGTAGCACTTGTTCCTACACCTACTGTTTGTGAAAATGTAATGTCTGCAAAAGAATAACCCGATCCTGGATTTGTAACTGTTATTCCTGTTATTGCTCCTGTTCCTGCAGCTACTGTTAAAGAAGCCTCAGCACCTGAGCCGTCACCAGTAATTGTGACTTGAACATCTCCTGATGTATAGTCTTGTCCTGGTGTTAATAATTCTATGTAATCTAGTGAGCCTTGTATAGCTGCTCCCTCTACAGCACTACCTAAAGCAGGTAAACTATCTGCGTCACCTAGTGTTGCTGTTGCTGTAGCATTGGAACCTCCGCCACCTGTAAATGAAACAAGAGCGAAAGAATATCCTGAGCCAGCATTTGTAATAGTCACCGAGTCTACTGCACCTGCACTTATGGTAGCAGTAGCCTCAGCTCCTGTTCCGTCTCCCGATATAACTACTGTTGGTGCTGATGTATAACCAGAGCCTCCAGCAGTTACAGTTATCGAATCTAATTCTCCGTTGACGTCGAAAGTTGGGTTACCTGTTAATTTTCTAACAGGTATATGTTCTGCATCTAAGAACTTTGTTTGGTCACCTGATGATACTTGGAATAAAAATTTCCATTTATAACCATCAGATAACTCAAAAACACTTGTTGAAGTGCTTGTTGGTTTTTCTGTGCTTTGTGCGTTATTATTATTAAATAAACATTTATAGACTTTATATTCATCTGTTAATACATAGAAGTTTGCTTCTTGTAAGTTATCAGCGCCCGAGTAAGCTGTGTTTGTAGATGAAAGTGCGTCATCATATTGATCGTAAACTGTCCCTGATGTCCAGTTTATTCTTCTTGCTAATAAACAGATATCTGCTGTTGACACTCTTTGTGCAAACAACACATTTCGTCTAAATGTATTTGTATAATTATCAGAATCTAAAGGTGTTTCTGGACTTGTGTCATCCGTCCATGCGTATGTTCTTCCTAAACAGAAGTAATATAAATCGAATGAATTTAAAATATCCCGATGAAAGGATCTTGCTAATTCAGTTCTACCTAATTGTCTGAGTAATAACGCCATTTTTAATTTTTATTAAGCTATTGTTACTGTCCAAGTAACTGTAAGAACGTCTGATGCTGCCTTATTAACAACACTAAAAACAGTTCTACATAACATAGTTCCTGCTGATGAAGCATTAAAAACTCCTGCTTCACTAATAGAACCTGTTGCTGTTCCTGCGCTAAATGTTGCTACATAAGCAATAGCATTGTTAGTAACATTATCAGAATCAAAAGTAACCCTAGCTAATTCAGTTCCTAATGCTGAGTCTGAGCTAGCAGCCGCAGTATTATCTGAACCCAATGCCATATGTGACATTGAAGTTGGTGTTGAATTAAGTCTAGAAGCGATATGGTCCAAACCATCATCTACCACTAGGTTATTTGTTTCGAATTCTTGTTTAATGTTACCGTTCTTATCTGTAAGCACTACGTGGACTTTACCAGTAGCGTTCATTTTTTCTTTAAACATTTGTTTCTCCAAAGTATTATGTAAAGGTTCTGCCTACACCGACATAATCGTTAGCAAAATAACTTTCTGCATAATCCTGAACCACTAAACTACCTGAGTCTGATGTTGTAGCTGTATCTGTAACCGATGGTTTAGTTAATGATAATGCTATTTGCTCTGAGGCTGTTTGTGTTTCATTTATATTCTTACTGTTATTTATAACGAATGTAGCATCACTTGTAGTGGCCGTTTCCGTTATATTTTTACCAAAGTTGAATACAGTTCCATCATCTGAGATGCTTGTTGTATCGCTTAATCCTTTATTGTATGCTACTACAATAACGTCTGTTATTGAAACAGTAGAATCTGCTATCTCTTGATACCATGTAAAGAATAAGCTATCTGATAATGTGACTGCATCAGTCTGGAAGTATCTATTAATATCAAACACACCTGACGCTATAGAATAGTTTGTGAAGTTAAGTGTATTTTTGATAATTAAATCACCAAACACTTCCATCCCAGCTGGGTGTAATACTTCTTTATATTTTTCTATCCAATCAGATGAGGAGTTTCCTGTTTTAATAACATAGGAATAACTCTGATATCTATTGTTATCTTGTAATCTGTTTACGTCTGATAGTTTCCCTCTATCATCTGTATATTTGCCAGGATAACTAAAATAGTATCCTGTCGTTAAAATTATATCAAGTTCTACACCGGTAACTGATGTAACTTGAATGGTTGGTGACTCTAAGAAGAAATTTGACCCTGGGTTAATAATACTCCATGATGTAGGAATACCATTTGAGTCTATTGTTTCCACTTTAATAAATGCGTTATTATTACCTCCAATAAACGTATAGTCTTCAGAAAAATAATCTAACGCATATCCTCTACCATCATCACCTGTTTCGTTAATTACAAAAACATCACCTACTCTAAAACCTGCTGGTGTGCTAGCAGCTGAGCCTGAGGTGACGCTTCGTAGTGTTCTAATTAAATAAGCCTCAATATTTGAGGACTCATTTGTTCTATCTCGTAATGTAACGAAAGTTCTAAAATTATCTTCTACTATTTCTATATAAGGAGAAGTATAACCCGAACCTCCGTCTGTTATTGAGACACCTGTAACTACTCCATCGGTTGTTGTAAGTAATGCTGTTGCATCCACTCCGTTGCCATCAGCACAATGGATAATTATAGTAGGTGTCGCTACATACCCAGAACCGCCGTTTGTTATACCTATGTTTGTAATTACACCGGCAGTTTCTGTAATTGTAAGTTCTAATCCTGCACCCGGTCCAGGGATTACAGTTGTTGAGCTTGGAAGTGTTAAAACTAATTCATATGATTGTGGGTTTGTATATGCTGTTTTCTCTACCCTTTGAACTGTTGCTTGAATTGTTTTAATTGTAGTAACTGTTCCTATTGTTTCATAGTATTTTACATCAACAAGTTTACCTGCTAATGTAGATACATCCGTTCCGTTAGGACCTTCGACAGCTTTTACAGTTGTTTCTTCTAGCCATCTACCGTCGGATGCTCGTAATACATATCTACTAGGATATTCTACTTCTATTTCCTCACCATACAGTATTCTAAAAAATGCTTGTATGGATCTTTTACTTCCTTTTGTTTCGTATAAGTCTTTTAAATTTTTATATAAAAACTTTTTGTCTGCTTGAAAAACGGCAGGAAAATCATGTGCTATTGCTTTACGCCATTTTTCTAAATAGGCATTTGATGCCTCATCTAAATCTGTAAATCTACTATTTAATAAGACGTTAGAAGGATTGCCTTCTTGGTCCATAAATTTGTAATAGGTTTCTATAAAAGTTTTAAACTTTGGATGGTCTTCTCTTACAAATTCTGGAATTGTGTTGTCTACTAATGTAGCTTGTTTCGTATTGTATTCTGTAGATGGTCCTTGTGCGAAATTTAAAACTGCTGTAAGAACAGCGTTGCCATCTACAGTTACGGTTGGTGTCGATGTGTAACCTGAACCTATATTAGTTACGGTTATTGTTTGTATCGAACCATTAAAAATTGCTGCTGTTGCTGTGGCTCCTGTTCCACCACCACCTGAAATTGTGATTGTAGGAACAGAAGTATATCCCGAACCTGCGTCCGTAATAGTTATAGATTCTACATATCTATAATAGCTCGGGATAAGATGAGCCATTTATTATACCTCTTTTTGTTTAATTACAGAATCGATTGTTAGTCCCAATCTTGCACCTGTTGTTAAATTATAAACGGTGTCGTCTAATGATAGTATTGTATTTTGACTAGGTTTAGCAACGACTGCTGATGCTGTTGTATCACTTGTTCTTCTTAAAACATTTGTTAAAATGTCTTTTACGTCTTCGTGAGGAGAAGAAGTAACTCTAATTTTTGTTTCATCTCCAAACAAGCTTACAACGTGCATTTCAGATATTGTAACTTTTCCTGTGTCATAATCTACTGTTCCAACATCTGCAATTCTTATTCCATCTTCTGTTTCTAATTTAATTGTTCCTGTTCCACTATAAACAGGTGCAACTACTGTGCTACTTGGAACGTCAACAAGTTTAACCTTATAGTTTGTTGTTGCTATTTTTGCTGTAAACCAAGTAGAATGAAAATATCTAGGTTCTAATTTGTTGTTAAAAGCAAACGAATAGTTGGCATCTGTATTTAACGTCGGTGTAAGTCTTTTTTGTAGTCTTGTAACAATATTAACAGATGTTATTGAATCTGATACGCCTTTGATTAAATCATGTAATACACTATAATAAAAACTTTTATTTAAATAGTTTAAGTCTGTTGTAAAAAATTCTGTTATTGCACTATTAATAGCATTATTTAACTGTCCTGCTGTTAGTGTAGTTGCCTTATTATCATATGTTGCTGTAACTTTTAACCCAATATATGTAAACTCTGGATCAACATATTCGGGTTGAATTGCTATAGGTGTTTTAACGTCAATAACTTCTGCTGTAATTAAATCCTTATCTGATTGTGTTATAATAGAACCTGGTGCTGGGTTAAGTGAAATAAATACTTTTCCATACATTGGAGGATCATTGTCCTCTCCGCCCCAGACTGAAACTGATTGAATATTTGGATTTACTTGTTGAATCAATGCCGAATAATCTTTTGCTGTAACTGCTCGATTTTTTGTTACATTGTATTGAGGTGCGTTTCTTTTAATTTCGTCTATACTTTCTTTCTTTGCACCGCCTCCTGCTACACTGCTAACAGTATTAGAAACCAATTCTCCTACTGCTGTTAATGTTTGTGAGTTTGTAAACGTCTTACATCCGTTTGCGCTTTCTCCATTAGTAACTAGGTAATCTATAACAACAACATTACCTGCATCTAATCCTGCTCCTATAACTCCATCGCCAAATACTATTTGATATAAGCCGTCATGTCCTTCTTCAACAAAATAAACTTTTGATGTGCTATTTAAATCTACAAAGTTTGATGCTTTGTTGTATGTTTCTATTGCTAAATCTGAACCTGATTTTTGAACTCTAACTCTTAATGTTGTTGTGTCAATATTTTTATTAGGTATAATAAAAGGACCTTGTAGTTTATCTGCTGATAATGTAAAACTATTTGATACTCTTGTTCCTTCCTTTACAATTAAATCATTAAAAACAAAAGTATTTGTTCCAGCTACATCTTGTAGAGTAGCGGATACATCTTCACTAGGATAAAATGTATAAGTTGTTCCATCTTTTCCTGCTGTAAATGCTGAGTCTCTTGATAAAGTAAATACAGAATTTGTATAACTTGTTCCAGGTATTATAGATAAATTTAATGTTGCTTGTGCTGCCTTTCTACTTTTAGGTGTATATCCTATTGCCTTTGCCAATGAAACTACTGAACTTCTTTTAATTGCAGTATCTAAAAAGCTTTCATTAGCAAGCATGTGTGCTAATATAGCGTTGTAATGAGTATTGTATGCTAAAGAATCAATTAAAATGCTAAGAGCTGAGCCCTCAAAGTCAT
>Ga0181576_10000306_pt1 | contig 35142 bp, 23 predicted proteins | sample 101ome_22_FD_132464 | JGI IMG/M metagenome (GOLD analysis project Ga0181576, IMG submission 132464) | Coastal salt marsh microbial communities from the Groves Creek Marsh, Skidaway Island, Georgia - 101412BT metaG (megahit assembly) | ecosystem: Environmental > Aquatic > Marine > Intertidal... | reverse complement strand
CGCGCGGCCCGCCGAGGCGTCACGGACTGGCCTCGACGCGACGGGTGTGGCGGGCGTCGTCGCAGCCGTCGCTGGCGCCGGATCTTCCGTCGGGGCGCTGTGCGTGCACCCCTGTGGACCGGGGGGTGATTGGGCGCCCGGATTTTACGGATGCGGGGACGAGGGGGTCGAGGGATCGGCTCGGGCTGCCACGCGGGCGGCGACGGCTGCCGCGCGGCTCTGTCCTGGGGCGACGCGTCTCAGCCTCGGCGGGGGGTGGACGTCCGCCTCACGGTGGGACGACAACGCGACCACAGACGATCCCACGGGCGCCCGCGCTGCCGGCCGCGCCGCCGCCGCTGCCCTTGGCGCCGCCAATCCCAGCCGGCGCGGGCGCTGGACCGCTGTCGTCGTCGAGCCCGGAAAATCGGTCGCCTGCGACGCAGGGGCCGTCCTCTGCCGCTGTTTGGGAGTCCGCCCGCCTGTCCCGCCACCCGGGAAGCGGGGGGACCTCCCGTTCAATCCTCATCGGGGCGCTGTCGCGGGCGGGACGGCCGTTCTTGACGTTTCAGTCTTTTCGGCCATCCCCGATGCCTGGGGACTGGGTACGACGTTTCCGGCCGTCGCGGCCGTTCTTCCGCCCGACCCTAGGCATGACCGCAACGGCTCCCTCGTGTCGTTGGCCTGCGTCGACGCCACGTGCGACCCCGGCGGCGCTCTCCCAGGCACGCCCCTCTCCGTTCCGCTGGGATGGGGCGGCGGTGGGGGGGGCGATGATGACGGGGACAGCTCGGGCGTGGGGCCGCTTGTCGCCCTTCTCGGCACCGGAGCGTACCAGCGCGGGCTGGCGGGGCGGCACAACGGCGTGCCGGCTCCGCTGGATGTTTGGGTGACCTGGGGTGAGGGTTGGCTCGCCGACTTTGGCGTTGGAGGGGAAGGGGTGGTCGACCTCGACTGACAGTTAAGTTTCCGTTCAACATGGCGGAGGCAGGACAACCGGGCAACCTCAAGGGTTGATGGCCAGCAGCTCCACGTCGAAGACCAGATCGGCTCCGCCAGGGATCTTGGCCCCGGCCCCGCGGTCGCCGTAGGCGTACGCCGCGCTGCACGTAATTAGGGAACGTTCGCCGACCGACATCTCAGCGATGGCGGCATCCCAGCACTTGATCACCTGCCCCTTGCCGATGGTGAAGTTGAAAGGGGTGCCACGGTCGCGCGAGGAATCGAACTTAGACCCGTCTGACAGCAGCGTTCCGATGTAGTGCGCGGAGACGCGGTCGCCAGGCTTGGGGAAGTTTTCGCCATCGCCGGGGATTTGCACGTCACGGTAGTAGTTCTGGGGGACGAGGAAGGAGGTGGCGACGGTCGGGGAGACAGGTCGACGGCGAGAGAGGGGTGGTGGTGGTTGGCGAGACAAGTCGACGGCGGCCTCTCGACGACGCTGCCAAGGGGAGCACGGTGCGCTCCCCGCAGCTCTCAGGATGGCACGGGGCTGAATCCCTTCGTATCTCACAACAGATCCTCGAGAGCCAGCACCAAATCGGTGCGCAACACTTGCTGCTCGCCTGCTTGAGCTCAGCCGCGACGACGTGGGCCGGCACGACGCTTGCGGCGAGCGCGGCGACGCAGACGAAGGCGAGGAAGCTCGAAAAGTGCATAGACGGAACTTCTTTCGAGGACGAGTATTTAACGTCTTTCGGCGCATGGGGGGAGAGGGGACGCGCCCATCACCGACCTCGCCGACGCCGTGCCCTCGCGCGCCCCTGGGCGACCTTGGTGACCAGTTGAACCCCCCCCCACCTGCCGTCTGCCCGCTCGACCCCGCGCGAGCGTCTCTCCCACCGGTGGTGGCGAGCAAGCTCGATGGCGCCCAAGACGATCGTGGCCCCCTCGCTGCTGGCGGCAGACCACTGCGCGCTGGGTGCTGACGCGAAAAGGGCCGAGGACCTTGGCGCCGACTGGCTGCACTTTGACGTCATGGCGAGTGGTGGGAAATGCGCGGTGGCGGTATCCGACGGTAATTGAGCACATTAACTCGATGGATCGAGACGAGGGTCGCCCCGCTCGTCGGAGCGAGCGCGACGGGACGTAGCCAGGCCGGGGCACCAAGTAGGCGGCCGGCCGGCGCCTACATCTTGTGCTCTCGTCGCCTCCCCGGAGCGCGCCAACGCGTTCTCTCGCACCGTCTTATCCCGCAGGACGGAATATTTGCTCCAAACATCGCTCTTGGCCTTCCCGCGCTCGAGGCCCTGCGCAAGGCCGGAGACGCCCTTGCCGACGCCGACGCGTCGCGGAGGCCGCGCGTGCTCGACTGTCACCTCATGGTGGAGCATCCACAGGAGTGGGTCGAGCCCTTTGCCAAGGCGGGCGCCAGCACCTTTACCTTTCACCTTGAGGCCGTGGGCCGCGTCCACGTCGGTCCGAACGGTCGGGCCGAGACGCGCGCGGCTCAGGTCGAGCATGCCGCCCGTGTCCTCGCCGATGTCCGCGCTCGAGGCATGCGAGCTGGCGTCGCGCTGCGGCCCGGTACGCCCGTCGACGGGCTCGTGGAGCTGTGCCGACGGGGACTCGTGGACCTCGCCCTCTGCATGACGGTGGAGCCAGGGTTCGGAGGGCAGAAGTTCATGGGAGAAGCTGCATGTGCCGAGCGTCGGGCCCGCGACGACCGCGCTGCTTCGCATGATGCCTCGACTGTCGAGATGGCCGCCGCAGGGGGCCAGCGCGGATCGAAGGGGGCGGGTTTTGATGGGGATGCGAGGGCCACCGGCGAGCCTCTATCGAGCGCACCGTTGGACAAGGTGCGGGCCCTTCGGCGCCGGTTCCCCGACCTCGATATCCAGGTGGATGGGGGGGTCGGGCCGGGCGACTCGGTGCGCGAGGCGGCGGCAGCGGGTGCGAACGTATTTGTCGCGGGCACGTCCGTGTTTTGTGCTGGTGGTATGGGCGGGCCTGACATGGGTGAGGCCATCGCAGCGCTTCGGGCGGCGGAGGTGGGTGACGGAGCTTGAAGGGTCGGAGATGGTGGCGGCGGCGGCACGGCAGCGACCCCTTGAGACATGTCTCCACCCGCTCCCTCTAAGCAGCGACGCCGTCGGGGATTTCGGGCAGCACCCACTCGGTCCACTCGATCCACGTGGCCCACCAGACCGTCGACCTGCCACTCGTCCCCTCTCTCAAGGGCATCGACATTATCCCCGTTGGCGTCGCCGCCACGGTGGTGGGCTCCGGAGAGGTTGGAGGCGATCCAGGCGAGGGCGCTGAGGCTGGGGGAAACGTAACGGGGAGATCGAGGGGCGGCGGACGCGGTCGCCGGGGAGGCAGGTGGTGCGCCGACGCCGCGTCGAGTGAACCCCGAGCCGACCCTAGCCCGACTGCCACCGCCCGGGCCTTGGCCCGAGCCTCGGCGCGCGCCGCGCCACGCGCGAGCGCCGAGTCCGAGACGCCCATCACAAGAATGGCGGCCACGCCTCCTCGGAGCTCGCGCCAGCCGTGTGCGCCCTCCGCCGCATCGACCCCCCAGCCTCGTATCGGCGCGCCGCCGTCTCCCTCGGCGTCGGCGTCAGCACGCGCCTGCGTCCAAGCGACCGAGGCGGGCCGTCCTCCGTCCCATTCATTGTCCTCGACACCTCTGAGGTCGGCCACTGCCCGCAGGGCCGCGCGCCGGGCGGCTGACCGGAGCACGCGACCGAGGCCGGGCACGGCACGAAGGGCACCCGGCGGAAGACGCGGGCGCAGCGTCTGCTCCAGAACCACTCGGCTCCACCTACACCGCTCGACCAGATGTGGAGGGCTAGAGTCGGCTGCGTCGCCGCGGAAGGAGCCGTCGCCGCCAATGCCGGCAGCCCGCCGCGCCGCCCGAGCCTTCTGGCTCTCGACGGCCCACCCAGCGGCGTCGCGAGCGGCCGCCGCCCGGCGTCCAGACCTGGTGCGGAGCAACATGCTGGTGATTGGGGAGTCTGGTCGAGCGACCCACCCAACGTCGCCGAACGACGCCGACGATGCCTCAGCGTCGAGGACGTCGCCCTCGCCTCCACCGTCCGGGTCGACCCTCAATCCCAGTGGCGGCTCGGCGATACACGTCCAAACCCCGCGCAGCTCGCGCATGGGACAGAGGCCACCATCGCCTGGGAGGCGCCCGCTTTCACAGTCGCCCACGAGGGCGAACTGAAATGTGGCCGAGTCGGTGTCCCAGGTGTTGCCCCGTGACCGCAGCGTTGTCCGGCAGTGCATCGCCGTCGGCAGCTCCTTCGACAACGGCCCGACACCTACACGGGCTTTCTGCTGGACTTCAGTGACCCAGTCGGCGACGACGCCGTCTTCGGCCTCGTCTTCTCCGGGACTCAGAAGGTCCGAGCAGAGGGCGACGCGGCGCCGAGAGTGAACGTCGCGAAACCGTGTCCGGGGCTCGGCGTCGGAGCGGGCCAGGGCATGTGCGACGGCATGAGGGTGGAGTGCAAACACCGTGACTAGTCGAAGATGGAGTGTCCCGTCCGCCGAGGGCCCCGTGACGGTGATGGTCGTCACGCCGTCGCGAGGGGTAGGAGCATCTGACGAGGATGGCACCGACGATGACGCCGGAGGAGCTGCAGGCGGGAGAGCCGCGATTGGCCCGACGCGGCCGTCGGCGGGCGGACCACCCTCCTCCGCTCGGAACGGCAAAGGAGTGATCTCCTCAGACGCGTAGATGCCCTGAAACGTTCAAACAGGGGGCGTAGGTGGCTTTCTGGTCAACGCGATCTCGTAAAAACCGAGTTCAGCGAGCCCAACTGATTACGGACGGTAGCGGCCGGCCCTCGCCTGTGCCGAGTGGCCGGCGGGGTCTACGGCGGAGCCAAGGCTGACGGTAAAGCAAGAGTTGTCCTTCATGCCTGGAAAGCTCTTCGTGCACAATGAAGTGGGAGCACGGAGAGGAGAGGGTGTCGGAAAACGCCAGCCTCGCCTCGGAGATCCCGCAATCGTCGCAGGAAAACCCTTCAGAGAAGCCCATTTCCACCTCCTCACATCCGCGAAGACGCGTGGCGAGCGGGAAAGGGCGACAGTCGGGAAGAAGAACAGACAGGAGGGGGCAGAGACAGGCGCAGAACCGGGCAGGAGGAGAAGATCGCTCCCTCGGACTACTACTAAGGGAGGTAATTCAAGAGCTGCGGGTTGTCCGCGTCCCGCGCGAGATAATCCTTCCGAACAAGTTCGTAGATCACCTCTTTGATATAACTCACGTCGACCGGGAACTCCCGGCCGGCGGCCACGGACACCTCGGTGACGAGGGCCTGGTAAGATAAGACCTTGCGCGCCTTCATGACACGGACGGCGAGGGCTTGGAGGCGGAAGTCGCGGGCCGCGGTGACGACGTCCTGAACAGCCTTGCGCTGCTCCTCGACGGCGCGGGTACGGGGCAGAGGGACGTGAATCCGGCGACGCCCGCGGGTAGGAGTCTCAAACTTCTCGTTGACGCGGAACCAGGCGCTATCCGAGACGGCCTTGGGGGGGCGGGACTTGCCGTCGTTCGGGCGGCCCGTTCTTGGGTCAAGACCACAAGCGGGGGGCCAAAGGATACCACCGTCGGGTGCCGCCGGGTCAGCGCACCAGTGCTCGAGGATGGGGTAGCGTGCAAGCGAGAGCGAGTGGATGCACTGCTTGGCGATGCGGGGGTCGAGCGCCGTGCGAGCGACGATGAGGGGGAAGGGTATCCAGGCGGGTCCGTCGTTTCCGTGGACCGTCGGCGGCGGTGGCCCCGCAGGCAGCGAGTCAGCCGCAGCGCCCGGCCCCACTCGGGGCGTTGGCTCAAGGGCGGCCGCGCACCATGCCTCTGACACCTCCCGCAGGTCCCGCGATGCCCCCTCGGAGTCCACCCCGCCGTCCTCCAGCACTGCCAGCACCGATGCCTGGGAAGGGGCCAGCTCCAGCTCGACCGTCTTGCCGCCAAAGCGCCCCGCCACAACGCACGTAGACATGGCGTGCAGCCAATGGAGCTTGCGCTTGTCGCTCGAAATCTCTTTGTAGTGCTCGTGGAACAGCTCGACACCGCGTGCCATCGAGGGGGCGAGGACGAACGCGTCGGCCCTCTTACGCTTGGCCTCAGCGGCCTCATCGGACCGACCGGTGACCACGCCGCCACCTGCAGCGTCGCTCTTGACGATCCCGTCGGGCCAGTGGCCCGTCGTCAGCACTGTGACGTTGAAGTCCTTGGGGGCGCCGTCGACCGCTCTTCCACCACCCGCAGCCGCCGCTGCCAGCCGGCTGGTGCGCCACTCGGCAAACCGGCGTGCTCCCTCGCGCGCCAGCTCAACGTCGCTGACCATGCCCTCCATCTTTGTGGTGAACTGGGCACCCTGGAGCTGACGCAGGGTCACGAGGACGTTGCGCTCGGCCTCGATCCCAGCCTCGGCATCGGCGTCGCCCCCGCCACCTTCGCCGCCTCCGCCACCACTGATGGAGGCTCCCAGCGCCTGGAGAAGTCGCCGTGCGAGACCCTCACGGTGGTGACCCCCGAAGACATCCTTGGCTTCGACGTGCTGCACCAGTAAGCACGCGTCGTGGAGCGCCTCCATCAGGGCATTCTCTTCAAGGCGTTCACCACCGTGGGTCAGGGCCGATGACCGGAGTGCGTGGTCAAGGTAGACCGAGAGGAGCTCTGGGAAATCCGCCTTACCCACGCTCTGGTTGGCAATGACGTGAAACGCTTCGTTGATCGCTCCCTTGAATAGGGCAGCGGCCGCGGGGCTCGAAGACGCACCCCCCTTGGGCGCCAGCGGCCCGGCCTCGAGGCGCCGGCACCGGTCGTGGAGGCTGACGATGCCCCTGACCAGGGCCACTTCGTCTCGTCTCGCCTCGGCCGCGGCGTCGCGGCGCACGTCGGCTCGACGCTTTTTGTCGGCCGCGGTGCCCGCGCCGCCGGCGTCCCCCGAAGCCGCATCTCGAGCCGTGGCGCGTGCCTGGGCAGCCTTGATCATGCCCATTCCCTGCGACACCACCGTTTCCTTTAACAACGCTGCCAGGGGCTCGAGACCCTTGTCGACGCGCCCGAGGAGACGCACCAGGCGAGCGAGGTCCTCTCCGTCCGAGGCAGTGTCGTTGACTGCCGTCACGGCAGCGCCGTTGGTAATCGCGAGGTCGCCCGCAGTGGTGTCGTCCCCCGTCGCTGGGCTAAGGCCCGCTGCCTCAAGAAGCTCCGCCGCGCTCCCGGCCCCCTGCCCCGACACCAGCGCCGCTGCGTGTTTGGCGATGAGCTCGGTCTCCGCCGCCCCGGCCACAGCCGCCCGCGAAGAGTCGTGCAGTAACCGGTCGCACCGATCCTCTTCCCCCTTGAGGGCGCGCTCGGCCCGCCTGCGGACGGGTGGGTGCTTCACTGATGTGTTGGTGCAGGAGAGATGGGGTCAGGCAGAGGCGCAGCATGTCTGCGCCACTTTTCTCTCCACCCCCCCTTGGGGGGCTCGCCGACAGTACTCGGCGACACCGCACTTGTCGTCCCCGCTGAGCCATTCCGCAGCCCTCTCCTTCCAAAACTGGGCCGCGTCCTCGATGATCGGCGTCTCGAGGTCGGGTCCGTACCGCTCCCGATCCTGGCCGAGACCCATGCGCACAAAAAGGGCCACAGCCTGCCGGCAGAGGGCAGCGTCCACGGCCTCGCCAGCCCTGTCGCGGCGCAGGGCCGCAAGAATCGCATCGCGGGCGCGAGGCACTGTGGAGAGGAGGGACGTAAGGGGGAGGGGGTGTGGGTGGAGCGAGAGACGGAGCAAGAGACGAAGCGACGAGAGACGCGCGGAGAGGTAGATTCCCCCCCCCCCTGGTCCCGCCGTTAGGTTCAAAGACGCCCCGCCGGAAGCCGAGGGCCGGGACGATGTCAAGGTGATCGAGCGAGTGGCGAGGAACGTAGTACCGGTCGAGATAATGGAAGAACTTGGCCATGAAGCGGGTGTAGAGGACGTGGTTGCTCCACCGCCGGACGAGCTCCGTCAGGAAGACCTCATCACCCGAATTCATCTGGGCGCGCAGGCGAGGAGCCACCCCGGTTTCGACGTACCGGTCAAAGGCCTGCGCGTAGGATGCGTACAGGCGCTCCGAGTAGTCGTGGGGGGGCTTTTGCGTGCACAGCTCGTAGACTTTGTTGTACGTCAGCGACCATGTCTCCGAGTCGAGGTGGCGCCGCTGGTCCGCATGATCCTCCAGGAGAGCCTCGATCTTCTGCAGGGGGGGGGAGAGAGTGGAGGCTGGGTTGGCGGAGATGGCGGCGGGTGGCAGCGGCAACCATGGCGGATGGTAGACCAGTGTTCGCCCGGTCGTCCGGCCTCGCGCGGCCCGGGCTTTGAAGATACGGTTGGTGACTCGGAAGGGACGGGGACGGACCGTGACGCGCTCCACACTTGGCACGAGAAACGTCATCGGCCTCGCGGCAGCACAGAAACAGCCGGCGGGCCAAGAAGCGCGATCGATCGGTCTCCACGAACGAGAGGGCCGAGGGACTCGACTGAAGACGCACGCGATTTTGGCTCTGAATCCGCGGGCGAGGGACGCGGAGACGAGGAGGGGGTGGAGGCGGTGGACGCCGTGACGCTCTTCGCAGCGGCGCGGCCCTCGCCCCGCTCGCGATAGAGATTCGGGCAATACTGCCCCATTATGGTATCTATAGGCTCTTCAAGACCACGAATAGCTGGATATTTGGGGTCTGGAGCCCCCCAAGCCGGCACGAAGGGCCCCGGCTCCGTCCGCAGGCAACGAAGCGCCCCGGCTCCCATGCGGCTCTCGACCTCCCCTCGCCGTCATCGTCGTCGCCACGAGTTCCCATCCCTCCTCCAAGCTGACGTGCTTCCTTTCCAGGAGACCACCTCCGCCGCCTCCGCGACCCATCGTCAGAGGAAGCTCGCTGTACTCTGCGAATGCGCCGTGCTCGACGCCGCTGGCGCCGCGGACCCGTGCAGGATTCGGTGAGAAAGATACGAGAGGGGAGTGTGGGGGGGGGGGTGAAGAGGACGCGGCTCGCCCTCGACCACGCCGCGAGCGCCTCGAGGTCATCGTGAGGGTGCGACCCGCCACAGGCGGACCGCCGGCTTCGCACTAGCAGGTCCCGCCGGTGGCCTCAGCCCGCCCACCCCACCAAGTGTCCAACTCGGCAGCCCGCGCCGCCGGCACCCCAAGCAGAGGGCAGATGGGCCGCAGCTGGCGCCGCAGAGCGCGCGCCGATGCGAGGGCACCAGCGACGGGGCCAGTAGGTCCGCCGTCTTCCGCGTCGGCCTTGTCGTTCTCGTCGTCCGAGCCGCAGGCGTGTGCGGCGGCCGAGAGGCCAAGCAGACCGTAGCAAGTGTGGTAGTAATCGGAAGCCTTGCCCGGCTTATCCCTCAGTCCACCCGGACACGGCGCCGTAGGATCCGCGGCCTCGTCGAGGCACTGGCAGCACGACAGAATCCATGCCGCAAGGGCCGGAGCGTCGAGGGGCGAGGGCCCAGCGTGAGATCGGGGACAGTTAGAGGAAGGCCCTTCGGGGCCGAGAGCGCCGGGCGGTAGGGCGTCGACGACGGCCGCCGCCTGCGCCCACGCCGCCTCGACGTCCCTCCCGCCACCCCCCCCTGCTTCGTCTGGCTTGGCCCGCTCCCTTGATCTCTCCGACGGACGCCCGTTCCCCCCACCGGACGCCCTCTCGATCAGCGCCGGCAGCGTCCCCCCCCACCACGAGTAGCAAGCGTCCGCCAGCTTAGCGGTTCTGCCCCTCAGCCCCCCCGATGCCGCGCACTGGAGCCCGAGAGCCCAGACGCGGGCCCGGGCTGCCGCCGGTGGAGGCAGAATCGGGGGGGACCCAGCCGTTTCCTGAGAGAGGTCGTCGGCCTCGCGTAGCAGCGCTAACGACGCAAGGGCGCAGTAACTGTACCCCGCGTGGGGCTCCGCGCCCCGCTCAGCGCCCCACCCCCCCTCGGGGGACTGAGAGGAGAGCAGGTGGCGCCGCAGTCGGCCCGAGGAGTCGAGCTGGCCGAGGGTGAAGGGGAGGCGGGGGATGGCGGCATCGAGGTTGGCGTTGGGAGCGTTGGGAGCGTTGGCCTCGGACCGAGAAAGAGGAGGGGGAGGCCGACGGTCAAGCCCCGCCAGACGCGCTGCAGCGAGGCAGCAGTAGACGGCCCGAGCGCACCCCTCTCCGCCGGCCGCGACGGCCGCACCTGCGCCATGGCGCCTGACGTCGGATGCCCCCAGCCGATCGGCCTCCTCGTCGCACCGGGACGCAAGAAATCGTGCCAGCTGCGCCCTCCGACACGGCGAGGAACGGGGACCGTCGAGCACCCGCGCTACCCAGCGGGGGCCAAGGCACGTAAGGGCGGCCAGGGCAGCGAAGGTTGGGGCGGCGTGGGGTGCCTGACCGGGACCGCCTCCGAAACCCCCCGGTGGGGGGGGCGGCCCAATGGGGACGACGGAAGCCGAGGCGGCGGTAGTGTCGGGAGACGGAGAGGGAGAGGCGGCTTTGTCTGAGGGCGCGGGACCCGACCACCAGCATGCGTCCAGCGTCGCAGCGACGGACTCGGCGTCAACGCCGGGGTCGTCGCCCAAGCCATCCGAGCCGTCTGCGCCGTCGACGTCGTCCACTCCATCCTTGCACCCCTTCATTGCTCCTCTTCCCGCCAGACACCAGTACACGAGCCACGGGATCGAGGCGGCGAGGGCCGCGGGCGGGCCAGGGATGGGCTCGGGCAGCGTAGCAGGCCTTGCCAGCGCGGCCTCGCCGGCTCCGAGAGTCGGGCTCCGCCGCCGTCGACCGGATTTGGGACGGCCCGATGACGGCCCGAGCGCCCCGAGGAGGAAGCGGGAATGCTCTGCCGCGTGCAGGGGGGGGATGGGCGAGGCGAGGTCGGGCGGGAGGACCAGTCGGGACCTGAACTGGCCTGTCGCACGGTCGGCAGCCGAGGGGCGCACAAAAGAGACGACATCCGCGACATTGGTCTCGAAATCAATCTGGGGGGGGCGGGGGGAGACAGTTGGCGAGTCGAAGGAGGAAAACGGGGCGACGGCGATGATGCCCCCGCCGTGACGGGCAGGGAACGGGCATGCGCGGCCTGGTCGCGGACAACGCTCCTCGCGCCTGGTCCCGAGAGGTGACGGTGCACAGGCCCTCGTCGTCAAAACCACCCCGAAGCATCCTCTGCCGCGGGTAACTGGTGACATCGATGGCCACGCGACACCCCGTCGGGTGGCAAAGCAAAGACCAGAGGTGGCTCGAGAAGTTCGACCCTCCAAGCCGCCCTCGCCGGCAAGAGCCGCTGGCGCGACCGCTAACGTGATGACGCTCGCCTGCCCGCGGGTCGGGTGGCCGTCTTGGCGACGCGCCGGTACGCCGATCGACCCAGCGCCGGCGCCGCCGCAGCCCTTTGTGTGCGGAGGGCAGTCCCACCCCCTGTTGGCGGCGAGGCGCCGCTGCGGGTCGCCGCGCATATGGGCGCTCGAAAATGACTGGGCGTCTCTCGATCGAGCCAGAGAGCGTTTGGTCGAACCCGTGACCGCTACAGGCAGATGCGACGACAGTGTCTCTCCTGAGGACGAGGCCAGGACCAAGGCCGCGGGCGCCAAAGGTGCCGAACCCACCCGCCGCCGCGGCGCCGCTCGCGTCCGTCTCTGCAGCGCATACGGCGCGGACGACTGGGCGGCGGCTCACGTCCATGCTAGGGTATTCTACGGCAGCAAGAGGCCCGATGCCCCCGCCTTGCGCCGCTTCGACCGGGCGCTGTCGTTGGCGCTGGGTCGTTGGCTCGATGCGCGGGGGGAAGGGGGGGTGGGCCGATACCGTTGTTTGGTTGCCGAGGACGAGGCAGCCGATAGTGCGGCCGACGATGACGGCAACGACGAGGGTCTAGGCTCCTCTGGTCCCTTCACATGGGGGTTGCAACTTGGCGGCTGGTTGTCTGCGACACCTCCCCCATCAGCTGTCTCGGGCCGCTCCCCCGACGGCACAATGCTTACGGCCGCGGCCCGCCGTGCCGCAGCCCGGGGAGAGGTGTCGCCTCTGAGCCCTTTGGTTGCCATCCCCGCCCTCCTTCGCGACCCAGGGCCGGTGCCGTCCCGGCCCGGACATGGCTCGGCCGCGGCCCTTCCCGCAATTGTCGGCGGCCTCTCGGTCGACACGTTGTCGGCACACATCCCCCCCCAGCGACGCCGCGACCGCCGCACAGGCCAACCGCTCCGCTTACCGGCGCCCGACGGCAGAGACTTTACGGGACGTCACTGGAGGCTGCGCGGGGCCGCGTCGGGGGAGGCGGTCCCCAGGACGTCGCTGTCTTCCAGAGCATTTGTCCCGCTCCCGTGCCCTCCCATCGGCGCCGGTGCCTCACCCCGTGACCCACCGGTAGCCCGCCGGTCGAACTGGGCCTACATCAGGCGGGCGCACGGGCCCACGTTGCCCCCACCATGTCGAAGCCCCCCTCGGACGAGCTCGAGCTCCAGATCCGACCCCATAACTCATGAATCTCTCTCTACTTACCCGCAGCAATCTCGGCGTCCTCCCTGCCCACAGACGTCGCGGGACAGCCACAGCGCTGGTCAGAGCGGCTGAGGCCCACGCTGTATCGGAATGGGGCGTTGTGTGCATGTCATTGCATGTCGAGGCTGGAACGACGCGTGGCGACAGCGCTCGACGCTTTTACGAGACGCTGGGCTACCGCAGGGGCACCAGAGACACATGGGAGGCGACTGGTGAAGTCGTACCGCGCGAGCTTCATCGGCCAGGGGACGGCGGCGGCGACGCCTCGGTGGCAGTGCCGACCTCGGCGCTGCCAGACGCCAAGTGCGTGCACGCCGAGCCAGGGGACGACGTGTTTGGCTTGGCTGCGGCGGTGCGCCGGGTGACGCGAGGCAGGCGACTCACACTCCTCGTTCGGCGCATCCCCGAGCGCGAGCGGAGAGCAGCCGAGGCAGCGGCTCTTGCGGCAACGTTCGCCGCGTCGTCACCCTCATTGCGGGAGCGATAGGAGAGAGGTAGTGGTGCTGGGGCGAGAGTTGGCCGTGGGGCATATCCCTCGCGGCCGGCATAGGATACCCAACTCTTTCGCCGGGGTTTTCAGCCCCCACTCCCCCCCTGTCATCGTTGCCCCTCTATGCGTCGCCCTCGACCCACGTGTCATTGCCGCCCCGGAGCGTGCAGGACGCGGCCCACCGCGAGTTGGGAATGAGGTGGGCGGTACACTCGCGCTCGGACATGAGTTCATCCTGAGACTCACCGATCTTGTTTCGAAGCCAGTCGTTAATTTCGATGGGACAGTCAGGGTCGCCCGGGCCGACGACACGGTAGCGGCCATCACCTGAGGACACGCAGGGCATGGAAAACACCAAGCCTTCCTCGATCCCCCACGGGTTGTTGTCCGTGCACACCGCGGAAGAAAATACGTCGCCCCGCGGTGTCGGGGTCACGAGCGACCGGATCGCGTCGCACACCGAAACCGAGGTGGACGCTGCGCTACTCCTTCCCCACTTTTTGATGAGGGCGCCGCCGCGTGTTGAGACGCGGGGCACAAAGACGTCCTCGCACCACGCCTGGGCAGCAGCGACGTTGCCCTTGAACGACCCCGACTCGGCGAGTACCTCGAGGGCGGACCGCGCCCCGATACGCGCGTTTACAAAGTCGGGCACCTGCGTTGTTGAGTGGTTTCCCCAGATGATGGCCCGGGACACGCTGTTATAGTGGCGCTCAGCCTTGAGGGCCAGCTGCACCTTGGACCGGTTCTCGTCGAGGCGGGTAAGGGCGTGGAAGTTTTCTCTAGGCAGGCTCGGGGCGTTCTCCATGCAGATGAGGGCGTTGGTGTTGCAGGGGTTGCCGACGACAAGGACCTTACAGTCGGGGGACGCGACGGCATCAAGGGCCTGGCCCTGCTTAACAAAGATGCTCCCGTTGATGTCGAGGAGGTCTGCGCGCTCCATACCGGGGCCGCGGGGACGAGCTCCGATCAGGAGAGCCCAGTCGGCGCCCCGGAAGACCTCGAGAGGGTCAATGCCAATCTGGACTTCACGGAGGAGGGGATAGAGGGAGTCCTCGAGCTCCATCGTGACGCCCTCGAGGGCTCCGACCGAGCGCTCGCTGCCGAGCAGCTGAAGGATGAGGGGCTGGTCGGGGCCGAAGACCTCGCCGGACGCCAGCTGAAAGAGGAGATGGTTGGCAATCTGCCCAGCGGCGCCTGAGACGGCCACGCGGAGGGGGCGGCGCCATCCGCGGACCTGGTCCCGGTCGGCGTCGGAAATGTCGTAGCGCACATCCCAGATCTTGCGCCCCGCGTTCTCGCCCGTGACAGCCGTCAACGCATCGGTGGGGACGTCAGAGGAGGACGAGCCCTGAGCGGCGCGAAGGGGAACAGCGAGCGGGCGGGGCGCGACGGGGGCCAGGAGGCCGCCGTGGACCGGAGCGTTCGGGCCGGCGCGGAGGCCGCGAGGAGCGGGGATTAGCGTCACCGCTGGGAGGTGTATGGTGGGTAGGGGGGGGTTGAGGCACCGGAAGGGTCGAAGCGGGATGGGGCATGTGCCGGACGGCCGACGCCGGTGCCGCGGCTATCACAGGTACTGCCGAGCCCTTCGGCCCCTTGACGACGCTCACCCATCTGAGCTAAGCGTGTTCTACGAGTGCTGCAGTGTCGTCGATGGGGCGATGCGGCGGTGCGTGATCTCGAGCTACCCGAGACCCCGACCTCTAGCGACCTCTCGACCGTTGACAACCGTCCCTTGACCCCGCCGTTGTCGTCCAGCCTCCCATCACTGGCCAATCCCCAACCCCACTCCACCTGATCAGAACAGCACATCAGCCTTGGAGAAGAGCGCAGGAGAGTCGTCCGACGGCCCGTCCTTGGCCTCAACAGGGGACGAACTGCTGCCCCCGCCACCACCTCCTCCCGCACGCCAAGCCTCGATCCAGCTCTGGGCACTTGCGCGGTTCTCGTTGGCGGAAGCCTCGGAAATGATGGGGGCGACTCTGTTGGTCGGCATGGTCAAACCGTATTCGCTAAGGTCGGCTCCTCCCACTGGAACAGAGGCCGCGGAAGCTGGTGCCGCCACCGCTGCCGCCGCCCCCGAGGATGCTCCCCGCCAAGCTGAGACCCAAGCCGAGGCGCTCTTGCGGTTCTCATCCGCCGAGGCGGTCGACACAATAGGCTCGACGCGATTGGTAGGCATCGGCAATCCGTACTCGGATACGGGGTCGCGGGCGGGCACGGTAGCGGCAACGGGAGGAGCAGGGGCCGCCGCCTTGGCAGGCGCGGCAGAGGCGGCTGGAGGTGCGGGAGCCACCGCCTTGGCAGCTTCGGCCTTGGCGCGCCGCTCGGCGTACACTTCGGCTACCGCGGCGTCGGCCGCCTCGTCAGCAGTCAGGCGTTTGGGCGAGGGGTCCGCCGCCGTCCCGCCGTCAGCCTCTGGCCCATCTCCGTCCATTGACGCCGCGAACGACATCCCGACAGACGGGATCATGGCCTTGAGACCGGCGAACAGATCGTTCGCGGGGGGTTTCTTCGTGGAAGGCTCAGCGGCCTTGGTGGCAGGCGGCGCAACAGAGGTCGGGGCCAGCGCAGCGGCGGCGGCGGCGTCGGCGGCCTCCTTCTCCTGGATCCGTTGCTTCTTCTCTTCCTGATCCGAGGCGTCGCGCTCCGCTCGGGCAGCCGCCTTGTTTTTCGCGGCTTGTGCCACCGCCCTCTCCTCCGCGGCCTTCTTTACTGCCGCCGCCGCCGCCTCGCGCTTGCGCTCAGCCGCCGCAGCCGCCTCAGCGCGGGCGCTCTCCTGGGCTGCCCGCTCGGCCTCGCGCGCCGCATTGGCCGCCTCCGAGACGCCCTCCTCCTGCACCGTGTCGGGCATGGCCATCGACCGGAGGGCGCCAAAGATACCCCCGGATGCCTTGGGGGGGGGGGTGGGGGGCTCGGGCTCGTCGCGCTCAGCCTTGGGCTCGTCACGCTTGGCAGCGGTGGGGGCTCTTTCGGCGAGCTTTGCCCGAGCCTCGCGGCCCGCCTCCGCCTTTGCCTCCAGTCCCTTGGCCCGCAGGCCCTCCGCTGCCTTGCGCTTGAGGGCAGACCGCGTGGCCTCGAGCTCGGCGCGGGCGGCGGCGGCCTCATCGACGCGGGTGGCCTCGTCCTCCTCCGCCTCGGTGTCCATTTCGGAAAGTTCGGGCGACGCAGGCATCACCATTCGCGAGAGTCCTCCGAAGATGCCGCCGTCGCCTTTACGAGGAGAGGTAGCGGCCGTGGGAGGCGCAGCCTTCGCAGGCACGGCAGCAGCGGGTGCAGACGCGACGGTCTTGTCACTGGTGCGTTGTCCGCGGCGGACAATCCGGCGGGAGCCACCACTGCGGGAAAGCGCTGGCGCATCCTCAGCCTCGGCCTCGGCCTCGGCCGCCGCTTCGGCGAGAAGCTCCTGCGAGCTCTGCTTGTCAGCGCCTCCTCCAAACAGACCTGAAAAGATGGAAGCAGGGGCCGCGCGCTTGGCCGGGGCCCCCACGACCTCCTCCACCTCTTCTTCCTCTTCTTCCTTCTCGGAGTATGGCGCTGGAGCCTTGGCAAACAGACCCGCAAAAAGAGGTGCGGGGGCCGCACGCTTGGCAGGGGCTTTGTTCTCCTCGGCATCGGCCTCAACCGGAGCAGCGCGTCCACGCCCGCGAGTAGCGGGCTTCCGCTGCGCAACCACAGCGGCAGCCGCCTCGGCTCTGGCCGCCTCACGCGCTGCCTCGCGCTCGGCCGCTGCTTGGGCCGCGGCCTTCCTTTTGGCCTCGGCCTCTGCCTCGCGCGCCAACCGCGCAGCGCGCTTGCCGCTAGTGACGTCGGCGATGATGGACTTTTTCGTGGTTATGTCGAGAAGGCGACCCTCCTGGGCTGCCGCCTCGACCTCGGCGAGGAGGATCCCAGCTGCCTCTTCGCGTCCGATGAGCTTGTCACGCATCGCGCGAAGCTCGTCCGCCTTGGCTCGGGCCGCGGTCGCCTTTTCATCGCCCGACCGAGCAGCGTCGGCCTCGCGGGCGGCTTCGCGAGCCGCGTCAGCAGCGTCGGCAGCGGCAGCGCGCGCCTCGTCAAGTTCGGACCGCGCCACCGCGACGCGCATGGCCGCGGCGTCGGCCTCGACCGCTACCTGGGCCAACGCCGCAATCGTTTCTCCGCGTGCGGCTCGGCGTGTGGCCATCTCCAAGAGGGGGACGGTCCCCGCCGCCGCGGGGGCCGAGTCGACAAGAGCGGCCCAGTCAACGTCGGTGTCGCCCCCGGGAGCGGGTCGCGACACGATCTCGATAATCTTGCCTCCTCCCACCGTTCCAGGAGCCCTGGCGGCCGCCGCAGTCAGCTTGGCCACCTGCCGGCACGACACGACGGCCTCAACAGCGTCTGCGCCCTTGTCGCCCAGCAGCGCGTCGACCTCTCCGCTGCCCGCCACCACGGGAGCGTGAGTCGACCCATGGTCGTCTGTTGGGCGCTCCATGCCACCAGGGCGGACGATTAGGAAGGGGAGGTTGGACGCCCGTAGCGTCTTCTCCGTGTCCGCCTTGGCAAAGAGCAGTCCTCCCAGCAGGTTGAAGAAAAGGTAAGGGGGCTTGAGCGGAGTAGCAACGCCTAGGGAGGATACGAGAGTCACGTGCTCGGGGGCTGTCGGTCCGCCTCCGCCACGGCCGCCGGCTGACCCGGGCTCAGGGAGGTCGCGGAGGAAACGTACAAAGTCAGTCGTCAGCCTGCCGTCAACGCGGCCCCAACCCGCCAGGTTGGTAGCAGGCCCGCTGTAGGCAGCCGCAATGACGACGCGGCGGCACTGGCCGAGGGCGGTGGGCCACGATGACGGGTCCTCAAGGTCAAAGCGCGCCACCGAGACGAGCGACGGGGCACGCTTGGCGAGGGCGGGCGAGACGGCGCCCATCTCGTCGTTGGCAGCATCCGTCGCGACGAGCTCCCGCAGAGCGTCGAGCTTGGAGTCGAGGGCGTTGGCGTGGCCCTCAGGATCCTCTTCCTCGTCGGGGGCACGAACACCGGCCACGACGGGAACGCCCAGGAGGGCGAGCTCGGAGACGACGCGACGGCCGACGCGGCCTGTGGCGCCGACGACAAGGACGGCACCGCTTGAGGGACCGGACAAGCGGCCGCGGCCGGGGGCCGAGACCTCCTGGCTTCCTCCAAAGATGCCGTCAAAAAGGCCCCGCGGGGGGGGGGGGGCGGGGGAGGGGGGACGGGGGGGGGCCGGGCCGCCGGCGGGGCGAAAGGCCATGCCGGTGAGGGGGCGGGGGGCGGGTCGGCCGGGGGCAGGGCCAGCAAGACCGGACGGGGCCGCAGTAGCGGCAGATGCGAGCGAAACTGCGGCGATAGAAAAAGCAGGGATCAGCAAGTGGGTCGGACGCCGCGCGCGGACCGCTCCTCGGGTGGGGGGGGGCAGCCGGGGAAGCGCCTCGTCGCCGACCCCGACCCCCCTGAGGGCTCAACGTGCTCTCGTTCAGGACACAGCACATTGAGACGACGGCATACTTCTTCAACTCAGCCTTCGATGGGTATCAGGTTGCGACTCGCCCTTCATGGTAGATGTATAGGAACGATATCTCCCGTCCTTGGAGAACGGAGGCCGACCCTGAGAGTGCGACAGTCAGAGCAGAGCCCTCCGTGCGAGGGAGTCCTCGGGAAGGAGACCACCGCTTGCTTCGCCCCCAGTCGGGGGCGCGGCTTATTGCCGAGACGGTTCGAGCAGTTTGTCAAGGGGTCGGCGGAGACGGCCAGGACGGGACAATATCGGCGCTCCAGGGCCGGGGTGCGACCACGGTCGTCGATAGTACATAGCAGGATCGCGTATTGAGCCCTATCGACGACTGTGGGACCGCAATATTCGCCAAAGTCGCGTCCTGACTGTGCTCGCTGCTCCCGCTCGGCCGCCGTTGGCCCGAGCGAGCACCCCGCGCGTGAGGGCTGCCAACGACAATGTCAGGAGGCTATCGCATCGTGAGGTCTGCGGTGGCGAAGTTGGCGAGTCGGAAAACGTGCGCCCACGGTCGCGCTCCGTCTGGCAGCCTCGGCGTATCACCACCGAGGCGCGGTGCCTATGACGACAAGACTCGACTCGTCCGCCACCCGACACTCCCCCCCGACTTTGCCCCGCAGGCCGAGGAGCGCCTGGTTGAGCGCATGGCGAGGATGCTCCCCCACTGGCTTCGCCCCGAGAACCCCGTGAACCGGGATTGGGTGATGTGGACGGCGACCGAGCTTGACCACGCGGCCAAGTCGCTGGGCCCCAACAGCGCCGACCGCAACCGCGACCGCGCGGGGGACGGCCGGAGGGGCGGACGGGTGGCGGGGAGGGAGCGCAGCCGCGGGCATAGGAGGTAGCCTTGACGAGGGACCAAGGGATGGGGGACCTCCAGCGTGTCATGGAGAGCGATGACCCCCTGATGAGCCATCAGGCCAGAGGCAGCCCATCGAGGATAAGGCCCTCGAGCTCGGGCGGCTCTCGACGTCGAGGAGGGCGGCCACGCCGGCCGCGACGCGATGGTGGCGTGGTCGATGTCGCGCGCGTGGTCCAACACAGTATCTTAAGTGATTCCCTTCTTTGTCATCGTCATCCCTCCACATCCATCTCTACACCATCTAGCCGTCGTTGCTCGTCGTTCCGGCCCCCGCGCCCTAGTTGAGGAAAGCTCCCCTTAAGCGAAAGTCGGCCAGGCGCGGGGCGCCAACCGTGCCGGCACCCTGACAGTGTGCCCAGAGACGTACCGGTCGCCCCTGCGGGGCTCTCGCAACCGCGGCGCCGTCACCACTCTCGCCTCGAGCGAGGACGACGGCAGCTCCGACGGAGACGACTGCCCAAAGAGGCCCGCAAAGAGATCGGGGCCCCGAGGCGCAAGGGCATGACTAGCACGGGAGGCAGGGTTGGGGGGTATCCGCCCAGGGTGGGGGGGGTTGGCTCCGGCGGGGAAGCTCTGGCTGCGGCCAGCATCGGGGGGAGCGCGCGTGGGCACGGCGGCGGGTGCACCGGGGCGACTGGCGCCACCGCGAACAGTCGACGCCGCTCCAGCTCCATTGATGGCTCCAGGCAGGGGCGGACGCCGCGCGACTGCGATGCGGGCGTCTCCTGGGAATGCCGCGAGGCGGGAGGTGCCCCGCGTCGTCGGGGGAAGGGGAAGGGGACGGGGCGCGGCGACGCCATACGTGACCCCGCGGGCGAGCCCGTCCGCGATCCTATTGGCGTCCGCACCCACCCCACGGGGGAGGTTGGTACCATCTGCTGGGAACGCCCAGGGGTCGTGACGGTGCGCACGAGCAGCGGGCGGCGTCGCCGCACTTGTCGTCACCACCCTTGACGCTCCCCCTGCGCCCGCCCTCCGCTTTCGGGCCGTCGAAGTGGACCGACGTGGCGCCGCGGAGGCGCGACGCGGCGCGGGAGGAGCGACAGCGCGAGAGCGCGCGCGGGGAGGTGACGGCATGGGCGAAGCCCAGGCAGAGGCAGAGGAGGCAGAGGTGGCGATGGACGTCTCTCCCGGCCGACCCACCGCTGGGGTGCGAGGGCGCTTGCGGCTTCCATCTTTGGCGGGATCCGTCGAGATAACGGGACGACGGAACCCGGGGCAGAAGCCCGCGGAGGGAGTTGCCGCCCCGATCGAGGGGGGAGCAACGTCCCAGTTGCCAGCTCCGCTGGCCCTGAGCGGGACGTGGCCCTCGGCGCCACCTCCTTCGGTCGGCAATGTGAAGTCAATTCCACGGCGAGTGTCAAACATGCGGGCGCCAGGCGCGTCAGGGGCAGAAGGAGAGTCCGCAGTCTCGGCCAGGACAGCTGCAGCCACGGCGGTGCGGCGGCGATTGGCCTCAACTGCCGCTGCTGCCTCCGCTGCGCCCGCGACCCGCCCCTGGCGCTCCCCCTCGCGCAGCGCCTCGGCCACCGCCTCAGCCCGCCCCTCGATCGCCTTGTCAAGCGCGTCTTTTGTCGCCGCCGTCTTGGCTCGTGCCCCCTCGGCCGCCGCCTCGGCCTCAGCGACGCGCAGCTCGGCCGCCGCCTCGGCCTCAGCGACGCGCAGCTCGGCCGCCGCGGCCTTCTCCCGTGCCCCCTCGGCCGCCGCCTCGGCCTCAGCGACGCGCAGCTCGGCCGCCGCCTCGGCCTCAGCAACGCGCAGCTCGGCCGCCGCGGCCTTCTCCCGTGCCCCCTCGGCCGCCGCCTCGGCCTCAGCGACGCGCAGCTCGGCCTCCGCGGCCTTCTCCCGCGCCCCCTCGGCCGCAGCCACGGCCGCCGTGGCTTCGGCCTCGGCCGCCATCGCTCGGCCGTCCGCCTGGTTCCTGCCGTCCTCGGCGGCCTGGCGGTCAGCTTCAAGCGCGGCGACGGTGGCCCGCGCTGCTGACTTTTCTTCCTCGAATTTGGCCTCGGCTGTCATTGCACGCTGCATCGACTCGGTGGCCTCGGCACGTGCCGTATCGGCGTCAGCCCGTGCCGCATTGGCATCCTCGACCGCCTCGGCACGGGCTTGCAGCGCCGCCTCCTCCCGCCGTTTGGCTGCGCTGGCCTCGACCCGTGCAGTGTGTGCCGACCGCTCCGCCCCCGCTCCAGCATCGGTCGCCCGGCGCGCGTCGGCAACCGCGGTCGCCTCTGCGGTCCGCGCGCGGGTAATTTCGTCCCGCGCTACCCGTGCCTCCCGCTCGGCGTCGGCAAGGAGCCGCGTCGTCGCCTCCAGCTCGGCCTTCAGCCTATCGGCCCGACTCTCCGCGAGCTTGGCGTCGCGCCGAAACCGGAGCGCCCGCGCGACCCCCTCATCGACAAGAGCCTGATGCCGTCCAAGCGTTGCGGCCAGCGACCCGAGATGTTCGCCCAGCACCCTTCGCTCGGCGGTATCGTTCCGCTCGGCCTGCTCCATGCGCGCCTTGAGGTCGGCTGCCGCCTTGTCAAGGGCTGTCGCACGGTTGGTCGCAGCCTCAGCCCGCCGCGTCAGCCCGTCCAGGCGGCGGGTCGTCTCACCGTCGCGGGCTCTCCACCCGGCGACCTGGCGCTCGAGCTCCCGGACGCGTTTGGTGGAGGCCGGCATCGCCCCAGGAGCACCGGGATCAGCACCGCTGCCGCCGGCGGCGTCGTCACCGCCGCTGCCACATTGCGGGGGAGGTGCCGGGGGGTTGCCTTCCTGCGTTTATTTGGAGTTGAAGAGGCGGATATGTTGAACATCTCTGAAAAAAAATGTCTTCAAATTCCCCTAGTTCATCGCGCGATGCCACAATGGAACGGAAAACGCGACGCCGGGGCCGCATCTAGTCAGCTGGCCGCGTCGGTGCTGCGCCCCCACTCCCGGATCGCCTGGGCGTCCCGACGAGTGAAGAGGTCGCTCACGTCGGGTTCTTGGTATAGCATGCACCGGATCTGATCCAGAGCGGACGAAAGGCGTGCGGGAGCCAGGCTCGGCACCGCGCTGTCGCTTGGCAACGGGCGGGTGGCCCCGCCGCCACCGTTTGCGTGGGCCGCAAACCGGCGGGGCGCATGTAGGGCGAGCGCTCCGGAGACGCCACTCATCCCTCAGGCGGGGCTGGGGTGCAGCGGAGGGAGTGTGGGGAGGGCGGGGAAGCGGGTCGTCCATCATCGGGGAGGAGGTAGAGGGAGGACGGAGGAGGCCATCGCGTTGCCTGTCCGCCTCGACCGTCGGGCGCGTGACTCACCCCTGCACCACCCCGGACTCACCCCCCCTACCCCCGAAGCGCCGTTCTCTCGCCGCATAGTCCCGCAGAGCCGTCTCCAACTCGGCAGGCCCAAAGTCGGGCCATCGCGCATCCACAAAGCACAGCTCTGCGTACTGGGACTCCCACAGCAAGAAGTCGCTCAGGCGGCGCTCTCCCCCACTGCGGACGACCAAGTCGACATCTTGAGGGAACACGGCCGAAGTCGACAGCTCCGAAGCCAGGGCCCCCTCGTCGACGTCGTCGACGTCGAGATCGCCCCGCGCGACGGACCGGGCAAGGCGTCGCGCTGCTCGGGCGAGGTCAGCCCGAGCTGAGTAGAGAAGGGCGACAGTGAGGCGCAGGGCCGGGCCGTCGGACGGCCCATCGACGGCATCGGTAGGCTCCGGCACCGTATCGCGCTCGGCCTGCTCGACAGCTCGGCGCACGCTCGGGGGGAGCCCCACCCGATCTCCGACGAACCTAAGCGTAACTCGCTCGCGCTGGAGCCATGCCACGTCAACGCTGCCCAGCGACGCCTCCACCAGCGCCAGCAGCGCGCGCGTCTCGGCCGCAGGGCGGGCGCTGGAGTTATCCTTGGACATCGCGAAGACGGTGAGGGCGGGTATACCCCAGGCGCAGCATGCACGGACGACCCTGGGAAGGAGATGGCGCGAGAGATCGATCGATGAGAAGATGGCTGACAGCAGGGTAGAGGAGCCGCGCGCCCTACCTCCTCGGCTCTCGAGGAAATGAGCGGGGGGTGATTGAGAGCGACGGCGATGGCACCGGCGAGGCAGGAGGAGGAGAGCGTGGGTGACGCCCCGGGACGAGGGCGGGGGGTCGGCGTCGAGCAGAGCAGAGCTCGGGAGGTACTGGCTGTCACCACGCGATCTCTCGAAGCCGACGCGGCGGTGAGCGCCCGCCGCGACGCCCTTCTCGGCGCTGGCCAGCATCCGCCCCTGGCCTCGGACGTGCCCCGGCCGTCTCCGGCTGTTCCTCACCTCCGTAGTGCCATGACCCCTGCACGGTGCCCGGCGGCAGGGCCTCGGAGGCCCCGCTCGGTAGCCCATCGACCGTTCCCGTCCATGATGAGCCCGAGGTGGCGCGGCAGCCGATGAGCCGATATAGGGGGCGTCAAGGGGGGTACGGGGGCGTCGTCGACGTCCAATGCGGCGGCGGCAGCGTCCTCGGTCAGCGCGGCATCCTCTTCGGCGAGGCCATCATTGAGCTCCTCGGCTTCGCGTCGAGTCCACGTGCTGGGAGCGGCGTGGACGCGTGAAAATGGTCCGTAAGAAACTCGATCGGGGCGACTTCGAGGCTCTCGAAACGCAGAGAGGGAGCCGAGGCCGCCGAGGTTGACGCCGTGGCCGACGCCGGGCAGCAGAGCGCGACGACGTCGCCCCATGGGGCCAGGCGTCGCGGTGATCGGCGACAAACACGAGCACGACCACGCCATTGCGAGTGGCTGTCACGCGCCCCCCTGCCCCGTGTGGAGTTTGTCCCAACACTCGTTAGCCCTCCCCTTGTTCGTAGGAACGAGGCGAATACGCCTTCCCGACCCACCCAGGCACGCCAAGTCGACGGAGGGCCCTTGCGGCCTGCTCCTCTCCAGTTAGCCTCGCCGAATCAGTCCTCGGCGTGGCAGGGGCGACCGCTTGGCGTTCGTTCTTGTCTACGGACCGAGACGAGCCAACGCGGCTCAAGCGGGAGGTCCCGATGGCCTGGCGCGAGACTGGTGTCGACAGTGATGGGCGAGTTCCGTCCTCGCGACGAGCCCGTCTCGCGTTTTGCTTGTTGGCTGCCACGTTGATGTAGCGACAAGGGTCAACGCCCGCCCCCGTCCCTTTCCGGCGTTGGGACGGCGGCACCCGGCGCTTGACGGTAATTATGTTCGCGAGCAGTCGGTCGAGCTCGAAAGAGAGGCTCTCTTCTGGCCCTGATTCGCCAAACGCACCCATCGTGTCGCAGCGCCGTGCGGCGCAAGCAGTATCCATCGTGCCGTTGCGACAGCTCACCACCTCTGCTCCCCTCCGTCACCCTCGCAGCGCGCGCGCGGCACCCAGGAATCAGCCTCAGCCCACTCCCACGGCCGGCCTCACCTCGGCCCTCGGTCTCGTGACCCTTTCGGCCTCGGGCGGCTCAGGCGGCACACTCGGCGCGGCCCATGGCCCCGGCGCAGGCGCCTCGCAGGGGCCAGGGTCCCAAGGCCGCCGCCCCCCCGGAGCCACCGACCTTGCTCTCGATGCCAGCGAGGACGAAGCGCCAGCTGCCCCTCTGAAGGCCACCGGTGGCCGTGTTGACTCCCCCAACCCCTCGCGCCCCCCCACCGGCCCCCCCGGTGGGGACCTCGACCTGGGCGACGGCCTCTTTGGTGGTGGCGGGGGCGATGAGCCTCCCGCATGTCCGTCACCAGCGCATCCGGTGGCTGCGGCCCCAAAAGCCACTTCACGGCGAGGCCGCGGCAGCGCCAAGGGAGGTGGAATGGCGCGTCGCGGTGGCGCAGCTGTGGCTGTGGCTGCCGCAGCTGGGGGGGGCGCAGCGGGCAATCCCTGGACCCATGCCCTCCGCGCTGCCGGAATCCCGTTGCCGAGCATGGTGACTGTGACGACGGCGCCCCCTATGCCAGACGCCAGTGGCATTGACCAATCAGCCCATGGAGGCGACCCCGCCTTGGCTCGCCCTGCCTCCCCCGGCCTTGCCTTGGGCTCCATGCCGGGATCGATGCATAGCTCCATGCCGTCTGACCGCGGCCCTTCAGGTGGAACCGGTGGCGGAGTCGACTCTCGCGGAAATGGAGGGACAGGACCTGCCCCCACCCCCCTTGGCGGCCACCTTGGCCTTGGAGGGGCGGGGGCGTGGACGCAGGAGTGTGGCACCCAAGACCTCTGCACCCCGCGTGATGCTGTCGTGGGGTGTGGGCTTGGCAACGGCACGCAAAATGGCGCAACCGGAGGCCACGGCGGCGGTGTGTGGCCTGGTGCGTGGCCTGGTCCCTTGTCTGCAGCAACGCCAGGAGGACCGGGCGGCCCTGTCCGTGGCGCCGCTGCCGGTGGGTGGGGGGGAGGTGCGGGGCAGTGGGGTCCGCTGTCCCAGGGCGCTCGGGGTGCCGCTGCTGTTGGCGGAAAACGGTGGGGGGCCTCGCAGGGGCCTTCACAGCTGGGGGGTGCACGGGGTGGTGAAGGCTCTCAGCCGGGCGCGCCAGTGTCTGCCCGAGGCACCGGCGCTGGGGGCAGGGCTCAAGCTCTCCGGGCCCGCAGGGGTGGCGCCAGCGGTGGTGGTGGGTTCGTGTTCACTGCTGCGGGTGAACCGGCTGCCCTGGATGGCGCTGCCTGCGTCGGTCCTGCCCTGTCGCCTGCGCCGTTGCTCTGCGGCCGCCGCCGCCGTGGTGACAAGGTGGCTGCTGCTGCTGCAGCACGTGGGGTTGCCGCCTCGCCCCGCGAAATGCCACCCCCTCCTCACAAGCGACCTCGTGGCGCTGCTGGGGCTGCCTGGGGTGTGGGTCGGGGCTCGAGTGCTGGCGGTTCTCAGGGTGAGTATCGGAGGGGTGGGTTTACCGGCACGGGCCGCGGGAGCGGGGGCAGCCAGGCAGGCTTCGAGTCCGGATCACAGCCTGACGGTGGCACCTTTGGTCGGCCTAGTTCGGCTGCTGGGGGCTCCCTCTTGTCGCCACCTCTGGCGCCAGAACGTGGTTGCAGAGGCGGCCGGCGGGGAGGTCGCCGGCGGTCGTCTGCAGGACGGCTTGACTTTGGCGCCCCCGCAGTGCCCCCCGCCACTGATGGTCCTGCTGCTGTTGTTGCGGATGAGGATGGCAATGCTGACATGCCCCTGCCTCCTCATGTTGCTGGTGAAGGAAGAGCAATTGGTGGCGCTAATGGCAGGGCATCTGCTCAAGATCCGACCAACCCCTTTCGGTCCCGGATGCTCTCCCACGCCGACTCAATGGCACCCGTCCGGGGGGCTATTCCTGATGGATGGGGTGGATGGGTCGGGGGACCCCGAGGGGTGGAAGAAGAGGCACCAACGATGGGGCGCTCGGGCTCAGTCTTGGGCCGATCGGCCTCAGTCTTAGGTCCACCGGGGGCGGGGATCCTGGCTCGATCTGCTGTCCCTGATGTGCCTTGCCCAGCGCCGCCTGGCACTGGTGCCCATGGCGGTGGGCCTGTCACCCTCCCGCCAGCCGGCCCTAAGCCGGCCGCCCCCACCAAGCGGGTGCAGGCAGCTGCCGCCTCCCCCCCGGTTTTGCGGAATCCGTGGGCCCTGCTCGTGCTGGCTGGAGGTCCCTCTGCAGGGGAACGGATATTCGATAGAGCCGCCAAGAAACGCGCTCTCAGCCATGTTGCTGGAGGGATGCGCTTGACCTTTGACGATGACGACGACAATGTCCAGGAGGGAGGGCTCGATTCACCCGTGTTGACAGGGGAGGCAGCCAATGATGATGGAGGGGTTGCTGCTGGTCTGCCTTCTTGCTTTGACCCTGCTCGATGGGATTCGGCTGCAAGCCCCACTGACGACCATGAGGCCGAGCGCGCCCGCCTTGCTTCCGCCCTGCGGCATGCTGCAAGCGCTGCCGGCGTCACATCATTTCGTCGCCGCTTCGCCCCGCTTCCGCCCCCGCCGGGGGACAATGGCCACCCCATGGACAATGATACTGGAGCTTTGACGGCAACGGCTGCAACTGCCGCTGACAAGTCCAAGCCAGTCCCCAACATGGTCCGCTCGGCCATCCTGGGAAAAGGCAGCTTTGGAGTTGTGCACCGTGTAGAAGACCGGTTCGCAGCAGGCCATGTCTATGCCGTCAAGGTTCCGCGCCGGGCGTGCGAGGCCCCGTCCGACTTGGCCAGACAGCTTGCTGAGCCCCGAGCAATGCGGAGGTCAGGTTGGCACCCCTGCCTGGTGAATCTCCTTGCCTTTTGGGCTGAGGATGCGCGTGTCATCTGCCAGTTCGAGCTGTGTGGTGAAACCCTCGAGACGGACCTGCGGAGGCGCCGTGTGGCTGCGTCGGAGGCGATGGTGGGCGCGCGTGCGGCAGATGATGTGCCTGCATCAGCCGGGGACTCTGCGCAGCTTGCTCGTCTGCCACCTGGTGAGTGTCTCGAGGTCTATGCTTGTATAGGGGCCGCGCTGCGCCACCTGCACGCCATGGGTGTTGCTCACCTCGATGTCAAGCCAGAGAACATCTACAGGAGCCGTCCGACAACTGTCGGGAATGGTGCGGTTGTTGTGCCGCCTGGATTTCCTGCCCCCCCACCTTCATTGGCCTCACCCTGGAAGCTTGGCGACCTCGGCAATGCGTCGGCGGCCACAGCAAGCCCTGGGGCTCGTGCTGCAGGCTTTGCCCCGCCTGATGACGGGGATGCGCGCTACCTGTCGCCTGAGCTCCTCGCTGGGGACGTTGGATGGGGCGCCGCCGCTGGGTCGTCAGCCATGGCTGACAGCGAGGCTGCTGCTTTAAACCTGCCAAGGGGGCCCTACCTGGCTGACCTATGGGCCCTTGGTGCCTCGCTTCTCGAGGCATGCCGCGGGACACCTTTGCCGACATGCGGACCGGCATACCGTGCGTTGCGCAGCCAGGCGGGTGCGGACGCGGCTGTGGCTGAGGCGCTGGAGGCCATCTCCGGAGGAACGGAGTCAGGTGACAATGACCTGGTCGAGACCCAGAGGCTCTTGGGAGCCGTCATGAGAGATCTGCTTGCGACAGACCCTGCGAGACGTCGCTGGACGCGCGTCCCTGCGCGCCTGTGCGGCGATCGGATTGCCGAGGGCGACGCCGCGGCAGTTACAGCGGGGTCGGCTGCGGCGCCTTGGGGTGCAGACCCTTGGCTGGCGGGAGCATTCAAGGGGAAGGGAGTGGCGGTGACTGCTGCACTGGCAACCACGTTGCCAGCGGCGACGGGGCGGCATGGGTCGCCGCGCGTCATCACTCTAGGATCTCCCGTGTCAACGTCGGGCATGGAGTGCGATGCCAGCGGTGCTCCTCATGCGGCGGAGGCTGTGCCGTCGTCGGCTGCAGTGACGCCTGGCCCAAAAGGTGGTGCTACTGCTGCCGGTGGTGTGGCCAAAGTCCTGCGCCGCCGTTCTGCAGCCACCCCCGGCCCTACGCGCTACGGCGCCCCTGCAGCCACGCTGCCCCCCCCGACACAGCTCTCGCTCTCTCCTCCTGATGACGATGCCGACGAGCCCATCGAGGACGACACGCCTGCTCCTGGAGCCCGCGGAGTGCACCCCCCGCAAACGACTGCCCGGCTATCGACCGGCGGACGGCGCCAGAGAACCAACGCCAGTGCGGCTCCTGCAGTTGCAGAAACCCCTGACGCGGCTGGTGCGGCGGCAAACGGCGGCTGCGGCGATGAGACCGTCGGGCCTATAGACCTCGGGGCTGTTCTCGCAGCCGCGGCCACGGCAAGCCCGCGAGACGATGACAACGCCCGCAAGTGGGGAGCATCGTCGCCCGACGAGGCGGCAGCGGCCGAGGGCACAAGCAACGCCTCACCGGGGGACGACGACGCAGCCCGAGTGCGCCTCGCTCGCGCGGCACGGGCCCTTCCGGCGGGGGCCGCCGCGGCCTTCGCTGCCGCGGCCGAGGCCGCCGCTGTGGCCGCTGCAGGTGCAGCCACTGGGGCGTTGTCTGATCCCGACAACGCATTAGGTGCCGCGCTCTCTGCCGCCCTCGAATCTTTGGTCGTGGCTCGGAGCGCGGCCGATGGAGCGCGCGGTCCGTCTCTCGCAACTCCGCCGCCGGGCGCCGGCTTCGGTTTCGACACTGCCAAGGCGGGCGTCGGTGGCTTCGGCTCTGCCGTTCACCGCACCCCCTCAACTGCCGGGCTTTCTCTCATCCGTGGGACTGGTGGCGGCGGCAGCGGCATCCCATCGGGCGGGATCAAGGGTGCGGCGGCGCGGCGCGGGACTCGGTCACGTGCTGCCTCGGCCGCCGCGACGACAACCGCCGTGGCCGCGGGAACGGGGGCGACCGCGGCTCCGGAAGGGCCGTGGGGTGCTGCTGTGCTGCAGGCGGGGCTGATAGACACGCTTGGGCGCGCGGGGACGGGAGGGAGGGAGTGATGGGGCTGGGGATACCCCTTATTCAGGTGGCACACCAAGCACCTCGTCCCCCTCCGATGCGGCGCCGCCGTCGTCCAAGCCTAACAATCTGCGGCTTGCGGTGCTCCTTCCAAGCTGGAGCAGATAGTCCGGGTGCCGCGCCGTGAGCAATGGCTCAGCCCGGCCATAACGCCAGAAGGCTGCGGCGAATTCGCGCCAAGCGGCCAGTCGATGCGAGCCTAACAGTCTTGGCCGATGAGCGCGATCGGCATCCGTCCCGTCGCGGTCGAAGCGGTGCCTTACGATGGCCCCGGTGGCCTGGCGGGTGGGATAGCCCAGAGCGGCGGCGCGGAGGCAGAAATCGACGTCTTCATACGCAGCCGTGGGGAAGTCCTCGTCGAACCCTCCAATGGCGTCCCAGGCATCGGCACTGATCGACAGGTTGGCCGTGGGGGCGTAGAGGAGCACCCGACTGCTTGTCAATCCGGGAGTCCGGTCCTGCTCTACCGCCACATCGGCATTGGGGGCGTCAGAAGGAGAGACAGCGAGGGGCGGCCCCATCAGCGTGCCCATGACGTCGTGGTACCGGTCGATGCTGCCATTCCCCGCCGCGAAGGTTTCGCCAGACCACAGGCCAGGCTGCTGGGCTTGATGACGGATATGAGCGGCGTACCACCCATCGGGACCTCCTGGGGATGACGGCGGATCGGCAATGCACCCCGAGTCGAGCAGGATGAAGCAGGATGGCGGGGAGCGTCCCAGCTCGGCCGCCAGGGCCCGCGCTGCCCGGATGCCCGAGTTCCGCGCCGCCGCGGGGCCCAGATTCGTCGTATGGCGGATAGAGTGGACGCGGTCGTCGTGGAGGGGCACGAGAGGTGCGGGCCAGCGCGAGCCATCATCGATAACGACAACGTGCGGGGCACCGGAGGCAAGGGCGCTGGCAACGGTTAAGGATAGCTCCGTAACCTCCTTGGCAGTGCGGGCGTAGCAGGGAACGACGACTACGGGTTTGCCCATCGACGGGGGTGAACCCGTCAAGTGGTAGTCCCCGCCGCCAAACGTTGCGCCGCCGCTGCTAGACAGCGGACCTCCGCCGTCATTCAATGATGGGCTCGAATTGGCACCCCCGCTAAGCCCGGGGCTGGCCCGAGATACCGCGCTGCGCTTTCTCGGGAGCTCCTTTATCCACCGCGACCACAGCACTCCAGCCTGGTACGAGCACCTGGCCGTGAGCAGCAAGAACCTGGTGAGTGAGCAGTGGCACCGTGTCGTCAATGTCTCGGACGAGGAACAACATAAGGTTGCAACGCCGGGCCATCCTCACCTAAAGACGAGGGTTCCCCGAAAGGTGCTGGAAGCATCGTGGAGGGGTTCGGGCGGGTTGATGGCGGCTAGCGACGTCCGGCCCGTCATTCACACGGAGCGTATGACCCCTCAAAAAAGGTCAATGGGACCGTCGTTTGACCCGTTTCGGCGGCTGAGCAACCCTGGTGAGCGATTAGGATGCCGGCGTGCAATATTATCCAGGGGTTGCTTACGAGCATACACGAGCTTCATACCATGGGGATTGGAAATCGCTTAAGCAACGCGCGGACAATCGTGATGATCCCCTAGAGCAGGGTAAACGGAGGTCGCGCGAAAAGACTCTCCCCGGAACCTCGCCCTGACCCTCGCAGAGGCACCGGAGGGGAACGTTCTTTTCCCTAGCTCGTCGCGCGAGTGAAGGAAAATAACTCATGCTCACAGAGGTCGCAACGATCGTGAGCGGACTCGTTCGCGTCGGTGCAAGGGCCAGCATGGGAACGGTCCGCGGGGCGTCTCGCGTCTGCGCCGGGAGGAAGGGGAGCGCTTCCAAGGTCGGTGGACCGAGAGAGAGGGCGTTCGTTAGGACAGGAACGCCTCGATCGACCGTTGAAGGCCGCGCACGTACCGGCTGCGCCGAGGCGCACGGCCCTCACCTACCTTCCCTAACGACTCCCAGCCTCGCCCGCCGACGCAGCAGACGGCCTGTGCGCCGACAGTCTCATCGTCGACAGTCTCGTTCCCGGCGCGGGTCGCGCGGGAGGCGCGGGTAGTGGTCGACGCCCTCGCCCCTGGACCATTGACACGCGCAGGGGCGCAGCTGTCCCCACTTTCTGACCCCAAAGTGGCCGCGACGGCAAATGCCGACCTCGCCGCCGCCTCTCGGCGGTGGCGCGCCTCCGCTGAAGAGACGCGCTGACGACGCGCGGCAAAGAAGACTGAGTAGTGAGTTTGAGCAAACGTATGGATTCGAAGGCGATTCATCACCTCGTAAAAAGCCGTTGTCACACGATCGCTGCTAGGAAAGCCCCAACCCGTCCTCGCTCATCCTAATCTGCCCTGAGCTGCTCACACGCCGTGTACTCTGCCAAACGACGTGAGCGGGCAACAGCACACCCTCCCGCACCGCACCGGCCCCTTGCTCTCCCGGGGAGGGGGAGGGAGGGAGGCCAATGCCGGGCACCAAGGCCCCGCGCTCGTCTGGGACGAGAGAGCCGCTGCCCAGGGCGTCCGTGGCCGAGTCAAAACGTATGGCCCGATGATGATCGTCGGCCACGCCCTCCGGCCGTTTGCTTCCCACCACCGTCAACGACGGGGCCAGTGCGCCCGCGCGCGTCGGAGCCTGGGTATCGATGTCAGTCCTGTTCACGGCGGCTTCGGTCGCGTAACCCGAATTCGTGCGCGACCCTCTGCCCGACCGAACCCCCGGGCGAGACTTCCCGCTTGACCGGCGGGGCGTGATCGAGGCGATGGCGGAAGCGATCTGAGACTGCGTGGCATTGGTGGTGGCAGCAGCGGCAGCGGCAGCGGCGTAGCCAGCGGGCGATGGCGGAGGAGACAATCGCCCTCCTCCCAGCTCCCCACCACCCCACGCCGAACCGGGGATCGTTATCGCAACGCAACCTTCCGAGGGCGCGCAGCTGCCGCGGCCCATGGGCCCCAAGGCCCATCCCGACGCCGTGCCTCCGCCCCGGACGCCGAGCCCCAAAGCACGGCCGTCGCCGCCGCAGCTCCCCGCAGCCCTCTCGCCTCCGGACGACGCCGCCGACTGCACGCACGACACCGACGCCCGCCGAGATCGGCGCGCCACCGGAGCCCGCCCCGTCGGAGTCAACGCCGGTCCGTCCCCGCCCGGCATCGGTACGATGGCGGCGCCGAGGCCGAGGCCACAGAAGTGCCCTGCAATTGCACCTGGGCTGGAGGGGTGCCCACTCCCCCCGGGGGACCACGGAAACGGGGAGCCTTCCACAGGGAGGCCGGGACGGACATTCGTGGAGATAGCCTCGGGACGCGGACGGTCGTAGCTCGGCCGGCGGTGATGATGTGCTGCCCGGCCTCCTCCGGGGACGGGAGACGGCGCGGCACTTGACGATGGGCCATCTGTGTTGGACGCAGTCGACGCCCACTCCGAGCTCGGGGCGGACGCGCGGTGCAATGAAGAGAGGGCGGGAAGGCCCGGGGGAGGTGGAGGACCGAGTGGTGGCAAGGGCGAAAGAGGCCGAAGCGGGATGGTGTCGTCCCCGACCGGCTGCAGCTTCCGGGCAGTCAGCTGAGCCATCCGCTTGGCCGCGGCCAAGGAGGCAGCCGCGCTCTCTGCCTCGCGCTCCACCACGCGCAACCGGTCGGCCGCCGCTGCAACCTCGGCCTCGGCAGTCACCGCAGCAGCCTCGGCCGCGACGGCCTCGGTCTCGGCCGCGTCGACCTTGTCGTCAAACGCAGCCATTGCAGAGTCGTTCGTCCCCTCCTCCCCCTGGGCTCGCTCCATCTCGGCTTGAATTGTCGTGATGGCGGCCGGGGTAAGGGGCGGATTCTGCGGACATGCGTGGTTCTCGTCCGTCCCGACGTCAGATTGGTGCAGAAACCCCGTCGACCGGAGGTAGGACAGGTGGAGTTTCCGGTCCTCGTCTCCTGGGAAGTTTTCATGTGATCCCTCGCGCGCCCCGCCCGCGCGGCGGCACTCAGCCGCTCCGCGCAGATGGAGGCAGAGAAGGTCGCGGGCGCGAGCCGCAAGGGAGGGGTCGATAAAGCGCTGGTCGTCCTCGCCGAGAGTGTGGGTGCGGCTGCCGAACCACACCTGGACACACCACTGACCCGTCCCGCGGCGGAGCACGAGGCCCACAGGACGACGGGCTTGCCCAGTCGCCAGGATGGTGCCTGGGCTGAAGTGCCTGTGCCCCGAGGGGGCAGAGCTGTCGTTGAGCTTGTGACCCGACGACGACTCCGACGCGGTGTCGGCAGCAACGCCCTCCTTGATGAAGGCGCTGTCGTCTGTCGAGGCCTTAGCCTCGAACCAGGCGCGGAGATCGGACTCGCCGAGACGCATGGCTGCAAAACGCTTCGCCAGAGACTCCTTATCAGCAGCCTCGCTGATCCGCGTCGCAGCCCTGCGGCGGGCGGCAGCGGCCTTGGCGGCCTCCAAGCCCCGCTCCTCCTGCACGGTCTCGGCGTGCACACGGGCCAGGCGCGCGGCGTCGCGACGAGAACGAGCGGCTGTGGCGGCCATGGCGTACGCGCCCTGGGCAGCTGCGCACGCCTCCGCCGCGTCGGCAGCGTGACGGGCAGCGAGAGCGACCGCGGGGTCCGGGAGCGGGGGCGGAAACTGTGCCCGAGAGAGGGCGGACTGACCGCCAGGGGTGTCGACACCGCCAGACGCCCGCACCGCTGCCTTGACCTTGCTGCGAGATGGACGCGCCCCCGACCTCGACCGCGGCCGCGACCCGCTGGACCGACCCTTGGGCGAGGGGGCGGGAACCGGGCTCGTAGCTCCAGAGGACCCGGGGGCGCACGGGGGCGCCTTGGAGACGGGGGCACCAGGGGCGGCGGGCAGGCCCGCCGTAGGGATCGTCGCCGCCACAGCGCCCAAGGGCGGCAGCGCTGAGAACGTCCCCCCCAAGCCAAGGGGTGACGAACGCCAGACTCTCCCGCCAATACCAAGCGGGAACTCAGCTGGCAGTCCCGTCGGAACAGGCACGCTCCCGGCGGGGCCAAGGGCACCTGTGCCAGCTGCGTCCGGCGACGCCACAGATATCATCAGGCCCGCCATCCCGGAACCTGAGAGGCCGGAGGCGGCGAGGCTATGCGCGGTGGGGGGGCGCAGGCAGATGGCCTCGTCACCAGCGGAGGCATGCCCCCCCGGAAGAGGTCCGCCCCCCCCGCTGACAAGCCCATCGCCGCTGCTCGTCGTCGTCTCGTCAGCCGTTGGTGCCGTCTCGTTCGACGCCGTGGCGGGGGTCGTAAGATCGCGACGGTCGGACATTAGACGCCCTATACCTGTCGACGTCGTCGCGGCGTGCGAGCCCGCGGGGCCTTCCGGCCATGTCGGCTCGCCAAGGCGAGTGCCGACAGGGCCCGAGTTCGAGAGGAGTCGTGCCACGAGTAAGTCCTCCTCGTCGCCCGAGAAGGCATCCGAGTCTTTCCCTGCGGGAGAGGGGGTAGGGCGGCGATCGGGGTGGGGGGGGGGGGGGTGGGGGGCCCGCCCCCGCGCCCCAGAGAAAGGGGGGCGCCCCGGGGGGTTCGCGGTTTCACGTGGGGGGGG
>Ga0181576_10000299_pt1 | contig 35486 bp, 32 predicted proteins | sample 101ome_22_FD_132464 | JGI IMG/M metagenome (GOLD analysis project Ga0181576, IMG submission 132464) | Coastal salt marsh microbial communities from the Groves Creek Marsh, Skidaway Island, Georgia - 101412BT metaG (megahit assembly) | ecosystem: Environmental > Aquatic > Marine > Intertidal... | reverse complement strand
TTAAAAATTTCTCTTCAAGTTGCAGACAAAGATTCATTTAAAGAATCTCGTGGAGTGAAAATGGAGTATGAGACATATTTGAATAAAATCCTTAATGTTCTCAAAGCGAAAAAGAAAAATTTAATTAACCCTGAAATTTATATTGATGTTGCCTTCAATCATACATACACACCAATTCGAAAAATTTTAGGTCTCACAAGTGGTGACCAACATATAGATAATAATATCGATCACTTTAGTTCAGATATCTTTGTACTATTAGAAAGTTTCGCTGAAAATGATTTAATTTCTTATGAAAGAGTTAGAAATTTAAATATAAAAAAAGAATTAAAGAAATTTCAAAAAAATGTAGGTCCAAGAGTCAATGAAAGAATTTTCATGGAAATTTCGCCTGGAATAAATTTATCTATAAAAAACTTTTGGGATCACTTTGCACATAAAAATAATTACCCTGTAAGAAAGGTTCTATGCAAACCTAACAAACTTGTTATTGATATTGAGGGTAATGTCACTGCTTGCAATAGAGATGTTATTCAAAGTACTGTGATAGCCAATATTTATAAAGACAGTCTAGATATCGTCCTTAAAAATCTTAGGTCTTCAATCAAGAATATCTCCGACGGAAATTCAAAGTTTGAATATTGCAAATTCTGCAAGGGATCACCAACACGAAGAGGGAAAATATTAAGGTCGGTCTTAAACTCCTTGTCTTGAGTCAATGTTAAAAAAAACTGCGATTTATATCGTCAATAAGGCTTATAAAAAATCTCTTGAATTTTTATTTTTTAGAAGAAAAATATTAGCCAAATCAAATGCATTTTTATGTTCATTCCCTAAGTCTGGTAGGACATGGGTCAGGTTTTTTCTGATTAACTATTTGAGTCAAATATTTAATCATGACATTGAAGTAAATTTTGATAATTCAATTTTGTACACCCCGTCGATAAAAAACAGAAAGAGTATAAAATTTGCTGAGGAAAAACTAGAAAAGGATTTGGGTTTTTTAATTTTTTCTTCTCATGAGATTTTTAATAAAAACAAAATGGCTGACTCCAAAATCATACTCATCATAAGGTCTTTATTTGATGTGATTATTTCGTTATACTTTCACAAGTATTCTCACCATCAAACATATATTGGTTCAATACAAGATTTTGTTCGCAACGAGTCCTTAAGCCTTGTTCCAATCATAGAGTATTATGAAGGCTGGGTGAGAGTAATAAAAACTCAAAAAATACAGAATAAGAATCTTTTGCTCATAAGATATGAAGACTTAAGAGATGATAACTACAAAGGTTTTAAAGATATACTTACATTCTTAAGTATTGAAGTAAATGAACAAATTCTTCGCTCCTCAATTCTCAAATCTTCATTTGATTCAATGAAGACAATTGAAAGGATTAAGAGAGATTCTGACTCAAGAGATGATAATGATAGTATGAGAGTTAGAAGGGGATTGGTTGGAGGTTACAAAGAATATCTAGACTCTGAAGATATTTTCTTCATTAACTCTTTCTTTGAAAAGAGGTCTTCCCAAGAGCTCAAGAGTTTCTTTGCTAAATATAAGATTAATGTCTAATACTTCTAAAACCAAGCTTGATAAAAGACTAATATTGGTTGTTAAAAATTTACTAGATAAATTCAAAATTTTTTCATGGATTGATGAAGGGACACTTCTAGGTATATATCGACAGAAAGCCATAATACCCGGAGACAAGGATTTTGATTTTTCTGTTAATTTTAAAGATATGAAAAAAATTCTTTTGATGTGCAATGAACTTGAATCCTTGGGATTTCATGTCAAATATCAGAAATACTTACCTTATGTAGAGGACTTGATACAAATATATCCCCAATATGACTCGGAAATGAATGGATTCCATGTTGATTTAAACATATATTATTTTTGTGATTCTTCTGCAATTAGAAGAGATCCTCACTATCCTGTAGGGAGAATTAATACAATAATTCTTAAATTTGCAAATCTCTTTTCATATCTTTCAACAAAAAAAGGCAATTTTAGCTATTTCAACAAAATATTATTCAATATTTCGAGATTGGCCTATTCTCTCTATGTAAGGGTAGGGGCTTCAATCTGGCAATCTATCCCAGAAAAATTCTTTTCATCATGGGAGGAGTGTGAATTTTTAAACAAAAAATTCAAAATTCCTTCCAATACAGAAAAATATCTTACCTACAGATATGGTGAAAATTGGTCTCAACCATGTAACAATTGGAGTTGGAAAGAATCTGAAGATAAGGCAATAAAAATAACAAAACTAAGCAAATTAAGTATTAAAAAATTCAAAACCCAACAAAAATGAAAAAAAATTTTCACGAATTCGAATTAGAGGTCAGTATAAAAATTTATGAAATGCTCTTTGATTCATTCCTTGAATGTAATAAATTGGTAGATTTATCTAACAATTTACAAGGCATCTTCTTTCATGAAATATTAAGAATTTTGACAAATTTTTTCTATAAATCAAATAGTCTCAACTCTAAATATTCGCCAGACAAGAATGATCTATCTAATTTAAAACACGGGTTTCCCTACATTGACTATACAGATATATTAAGCGGAATAGATATTTCAAGAAAAAACTTTAAATTAGATAATGTTAAGAGTTTCAAAAAGACTGCTTGGAATATTTTGGTAAAAATTTTATCTTCAATTTTTTCTTCCTATATTAGAGTTGGATTAGGTAAGAATGTGCCTTTAAAAAATTCCATAATTTTCCAAGGCATGAGGAAAAAAATTTTTTTCTTTTTTATTCAAGACTCAAAAATTACAATTACAAAAAAACGTGAACAATTAAGAATTTTAAATTCAATAATCGAAAGAATCTCCGAAGAAGTATTTCATTCAAATAAATCTGATGAGTTGTTCCAAATAATTGAAAAACATATTAACAATAGATTATCAGAGAAACAAAGTAAATTTGAATTTGATGCAGTTGTTATTGGGAGTCCTGGAGAAGAGCTAAATATGTTTACTTCTGTTATTTCTAGCAGAAGTAAGATACCTGTTGTTCATCTAATGCATGGTGAAGGTGATCAAATTTTCTATGATGAGCCTAGGCATGGTTTCTCTGAAAAGTATTTGGTAGATTATATGTTTGGTCATGGGGCCAAAAAATCATATGTTACCTTGGGCACTGATTTTCTTAATGTCATACCAGGTACTGCTTCTGAATATATCGGATCAAATTCAAACTTTATAAAAAAAATATATAAGAAAAAAAAGGTTAGAAAAATCCTTAGCAATTCTAAAATCAAATGGATGTATGTTCCAGACTCTATTCAGTTTGATAATCAGTGGGGGCCATATGGTAACTATATGAATCCATATTTATACTTGCATTGGCAACGTAAGATTGTATCTAATTTCCCTAGAATAATTTATAAAAGACATCCCAAGGGAAGTAATTTTTTTAGGAAAGTATCTAATGAAAGATTAAGAGATTTGTTATCTACTGTGGGTAGTAATAATGATTTTGAAATTTTATTAGATAATTTTTACTCTTCTTATGATAAATGCGATGCATATGTATTTGATTCTGTTTCTACAGCATTTATGATTGCTTGCGCTACTGAAAAACCAATAATTTTTTTTAATATTGGAAAAAGGAAATTCACCAATGAGGCTGAAGAGTTAATAAAAGAAAGGTGTTATTGGTTTGACCAATCCCCTGAAGAGAATATAAATTATTTGCAAATTATTTCAGAAATTAGCAATAGAGATAAAGTAAACAACTTCACTGAATGGTACTCTTTAGATAAAATGTCCGCCTTTTCTAGAGAAATTTCTTTGTTAAATTTTATTAGCCAGTTATATGATAAGACAAGTAATTCTTCTATTTAAATATCTTCCAAGAGAAAGGCACTGGCAATTTTATTGGTTGATAATTTTGATGTTCTTATCCTCTCTATTAGAGATCTTTTCTATAGGAGCTGTTGTTCCTTTTTTAACAGCAGTCACTAGCCCAGAGACCTTATTTGAGATTGATATTTTGAATCAATATTTACATAAATTTAATATAGATAATATTGATGAAATTATAAATATTACAATAATTTTATTTATATTAATGATTGCCATCTCAGGATTATTTAGGCTGATATTATTGATTGCACAGACTAAATTCTCAAACTCAATAGGTGGCGATATGAGTATCAAAATCTTTGAAAAGACCTTCACCCAAGATTACGAGGCCATTAAGAGAGAAAAAAGCAGCGAAATTATTTCTGGAATTTCTCAGAAAATAAATAGAGTAACAAGTGGGGTTTTGAGTTCATCAATTTCTTTGTTAAGTTCTAGTATCTTAGCATTAACAATCTTGATAAGTTTTTTCTATATTAATTTTGAAGTAGCAATATCCACTTTGTTAATGGTTTCATTTTTTTATTTTGTAATTGTTAGATATACAAGACTCAGAGTTAAGGAGAATAGTCAAATAAGCTCAAAATTTTCTACAAAAATAATCAGCACCCTTCAGGAGGTAATTGGCGGTTACAGAGACATTATTTTGGATAATAACAGAGGCTTATACCTTAAAATTTTCTCAAGATATGAACGAGATTTTAGAAAGGCAGATTCTCAGAACTTAATTATTAGCTCCTCTCCAAAGCTATTAATTGAGACTTTTTCAATAATAATGATTGCTTTAGCTGCATATTACATTAATATAAATGAAAGCATCACTTTAACTTCATTTATTCCCATCATAGGAGCAATAGTCTTTGCTCTGCAAAAACTTTTGCCAGAACTAAATAATATTTACAAGTCCTACACGACCATACGTGGATTAGATTTTTTTGTTAAAGATATTTTTTTACTTTTAGAAAAAGATAATAGCTCAGGTGAATTAGTCGATTCTAACAATATAGAGTTTAAAAAAAGTATAGCCATTAAAGATTTGTCTTTTAGGTATTCATATTCAGAAAATAATATTATCAACAACCTCTCAATCGAATTCAAGAAAGGAGATATTCTTGGATTGAGAGGTAAAACTGGCTCAGGAAAAAGTACATTGCTCGATATCGTTATGGGATTACTTAGGCCCTCTAATGGAGATTTATATGTTGATGGAGTGTTGCTGGATAAAAATAATATTTCTTCTTGGTATAGAAAGATTTCTCACGTTCCTCAAAATATCTTTTTAACTGACACAACAATAGCCGAAAATATCGCATTTGGTGAAGATCCGCATGATATTGATATGGAAAAGGTTCGAAATGTATCAAGAATTGCATTAGTTGATGATTTCGCCTTAAGGCTACCTCTCAAATATCATGAGCCTGTAGGTGAAAATGGCTCACTTTTGTCTGGTGGACAAAGGCAAAGGATTGCAATAGCTAGAGCTCTATATAAAAATTCAGAAGTTTTAATACTTGATGAGGCAACCTCTGCTCTTGATAAGATAACTGAAAAAAATATACTTTCTAATATATTAAAAGAATACAAGAAAATGACAATAATCATTGTCTCCCATCAAGAAGAAACATTAGCTTTTTGCAACAAAGTTTATTCTTTTGAGGGCGGCAAATTATTATCTTAAATATCCTATGCCTCTATTTACTATTCTGATCCCAGTTTGTTATCATGAGCACAAGAAATTATTAAGACTTGTTGCATTTTTAGAAACCTTTTCTGAAGATTTTGATATTTTGATTCTTGATTCAAGTCTCCATCAGTTAAAAGTTGATAAACCAGAAAATTGTAGACAGGTTTTCTTTGACCATAAAATTGAACTTGCTGAGAAATTAAATCAAGGTATAGGTATGGTGCGCACTAAATATTCTGTGATTTGCGCTGATGATGATTTTATAAATCCGACATCTGTAAATGCTTGCGTTAATTTTTTAGAACATAATCCAGATTATGTTGTTGCTCATGGGAGATATATCTCTTTTGTTACTGAGAAAAATAGATTCTTTTGGAATGAAAGATACCAAACCTCTTCAATAGAGGACAGTGATCCAATTATAAGAGTTGAGGCCTATTTTAAAACATTGGAGCCAAACTTTTACGGTGTTTATAGAACCTCTCAACATAGAGAAATACTACAATTGATTGCCAGCTCAACATATGATCCTAGATTTTTTGAAATACTTCAGGCAACTATTGCGATGCTTATTGGAAAGGAAAAGAAATTAGATTTTTTATATTATGCTAGGGAGAAGGCAAAAAGGAAAACAAGATTAGCAAATATAGACTCTTTTATAAAACGTAAAACATTTGATGAAAAGTACTATCTATTTAAAGAAGGCTTGAATACTTTCTTAAAGTCAAACAAAGTTTTAAATTTAACAAATTTCAACGAACAAATAGATAGAATCTTTTTTAATTTCCTTAATAGGTTGCAAGAAGATAGTTCAAAAAAATCATTAATTGACAGGATTAAGTTTGAGTTAGCTCAGACTAAATATTTTTATAATTTTCTGAGATTTATTTTTAGTATGGGAAGTGTTTATGAAAAAACCATGAAATACAATCTACCCCAAAATGCAGATTTGACTGTCATGAAAAAAATTAAGAAATATGCTTTTCTTGAGAAAAAAGATAGGTCTAAGCTTTGATATACAAGACATCAATAAAAATAGCTAAAAGTCTTTATGATAAAAATCTTCTTATCTATCGAAAATTCTCTCTTATAATAAAAAGCATTAGGCTTAATTTTTCTTCTAAATATCAAAGAGTTATAATCATATCTATTCCCAAGTCTGGGACACATATGCTCGAAAGATTATTTTTAAAATTTTTCAAATACGAAAGATTTGGCGCTAGTCCTGTTAGACTTCATAGCTCTAATTATGAAGGGAAATTTCACCGGCTCAGAAACTTACTTCTTTGGTTACCAAAGTCATCTTTTAATGCTGGACATATCTTTTTTGATAGTGAAATAAAAGACATAATATTACAAAAAAAAATCAAAGTTATTATAGGCATAAGAGATCCTCGAGATGTTCTTCTGTCAGCAGCAAACTATATCTTAGAAAAAGACCACCCCTATTCATCAAATTTTTCCTCCAACACTATAGAGGAGGTTATCGATAATTTAATTGAAGGTATTGAAGGGCCAATAATATCAGTCAAACCTAAACAGCCAGACAAACCCAAATTCGAAAATTTAGACCATAATTTATATGGTGGAATTTATGAAACTTACAAAAGGTTTTTGAGATGGACAATAATTAATGATGCCATAATAATTAAATTTGAAGATTTGGTTGGAAAAAAGGGAGGCGGTTCAGATACAAAGCAAATAAATTCAATTAAGAAAATTGCAAATGCCTGTTCTGTTGAATTAACTTCGGATGATTTAAATTTTATAGGGAAAAATCTTTATGGACATACTTCAACTTTCAGGAAAGGAAAAATAGGCTCATGGAAAGAAGGTTTTTCACTAAAAAATAAAAATAATTTCAAAAAACACTGCGGTGATTTATTAATTCAGCTAGGTTATGAAAAAGACAAAAATTGGTAAAAGTAATGGGAATGGATTTTTAAATTGGAAACAATAATTTTTGCTTATAAGCCTTCTTTTTCATTAAGAGTTTTTTTCTTATATAAAAAAATATTTTTTAATGCAAGAATATTTGTTTGGTGTAATAAAAAAAAATCTGTTTTTGAAAGCATTAATCCCAGCTCTTTAAACTTCTTCATAGATAAAAAAAAATCTGCATTAATTTTTAAAGAATTCTTTGCTGAAGAAGGTCAGACTAATTGCATTTCTTTAGACTACATAAAGAAAAGTTTGGCGTACGATTTTCATGAATATTTTGCCTTTAGAGAAGAGATTGATAGACAATTTAGTTTCAAAAGCTATAAGACCTATGGGCCAGAAATATTAACTAATATCTTGGAAAAAACAAGCACTGGTTTATTATCTAAAACATTGCTGTATATTAACTATCTTTTATATTTCTTTAGATTTCTATTATTTCTTTTAAAGCAAATGTATCCAATAATTTTCTACAGAGGAGATTTGCCTACCCCAAATGTTATATACCTCAGAAGAAAACCAATTCCAGATGGTTTTCTACACACACATTATTTTTTTCGTGAGCGTAAAGTTACAGTTTCAGGCATTATTTTTCAGTGCAATAGAATCAAACAAATATATGGTTTAAATTTCATTAATAATTACAAGAGCTCTCTTAAAGCAGCGTTAAGTGCAATCAGAGAAACAATATTATCTTTACCATTAAGTGTTAAAAGTTTTTCTTTTTACTCGGTTCAACCATGGCTGTTTTATAACTTTTTGCGGGATTTATTTTTGTCAATTACTCTTGTTAAACTTGAATCGAACATTATTTATGGAAGTTTAGCTGACAGAAGTTACGTTAATCTCCTGCATGCATATAGAGATGTATATCAAAGAATTTTAGTTCATGGAGATGGTTTTGTTTATCCGCCTGATTTAGGCGGCGATTATATTAATTGTGATAAGTTTTATTCCATTAATTCTATTGAAAGAAATTGCATAAATTTTTCAGGAGGAAATATAAAGAGTTTTTTAAATGTTGGTCTTTATCGTCAAAGTCAGAGGGGCTCTTCTATGGGTATCAGTAGTGACTTAAAAGAATTAATTGATGATTATCATTTCACAATTTTAGTTACGCTTAACACTGTCAGAACTGAGAAGTATTTTCCAATCGATCTAGAATATTTTTTCGCCTTCTTAAATGAAATAATTAATTCCGCGCAAAAACATAGTTCAGTATTATTTATCATTAAAGGAAAAAAGGGCGAGTTAAAACATGTCAATTCTGAGATTTCTGAGAAGATTGCCAATGCTAAAAATATCTATACTATTGATAGTGAAATTCCCTTAATGCTCAAGTATAACCACTTTGAGGACCTTGTTGAAAAAGCTAATTTGCTGATATCTATGCATTATGACTCGATGACTATCTGGCAGTCGCTAGTAAATAATGTTCCTGTTATTGGATATAATTTCTACCCAGATGTAGAGACTTTTTTTGATAAATATAAAAACTTTATTGTGAAAAAAGGACAACTAATTAAAGGTATTGAATACTGGATGGAAATTGATAAGAAATCTTTAAATTCATTTTTAACCGAGATACGTAAAGAGACTTTGTTAAATGAGTCTAATTCTTTATATCTAATTTATGAAGATATAATTAATATTTTGAAAAAAATCAAAAAAAGGCATTTATAAATTCTACAAAAAAACAATGATTTCGAAAAAAATATTTAATATTGAGGATATTGATTTAATTGTTTTAGATTTTGATGGGGTTTTAACTGATAACAATGTATACACCAATAACTCAGGGGAAGAATTTGTTAAATGTTCCAGAGCTGATGGACTTGGCTTTGATGCTTTAAAGAGGATAAATATGAAGACTCTAATAATGTCAACTGAAAAAGATAAAGTTGTTTCAGCAAGAGCAAAAAAACTTGGCGTTGAAGTGTTTCAAAATGTAGTTGATAAAAAAAAATCTTTAATAAATTATGCAAATAACAACAATATAAGTCTCAAAAGAATTTTATACATAGGAAATGATGTTAATGATGTTGCTGTAATGAAGATTTGTGGTTATACTGCCTGCCCATCTGATAGTCATGATGTAATTTTAAATCTAGCCAACTATACTTTATCATCAAGAGGTGGTGAAGGTGTTATTAGAGAGCTGATTGAACACGCTTTTCAAATTAATATTTTTGAACTTTTATACAATTAAAATTTATGTCAATATTTGTAATTGCTGAGATAGGAATAAATCATAATGGTGACTTATCTATATGTAAGGAGCTTATAGAAGAAGCCGTTAATGCTGGATGTGATGCCGTTAAGTTCCAGAAACGCGATATAAATCTTGTTTATACAAAAGAATTTTTAGAATCTCCAAGAAATAGCCCCTGGGGAACAACGCAAAGAGATCAAAAGAATGGTTTGGAATTTGAGGTAGAAGAATTCCTTGCAATAGATAAATTTTGCAAAGAAAAAAATATTGAATGGTTTGCATCTGCTTGGGATATTAATAGCCAAAATTTTTTAAAACAATTTAATTTATCATTCAATAAAGTAGCTTCGGCAATGATCGTCTCTGCAGAATTTCTCAAAGTTGTTGCTAAAGAAAAAAAACATACATTTATCTCAACCGGCATGTCTACAATGGAAGACATTGAAAGAGCTGTAAATATTTTTCGTGAAGAAAATTGTCCTTTTGAATTAATGCATACAGTGTCAACTTATCCTATGAGACCAAGTGATGCTAACCTAAGTGTGATTCAAACACTTAAAGAAAGATTCGGTTGTAATGTTGGATATAGTGGCCATGAAGTAGGTCTTGCAGTTTCATATGCCGCAGCTGCATTAGGTATTTCATCTCTAGAAAGACATATTACTCTTGATAGATCTATGTATGGTTCAGATCAGTCTTCTTCGGTTGAACCTCAAGGACTAAGAAAGCTTATTACTGATATTAGAGTTATAACATCGGCATTAGGTGATGGAATTAAACGCATTTCATCTGATGAAGCGAAAATTTCAGAGAAACTTCGTCAACACATAGAATATGACTAAAAAATATTTTGGTTTTATAACTGTTAGAACATCCTCCTCAAGACTTCCTAATAAATGCCTTCTTCCTTTTGGAGAGGGTAATGTTTTAGAACATATTATTTCAAGAGCTAAATATTATCAAATTGAACCTATTGTTACCACAAGTTCTGAAAAAAATGATGACATAATCGAGGATATTTCATCAAAGGCCGGTGTAGAGTGTTTTAGGGGTTCCCTTAGAAATAAATTACAAAGATGGCTAAATTGTGCAGATACCTACAATATCGACTATTTTCATACAATTGATGCAGATGATCCTTTTTTTGATGGCAATCTTATGAAAAAAAGCCTTGATTTACTAGTCAATGGAAATTTTGACCTGGTTAAACCATCTGCATCTTCCTCCTCTGGGGGGGCAAGCGTGGGTTATTCTCTTACCAGGGATATTATAGAAAAGGCCTGCTCAGGATTAGACAAGAATCAAGATACAGAGATGTTTTGGATCTTTATAGAGAGTTTGAAAAAAAATAAGATTACCACCTTGCCTGATACTAATCTCATACATAAAAGACAAAGACTTACACTTGATTATCAGGAAGATTATTGGCTATTAAGTTTTATTCAAAGAGTTTGCGGTAATATGTGTTCAAGGAGTCAAATCGATCAACTTTTTACACAAAACCCAGATTTATATCAAATCAATTGGTTTAGGAATTCTGAGTGGAGTCTTAATCAAAAAAAAATTATCAAAAATGAAAACTTGTTCAGAAATGAAAACTTGTTCAGAAATTAAAACTTGTTCAGAAATTAAAACTGAATTATCAAAGTTTAGTGGACAAGAGGTAAATTATGTACATGAATTTCTTGCTCACACGAAAGGTCAAAAATCCTGGAGTCAAATGTTGGAGGAGGCTATTTCAGAGAAGCTTGCTGTAAATTTCGCAATAGCATGTAACTCTGGAACATCTGCACTTCATATGGCAATGGCCGCTATTGGAATTAAAAAAGGTGATGAGGTTATTGTTCCTGGATTAACTGTTGTGATGGATGCTTACGCCGTTATTCATATGGGTGCTACGCCAGTATTTGCTGACGTAAATCCAGATACTTACACAATAGATCCTTTAGATATAAAAAGAAAGATTACAAAAAAAACAAAAGCTATCATTACAGTCTCCCTTCAAGGACTTTTTGCAGATATGGATCCTATAATTGAAATTGCAAAAAAGCATAAAATTTATGTGGTGGATGATTCAGCGCAAAACTTGATGGGGAAATACAAAGGAAATTTTGCTGGAACTTTGGGCGATATAAGTATTCTAAGTTTTGAAAACAAGAAACATATGACCTCTGGAAGCGAAGGGGGTATGTTGCTAACTAATAATGAAAAATTTGCTGTTAATGCAAGAAAATTTGGTGGTATTGGATATAAACACATGACTGCAAAAGCGGGGCGAACCTCATTAGCTTTATCCTCTGTTCAGGATCCTAATTATGAAAGATTTGATACAGTTGGTTTAAATTATAGAATGCCTGAAATTTGTGCAGCTGTTGGACTAGCCCAGTTTGAAAGGATTGAAGAAATCGTTACAAAAAGACAGAAAGTAGCAAGGCTTTTCTCACATGCGGTAATTGATTGTAACTGGATTAAACCCCAATTAATACCCATTGATTATTTGCACTCTCACTATACTTTTTCCTTTGAATTTCTTGGTTTAGAAAAATTTGGAATGACCTGGAAAGATTTTTACAATTTATATACTGAGGCAGGAGGTGATGGTTTTTATTCTGCATGCGTAGTCCCATATCTTGAACCTGTTTTTAAAAATAGTAATAATAAAAAGTTGAAATTGATTTCAACTTTAAATCATTGCCCTGTAGCTGAAGATCTTCAAAAAAAAATAATGCAATTTAAAACTAATTATCGCTCACTAGAAGAGGCAGAAAATAAAGCAAATATTCTTAAAAAGGTAATAGATAAAATTGGAAGAGTCAAATGAAGAATCATTGTTTTGGAATAGTTCAAGGAAGGCTCACAAATTCACCTCCGGGTCAATTACAGTTCTTTCCTCAAGAAAACTGGACTAAAGAATTCCAAATAGCCAAAGAAATCGGTTTAGACTACATAGAACTTTTTGCAGAAAGAGAGCATAATTCTAACAACCCAGTTTGGAGCGGAGACGGCATAAAAAAAATCAATAAATTGTTAAAAGACAATAATCTCTGTTGCGATTTTTTTTGCAATGACTATATTATAAATCATTCGTTAAAAAACGAATCTTGCCTAAATCAAAATCTGAAATTAATTAAACAGTGTTCCAAATTTGGAATAAAAAATCTTGTACTTCCTTTTTTTGAGGAATCTGAAATTGAAAAAAAAGACTTTGAAGAATATATTAAGCAATTAAGAAGAATTTATCTTGAAGCCAAAGAATATCATATCAATTTACTTTTAGAAACTTCCCTAAATGCTAAAGATCTTATTTATTTCATAGAGATTCTTGACCTAGAAAAAGTTGGCATCGTATATGATACTGGAAACACCATTTCACTTGGGCATGATCAATTAAATGACATTCTATTGCTCTCAAGTCTTATAAAGCATGTGCATATTAAAGATAAAAACACCCAAGGACAGAATGTTTTGCTTGGCAGTGGTATGGTTAACTTCTATGATATATTCCAAGCTCTTTCGAGTATCGACTATAGGGGTTGTTATACATTTGAAACAACGAGAGGGGTTGAGCCAATAAAAACTTCAATTTTTAATAAACAATTCACCGAATTTTACATAGAGAATTTCAATTGAATAATTTTAAAAAGATTCTTTTTATTGGACTAGGAGGAGCTGGCCAAAGACACTTGAGAATCTTTACGAATCTTTTAAAGGACTCTTCAACAAAATTCATAGCATACAGACATAAAGGAAAAACCCCTTTGTTAAATGAGGATTTCACTGTCAATAATAGTGAATCAATTGAATCCAAGTTTAATATTGAAATATTTAATTCATTTTCTCTAGCTTTGGAGCAAAAACCTGACTTGGCGGTTATATCTACCCCTTCATCTAAACATGCTCCTTATATTAAGGACTGTGTAAATAATGGAATCAATATTTTTGTAGAGAAACCATTTTCAAATAATCTTGATGATTTTGATGAAATTAGCCATGTTATTCAAAGGAAGAATCTGATTTTTTACACTGGATACCAAAGAAGATTTCATCCATTGGTTCAAAAGGTACAGGAATTACTTTATCAGGATCATATTGGAAAAATAATTAGTGCTGAATTTTATGTAAAGTCATACTTGCCAGAGTGGCATCAATATGAAAATTATAGGGATCTATATGCGGCAAAGAAAGAGTTGGGTGGAGGTGTCTTGCTAACTGAAATTCATGAAATAGATTTATGTCATTTGTTTTTTGGCAAGCCGCAATATGTGTCATGTTTATGCGGAAATTTTTTCAAGGATGACCTAGATGTAGAGGATACAGCCACCTTAAATCTATTATATAAAAATTTCTCAGCAAGTATAAATATGTGCTTTGTTCAAAAGCATCTTAAAAGAGGATTCTCCATTTCGGGCATATATGGATATATAGAAGTTGATTTTATTGAAAATACTATTCTAATTGACCATTATAAGAAAGGTGCAAGCGAATCAAAAGTCAGTATAGCTAACGATGAATTATTCAACATTCAGAACGCAGCTTTTTTAAGTGGTAAAATTCCGAATTCAATTTCAAATCTTAAGAGTGTTAGAGAGACTTTAGAAATCGTTGAAGCGGCAAAACTATCTTGCAAAAAAAAATATAGACTTAATAAAATTTAATCCAGATGCATAAAAAAATCTACACTACTGACAACAGAGTTCAACATTTTAATAAAGTTGATGTCAATGAAAAACTAGGCAAAATTATTGGGAAAAAATTTATTAAATACAGGGAAACATGGGACAAGGTAAATAAGTATGAGCTAGAGACTGATTTCCCGCTTTTTATTCAACTCGATATGGATCAAGTCTGTAATTTAACTTGCGGACATTGTGCGCTTAATAGTGTTGATAATTTGAGTGATTTTTATTCTTCAGATAAGCTATCTTGGGAAGATTATAAGTCTATCATTGCTGAAGGCGAAGAACATTCATGCCCATCAATATCTCATACCGGATTTAATGAACCACTGCTTGATAAAGACTTTGAAAGATATATTGAATATGCCTATCAGCATAATTTTATAGATATCTTTTTATTAACTAACGGAACTCTTTTATCTGAAAAAAGAGCAAAAAGAATTCTTGATTCTGGTCTGACAAGAATAAGATTTAGTATTGATGCAGCCTCGCCAGAAACTTTTAAATCTGTCCGAGGCGGAAAATATGAAAAAGTCATAAAAAATATTGAAAGATTTCTTGACCTTCAAGAAAAAGGCGGTTATAAACTTCCAGTTACTGGTGTGAATTTCTGCAAAATTAATTTAAACGAGCATGAAGTAGAGATGTTTCATGCTTTCTGGGAAGATAAAGTTGATATGGTCTCTGTGCAATCTTTTATTCCAGCAGACTCTGAACAAAGAAATCTTCAATTTTACCCCTCTGATAACTTCGGAGATTCTCATTTGATTGATGATTTCCAATGCCCTCAACCATATCAAAGAGTAGTTTTGAGAAATAAAAATATAACGCCATGTTGCTCACTTGATACTAGATTGACTCTTGGTGAAATTGGAAAAGATACAATATATGATGTTTGGAATAGTGAGGAGATGATAGAAATTAGGAGAATTCATAGAAATAAAGAACATGCAAGTAATCCTGCATGTAAAGTCTGCGCCGAGAGAATTCATGGCATTCCTGTGCTTAATTCATAATTAATCGGACTAAAGTTTGTTTGATCTGGCCAATAAAACTATTGCTATTACAGGAGCTGCCGGTTTATTAGGAAGGATGCATGCAGAGGTTATTGCGAAATTTGGTGGAAATTTAGTCTTACTAGATATTGACAGCTTCAGGCTGAGTAATCTTGCATCAGAATTAAGTGATAAATTTGATGTAGATGTTTTCCATTTTGCTCTTGATATAACTAATGAGAATGAAATTAAAGAGGTTATTAGTTCCCTTCAAAGTATGGAAATAAATTTATATGCTTTAATTAACAACGCCTCAAATAATCCAACTGTTACTGAGGAGAGAACAGAAGACTTTTCAAGACTCGAAAACTTTCCGATTAATAATTGGGCACAAGATATTGCCGTAGGACTAACTGGAGCTTTCTTGTGCTCTAAACATTTTGGATTTTTAATCTCAAAGACCGCAAAAGGTGGGGTTATTATCAATATTTCTTCTGATTTGGGTCTTATAGCACCTGATCAAAGACTTTATGAACAGCCGAACTTAAGCAAGGAGGACCAACCAGTTAAACCTATTACCTATTCTGTTATTAAATCTGGACTTATTGGTATGACGAGATATATAGCAACATACTGGGCTGATAAAAATGTTAGATGCAATGCATTGTGTCCCGGAGGTGTCAAAAACAATCAGCCAAAAGTATTTCTTGATAAAGTTTCAAGTAGAATCCCCCTTGGAAGATTAGCAGAAAAAAATGAGTATCAAAGCTCTATAATCTGGATGTTAAGTGATTCATCCTCATACCTTAATGGAGCGATAATATCTGTTGATGGTGGTAGAACAACTTGGTAATTTATTTAAGTGATTAGAATTATACTTATAGGTCTCGGCCAATTTGGAAGTCGACATTTACAAAGCTTGGCTAATTTAGAGGAAGAGTCTAATATCTACCTTGTTGATAATTCCAAAGAAAATATAGATATAGCGGTGAATAGATTTAATGATGTATATAATTCTAATTTTACCAGGTCTTCTATTAATTTAATCAGCTACAATTCATTAAACAATGTAAGTGGTAATTTTGATGTTGCCATTATTTCATCTGTTGCTGAAGCCAGGTTTGATATATTAAAAAACCTTTTAGAAAGAGCTTCTGTAAAATTTCTTATCTTAGAAAAGTTTTTATTTCAATCTATTCCTGAATATAAACTTGCATCAGATTTACTTAAAAAGAGCTCTGTAGTAACTTATGTTAATCAGTGGATATCCTCAAATTACCAGTTTAGAAGAATTCAATCTTGGTTTGGTCCTGAGAAGTTAAAAATGACAGTTTCGGGAGGGGATTGGGGGCTAGCTTGTAACTCTCCGCATTTTGTAGATTTGTTTGAATCATTTACCCGAGAAAAAATATCAAGCTCCGAAAGTTCTTTTGATTCATGCCTACCAGCAAAGAGAAAAGGCTATTTTGAATTTTTTGGATCATTAAAATTTTCCACTAACAATGGCTCAATCCTTTCTTTACAATCGACTAACATTAGTGATAAAAATATAAAAATAAGACTGGAAAATGAAAAGAAAAAAACCTTGATTACAATTGGCGAAAATCAGGACTTGGAGATTCAATATCATCATCATGGTCAAGTTAGTTATGAAAAGAGTTTTATGCCTTTTCAGAGTGTAACTACTAGCAGGCTTATTCAACAACTTATGAATAATGAGGAATTAGGTCTGCCAAATTTTGATGACTCATCAAGACAGCATCAGCTTTTATTGTTAGAGTTTTTAAATTTTTTTAGAGCAAATGTTGATAGCACGGCTTCACATTGCCCAATAACATAAATTTTTTAATGAGTATAAGACTTGGTGTAATCGGATGTGGAGATATAGCTCACTTTCATATTCCAGCCTTCCAAAAAGTAGGCTTTTATATAAACTGTATTGCTTCATCTCCCAATTCAAAAAAAATCGAAGAATGTGCCGAGAAACATAACATTGATAATGCCTACAAAGATCCCAAGGATCTTATCAATTCAGATGATTGGGATGCACTGCTAATAATTTCTAGTATTGAATCAACATTAAGTCATTTGATTGATGCTGAAAAATACAACAAACCAATTATGGTAGAAAAACCTGTAACTCTTGATTATAAAAAATTGAAAGATATTCAATATAAAAAAAATATTTTTGTAGCTTTCAATAGACGTTTTTATTCAACAGTGCATGAGGCAAAGAATTTCTTGAAAGCAAACCAAAGTTCATTAATAAAGGTTTCCATTCCTGAAAGAAGCATTGGCCCAGATAACTTTAATAAATTTGGAAGTATGCTTCCATATGGTGTATATGAAAACTCTGTTCATGTAAGCGATATAATAAATCACATTGCCGGTGTGCCAGTATGGCAAAAAATTAATTCTTGCAACTTTAAAGATAAATATAGTTATATTTATGCCTCCGGTAAAACCAAGTATGGACATGATATTTTGCTTGACTTAAGTTTTGATTCGCCTATGAATTTCTCTATAGATATTTTAAAAAATGATCAGAGATATGAAATGCGCCCAATTGAAATAGGTTACAAATATAACGGAATGGCTATTAATGATCCATCAGAAGAAATTCCTATAAGAAGATATATGCCTAATATTGACCAGACTGTATTTGTCAATAACAAATATGATTTTTTGAAGCCAGGTTTTTATGAGCAAGCCAAAGCTTTTTATGATTTTTGCGAGCACTATGAATTAGATTCACGCTTGGCTAATCTCATAGATGCAAAAAATGCTTTGAAAGTTCTACATCAACTTCATCAAAATAAATACTAGACTTGAACTTATATATATATTCCGGTAAAGAAAGTAAAAATATTGAAGATTATGAATATACTTATTGTCTTGATATTGGCAAAGTCTATTCCAAGAATTCTATCTCTTTAAATGATGAAGGGTTTTTAAATAAAATAGCTAAAGATCATGCTCAGGTTTATTCTGATTTTATTTTTTCTCTTAATGCAATTTTTAAAAAAAATAATTTAAAGTCAGGTAAGGACTTATCACTATATTTTCTATCAGACATATCGAATAAAAGAACAGAAATTTTTGACTCTTACAATATTTATTGTAATGTCACTCTACTTAATAAATTAATCAAAAAATATAAGATTAAAAATATAACAATTGATAAATGCTCAAATTCTTTTATTGATGCAATCAAGAGTTCTAATTTAAATACGAACTTTAAGATAACAAACATAGTTCATACTAAAAATAGATATTTATGGCCCATCCTGAAGAATTTCATTTTTTTTTCAAAATTCCTATTCATTAGAGTATTCGAAAATATATTCTTCTCAACGCAATTATTACCTACTGGAAAAAAAAATTTTTTTTTGACTCGTTATCCAAAACATCTAGACAATAAATTTAAAGAAGATAAATTTGGTGATTGCATTAAAAAAAATGACTATCTTCTAGTAAATATATTAACTGATGGTATTCATCAAAATATTAACTTTATTAATTATTTTAAATTTTCAAAACATATAAGAAATTATAAAAAGGCAGTAATACTTGATTCATTTACTAAAATTGCAGATATCTTTTCTTGTTTCCTCAAATCAATAAAGATTAAATCTAATTTTAGGTGTTTATTTAAAGAGCGATATATATTGGATGAAATAAATCTTACTTCTGCTCTCAAAGAAGAAATCTCGTTATCGGTTATTAGAATTCCAAGACTTTTGCTCTTAATCTCCACTACAAGAAGTTTTTCTAATTTTGAAAGAATTAAGGAGTTCAATTATTATTTGCATGAGTATGTTTATGGAAGAGCGTTTACCTATGTTTTTAAAAATTTTTTTTCGAATGTTGCTTTAAATGCATACCAGCATGGACCTGCTTCACATACTAAAATGTTATATAAATCTGGTAGAGACGAATTAAAGCATAACGCAGATGGACTTAATAATTTTTTCATTCCAGACAAAGTCAATTGTGAAGAAAATTATTCAAAAAATGTTTATGAATCTTCGGGATATATTAATGTAGTTGTTATGGATAGAGTTTACAGGCTAAGTTACTTAAGATCTATTAAAATAAAAAGTAGAAGAGATGCTTATCTAATTGCTCCAGGTTTGCATGACGGTGAAGATATGATGAATTATCTTGAAGAAAGCATACGAGAAAACCCAAAAAGGAGGTTTGTGCTTAAGCCTCATCCGAGATCTAATAACAGTTATATTAAACTATTTTTAAAGTATGCAAATATAGATATTTCTAGCGGATCAATATATCAAATCTTAGGATGCGCAAAAAAAGTTTATTGTACATATAGTTCGGTTGCAATTGAAGCAAGTATTTTGGGTATTGATACTGAGGTTATTAGCCTTCCTGGAAGAGTCAATGAAAGCCCACTCATAGACCCTGTTTTTAAGAAAGTTTGCAATTCGTTAAGATATTAAATTGAAAAGAAATATTTCTCATTTTATTGGTCTTAAAGGCATAGGTGGAGTTCAAAAGAATTTTTCAGAAACTATATCATTACTAAGTAAAGAATTTAATAATACTGTATATACAACTGGTAAACCAGATGCCGAATACACTGACACTTTTTCACTAAAAATTAGAAATATCTATAATCCTCTAAACCTTCTAGGCTTAATATTTGACATAATATCCAAGAAAAAAATTGTACACTTCTATAACAATATTAATAGTAAGAAGCTTTTTTTGCTACTTATTCTTCTTCCGACAAAAAATTGCATAATGCATGAGAGAGGTTCAGTGTGGAATATTATCGCTAGAGCTAATTTAATACCAAAATTATTAAGAAATAAATTCATTCTTTTTATTGCAAATTCTGATGCAACTTCAAGAATGCTGCAGTATAAATTTCAAATCAAGAAATCAAAAATTAAGGTTGTACACAATGGAATTAATACTCACAGACATATTAAAAAGCAAAAGAATGAAAAATTTAATTTAGGCTTTATAGGTAGATTTGAGCCACATAAGGGCATACACATTCTTATAAATGCATTTCATGAGTTGATAGATATTGATAAATCTTTAAAAAATAAGATAAATTTGAATTTTGCAGGTGATGGTCCATTACTAAGCCTTTATAAAACCAAAACTGCCTGTGAAAAAAATATATTTTTTCATGGAAGAGTTAAAGATCAGTATAGTTTTATTGCATCACAAGACTTATTAATTGCTCCATCCATTAGGGAGCCATTTGGTAATGTGTTTCTTGAAGCGGGATTGTGTTCAACTCCAATTATTGCTTCATATATTGACGGTATCCCGGAAATAATACAACATAATAAGGAAGGCTTCTTGATTCAGCCCACTGAAAAAATAAATAAAACTTATTTGCCTAATAACATACTTGATTTACCAGAGGTCATATATTATCCGAAGAGACATAATATTGATTTTCCAAGACAAATTAATCATAAAACTCTTGCTAAGACAATTCTTGAATTAATAAATAATCCCAATAAGCTTGAAAGCTTTGCTCTTAATTTACACCAAAAAGTTAAGATTAAATTTAACGTTAATGAATATGTTAGGAAAATCACAAATATTTACAAAAGTATCTTATGAAGATGGTTAAAGAAATTAGCAAGCTACTTTTTAGTCTTCTACTTTTATATCTTATTTCTGAAAATATTGATCTTCAAAGTTTAAAAAGGTCTTTTTTGGAAATTGAATCAGTTTTTATTTTTTTTGCAATTATTCCATTGATTCTACAAATATTTCTTGCAACAAAAAGATGGCAAATAATTATTAATGACAAGAGCAGTAAATTAAATTTTTTTATTATATTAAGATATCTTTGGGTTGGATTATTCTTTAATCAGGCTCTTCCGTCAAATATTGGGGGAGATGGAATGAGGATTTTTTTATTGAATAAAAAAAGTAAAATTGGTCTCGGCGAGTCAACAAAGTTCGTATTGATAGATAGGTTATTTGGAGTTTTCTCCCTGATTTTAATAGTTTTAGTAGTATATCTTCTTTCATTTGATTTACTTAGTGAAGAAATAAGAGATTTTCTACCATTATTAATAACGCCTTTGATTATTACTCTAATATTGTTTTTTTTAATAGAAAGAATCGAGGCGTTTTTTAACATTAAAAATAGGCATTTTCTTTGGCTTTTGGATTTAGTGAAAACTTTTAAATACTCTTTGTTAAATATTAGGTCTAGCTCAAAGTTGTTACCATTATCTATTGTTATTCACTTCTTAACTATTTTGACAATGTATTATGTTGCAAGGGCATTATCAATTGATATAAATATTACTATTCTTACCATAGTTGTCCCAGTGGCGATTTTAATGATGGCTTTACCAATATCTTTTGCAGGATGGGGGGTTAGAGAGGGTGTTTTAGTTTATGGATTAAGTTTTTATAATATTCCATTGGATTCAGCTTTAGCGGTTTCTATATTATTTGGTCTTATGGGTTTAGTTTTGTCGATCCCAGGATTATTTTTTTTCTTGTTTAATAAAAAAAATTAGTAATTACATATGGTTAAAACAAATCTAAGAGAATTTTTTGATGATTTGTCTCAAAGCAGAGATTCATGGATTGATAAAAGCTCATACTTTTATGAGAATGATTATAAATATATGCGTTTTTTAATTCCGGAAAACTCATCAATACTTGAATTGGGTTGCGGTACTGGAAGATTAATCCATGAACTTAAACCCTCCTTTGCTACTGGGGTTGATATTAGCAAGAAAATGATATTAGAGGCAAAAAATAATTATTCCAATTATGAATTTTTTAATCTTGATATTGAGAGTGAAAAACTTGTAAATACAATCAAGAAAAAATATGATTTTATTATTTTGTCAGATCTTATTGGTTTGGTTGACGACGTTCAAGAGGTTTTGAGCTCTCTACATCATTTTTGTCATTCAAACTCTAAGATAGTTTTAATTGGTCATTCCTGGCGATGGGAAAAGATTCTCAATTTAGCAGAATTTTTTAGGCAAAAAATGCCATCGTTTGAAACAAACTGGTTCTCAGATTTCGATCTTCAAAATCTATTTAAGTTATCTGATCTTGAAGTTATAAAAAAAGAAATGAGGATTTTATCTCCAAGAAGTTTTTTTGGTTTAGGGCGAATATTGAATAAGTTTTTCGCAACCCTTCCGTTAATTAGGGGAATATGTCTAAGAAACTATTATGTTTTAATGCCAAAAAGGGAAATATTTGAAGAAAAGTCTGTTACTGTTCTTATTCCTTGTAGAAATGAAAAAGGAAACATTGAAAATGCAGTCAAAAGGTTGCCTGATTTTGGACGGGAATTAGAAATTTTCTTTGTTGAAGGTAATAGCCATGATGGCACTCTAGATGAAATTAAAAGGGTTCAAAAAAAATACAGTGATAAAAATATCAGATACTGTCAACAAGATGGAATCGGAAAAGGTGATGCTGTAAGAAAGGGGTTTGATAATGCAAAAGGAGAGATTCTAATGATTCTTGATGCTGACCTTACTGTAAAGCCTGAGGATTTGATTAAATTTTATAATGCAATTAAATTAGGCAAGGGTGATTTTATAAATGGCTCAAGGTTGATTTATCCTATGGAGGACAATGCAATGCGTTTTCTGAATTTCTGGGCAAATAGAACTTTTTCGGTAATATTTTCATGGCTATTAAACCAGCGAATAACAGATACATTATGTGGGACAAAAGTAATTAGTAAAGAAAATTACATCAAGCTTGTAGAGAATAGATCTTATTTCGGCGATTTTGACCCCTTTGGCGACTTTGATCTTATTTTTGGTGCTTCAAAGTTAAATTTAAGAATTCTTGAAGTTCCAATTCGCTACCAGGCTAGAGAGTATGGCTCTACTCAGATTTCTCGTTTTAAACACGGACTTCTTTTATTAAGAATGGTTTTGTTTGCTTATAAGAAATTGAAACTTATATAAATTATCTCAAGCCAATTTTTCTTTACATTATGTTTATTTTTGAATCTATAAAAAAGCACTTAAAGATTCTCATTGTAATTGCAATATTTTTTATTTTGCAATTACAAAATGCAGACTATGGTCATAGGATTAATGATTATAGCTATCTAAGTGCTAACAATCTTAGCAAAGAAAATTTTGTTAATCAATCCAGTAGAAACTCTATTGTAGAAAAAAATTTTCAGTCTGAGGATATCGAAAAATGGTTGTTACGCTTTAATCTATACAGTATTAATGCGGATGAAATGTTAAATATAATGGCATTATCAAGAATCTCACCATCTGAGTTCAAATTCGACCCACATTATTATTCTTATGGCGGCGGATATTTATATCCTTTAGGTACTTGGTATTTCATACTAGATAAGATTGGATTGATTGACATCTCAAACATGGATGAACTTCTCAAAAGTCCCCAGGTTATGGATTCAGTTTATAGATTTGGTAGGGCTTTTGTACTATTTTTTTATGTACTTTCAGTATTAGTTTTTTATAAGATTTTTAGATTATACATTTCGGAAAATTTGGCAATTTATGCCTCTATGTTGCTTCTTCTTATGCCAGCAAGTATTATGTTCTCTATAGTGATTAAGCCATACGCTTTTTCTTTATTCTGGATAAGTTTGTCACTTTATGTAATTTTAAGAGCATCTAGGTATGGGACATTTTCAAATATCGAAAAAAATATTCTGGCATTATTCTTAGGGGTAAGTGTTGGCTCTGTTGTTACAAATATATTATTTGTTGCAATATGTTGGCTCTATATCTTATTGATTTTTAATAATTTTAAAGAAAAAAAAAGCTATCTTATTAAATTACCTTTTATAGTGCTTATTTATTTTCTGGTTTTGAATCCATATGTGATTTTAAATTTTGATTCATTTTCAACGGAATTCTTTGGTCAGACCGAGTGGTTCAAAAATGACCCTAAAATAAATTTTGATTTAGTTTACCTGATTAGTGATTTTTTGAATCAAGGAAAAATATTTTTTTTAAACTCCTTAGTTCCAGGTTTTGGTGCTAGTTTACTAATATTATATTCATTTACAATCTTTTCATCGGGAAGTTATACATTTAGAACGGTTTCCTTTCATTTGTTATTTTTTCTATTGATTTTTTCTTTTGGATTTCTGTTAAAAAATATTAACGAATGGCATATTAATTCAAGGTATGTTATGTATCTCCCACCAATAATTTTGGTCTTTTGTATCTTTTATTTGAGAAAACTGAGATATTTTGCTAATATTCTTAAAATATTGGTTGGAATTTCGTTTTTGCAATCAGCTCCAATGATAGTTGCCTACCACGATGAAGATGATGTTAGTTATTCAACTCGCATGTTGGCTGCAGATTGGTTAAATAAGAAGAATGTTATGGTTTGCCCAAATAACTCTATATCACCATATGACTTTCCACCAATTAATCTAAAAAAATTAGCCACTTTAGATAAAATCAGATGCAAATATTTGGTAGGGGTTATTAGAAGACCTGATAATACTCATATTGCTCCAGTTGGTTATACACTGGAAAAAGAGTTTGTCTCGAGATTTAATATCAAACAAATACCTTTGGTGTACAGCCATGTTAATCCAACTATCTTGATTTTTAGAAGAGATGAATAAACCAAAAATAGCAATTGTAATTCCATGCTTCAATGAAGAAAGATCAATTGATGCCGTTGTTAATTCTTTTAAAAAAATCTTGCCTGAAGCGAATATTTTTGTTTATGACAATGGTTCTAATGACAATACAACTTCTGTAGCATTAAACGCTGGTGCAATAGTTCGTAATGAGCCTAATAGGGGAAAGGGCAATGTAATTAAAAGAGCATTTCTAGATGTTGATGCAGACATTTATGTAATGGTTGATGGAGATGCAACTTATGACATTTCCCAGGTTGATAATTTAATTGAAATACTTATTAGTGAAAATCTAGATATGATCTCAGGCTATAGAATTTCAGATAACCTAAAAGGAGAATATCGCCCAGGCCATGTTTTCGGAAACTGGCTACTCAGTAAAACAGTAAGTACCATTTTTGGAAAAGGTTTTAAGGATATGCTATCGGGATATAGAGTTATGTCGAAAAGATTTGTAAAATCTTTTCCCATATTGTCGAAGGGGTTTGAGATTGAAACAGAAATGACGATCCACTGTCTTCAACTCGGTATTGCTTTTAAGGAGTTACCTGTGCAATACTATCCAAGAAAAGATGGATCACAGAGTAAACTCAAGACCTATTCCGATGGTTTTAGAATACTTGGTTTGATTTTTAGACTTTATAAAGATGAAAAACCACTTCAATTTTTTCTTTCAATCTCGATTTTGTTATTTTTAGTTTCAATAGTTATTGCAATACCAATCTTCTCGACATTTATAGAGACTGGGCTAGTCCCAAGACTTCCAACTGCAGTCCTTGCTACTGGACTTATGATACTTTCTTTCCTTAGTTTAGCTTCAGGATTAATTCTTGATGGCATAAGTAAAACTAGGTCAGAGATAAAAAAACTATCTTACTTAAAATATTAATTTTTTCAAAATGAACTTTTTAGAGAGTGTCAGTCTAAAAAATATAATTTTTCTTGCTTTTTTTATAAGGATTATTACATTAATAGTATATCCCGATCAAAACTTCCCTGATGCGAACGCATACAGGGAAATAGGTCATGAAATTTTTAATGGATCCACAATTTCGAATGATATATATATGCCACTTTATCCAATATTGACATATATATCAGGATCGGTTCTTGTTCAAAAAATTGTTGATATCGTTATTTCTTGCTTAATGATAGTGTTTATCTATAGGCTGTCATTTCATATTTTTAAGTCTAAGAACTCAGCTCTTTTAGCAGCTTTGGTTTCTGCTATTTACCCACACTTTTTGTTTTATTCTGTAAGTGGTCTTACAGAAATATTTTTTACAACTTTGGTTTTAATTGCGTTCTATTTTTTGTATAAGAAAAATTTTTTGGTTGGCTGTTTTTTCTTAATAATAAGTGTATTAGTAAAACCAACATTTGATTTGTTGAACCCTATATTAATTATTCTTTTTTCATATGTAGTCCATAGCGAGGATTTTTTTAAAGTTTTGAAGCGGCTAGGTGCTTATTTGATGATGTATATTTTATTGATTTCACCATGGTGGATTCATCAATATAACAAGTACGATGAGTTTGTAAGATTATCTCTAGGCGATGGAGTTGTATTGTATTCAGGAAATAACCCTTTGAATAAATCTGGCGGAGGTATTGTTGGAAAGGATGTTGATATGAAGGAATTCTTGAAAATAAGTGACCCTCTAAAAAGAAATGAAAAGTTGAAAAATGAAGCAATAATTTATATCAAGGAAAATCCAATCGCTTTCTTAAATTTGTCTATTGAAAAGTTCATAAGATTTTGGCGAATATGGCCGTATGCAGAGGAATATAAGTCACTTCATATCATAGTTGTATCAGTCCTGAGTTTTGGGTCCATTTTAGTGCTTTCACTTCTTTTTTTATTCAAAATTACAAAACAAGAGTATTTAAAAATTTCACCAATATTAACAACCTTTGTATATCTAACATTGGTTCATATGATAACTATTGGCTCCATAAGATATAGATTTCCGCTTGAGCCATTTATGATTATTTTTTCTGGTTACACACTATCTAAATATATAAACTTAAGCAAATGGAGAAAATTAAATGAGAGATTGTAAAAATGTTTTAATTACTACTGTACCTTTTGCTGAAAGAGATTCCAAGCCGATTGATTTGTTGAATGCTAATAATATTAGTTTCACTATAAATCCACTAAACAAAAAACTAACTGAAAGTGAACTTCTTGGTTTAGTTAGTGATTATGATGCTATTATTGCTGGTACTGAGGATATAACTTCAAAAGTTTTAGATAAAGCAAAAAAACTAAAATTTATTTCCCGAGTTGGTATTGGATTAGATAGTGTTGATCTTCATGCGGCTCGGAATAAAAAAATAGAAGTTTCATACACACCTGATGCGCCTTCGAGTGCAGTTGCAGAATTAACAATTGGGCTGATGATATCTTTATTAAGGAGTCTTCATTTGTCAAACCTAGAAATGCATTCTGGCAATTGGCAAAGGTTCTTTGGAAAAAGATTATCCGAGGTAACAGTTGGGATCATTGGACATGGAAGGATTGGCAAACAAGTTTTGAGACATCTTACTGGATTTAATTCTCCAAGAGTTTTGATTAATGATCTTGAAATGGGCCAACAAATAGATTATGAAAACTTCAAATGGTGCTCAAAAGAAGAAATCTATAGAAATTCTGATATTATTTCACTTCATTTGCCCTTAACAATTAAGACCAAGAATATGATCGGAAGAGATGAAATGGAATTAATGAAAAATTCGGTTTACCTATTAAATACTTCTAGAGGGGGAATAATTAATGAAGATGCACTTTCTGAATTTTTAGAAAATGGCGAAATTGCTGGGGCAGCAGTAGATGTTTTTATGAAAGAACCTTATGATGGTCCTTTGAATAAAATTAATAATTGTTTATTAACATCTCATATGGGTTCTATGTCTATTGACTGTAGAACAAGAATGGAAATTGAGGCCACTGAAGAGGTGATAAGATTTTTTAATAATGAAGAGTTAAAAGGCCCTGTGCCTGAGTCTGAATTTCTAATTCAAGAAAAAGGTTTGTGAAATGAAAAAAGTAGTTGTTTTTGGCGGAAGTGGCTTCATAGGTTCACATATTGCAGACAAGCTATCTTCTGAAGATTATGACGTACATATTTTCGATACCTTCAAGTCACCCTGGTTGCAAAAAAATCAAAAGATGATTATTGGAGACATTCAAGATATAAATTCTGTTTTCGATGCCACAAATGGGGCATCAATTGTTTACAATTTTGCTGCCGTTTCAGATTTAAATGAGAGTGTTGAAGAGCCTATTAGAACAGCTAAAATTAACATTATTGGAAATCTTAATATTTTAGAGGCATGCAGAAAAAATAATATATCAAGATTTGTATATGCAAGTTCAATGTACGTTTATTCCAGAGAGGGGGGTTTCTATAGATGCAGTAAGCAGTCTTCAGAGAATTTTATTGAGGAATATTCTAGTAAATATGGTTTGAAATATACAATCCTCAGGTATGGCTCATTATATGGTCCCAGATCAGATATGAAAAATGGACTTTATAGAGTAATTAAAAGCGCATTGGAGAGTGGTGAACTGACTTATAAAGGTGATATTGAGTCAATGCGAGAATATATACATGTTGCAGATGCAGCAGATGCTAGTGTTCAAATCCTCAAAGATAAATATATCAATCAAAGTGTAATTCTTACCGGCTTAGAATCCATGAAAGTTTATGATGTTTTAAAAATGTTAGCAGAAATAATCGATATCAAACAAGATAAGGTAAACTTTTCTGATGAAAGATATAATGCTCACTATATAAGGTCACCATATGCTTTTCAGCCTAAAATAGGAAAAAAATATATACCTGAAGATCATATTGATCTGGGACAAGGTCTTTTACAGTTAATCGAGGAAATTTCTAACAATCTTCGCAGTAATGACTAGACAACTAGAATTTATAAAAAAATTCGAAGTTGTTTTTTGGGATTTCGATGGAGTTATTAAAGATTCAGTTAAAGCTAAATCAGAAGCATTTGAAGATCTTTTTTCTTTTTGTAGTAAACAAATTAGAAATAAAATAATCAAACATCATGAAAAAAATTCTGGCATATCACGATTTAAAAAAATTCCAATTTATTTACTATGGGCTGATGAGACTCCTACTGAGAAAATGATTAAACATTATTGTGATCAATTTTCATTTATCGCAATTGAAAAAGTAATGAAATCAAATTGGGTTCCAGGTGTGAAGAAATTCTTAAAAGAGAACTACAAGCAGCAAAAATATTTTTTGATATCGGCTACTCCAGAAGAAGAAATTAAGGAAATATTAAAGAGATTAGGCATTTCAAATTATTTCAAGGGAGTTTTTGGTTCTCCCTCTGATAAGTCAGAAGTTATATCAAACATTATTCAAAAAAACCCTGTATATAATAACGGTTTTCTAATGATAGGCGATTCTGCTGCAGATCTGAAGGCTGCAAAAGAAAATCAGATTGCTTTTCTTTTAAGAAGAACAGAAATTAACTCTGAATTATTAGGTTCTAACACTATAAATAGTATTAAGAATTTCAATGAATAAAAAAAATGCATTAGATCTATTGAGAGGAAAACTGAAAGCTGGTAATCCTAGTATAGGATCATGGATGCAATTGCCTTCAGATGATATTGCTGAAATCATTGCTAGATCTGGCTATGACTGGGTAGCTGTTGATATGGAGCATGGTTCAATCTCAGTTGAAACTTTACCAAGAATATTTAGGACTTTAGAGCTAGGGGAAACTCTCCCCTTTGTCAGATTAGCGGAAAATTCACTTAAAGCATGTAAAGACTCTTTGGATGCAGGCGCTGCAGGACTTATTTTTCCGATGATTGAGTCCTCAAAACAACTTTCTGATGCTATATCTTTTTCATTATGGCCGCCAAATGGAAAAAGAGGAGTTGCCTTCTCCAGAGCAAATTTATTTGGGAAATTGTTTGAAGATTACAAAGAGGAAAATTCCAAAACTTTTTTTGTGGCAATGATTGAAAGCAAAAAAGGGTTAGATAATATTGAGGATATTCTATCTGTAAGAGGTCTTGATGCAATTCTAATTGGTCCTTATGATTTATCTGCGTCAATTGGCATAACCGCTGAATTTGACAAGAAATTATTTACTGAGTCAATTAATATAATTAAAGAAGCATGTGCAAAGCATTCCATTCCATGTGGAATGCATGTTGTTAAGCCAAATGTAAAAGATCTTGAATTCAAAATACAAGAGGGGTTTACATTTCTTCCTTATTCTATGGATACAGTTTTTTTAAGCGAATCCTCCATTAATCCAAAAAAACTATGAAAAGAATAATTGCAATCATTCCAGCCAGAATGGGTAGCTCAAGATTTCCAGGTAAACCAATGGCATTAATAAACAATATGCCCATGATTGGACATGTATATGAGGCTGTTTCTGCATGCAAAGATATAGAAAAGACAATTGTTGCGACTTGTGATTTGGAGATTTTTGAATACATTGAATCTATTGGGGGCCAAGCAGTCATGACAAAAAATACACATGATCGTGCTTCTGATAGGTGTGCAGAAGCCTTATTAATTTTAGAAAAAGAAGAATCAAGAAAATATGATATTGTTGTTATGGTTCAAGGGGATGAACCAATGACAGTTCCTGAAATGATTTCAGAATCAATAACGCCCATGTTAGATGATTCCTCAATTTTAGTAACTAATTTGATTTCTGACATAGATTCCTATGATGAATTTATCGACAAGAACTGTATTAAAGTTGTTTGTGATTTGAATCAAAATGCAGTATATTTTTCAAGAGAAGCAATACCCACCTTATCAAAGTCCAATTCAGTTCAAATGAAGAAGCAAGTCTGTATTATTCCATTTAAAAGGGATTTCTTATTGGAATACACTAATTTATCAGAAACACCCTTGGAAATCGCAGAATCTATTGATATGTTGAGAGTAATTGAGCATGGTTATAAGGTTAGAATGGTGCAAACAAGCTATAAAACATTCGCAGTAGACACTCCAGAAGATCTTAAAAAAGTTGAAAGTCTATTAAAAAAATAGAATTTTTTTAGGAAAACATAATTAAAGAGATCACAAAACAAATATTAAATTTACAAGGATTGAATTTTGCCAATTTCTTTGTAATTTTTCTTACATCAATATTTATTTTTTCTTCAGTTAATAGAGAGCATTATGGACTCTATGTAATTCTATTATCTCTTTTTGCTTTTGCTGAATTATTGATGGCAGGTCTTGATGATTCAATTGTTAGATTTATTAAAAGCAGAAAAAATCCTGATGAATGCTATTCAATTATTAAATTTGCCATCATTTATAGACTGTGTATTGTTCTTTTATTCGCATGTTTTTTCCTTGTAGTAAATAAATTAAATTTACTGAGTTTCTTAATATCTGATTTTGATAATATCTCCACAGAAATAACTGCATTTTTTTCATTAATAATCTTAAATGGCTTAATTTCTTCAATATTAAGTACCGCCTCAGCAGTTTTAAACGGTTTCCAGTTTTATGAAAGAGTTATATTATTTAGGTTCATCAAGAATCTATCTTATATATTTTTTGTTCTAATACTTATAGGAATTACAGATAACTACTTTATATATCTTATAGTCAATTCTTTTCTGATCTTTGCTTTACTTATTTATGTTATTTTCTATATTGAAAAATCAGATCTTAATTTTCAAATTAAAAAAATATTTATATCAAGTTTCAAAAAATCAGTTATCAAGAATTATATATTTACCTACACCGCACCTCTTACTCTTTCTTCTTTAATGAGTTATTCAAAAAACCACCTACCAACTTTAGTTCTTGGGTCAACATACTCTCTAGAACAGGTAGCAGTATTTTCTGTTCTAAAAAACTTATTTAAGTCCTTGCATTCTCTTATGTCAGCTTTTTTTAATCCAATGATTTCAAAATTTAATGAGATGAAAAGTAATGTTAAATATCTAGAAAGTACGATCAATTCTATTTTTAATTCAACATTTTTAATTCGTTTCTCAATTTCAGTAATTTTGTGGCTCTATGTGGGGCATATATTTGATTTGTATAATATTGAAGTTAATAGCCAAACTAACTTAATTTTTAAATATCTAATATTAGAGTTTATATTAGCCAACCTCATAATGTGTTTTGGAATTTATTTGAGGTTAGAAACAAATACAAGAAAAATATTTTATGCAAGCTCTATAAGATTTTTCGTAGAAATAACTCTAATTTTCTTATTCATAGAGGAATTTGGCGCAGAAATGGCTGCAATAATTTTGCTTATAGGAAGATTGGTAGAAACAATTGCTTCATATTTCCTAACCAAGAAAGATCATGCAGTTAATTTGTCTGGAACTATTCTAGTAATTTTTATCTGCATTGTTGCTATAGAGTTCTCTAGACTAATTCAATCAGGATAATTAAGAAAATGAAAATTTACCTGACTAAAAAGAAATCTGATGTAAATGATATTAAAGTTGATAACTTTCAAACTATTTACTTAGAAGACTATACAACAATATCAAATATCTCTAAAGCAAGGTTAATGACTGATGAAATATTTGAGAATAATCAGGAATTTATAGATTTTTTTACCTTTAAGGGCTATAAGATATCCTGGAGTTGGTACAGCGATATTTTTCAAATTTGTCTCGTTATATTAGAAATAGAAGATTTATACAGGAATTTTCCTAGCAACCAAGTAACAGATATTTTAATAGGGGATATTGAAAATAAATACATCAATGCAATTAAGTATATTTACTATGATAGCAATATAACTTTTAAAAAGAAAAGGGTTGAAGTTAAACCAAAAATAAAATACTTTATTATTAATTTTTTTGGTTTATTTCTATCTATTGTTTCTATATTTTTGCATAAATTTAAATCTAAGGAGATTACAGGCTCATTCACTGGAGACTATATATATAAAAATTCTGGCTCTGATTTTAGATTAAACAAACTTTATGAAAAATATATCTATCATGGAATAAGATATATTGAATTTATAAGGTTTTCAGATGCCAGAAATTTTTTCTTAAATATATTTAAAAGAAAAAAGTTAGGAATTTATTTTCAAAGTTTTGCTTATTTTCCAGCACTTTTTGTTGGGAAAAATCCATATTTCAAAAATCCTCATAATCTTCATCAATCAATTCTTTACGCGTTCTCAAGACAAAATATTATTTTAGAAAAACAAATTCTAATCCTTGAAAAAATTTTTTCTTTTTTAAAAATTAAGAACAATGTACTAATTTCTTTTTCATCACGTAGTGCACCATTAATGTTTGCCTCTAAGTCTCTAAATATCAAGACAATTGGAATTATGCATGGATTGCAACAAAAAGATTATGCAGTTTATGAGTTTATTGAGTCATATCGTGAAGACAATAAAATTGGGTTTGACTCTTATGGTGTTTGGAGTATGGAATATTTGAAATATTTTAGAAAGTATTCAAAAATTACCAATAGGGAAAATTTTTTTTACAGTGGTCTACTAAGACAACATAATTATCAAGCTTGCGATAAGCCTTTTCAAACGGTAAATAAAAAGAAAATTAAAGTTTTATTAATATCTGAACCCTTAATTTCAGTTGATGAAATTATTCCTTTTTTAAAAGAAATTATTAGTAAGCCAAATATTGAGGTTGGAATAAAATTAAGGCCAATGATAAAAGATAAATTTTATGAAGCTTTGATAAAAAAAATACCTGAGATAAAGTACTTAAAAGTTTTTGATGGTAAGCTTGAGGAAGTATCAAATAATTACGATATCTTCCTTGGAAGTAACAGCACTGCGGTTATAGAGGCGGCCGTATTTGGTAAATTATCACTACTTGTTAGGACAAAAAAATTTGGAGATTACTTTGATTTCGCAAATATCTTGAAAAATCGAAGTTTAATTGTTGATACTCCTAATGATTTATATAACGAAATTATATTCAGGGTTTCGAACGAAGAAAATTTGAATACAATTCAGAAAATTCATGCAAAGTTTTTTGGTGAAAATAAAGATGGTACTGAGTGGATAATCAGGCAAATAAAAAATCAGTAGAGGTGCTTTTAATCTCGGACTATTTTCCTCCAGAAGTCAATGCTGGAAGTGAAAGTATTGCACTAGAGCTATCAAAAGGATATTCCCGAGAAGGTTTCAATGTTTCCGTAATTACAACTAGTCATAGAGTCAAAAAATATAAAGTTATTGAATCATTTTTTGGAGATCTAAAAGTTTATACAGTTGGTTATCAAACCAATAACAGATATAGCTCAATAAGATCTTTGTTAAATTTAAGAATTTTAAGAATTTTAAGAAGTTTTTTGGATGCAAATAGTTTTGATCTTGTTCATCTTCATAATATACATCAGATCTTTTCTTTTTCTGCGATTTCCGAGGTTAAGAAAAAGAAAATTCCATCGATTATCACCATGCATGATGCTATGGCAGTATATCCTGGCAAATATGTAAATTATGGCTCTTCTTATAAAGTTAGTAATCTAGATTTAATAAGGGAAAACTATAAGAGATACATACCCTTTAAGAATTTTTTTGTTAGAAAGCTTTTATCTTCTGTCGATAGGATAATTACCGTTTCAAAAGAATTAGAAATTTTTCTAAATGTTAATAATATATCTAATACTACGACTATTCATAATGGAATAAGAGGAATTGAGAAAATAAATGCTAAAGATAGAAATGAATTTAGAAAAAGATATGACTTATCTTCAGAAGATAAAATTTTATGTTTAGCTGGAAGGTTATCCGATAAAAAAGGACTTTCACAATCAATTAAACTCCTAAATAAACTAAATGATACAGATTCAAAATTTAGACTCTTATTGGCAGGAGAATTGCCCAGGAATTTTAATGTCTCGAATCCAAATATAGTTACTGCTGGCTGGTTGAGTAAAGAAGACTTGAATATTGCATATTCTTTATCATCATTCACTTTGGTATTGTCTACATACTTAGATCCATTCCCAACAGTTATACTTGAGTCACTAAGAGCCGGAACTCCAATAATTGTAAGTGAATTGAGTGGTGGGAAAGAGGCAGTTTCAGATAAAACAGGGCTTATTGTGAATCCTTCTAATATAGAATCAATTGCAGAAAAAATAAATATCTTTATATCAAAAAAGGAGAATGTGCATAATTTTAGAAAGTGTTGCAAAGAAGCCTTTATAGAAAAATTTGATGCGAATATTTTTGTAAAAAAATATATAAAGATATTTAATGATATAAAGAATGAAAAAAAATATTAGGCGCTTTATAAGTGATTCCTTTAATTTCTTTTTAAAGAAATTTAATACAATTATTGTCTTCAGAGCTGGTGAAGCAATTGGCGATCAACTATGTATCACTGGCTTCATAAGGAAAATATATAACAAAAAAATAAAAATATTTGTGTTTACTTCTTATCCTGAAATTTTTTTTAATAATCCAAAAATTAAAAAAACAATA
>Ga0181576_10000284_pt1 | contig 35871 bp, 31 predicted proteins | sample 101ome_22_FD_132464 | JGI IMG/M metagenome (GOLD analysis project Ga0181576, IMG submission 132464) | Coastal salt marsh microbial communities from the Groves Creek Marsh, Skidaway Island, Georgia - 101412BT metaG (megahit assembly) | ecosystem: Environmental > Aquatic > Marine > Intertidal... | reverse complement strand
TGAGAGACGGCAAAGGCATCCGCTTCAAATTCATGTTTACGTGAAAACCATGAACTAACCGGTTGCAGTATGAAAGTAAAAGCCGGAACTGCCATGACAAACAGTAGCAGGGCCATAGCATCATTCATTGTCTGCACCCCAAGCCCCTGATAAAACCAGACTTGTTGTTTTAACCAGCCAAGCAAAGCAAAGCCGAGTAACGTCATGATGGCGACACTGAACAGTCGTTTCAGAATATGTTTGTGTTTGAAATGTCCCAGCTCATGAGCCAGCACGGCTTCGGTTTCCTGCGGAGTTAATTGGGTTAACAGTGTGTCAAAAAACACAATGCGTTTGCTTTTGCCAAAACCGGTGAAATAGGCATTACCATGACTGGAACGGCGCGAACCATCCATGACAAACATACCATTGTCACGAAAATCACAGCGCTGCAAAAGTGCGGACAATCGCTGGCGCAGTTCGCCATCCTCCAGCGCTTTGAATTTATTAAACAGCGGTGCAATGAAAGTCGGGTAGGCCCAGGTCATTAACAGCATAAAGCTCATCCAGGTTGCCCAGGCATAAGCCCACCACAGATTGCCTGAATTTTGCATGATCCATAAAATAACCCAGATGATCGGACCACCGATCGCTATGCTGAGAATGACATTGAGTAGCTGATCGCGAATGAATCCGGCCGGGGTTTCACGATTGAAGCCGAAGCGCTGTTCGATCACAAAGGTGCTCCAGATCGACAGAGGCAATTCCAGCAGAGACATGAAAAGCATCACCGCCAACAGAAAAAAAGTCTGTTGAATTAACACATCTTCAAAAAAACCGGCCAGTTGATCATCGGCTAATTGCAGACCACCGCCGAGGGTCCAGCCTAATAACAAAATCACTGAAAAGATCAGCCCCAGATTGCTAAACTTAAGTTTTGTCACTGTGTAGTCGGCAGCTTTTTGATGATCTTCGAGGCTGATTTTGGCACTGAATTCATCCGGTACAGTATCAGCATGTTGCAAGACATGACCAAGTTGGCGACGATTAAGCCAATACTCGACAATAAAGCCGGCGCTGACGAATCCCAGAAAGATCCAGCTGAAGGTATTCATTTCCATATTTGTCTGGTTTGGTAAACTGATAAAATTGAATTATAAATCTGGCCGGATACATTTATAAAGGTCAAGTCAGCAGGGTAATACTATGTCGCAAGCTTCAAAAGAAAATCTTATCTGGGTTGATCTGGAAATGACCGGCCTTGAGCCACAATCAGACGTGATTATTGAAATTGCCACGGTTGTGACTGATGCGCAGTTGAATGTGTTAGCCGAAGGCCCGGTGATTGCTATTCATCAAACGGATGAGATTCTCAACGGCATGGATGAGTGGAATACCAATCAGCACGGCAAGTCTGGTTTGACACAACGCGTACGTGACAGTCAGTTCACTGTAGAGCAGGCAGAACAGCAAACACTGGACTTCCTCAGGCAATGGGTCGTCGCCGGTGAATCTCCGATGTGCGGCAACAGTATTTGTCAGGACCGGCGTTTTATGGCGCGACTGATGCCGCAACTGGAGGCATTTTTTCATTACCGTAACCTGGATGTCAGTGCTCTCAAGGAACTGGCCAAGCGCTGGCATCCGACAATGTATGAAGGTTTTAAAAAGGATTCATCTCATCTGGCGATGGATGATATCAAGGACTCCATAGCCGAGCTGGAGTATTACCGTGAGCACTTCCTTGTGCTGCCGTAGGTAATCGTTAGATGCGGAATTTTTTGACCTGTAAATTCAGACCTTCAGCCAGACGACTCAGGGATTCACTGGCCTCCGCAGACTGGCGAGCCACAGTAGTCGATTCCTCAAAAGACTGTGCAATGCGATGAATACCTTTGGCTACATCCTGTGATACGACGTTCTGTTCTTCGGCAGCACTGGCGATACTGTGATTAAGATCGGAAATCATCATTACTGATTGCACAATCTGATCCAGTGCCTGGTTGGTATTATTAGCCTGTTCGACACTGGAAGAGGCCTGTTGCGAAGATTCATCCATCAGACGAACCGACTGATCAGCACCCTGAATGACCTGATTGATAATGCGCTGAATTTCTTCAGTAGATTCCTGTGTGCGGCTTGCCAGAGAACGCACTTCATCAGCGACGACAGCAAAACCGCGACCGGCTTCGCCGGCACGAGCGGCTTCAATCGCAGCATTCAAGGCTAACAGGTTGGTTTGCTCGGCAACGTTGCGGATAACATCGAGCACGGCTTCGATGGCATCACTGTCATTTTTAAGTTTGTTGATAGCATCCGAGGTATTGTGCACTTTTTCTGCCAACGCATTGATAGCATTGACTGTTTTGCCAATCACTTCACGTCCCTGTTCAGTCGCTGAATTGGCATGGCTGGCTGAGCCGGATGCTTCAGCGGTATTGCGGGCAACTTCCTGTGAAGTCATGCTCATTTCTTCAACAGCGGTTGCCATCTGTTCAGTTTCCTGATGCTGTTGTTCGACAGTAGTCTGGGTTTGTGTTGATATGGCGGCCATTTCAGTAGCAGCGGATGCGAGCTGATTACTGGAATCGTAGATATGTATCATGGTGTCATGAAACGAGCTAAACATCCTGTCGAGTTCTTTGGATATATCACCGATTTCATCCGAGCGCTGCAGATTAATCTTTTGTGTTAGATCAGCATGATCACCAATGTTTTTGATTTTGCCGGCAAGCAACTGCATTGGATTGCTGATTGATTTTGCCAACCACCAGACAAGCAGACTGCTAATTAAAGTCAGCGCTATGGTAACGCTCAGAGAACTGCTAATCAGGTGTTGGATTAATGACCTGGCGGGCGCAAACGCTTCCTCTTCATCCATTTCACTGAGTATAGCCCACTGCAAACCCAGAATATTGACCGGACCATAAGCAGACAATACCGGTGCATCCCGATAGTCCGGATAAATCGCAAAGCCTTTGTTGCCGTTAAGTGCGGCATCGACGCCCGCTGAATAGACGGTCTGCAGACCGACACCACTGCCTACAGCGGCTATGGTTTTCAGCGTATCTGCAGGCATTCCGGCTTTTTTCAAAGCATCAAGATAGCCTTCGCTGTCTTCAACCTGGAAACGGCTCATATTACGCAGGGTATGGTCGGCACCGACCAGATAGGTTTCACCACTGGCACCAAGGCCGACTTCCTGCCATTTGCCGTGGCTGGTCATGACCGCATTAACCTTGTCGATAGGGATCTGGATAATGCCTATGCCAAGCAATTCTTCACCATCGCGAATCTGGGCGGCAATGAAAGAAGCCGGCGCATCATAGGAAGGTGTGTATTTTTCATAGTCAGTCAGATAAACCTGACCGGCATCGCCATTAAGGGCCTGTTGAAAGGCTTTGCCAATGCCGCTGTTAGCATAGGGCCCGGTTTTCAGGGAGGTGGCGTAGTCGAGTTCTTTGAAAACAGAATAAACAATATTGCCGTTTTCAGGTTCAACCAGAAAAATATCATAATAACCATAACGCTCAAGCAATTCCCGAAGGATAGGCTGTGAAGCATTATGAATAGCACCGTAAGTGCTGAAAATCGGTAATTTATTCAGCAGATGTTTAGACCCTAATGGATGTTCATTCTGGCTGATCAGATAATACTGAAGAGCAATAGCGGAATCACTGATCTTGTCGAGGATGGCGTTGGCATTAATCGCTTGGTTGCCATTAAGCGTTTTGTAGCGAGTGCCAAACTCATTGGTGTAGTAATCTTTCAAGGTATTTTTAAATTCAGAGATCTTGTCGGCACTGCCACTTTCGTTGATAAAGTTCTTATAGGCACGGGAAAAATCGCGCATGGCTTTGATCGTTGTCGGGCGAGTCACCAGCGATTCTGTCTGGATACGCAGGTTGTCAAAGTAATCTTCGATCTGCATGGTTTTCATATCGCGAATAGCGATCAGCTTGGCTTCACTGGCTTCTTCGAGCGCTTGCTGACTTTGGCTGGCAGATTGCCATGTCACGATAGTGGCAAGGGTGATCAATGAAACGACAACCAGAGTGATAGAGCCGAAAAGTAACTTATGCTTGATTTTCATAAAAGCGATTGTCCGTATGAGCTGATTTTTAACGCCTGATTATTATTACGACTTGTCAGAGATAATCTTTAAAAGATTAGTTAATTCAATAATTCTAGGGCAATTTTGTTTAAATTCCATTACGCATAAATTTTCCCTGGAGTTGTCAGGGTTATGGCTGATTGAGTTGCTGCAAGGCCCATTCAAAGTGCTCCTGCAAAAGTGCGGATGGATTTTGTGCAAGTTTCCGCTTAAGCAGATTAACCGCTGCAGTGGAGGCCGGGTCTGAGGTTGGAATATTGCCCAAGGCCACCGCCAGATTGCGGTTCCACTTCTGATAACCAATGCGCCGGATTGCCGAACCTTCGGTATTCTTCAAAAAGGTTTCTTCATCCCAGCTAAAAAGTTCGACAAGTGTCGCACTGTCCAGATTGTGCCTAGGCAGAAAGTCCGTTTCATGACTGTCTTTGGCAAAGCGGTTCCAGGGACACACCAGTTGGCAATCATCGCAGCCATAGATGCGATTGCCGATAGCTTTGCGAAACTCGATCGCAATAGCGCCATGATTTTCAATTGTCAGATAGGAAATACAGCGACGCGCATCGACCTGATAAGGTGCCACAATTGCCCGGGTAGGACATAGATCAATACAGGCCCGGCATTCACCACAGTGCGATGTCACAGGCTGATCAATCGGCAGCGGCAAATTTGTATAAATTTCGCCGAGAAAAAACCAGGAGCCGGCATCACGATCCAGTAGATTGGAATGTTTGCCAATCCAGCCTAATCCGGCTTTTTCTGCCAATGCTTTTTCCAGCACCGGCGCAGAATCAACAAACACCCGGTATTGACCCGGTTGCTGAGCGTCGATGTTGTCGTTAATGCGTTGAGTCAGTTTTTGCAGCCGCTGGCGTAATAATTTGTGGTAGTCGCGGCCTAAGGCATATCGTGAAATAAAAGCCCGGGCAGGTTTTTGTAGTAACTCGTCGGGGGGTAAGGCTTCAGCCGGCCGATAATTCATTCTTAGCGAAATGACCCGGATAGTGCCCGGCACCAGTAAATCAGGGCGACTGCGTTTCAGACCATGGCGCTGCATGTAGTCCATGTCGCCATGGAAACCTTTTTTGAGCCAGGTTTGCAGATGCTGTTCGGCTTCCTGTAAGTTGATATCGGTAATGCCGGCCTTATCAAAGCCTAATTCCCGGGCCCAGTTCTTGATATTTTCGGCGAGTTTTTCAGCGTGGTCTGGCGTCATCTGCTTGCAGGTCTTTAAAGGCTTGTCTGATAATAGGCTTATGCAAACAATGTATCGAACACTTCCGGATTCAGCAATCCTGCCTTATGCACTATACCGCGCAGCTCAGGTACAGGCACTGGATAAAATGGCCATAGAGCAGTTTGGTATTGCCGGTGAAACGCTGATGCAGAGCGCCGGACAAGCAGCTTTTGATTATCTTAAAAAGCGTTGGCCTGCAGCTCAGTCGTTAGTCATTCTGGCAGGTACCGGAAATAACGGGGGTGATGGTTATGTGATCGCTCGTCTGGCGCTGCAGGCCGGTTTAAAGGTTCAGGTTTTACAGCTGGGAGACAGTGAAAAAATCAGTGGCGATGCAGCGCTTCATTATCAGCGCTTTTTGCAGCAGGGAGGTGTGGTCGATGAGTTTGTATCTATTGATGCGAAAGTGGATCTGATCATTGATGCAATGCTTGGTACCGGTCTGCAAAACAACATAAAAGGACAATGGCTCAGGGCTGTCGAGGCTGTCAATGCGCATCAGGCAGCGGTTCTGGCGATAGATCTGCCAAGCGGTTTGCATGCGGACACCGGTGTGCTGATGGGTAATGCAGTCAAAGCCGATGCTACGATCAGTTTTATCGGTTTAAAACAAGGCATGTTCACTGCTCGCGGTAGGGCTTATTGTGGCGAGATCGTATTTGATAGTCTGCAAATACCAGCCCGGGTTTATGCTTCGCAAATTCTCAGTGCCCGGCGGCTTGACTGGTCGAAGTTAAAATCACTTTTGCCGGCCAGAGCTGCAGATGCTCACAAAGGAGTTTTTGGACATCTGCTGATCATCGCCGGCAGTGCCGGTTATTGCGGCGCAGCTCGCTTGGCCGCCGAAGCCGCTTTACGCAGCGGTTGCGGACTGGTATCGGTGATGACTGAACAAGCCTGTATGTTGCAGATTGCCGCTGGCCGGCCGGAAATCATGATTCATGATGTCGCTGATGAAAAGCTATTGGCCAAGTTGTTCAGCCGCGTCAGCGCGGTTGTTATCGGGCCCGGACTGGGCCAAACGTCACGGGCAATAGATTTGCTGACAAAGGTTTTATCTTCATCGCTGCCGGCTGTGCTTGATGCTGACGCGTTAAATCTGTTGTCGGTTCATCCTGCGCTGCAGGCATTGATCCGCGCTGATCATATATTGACTCCGCATCCCGGAGAGGCCGCACGTTTGTTGGATTCTTCGGTAGCGGTTGTTGAATCCGACCGCTTTGCTGCGCTTGAAGCGATGCGCAAACGATATCCGGCGCAACTTGTTTTAAAAGGCTCGGGTAGCCTGATTGTTGATGCTATGGCAAAACAGCCGCCGGCGATTTGCTCGGATGGTAATCCGGGCATGGCAACCGCGGGAATGGGCGATGTGCTGAGTGGAATCTGTGGCGCGTTTCTGGCACAACAGCAAGCGCCCAGGGATGCTGCGGAACTGGCTGTTTGTTTACATGCTGCAGCAGCCGATCGGGCAGCAGAGGACGGGCAGGCGGGTATGCTGGCCAGTGATCTTTTTCCATCTATGAGAATGTTGATAAATGATCGGTGAAACATATTGTCAGTCTGAACAGCAACAGGTTGATTTAGGAGGCCGGCTGGCTAAAGCTTGTCAGCAGGGCATGGTGATTTATCTGCTCGGAGAATTAGGCGCCGGCAAAACGACTTTTGCACGCGGCTTTATTCAGGGTTTGGGCTATGCGGGAAAAATCAAAAGCCCGACATACACGCTGGTCGAGGAATATCCTGTCGCGCAAAAACAGTGTTACCACTTTGATCTTTATCGTCTGGCAGATCCGGAAGAGCTCGAATATATGGGGATCAGAGACTTTGCCGTGGACTCGGATCTGTTATTGATTGAATGGCCGGATAAAGGCGCCGGTTTTTTACCGCAGCCTGATCTGATTATCTCGATCCGTTATCAGCAGCAGGGACGATTGATTCAGTTTAATGCAAAGACGCAGCGGGCCATTCAACTGATAAAACAGGCCGATTTGGATAATCTTCGATAGTTACATTACATTATTGATGTATCTTGCCGAAAAACCTAGGTTTTTTTAAAATACTTTGCTAGCATATTTGTATCTTTAAGGATTTGGCGTGCAAAGACCATGAAAAGAATTACACAATTCGCACTCTTGATCATGCTGATAGTTACTTCAGTCGCCCATTCGGCAGGCCTGCAGGGTTTGCGAATCTGGTCTGCGCCTGATCACTCGCGTCTGGTTTTTGATCTGGATGCGGCCATAGATCATCACTTGTTTGGTCTGGATTCACCAAATCGCATCGTCATCGATCTGAAGCAGACCGAACTGAAAAACAAACTCGCTGGACCATCCTCCAGTGATCTGTTTATTAAGAGTCTGCGCTATGCCAAACGAAATGGTTCAGACTTTCGCGTGGTTCTGGACCTCAAGGACAAGGTCAAACCTAAAAGTTTCATGCTCAAACCCAATGGCCAATATGGCCATCGTCTGGTAGTCGACCTTTATTCCGAAGCCGCTCAGACAGCTCCGGTATTGCAACAAACCGAGGTTGAAAAAATCAAGCAGGGAGAGACGGAATTAACCATTTCCCGCTCAGTGGTGGATAATCAGCGCAGTAGCGACATTATTGTGGCGATTGATGCCGGCCATGGCGGTGAGGATCCCGGTGCTCTGGGGCCGAGCGGAACCCGGGAAAAAGATGTGGTTCTGCAACTGGCAAAAAAACTGGCTGCTGATATCAACCGCCAAAAGGGTTTCAAGGCGGTTTTGACACGCACCGGCGATTATTACATCGGTTTGCGAAAACGCATGATGCTGGCGCGCAAGGAAAAAGCCGATTTATTCGTATCGATTCATGCCGATGCCTTTCATGACCCGCGGGTACGCGGTTCTTCGGTTTATGTATTGTCGTCCCGCGGGGCATCCAATGAGGCCTCGCGCTGGCTGGCTGATCGTGAAAATGCCGCTGATCTGGTCGGCGGTGTAAAGCTTGAAGATAAAGACGACATGCTGGCTTCGGTATTGCTGGATTTATCTCAGACAGCAACCCGTCAGGCGAGTAACGATGTGGCTAGTAGTGTTTACCGTGAATTGCGCAAACATGGCAAAACCCACGGCAAGAGAGTGCAGAAAGCGGGTTTCATGGTGCTTAAATCACCGGATGTGCCATCCATGCTGATCGAAACGGCTTTTATCTCCAACCCGACCGAAGAGAAAAACCTGAAAAACCGCCAATACCAAAATCGAATGGCAGCCGCTATTCGTCAAGGTATTGTGGCTTATTTTGACAAAACACCGCCACCCGGAACCTGGCTGGCGCAGCAATCGGCAACCCGTCACGTGACAGTCAGAGGTGAAACGCTTTCTGAAATTGCGCAGCAATATAGTGTCAGTGTTTCGTTACTGAAAAGCAGTAACAATCTCAAAAGTGATACCGTCAAAGTCGGTCAGGTTTTGACTATTCCGCGTAGCTGAAATCTGTCGCTGCATTTCAGCGCTTTCTTTGCGGCGTGTGAACGTGGCACAATCTTTTCATGACGCAAAGAATTCAGGCATTACCCAATCACCTTATCAACCAGATCGCTGCCGGCGAGGTTGTTGAACGACCGGCTTCAGTCGTCAAGGAACTGGTCGAAAACAGTCTGGATGCCGGTGCTGCTCATGTCACGGTTGATCTGACTCAGGGTGGTATCAAGAAAATTCGTATCACCGATGATGGTAGCGGCATTCATCATGATGATTTGCCATTGGCGCTGTCCAGGCATGCTACCAGTAAACTGCGAAAGCTCGAAGACCTCGAGCGCATTGCCAGCATGGGTTTTCGGGGTGAGGCGTTGCCATCCATTGCCTCGGTGTCGCGACTGACACTGACTTCCAGAACCGCTGCAGCAGATAATGCCTGGCAGATTGAAGGTCAGGAGTTAATCCTAAAGCCCGCTGCACATCCGCAGGGCACAACCATTGAAGTTCTGGATCTGTTTTATAACACACCGGCGAGACGTAAATTTCTCAAGACCGAGAAAACCGAGTTTGCACATATTGAACAGCAATTAAAACGTCTGGCTATCGCACGTTTTGATATTGGTTTTATTCTGCGCCATAACGGCAAGGAAATCTTTGCTGTTCGACCTGCTGATACAGAAGTGCAAAAGCAGCAGCGTTTGAGTGCATTACTCGGACAGGGTTTTGTTGAAAACAGTTTGTACTTTGAACATGAGGCTGCCGGGTTGAAATTATTCGGCTGGGTGGCTTTACCGACCTTTTCACGTAGTCAGGCCGATATGCAGCATTTTTATGTCAACCAGCGCATGGTGCGTGACAAACTGGTTACACATGCTGTGCGTCAGGCTTACTCCGATGTGCTTTATCATGGTCGGCATCCGGTCTATGTGCTCTATCTCAGCCTTGATCCTGCTCTGGTGGATGTCAATGTGCATCCGACCAAACATGAAGTGCGGTTTCGTGAGGGGCGACTGGTACATGACTTTCTGTTTAGAACCTTACATCAGGTTCTAGCAAGTGACGCAGTCAGTTTAAAAGGCGTTGAAGCGCATTCGCAATTGCCGGCGTTGACAGCATCCGCTAATCAGCCGGCTGTTGATCAGTCCGCAGCACAGCGTCCATTAATCCATCAGCAACATCCTATCGCTTTGCAGGTCAGTGATCAGCGGGCGCGCTACCGTGCCGCTTTCAGCGCACAACAACCACCGACAGCTATTGAGCCTGAGGAGCCTGCGATGGATGCGCAGATTCCACCGCTAGGTTATGCACTGGCCCAGTTACATGGTGTGTTTGTGTTGTCCCAGAATGCAACTGGACTGATCATGGTGGACATGCATGCGGCGCATGAACGCATTACCTACGAACGTTTGAAAACAGCGATGGCTGAACAGGGCATTAATAGTCAACCGCTGTTACTGCCGGTTTCGTTGCATGTCAGTTCGCGAGAAGCAGAACTTTGTGAACAGCAGGCTGACTGGTTGAAAAAGCTCGGTCTGGAAATCGATCGAATCAGTGACGATAGTGTAGTGGTTCGTTCAGTGCCGGTGATGTTGCAGCGTGAAGCTGCCGAACAACTGGCTAGAGATGTGCTGGCCGATCTTGCGGTTTATGGTTCTTCGCAGCGGATTGAACAATCGATCAACGCAGTGCTGGGCACTATGGCCTGTCATGGTTCGGTGCGCGCCAATCGTAAACTGAGTCTTGATGAAATGAATGCGTTACTGCGGGATATCGAAAGCACCGAACGCAGCGGGCAATGTAACCATGGTCGTCCAACCTGGGTGCAACTGGACATGAAACAGCTTGACGGGCTGTTTATGCGGGGGCAGTAATTGAAAGCCTTACTGCCACAAGCCGTGGTGATTGCCGGGCCAACGGCATCCGGCAAAACAGATCTTGCTGTAGAGCTGGTCAATACCGGTCGATTTGAGATTATCAGCGTCGATTCCGCGCTGGTTTATAAAGGCATGGACATAGGCACGGCCAAACCGGATAGCCAAACTCTGGCACTGGCACCGCACCGCCTGATTGATATCTGTGAACCTCAACAGGCTTATTCTGCGGCAGCTTTTGTGCATGATGCCCGTAAGGCAATGAAAGACATTACTGCACAGGGGAAAATACCCCTGCTGGTTGGCGGTACCATGCTGTATCTACGGGCATTGCAATATGGGCTGTCGGATTTGCCCGAGAGCTCTCCGCTAATCCGTCAGCAGTTACAACAGCAACTCGATCAGTATGGTTCGGAAAAACTGCATCAGCGATTGCAGCAGGTTGATCCGCTGATCAGCCAACGTATCCATCGCAATGATCCGCAGCGCATTATGCGCGCGCTTGAGGTGTTTGAATTGACCGGCCAGCGCTTAAGTGAATTACAGGCCAGAGATGGTCAGCAGGTACTCGATTATCAACTGTATAAATTTGCACTGGCGCCGCAACAGCGCACGGTTTTGCATGAACGTATTGCTTTGCGGTTTGAACAGATGCTCAAACAGGGCTTTGAGCAGGAAGTCGTCCGCCTGATGCAGTTACCCGACATGCATGCTGATCTGCCATCGATGCGCAGTGTCGGTTACCGGCAGATGTTGATGTACCTTAACGGAGAATACGACAAGACCGAAATGCAGCAGCGCGGTGTGATTGCCACCCGTCAATTAGCCAAACGTCAGTTCACCTGGTTACGTGCTGACAGTCAATATCAGTGGCTGGATAGTCTGGCAAAAAATAATGCTGTAAAGCTGTTACAAAGTATTGAAAAAAATAATAAATAACCTACGATTCGGGTTGTTGTATTAATTAACCGTATGCTAATATACTTAACGTATTTTACGAACCCGGCTCTTTTTTTAAATGGGTAGTTTGCCATTTAAGCTGGATTATCCTGGAGAATAACAATGTCCAAAGGACAAAGTCTGCAAGACCCTTTTTTAAACACCTTACGCAAAGAAAAAGTACCCGTTTCCATCTTTCTGGTTAACGGCATTAAACTTCAAGGGCAAATCGAATCCTTTGATCAGTTTGTCGTACTGCTAAAAAATACTGTAAGCCAGATGGTTTACAAACATGCGATTTCTACCGTAGTACCAGCCCGCAATGTTCGCATTCCACATGAGCACGATGGCTCTGATTCCGAAGGTAATAATTGATCTTGTTTTCTGATTTTTCTGCATAGGTTTAGAAGTCTGCAATGTTGTATCTGTTAGCTTAACCTATGTTCGAAAGACCCAAGTCCGGAGAACGGGCTGTTCTGGTTCACATGGCTGTCGGTGCGCCATTGGACCAGGACAGCTTAAACGAATTCAAGGAACTCTGTGTATCTGCCGGAGCGGAGCCTCTGTGCATTGTTTCCGGTAGTCGTAATCAGCCTGATCCGGGCATGTTTGTCGGCAAAGGCAAAGCCGAAGAAATCAAACAGCTGCTGACCGATCATGAGGGTGAACTGGTTATTTTTGACCACGCCTTATCACCGAGTCAGGAACGCAATCTTGAAAAGTATTTCCAATGCAGGGTGCTCGACCGAAGTGGCCTGATTCTCGATATCTTTGCCCAGAGGGCGCGCTCTTTTGAAGGGAAACTGCAAGTCGAGCTTGCCCAGTTGCGCCATCTTTCGACGCGTCTGGTCAGAGGCTGGACCCATCTGGAGCGCCAGAAAGGCGGTATTGGTCTGCGCGGTCCCGGTGAAACCCAATTGGAGACAGATCGTCGTCTGCTCAATGCGCGAATTACTCAGATTCGCAAGCGTCTGGAAAAAGTCGAAAGCCAACGAGCCCAAAGTCGTCGTGCCCGCACCCGTGCGCAAGTGCCGACAGTGGCTCTGGTTGGATACACCAATGCCGGTAAATCGACTTTGTTCAATGCTTTAACCGAAGCGGATGTTTATGCGCAGGATCAGTTGTTTGCGACACTTGATCCAACCATGCGTAAACTGGTATTGCCCGAAGGCGGTGAAGTTATTCTGGCAGATACCGTAGGTTTTATTTCACGCCTGCCGCATGAACTGATTGCGGCATTCAAATCCACTTTGCAGGAGACGGTTGAGGCCGACCTGTTATTGCATGTTGTCGACGATGCCAGTCACCAGCGTCAGCAGTGCATGGAAGAAGTCGACAAGGTGCTGTTCGAAATCGGTGCCAATGAAGTTCCCCAGATCAGGGTGTTTAACAAGATCGATCTGGTGGAAGATGAGCTGGCAAGGGTTGAACACAACGACAAAGGCAAAGTCGACAGTGCCTGGCTTTCAGCGCAGACCGGTGAGGGTCTGGACTTGCTGAAGCTGGCGATTGAAGATTTCTTTCAAACGGATTTCCACGTTTTTAATATTGAACTTTCAGCAGCCGAAGGCCGTCTGCATTCTCAACTGTTTAAGCATGGTCAGTTTCTTGATGAACAACATTCTGATAGTGGAGGCTGGTTATTGAAAGTGAAAATCGACAAAGCGGAATTTAACCGGCTGAAAAAGAAAGCACCCGAGTTGCAGCGGGTGATGTCACAGTTACCGGTTGAAGCGGAATATTAACCTTAACCTTACTTTGGTTGATGTGACTGTTTTACAACCTTACAATTCAATGAACTTTTAACAATGGAGTAGCTTATGGCCTGGAATGAACCGGGGGGGAACAATCGTGATCCCTGGAATGGCAAAGGCAATGATCAGGGTCCGCCTGATCTTGATGAAGTCGTAAAGAAACTGCAGGATAAACTGGGTGGCCTGTTTGGTGGTAAATCCGGAGGTTCCGGTTCATCAGGTGGTAATCGTCAGGGTAGTTCAGGTTCCGGTAAAGGTCTGGGCACTATCATTGGCCTGGTTATCGTGGTTATTCTGGGTTTTCAGAGTTTTTACACCGTCAATCCTGCCGAGCGTGGTGTTGTGCTTCGCTTCGGAGAATTTGTCCATGTCACCGAACCCGGCCCGCATTTACTGATTCCATTCGTGGATCGTGTTATCAAGGTTGATGTGGATCAGATTTCGCGCTTGCCTCATCGTGCAGAAATGCTTACCGCCGATGAAAACATGGTCGATGTTTCGCTTAACGTGCAATATCGTATTCAGGACCCGTCTGACTTTCTCTTCCAGGATAGTGCGCCTGAAAAAACCATCAAAGACACCATTGAGTCGGCACTTCGTGAAGTCGTCGGTAAAAGCAAACTTGATGAAATCATCACCCAGAACCGAAGCGGTATTGCCGATAGTGTGCGCACCATTGCGCAGGGCATGATCAATGACTACCGCTCCGGCCTGGTGATTACCAGTGTCAACATTCAGGCGGCTAATCCTCCCGAAGCTGTCAAAGAAGCTTTCGATGATGCCAACCGTGCACGCGAAGACCGTATTCGTGAAGAAAACAAAGCTCAGGCTTATGCCAATGACATTGTGCCACGTGCACGTGGTGCAGCGGCAACCCAGGTTGCCAATGCCAAAGGTTACAAAGCCAAGGTTATTGCTGAAGCAGAAGGTGAGAGCAGTCGTTTTCTGGCTTTGTTAAAAGAGTATCAAAAAGCCCCCGAAGTGACCCGTCAGCGTCTTTATCTGGAAACTATGCAGGAAGTGCTGGGTAATACCAACAAGGTTATTCTGGATGTCGAAAGCGGTAATAACCTGACTTATCTGCCGCTGGATAAAATCATGCAAAGCGGTGCTCAGTCTACTGTAGACCGTCGTAGTCCGTCTTATCAGCCGCAAAAAATTGTGCCGGCTTATGACGATACGACTTCCACCGATCGCAGCAGGAGGTCTCGCTAATGCAATCGCCTAAAGTTATGTTCTTAGGAATACTGGTTCTGGTCACCGGCATGATTGCCTATTCGTCGCTGTTTGTTGTGAATCAGTGGGAAACTGCTTTGAAGCTGCGACTCGGTGAAATTATTGATTCCGACTACGAACCCGGTCTGCATATGAAAATGCCGATCATCAACAATGTAGTGAAATTTGATTCGCGCATTCAGACCCTGGATTCGCGTCCGGAGCGTTTTATCACTGCAGAAAAGAAATTCGTGATCGTCGACTCTTATGCCAAATGGCGAATTTCAAATGTTGCGCAGTACTATCGTTCCACCGGTGGTAGCGCCGCCAAGACCTCACGTCTTTTGTCCGAGCGTATCAATACGGCCCTGCGTGATGAGTTTGGTATACGCACCATTCAGGAAGTGATTTCTGGCGATCGTACTGAAATCATGCAGTTGTTATCCAAAAATGCGGATCAGCAGGCTGATGCACTGGGTGTTGAGATTGTTGATGTGCGCGTCAAGAAGATTGACTTTCCAACCGAAGTATCGAGTTCTATTTTCGACAGGATGCGTACCGAACGTGAGCGTGTAGCGCGTGAGTTACGTGCGCAGGGTGCAGAAGAAGCTGAAAAAATTCGAGCAGATGCCGAACGTCAGCGAACTGAAATCCTTGCTGAAGCCTATCGTGAAGCAGAAGTCGTGCGAGGTGAAGGTGAAGCGATTGCCGCCGAGACCTACGCCAAGGCTTTTGAGTCGGACGCAAATTTCTATGCTTTCTGGCGCAGTTTGACAGCTTACAAAGATGTTTTCGCTAACGGCAACGATATGATGGTTCTGGAACCGGATTCGGAGTTTTTCCGGTTTATGAATCAGAAAGCCGGTTCAACTGCGAATTAATTAACCATTACCATCAGGCAATTGCCTGATGGTCGTGGACATTTCAGTTCCCGTTTGGGAAAATACCTCTAGTTTTTTTACCGGGTTAGTCAAATTTGTCGCCGCCCGCGGCACGAATTTCTTCCCGGTTTTTTATGCGCGTGGAATTTATGTGGCAGCAGTTGTTTATCGCCTTTGCTCTGGTTCTGGTTATTGAGGGCATGATGCCGTTTCTGAATCCGCGTGGTATGAAGCAAATGATGCAGACCATGGCATCTATGGATGACAAAACACTCAGGATCTTCGGTTTTGTCAGCATGGTACTGGGTCTGGTTTTGCTCTACACAGTGAATTGATTGATGGATAAAGCACATTGGTTATTGCCTGAAGGTATTGACGAAGTCATTCCGCCACAGGCTGAAAAAATCGAACATCTACGTCGTCGCCTGCTTGATATGTACTCCACCTGGGGGTATGAGCTGGTGATGCCGCCGTTTATCGAGTTCCTCGACTCGTTGATGATAGGCGCAGGTGCCGATATTGATCTGAAAACGTTCAAACTGATCGATCAGGTGAGTGGGCGTTTGATGGGCATTCGTGCCGATATGACCACACAGGTCGCGCGTATCGATGCACATCACCTTAATAACGATGCACCATCCCGACTTTGCTACATGGGAACGGTTTTGCACACTTTGCCGGATGGTTTTGGCGGCAGTCGTGCGCCTTTACAGATTGGCGCAGAGCTCTATGGCCATTGTGGCCCGCAAAGTGATGTTGAAGTTATTTCTTTGATGCTGGAAACCTTTGCTGTTGCCGGTGTCGAGCGTATCTCTATTGACATTGGCCATGTTGGCATTTTCCGCGGTATTGCGGCGCAAAGCGGCCTGAATGCGAGTCAGGAAAAGACACTTTTCGAAGCTTTGCAACGCAAGGCTGTACCTGAAATTCGTACATTCCTGGAGGAAAACCGGGTTTCTAACTCTGATGCAACACGCATTCTGGCGTTGTCCGACCTTAATGGATCAGACGTGCTGGCTGAAGCTCGTCAGGTGCTGGCCGGTTGTGATGAATCAGTGTTAAAAGCGCTCGATCATATCGAACAGGTAGCCGAACAAATCAGTCGCGAGTATCCGCAGTTGACACTGCATTATGATTTGTCCGAACTGCGTGGTTATAACTTCCACACCGGCATGGTGTTTTCCGCCTATGTAACAGATTCGAGTGTCGAAATTGCGCGTGGCGGTCGCTACGATAATATTGGCGTGGATTTTGGTCGTGCGCGTCCGGCAACAGGCTTTAGTACTGATCTTCGTAAACTGCTGTCAAATTCAAGCACGGACTTTACCGTACATGAGCAGGTCGTTTATGCACCATCAGCAGAACAGCTACCATCCGGGCAGGCAGATAGTCTGCAGGCAACGGTGAAACAGCTTAGAGCGCAGGGTACGCGTGTCATCTGTGCGCTGGACGGACAACAGGGCACTGCAATCGAGATGGGTTGTACTGAGCAGTTGCTCTTTAAAGACGGACAATGGCAACTTACTGCGCTCAGTTAAGCGGCCGGCAAACAAAAACAGATTTAACAATTCGTAAGAGAACTTTCCTATGGGTAAGAATGTAGTCATTATTGGTACACAATGGGGTGATGAGGGCAAAGGCAAGGTTGTTGACCTGCTGACGGATAAAGCACAGGCGGTTGCCCGTTTTCAGGGTGGGCATAATGCCGGTCATACCCTGGTGATTGACGGTAAGAAAACGGTTTTACACCTTATTCCGTCCGGTATTTTGCGTGACAATGTACGTTGTCTGATCGGTAATGGCGTGGTGCTTTCACCGTCAGCATTGCTCGAGGAAATTGCCATGCTTGAAGCCGGTGGTGTTCCGGCTGCACAGCGTTTGGGTATTTCCGAATCCTGCCCGCTGATTTTGCCTTATCACGTTACTCTGGATGCAGCACGCGAACGGGCACGCGGTAAAAAAGCCATTGGCACTACCGGTCGCGGTATCGGTCCGGCTTACGAAGATAAAGTTTCACGCCGTGGTATTCGTCTTGGCGAAATTTTTGATCATGCACATATCAGCGAGCGTTTGCGTGAAGTCATGGATTATCACAACCATGCTTTGAAACATTACTTTGATTACGAAACCTGTGATTATCAGCAGGTTCTAGATGAAGTTCTGGAGCAGGCTGAAAAAATTCGTCCGATGGTTGAAGACGTTACCGGTACCTTGCATAAAATGCGCAAAGCCGGTGAAAACGTGATGTTTGAAGGTGCACAGGGTGCGTTGCTGGATATCGATCATGGTACCTATCCATATGTCACCTCATCAAATACCACAGCCGGTGGTGCGGCGTCGGGAACCGGTGTTGGTCCGCGTTATATCGACTATGTTCTGGGGATTGTCAAAGCTTATACAACGCGTGTCGGTGCCGGCCCGTTCCCGACAGAGCTGTTTGATAAAGACGGTCAATACATGGGTGAAAAAGGCCATGAATTCGGTGCAACAACCGGTCGTCAGCGTCGTTGTGGCTGGCTTGATACTGTTGCGCTGAAACGTTCTCTGGATATCAACAGTGTGTCCGGTATGTGTATTACCAAACTCGATGTGCTCGATGGTATGGAAAAACTGAAAATCTGTGTTTCCTACAAAATTGATGGTCAGGAAATAGATACGCCGCCTGTAGGTGCCGATAACTTTGAAAAATGCGAGCCTGTTTACATTGAAATGCCGGGCTGGTCTGAGTCAACGGTTGGCGCTCAATCGATAGACGATCTGCCGCAGAATGCGCGTGATTATCTGGATAAAGTTTCCGAGCTGTGTGATACCCCGATTGATATTATTTCAACCGGTCCTGATCGCGAAGAGACTATTGTATTGAATCATCCCTTTGATTGATCAACAGTTTGCCTGAGGCAGATAAAACAAACCCCGGTTTTGCCGGGGTTTGTTGTTTTAAGCGCTTATGAAGCCTGTTTGATTGGCAGCGTCAGCGTAAAGGTCGTGCCTTTACCCGGCTCGGAATCGACTTCAATAGAACCGTTGTGTTTTTGCATGATCTCATAACTCAGATAAAGTCCCAGTCCGGTTCCCTGGCCAACCGGTTTGGTAGTAAAGAAAGGCTCAAAAAGCTTGTTCAGATGTTCGGGCTTGATGCCTTTGCCATTATCTGAAATCCGGATAATGATATTTTCCTTATCCATTAGAGTTTCGATATTGATATCACCTTTTTCCTCAATCGCATGTGCTGCGTTGACCAGCAGGTTGGTAAAAACCTGATTGAGTTGATTGAGATTACAGAGCGTGACGGGAATGTCTCCGAGTTGTTTATGTACGGTGGTTTTGTATTTGAGCTCATTCCAGACGATCTTCAACGTGGCTTCGATGCCTTCATTAATGTTGGCCAGTGCCATCTGGTCATCATTCATGCGTGAAAAATGTTTCAGATTCATCACAATAGTTTTGACGCGCTCTGTACCATCCCGGGTATCCCGCATTAAATCGGGCATATCCTGTAACAGAAAATCGATATCGATCTGTTCCTGAAAGTCAGTGATTTCAGTGATCAGTGACTGGCGCTGAGCGTCTTCTGACTGGGTTTCAGTCGATAACAGATTTCGATAAAGTCCGATCAAATGGGTAAGGTCCCTGATGTAATCCTGAAGGCTTGCAATATTGCTGTAGATAAAGCCGATCGGATTATTGACTTCATGTGCCACCCCGGCGGCGAGTTGCCCGATAGAAGCCATTTTCTCGGATTGTAATAACTGTTGGAAGGTTTCTTCGAGTTTGTCTTTCGCCGCAGTCAATTCAGCCGTGCGTTTATCAACCTGTTTTTCAAGCGCGATTTCGCGCTTGGCGAGGCTTAGCTGGGTATTAATTCTGGCCAGCATTTCTTCAACATTGAAAGGCTTGGTCAAATAATCAACAGCGCCGAGGCGCAGCACATTGGAAATAGTCGTGCTGTCCATCAATGCGGAAAGCACCAGCACGGCAGGGTAGTGATTTTGAGGATGATTTTGTATGTGTTGCAATACATCAAAACCACTCATCACCGGCATCATCAAGTCGAGTAAAACCAGATCAACATGTTGTGATTCCAATATTTGCAGGCATTCTTTGCCATCAACGGCTTCGATGATTTGATATTTGTTATCCAGACTACGACTCAGCACCATACGGTTGGCACGATCGTCATCAACAATCAATATCACGGTTTGCGCATGGTCATCGGCTGCTACCGGTATATCGCTTGAAGGACTTTCCAGCAGATCTTGCTGAGGGCTTTTGTCAGTTGTGACGCGCGGGGCAGCGGCAGAGTTAACGTTAGTGTTAATTAGGCTATCTGCTTTCTGTAATGATGATGAGTGTGTCTCTTCTGGCATTGACAGTTCATTGACAACGCTCTGACTCGGGTTGAGAAGTCTGAATTTAACAGCCAAAAAGAAACTGACCACAATCAGCAGAAATGTCAGTAACGTCACGCCGATCAGGATGAAGATAAATCCGCGGTCAAAACCGACCGGCTGTAACAATACCTGCACCTCTCCGATAGCGGTAGCATCATCTGTCGAGATGACTTCAGCGGTTTTGGCAATGAGTTTGCCACTATTCAGTTGTTGACTGTGAGGCATTTTGCCGGCGACCAGTTGATGGTTTTGCAGGCGGTATATCAAAACGGCAATCAGGTTATGTTCATTGCTCTGATCAAGATCTGTCAGTTGTGTAAGTTCTGTCAGCCGGTTGCTGCTTAAGGCTGGCGCTGCTTTCAGGGCTAGCTTGTCAGCCAGATGCTGAGCTTCTTCGATAAAGTGCTGATCGCGCAGATGATTGTTATAGAGGGCTATGGCGAAAGCCATGGTGATCGCTATGCCGAAAGCCACCAGCATGATAGCCGGATTGCTGGATTTCAGAGATTGCGTAGCCTTATCTGAATGCATGACAGAGAAATCCTTATCGTTAATAAAGTCAGCCAAATATACATTATTTCTTCAAAAATGGTTAGAAAAGGTTAGAATGACGCAAAAATCATAAAAATTATCGGCTTCAAGCCACGCATCAGGAAATGCTTTCGATGACATCAGTTTCCAGCCAGTCAATCAGTCCTGCCGGGTTAATGGATCCGGCCAAGCAGATTCGTTTGATGATCGTTGATGATGAAGCGGCCATTCTGGCCTCATTGAAACGGATTTTTCGCGGGCGTCCCTATCAGTTAGTCTCTTTCGATAATGCTCCGCAGGCAATCGAATATCTACAGAATAATCCGGACTCAATCGATGTCATTATTTCTGATATGCGTATGCCGGGCATGGATGGTCTTGAGTTTCTCACCAAAGTCAGTCAAACCTGGCCGGATATCATGCGTCTGGTGTTAAGTGGTTATGCCGATATGGAAAGTGTTATCAAGGTCGTCAATCAGGCGAATTTGCATAGTTATGTGACTAAACCCTGGGATGAAGTTGACTTGAAGCTCAAGGTTCAGCAGGCTGCTGAACAGCGATATCTGAAATTTACTTTGCGTCAATTACAGGCAGAGCGCCAGGCTGAACTTGAAGCTGTCAATGCCAGTCTTGAAGATAAAATCAATGAACGCACCAGTGATTTGCTTGCCGCCAAAGAATCTCTCCGACAGACGATAGCATCTCTGGAAGACAGTCATCGCGGTGCCGTAAAAATGATTGCTTATTTTGCCGAGCAGGGCTGGCAGAGTTTGCAGCCTCACTCCGAGGCGGTCGCTAAAATGACAGCCCGTTTTGTACGTTTTCTGGGACTTGATAAAAAAATGGCCAATGACATCGTTGTCGCAGCCCGTTTGCACGACATTGGTCTGGCGGTTCTGGACCAGAAAATTGTCCACAAGCCGGTCCATGAACAGACGGACAAAGAGCGCGAGATTTACCGTAAACATGCCATTCTCGGTGAAAATACCCTGATGGGTATGCCGGTCATGGTTGATGTAGCTAAAATTGTCCGTCATCATCATGAGTCATTTAACGGTGACGGTTATCCGGATAAGCTCAGCGGTGAAAATATCCCCTTCGGAGCGCGTATTATCCGCCTCGTCAATGATTACGAAAATATGCTTGATGGTTTACGCTATGAACATGCATATTCGCCTGATGAGGCGCTGGATGTAATTCGTCAAAACAGTTTTGAGTTTTATGACCCGAAACTGGTGACTGCTTTTGTCAAGATGATGAGCAGTGATCAGGACAGTATTGACGGTAATCAGCAGATCTGGTCATTGACGCCGGATGAACTTAAACCCGGTATGGAACTGTATGAAAATCTTGTCAGTCTCGATGGTATGATTTTGTTAACTGCCGGTCAGGTGCTGAACGAGCGCCTGATCAACAGAATTCATCATGTCGAAAAAATGGATGGCAAGATGTCCAAAATTGCGGTGCTGGTTAATCAGGATTAAGTCGTAAAACTTTTAAGGCTTTGCTTTACAATGGAACAACAGGAAAAACGTATTTTACTGGTAGATGATGAGCAGCCTGTGCTGGACTCGTTAAAACGAAACTTGCGTAATCAGGGTTATATCATTGATGCCTATAGCGATGCCCAGCAAGCGTTAGGTGTTTGTGAGTTGCGGCGTTACGATCTGATCATCTCCGATTTTAAAATGCCCGGCATGGATGGTCTGATGTTTCTGACTCTGGTAAAAAAGGTTTTGCCGGATTCAACGCGTTTTTTACTGACCAGTCATACTGAAGCGGAAAGGTTGCTCGAAGCCATACGTAACTTTATTGTGCATAAATTCGTGCTTAAGCCCTGGGATCCTTCTGAACTCAGGTTCCTGGTTGCCCGGACCTTTTCCGAGATGGATAAATCCTGACCGCAAATGCTTCAATAACTAATAAACTTATAACGGAGTTTCGTATCACAGCGAACATCATTGAGCGGGCCGATCATTCGATTTCCCGCTCCAGTATTTCTCCAAATGCCCTGAAGGTACTTTATCGTCTGCGCAAAGCCGGTTTTGCCGCCTATCTGGTCGGCGGTGGTGTGCGTGATCTTTTGCTGGGCCGGGAGCCTAAAGATTTTGACATTGCTACGGATGCTTTACCTGAGCAGGTTAACGAGACCTTTCGTAACTGCCGTTTGATTGGCAGGCGCTTTCGTCTTGCGCATGTTCATTTCGGGCGGGAGATCATTGAAGTCGCTACTTTTCGTGGTAATCATGAAACAGCTGAGCAGACCTCGGATGAGGGCATGCTATTACGCGATAATGTCTATGGCAGTATCGAAGAGGACGCGATCAGGCGTGACTTTACCGTCAATGCACTGTTTTACAACATAGATGATTTCTCGGTAGTGGATTATGTCGATGGTGTTAACGACTTAAAGGCCGGTGTACTTAAACTGATTGGCGATCCGGAAACCCGCTACCGCGAAGACCCGGTCAGAATGCTTAGGGCTGTCCGTTTTGCGGCTAAACTGGGCTTTAACATAGATCCCGGTTGTGAAAAGCCGATTTTTGAGTTGGGTTATCTGCTTGATGAAGTGCCACCGGCGCGCTTGTTTGAAGAAATACTGAAACTGCTGCTCAGTGAGTTTTCGGTTCATGCGTTTGAAAAACTCCGGCACTATGATCTGTTTTCTCATTTGTTTCCTGCAACCGATGCCTGTCTGCAAATTGAAGAACAGCATTTCCCCCTGCAACTGGTCTTGAAAGGTCTGCATAACACCGAACTGCGTTTGCGCGAAGGTAAACCGGTTACACCGGCATTTTTGTTTGCTGTGCTGTTATGGGAACCGGTCCGCCAGCTTTATGAAAAAGGTTTGCAGCGCGGTGCGGTGGCGCAGGCAGCTATGTATGATGCAGCCGATCAGGTATTGGCTGACCAGATTCGTAAAATTTCCCTGCCTCGACGTTTTTCAGGCCCGATGAAAGAAATCTGGATCATGCAAATCAGGCTGGAACGCAGCACCACGCCGCGCAAGGCGGAGCGTCTGATGCAGTCACCGAGATTTCGGGCATCTTATGATTTTCTACTCTTGAGAACAGAATCGGGTGAAGCTGACGAAAAAATCGCACAGTGGTGGACGCATATTCAGGAAGGCACTGTATTGGATCCGCCGCCAACGGTGCCGGCCAGCTCTAAAAGCAAACGTCGCAAACGTTACCGTAATCGTCACTCGGCACGCCGCAAAATCGATTGATAATGAGCCTGACGCAAGTTTACATAGGACTCGGCAGTAATCTTCACGCGCCGCTTTCACAACTGCAACAGGCACTTGCAGAAATTGCACAGATAGCCGACACCTCAATCCTGAAAACCTCTTCTTTTTATCGCAGTGCGGCGATTGGACCTGCCGGTCAGCCGGATTATATCAATGCCGTCAGTTTACTGGAGACCGGGTTAACAGCGTTGCAACTGCTTGACCGCTTACAGGCTATTGAAAATTCCCATGGTCGGGTGCGTGAGTTACGCTGGGGCGCACGCACACTGGATCTGGATATTCTGTTATGGGGCCAGCAGCAGATAGATGATCAGCGACTGCAGGTGCCTCATCCACAGATGCCCTTGCGTTCTTTTGTGTTGGTGCCGCTGGCTGAAATTGCGCCTGCTGCTTTAAACATTGTCTCTATGGGACGGCTTGCTCAGTTAGTTCGGGACTGTCCGTTTAATCCGCTGCAAAAAATATCGCCAAAGGAGCTTGCTGATGACTAAGTCAGTGCTAAATGGCAATTTGCAGCCACCTTCTTTTCTGGTGGTTGAAGGGCCGATTGGTGTCGGTAAAACCAGTCTGGTAAAAAGGCTGGCAGAAACTTTTGATTCAGCCTTATTGCTGGAAAATGCCGAGCAAAATCCATTTCTCGAAAGTTTTTATCAGCAGCGCAGTCAGGTAGCTTTTCAGACTCAGCTGTTTTTTCTGTTTCAACGCAGTAAGCAGATGAATGGTTTGCGCCAACATGACATGTTCATGCGTTCGATGATTGCTGATTTCATGCTCGATAAAGACCGGCTGTTTGCCGAACTGAATCTCGATAACAATGAAATGGCGCTTTACGATGAGATCTACAGCAAGATGAGCATGGAAGCGCCACGTCCGGATCTGGTGGTTTATCTGCAGGCACCGGTAGAAATTCTGCAGGACAGAATCAATAAACGGCGTCGACCCGGCGAACAGGATATGGATCCGGGTTACCTGCATAAGCTTATCAATGCTTATAACGGGTATTTCAGTCGTTATGATGCATCGCCTTTATTGATTATTAATGCCTCTCATATCAATCCGCTTGAGTCCGAGGATGACTATCAGTCGCTGGTCAACAAGATCTGCACGATCAAAGCCGGCAGACACTTTTTTAACCCATTACCGGCCTTTGCCTGATGAAGCTATTGATTGCTATGATGACGGCCTAATTAGCCATCAGTTTTTTGTCTTTCAAGCGGATATTCTTGTGATCACTATTACCCAGTTACAAACGCTTAAACAGCAGCAGGAAAAAATTGCTGTACTCACCGGTTATGACGCGTGTTTCGCGCGTCTTGCCGATCAGGCCGGGGTGGAAGTTATTCTGGTCGGTGATTCACTGGGCATGGTGGTGCAGGGTAAAGACAGCACCTTACCGGTCAGCGTGGATGAAATGATTTATCATACAGCTAATGTGATGCGCGGCATCAATAAGGCTTTCGTTATCGCTGATATGCCTTTTATGAGTTATGCCACTGCTGAGATGGCGCTGGTCAATGCGGGGCGACTGATGAAAGAGGGCGGTGCGCATATGGTCAAACTCGAAGGCGGACATGCACAACTGGATACCGTGCATCATCTGACCAGTCATGCTGTGCCGGTGTGTGCACATTTGGGTTTGACGCCTCAGTCGGTGCATCAGCTCGGTGGTTATAAGGTGCAAGGCCGTGATCATCAGCAGGCAGAGCACATACGCAAGGATGCATTGGCGTTACAACAAGCCGGTGCGCAGATGCTGGTGCTCGAATGTGTGCCGACGGCGTTGGCGCAACTGGTGACGGCTGAACTGGAAATTCCGGTGATCGGGATTGGTGCCGGGCCGCTGGTTGATGGTCAGGTTCTGGTGGTTTATGACATGCTGGGTATCAGTGGCGGGCATTTGCCGCGCTTTGTCAGAAACTTTATGCAGGGGCAGGATTCCATTGCTGCTGCTTTATCAACTTATGTGCAGGCAGTTAAATCCAAAGACTTTCCCGCTGCTGCGGAAAGTTACTGACGGCTATCTCGGACGCAAACAGTGAAAGTTGTTGAACAGGTTATAGAACTGCGCTCGCTGATTCATCAGCAGCGTCTGCAAAATAAACGTATTGTTTTTGTACCGACAATGGGCAACCTGCATCAGGGGCATTTGCAGCTGGTGGCGCGTGCAAGGCAACTGGGGGACTATGTGGTTGCCAGTATTTTTGTCAATCCTATGCAGTTTGGTGCCGGCGAGGATTTCGACAAATACCCGCGCACTCATCAGGCAGACATTGAGCAACTGACTGCAGCACAATGCGATCTATTGTTTTTACCCGCCGTTGAAACCATCTATCCGTTGCCTGTAGAACAGCAGACACGCGTTGAAGTACCTTTTATTTCCAATATTCTTTGTGGTGCTTCGCGACCCGGGCACTTTGTCGGGGTCAGTACGGTCGTCTGCAAACTGTTTAATCTGGTGCAACCGGATGTCGCTGTGTTCGGTGAAAAGGATTTTCAGCAGTTAATGGTGATCAGGCGCATGGTAGAAGACCTGTGTATGCCGGTTGAGATTATCGGCGCGCCCATAGTGCGGGAAAAAGACGGACTGGCAATGAGCTCACGCAATGGTTACCTGACTGCAGAACAACGCCGGCAGGCGCCGGCCCTGCAGGCTGCCATGCAACAAATCCAGCAACATCTGCAGAAAACGGCAAACGATTTTCCCGCTTTGGAAGCCTTACTGTTAGAGCAGTTGGATGCTGCCGGCTTTAAGACCGATTATGTCGCCTTCCGCCGGGCCTCTGATCTACAGATACCGACAGCAGCCGATCAGGATATTGTTTTGCTGGTTGCAGCCTATCTTGGCACGACCCGTTTGATTGATAACCTGCCGATAAAGCTGGCTTGAATGCTGATATGTCGATCATAGTCAAACAGACAGATGCGGGAAATGGTGCTACTTTTACTGACCATGTATAGACATTTGCAGCGACCAGGCGTTTACCGTTGACCAATATGACAGGCTAACGGCTTGAAGGTTTAGCCTGGGTCTTTTAATTATTAAAAAATTGAATATCTTTTGGTTTTCATTATTTGATTTTCAAAGTTATAATCATTGGGTTTTAAAATCCGGAGTTTTCCATGCAACTGACAATGCTCAAATCAAAATTGCATCGCGCCTGCGTCACGCATTCTGAACTGGAATACGAAGGTTCCTGCGCAATCGATATTGCTTTGATGAAAATGGCTAACATTCGTCCTTATGAACAGTTGCATATCTATAATGTCAGCAACGGCGAACGTTTTGTGACCTATGCCATAGAAGCAGAAGAGAATTCACGGGTTATTTCCATCAATGGTGCGGCGGCACACAAGGCTAATCCGGGCGATCGTATTATTATATGTACCTATGCTGACTTTAATGAAGTCGAGATCGATGCTTTCAAACCGGCTCTGGTTTATCTGGACGAACAAAACCATGTTACCGGCACCGGTGAAAAAATTGCCGTGCAGGCTGCCTGAGTCTATTTTTTCACAGAGTTTTTGCTTGAAACCGAAAGGGGAGTCCACTATCATGCGCGCTCCTGAATAATTCAGACAATGGTGGGTATAGCTCAGTTGGTAGAGCCCCGGATTGTGATTCCGGTCGTCGTGGGTTCGAGTCCCATTATCCACCCCAAACATCAAAAGGCCGCTACTTAGCGGCCTTTTGCTTTTCTATGCTCAGCTTTTGCTGTGGCAACATGTAATTGCAAAATTACGAAGTATCGTCTAGGATAATATATGTTTATAAAAATAATTGTCCTGATATATGAATACCTATGAGCTAGCCGCACGAATTGAACAGCGACTAATCCAATCGGGAAGGATTGTTAAATCAGATCGGACGGATATTTCCACCATTCTGGATGAACTGCATGAATACCAGATGGAGCTTGAAGCCCAGAATACCCAACTTCTGGAGCAGGCGAATCTGTCGTTCAGCATTCAGCAGAAATACCAGAATCTCTTTAGACATCTGCCTGTTGCGCTGATTGCCGTAGGTGGAGAAGGTCAAATTGTTAATGCCAATGCGCTTGCCAGAGAGATGCTATATCTTGATGACATTGGGCCTGACAATCTTCATACCCGTTTGCTTTTCCATTTCAAAGTAGATGATCATGCCAGACTCAAACAATGGTTACTAGGTTCTACCTCGACATCTCTGGAACTGATTGATAAGTACAAACAGAAAATCTACCGGTTTACAGATGTCGTGATGGAAGATGATTGGCGGATTATTTCAATCAGTGAAATTCTTGAACTGAGTGATGAGAATCCGCTAAACCCCCAGGCAATGCTTCGCGTTGATGCCATGGCGTTCATGAATGCCATGTTGAAGCATTCATCCGATGCTATTTTTGCCAAGGATATGAATGGACGCATTCTGAACTGGAACAGCTCCGCAGAAGAAATCTATGGCTATTCTGCCATGGAAATGATCGGGCAAAATGTCAGCCGACTGATCCCGCATGACCGCATTAATGAAGAAGACGCTATTCTTGAGCGGTTAAGACGCGGCGAAGCTGTTGATAGTTTCGAGACTACACGGTTGCATAAAAAAGGTCATGAACTTCGGCTTTCAATTAATATTTCACCGGTTTTTAACCCTGTCGGGCAGGTCATTGCGGCGACACATATTGCGCGCGATATCTCTGAAACCTACCAGTTGCGACAAGCACTGGAAGGTCAAACAGAACTGCTTGAAAATATGATTAAATTTTCTCCTGTAGGTATCGCGCGCACTAAAAATCGCCATTTTATCAGTGTTAATCCGGCCATCTGTGAACTTTATGGTTATGCCGAGGCTGAATTGATCAACAAAGATGCGCGATTCATTTACCCTTCAAGCCAGCTGTACGAGCAGGTTGGTGCGGCTTATTATGATCTGGCGTTAGCGGGTAAAACTGTCAGGCTCGATACGCTGTGCAAACGCAAGACGGGTGAAATTATTGATGTTCGTTATACTTGGAAACTTATAGATTCTGCAGAAACAGAACCGGAAATTTTACTCATTGTTGAAGATATCAGCGCTGAAAAACAGGCTAGGCGAAGCATGCAGCAGGCTAAAGATATTGCTGAAAGAGCCAATAGTATGAAAACGCGCTTTCTCAGTAATATTTCGCATGAATTGCGTACGCCTTTACATGCGGTTTCCTCATACGCGCACCTGATAAAAACCCGTCAGGATAAAGTCGAGTTTGTAAAAGATTATGCCGAGAAAATCCATATCAGTTCTTTACGTTTAACCCGTGTGATTGACGATCTCCTGGATATCTCCAAGCTGGAGTCGGGAAAATTACAATTTGAACCGGCTCAATGTGATTTGCATGACATTGTCTATGCTGTTTTGAATGAGTTAAAAGTGCTGTTAAATAAAAAGCATATAGATCTGATTTGTGCTGATGATTTACATTATCATTTAACTGCTGACAGTCATCATTTAAGGCATTTACTGACGAATTTGTTCTCCAATGCGATCAAATATACACCTGAACATGGTTGTATAGAGGTGCAATCAAAACCTGTATTCTTTTCGCTAAACAGTAAACCTGTCGAGGGTCTGGAGGTCAGCATAGCTGACAGCGGTCCGGGTATTCCGGACAATGAGTTATCGACGATTTTTGATGCTTTTGAACAGAGCTCTACAACCGACCGGGGTGTGGGCGGAACCGGATTAGGTTTGTCTATTGCCAAACAGATTGTCGATATGCATAGAGGACAAATCTGGGCGGAAAATAGGGCTGAATCTGATCAAACCGGTGCGGTATTCAAATTCCGTATTCCCTTGCAGCAGCCTGAATGCATGCCGCATGACATCCTGCTTTGTATTGATTGAGCAGGACGGCCTGCGGTTTTAACCGGAGCTGTTTGAGTATTGTTGGATTTCCTCGGTAAACAGCTTAACGGCTGTCTCCAGACGGGCTAAGATCTGCTTTACCCGGTTCACAGAATTATCCTGATTTTCCAGTAGTTGAGCAAAATGACTAATCTGCATGGCCGCAACATTAAACGCCTGACCTTTGATTTTATGGGCTGATTTTTTTATTAACTGTGGATTTTGTTCAGTGATCGCCAGTTTCAGTTTATGCATGTTGGTTTGCAGATCTTTTATGAAAATCTGTAGATACTCCTGTAATAGATTTTCATCATGATCGATGCGTTGCATCAGGTTCTCTTTGTTCCAGACCGGTAATGCGGTTTGTGGCAGCCATCTCTCGAGTGCTTTGCGAAGCTGGTTAAAGTCGACAGGTTTGGCAATGAAATCATCCATTTGGTGTTGCAGGCAAAGTTCTCTATCGCCGGTCATCACATTAGCCGTCATGGCTATAATCGGTATGTGCTGCAAAGCGCTTTCGCTGCTGCGAATTCTGTCTGTGGTCGCCAGTCCATCCAATTCCGGCATTTGTATATCCATAAAGATCAGATCAAAATTCTGTTGTGCAAGTTTGTCTAGCACTTCAACACCATTGCTTGCTTCCTCAACGCGGATATGCATTTTTTCCAGTAACAGTCTCAGCATTATGCGATTACTATCGACATCATCAGCGATCAGAATATGACCTTCGAAATAGAAGTTTTGTTGCTCGTCGCTGTCGGATTGTGCAGATTTTGCCTGACCAACCGATAAAGGCAGTTGCACGCTAAATTGCGTGCCATGGTCAAGTTCACTGAATACTTTTATCTGTCCGTTCATCAACTTGACAAGTTTGTAGGTGATGTTCAGCCCCAGTCCGGAACCGCCGTACTGCCTGGCGATCGAATTGTCGAGTTGTTCAAAACGCTGAAAAATTCGATCCTGTTTATCGGTGCTGATGCCTATGCCGGTATCTGTGACTTGCAACGTTAACAATTGTTGCTGTGGATCATAATCACAGTGCAACCTGACATGTCCCTGTTGAGTAAATTTAAACGCATTGCTTAACAGGTTTAACAGTATCTGTCGGATTCTGTTGGGGTCACCCTGCAGCCAAAGCGGGTCTGTTGCCGGAAAATCTTTTATAAAGCGGATATTGTTCGCCGTAGCTTTGTGTTGATATAGATTGAATACCGAATGGAGTATTTCCTGCATGTCGAAATCAACCAGTTCAAGTTGAATTTTATCTTCTTCAATTTTGCTCAGGTCAAGAATGTCATTGAGCAGATTGATCAGGGTGTTGGCACTGTTATTAATGATATTGATCAGTTGTTTGCTTTCCGGATTCAGCGGCTGTGACTGCAGAATCTTGCTCATGCCCACAATGGCATTCATCGGGGTGCGAATTTCATGACTCATGTTGGCCAGAAAACGTGACTGGATCAAAACGGCTTTTTCAGCTTGCTGCTTTTCAATGTCGAGCTTTTCAATACGGCGAATGCGGTAGCCTAAGGCCAGTGAAAAAATCAGCCCTTCGATGATAGCGCCATAACTGAACGCATGCTGAAAACTGACACCGGCCAAGCCTGCCAGCGAGAGGATATAAAAGCCGGAACTCATTAAAAAAATGATCCAGCCAATTGAAATAAACACAGCCAGTTGATGTTGACTTTTATAGGCTTGCCAGAGCAGCCAGATCAGTGCGCCGGTTATCAGCAGGCCGCTGCCATAGAAGGCATAGACTTTCATTGCCAGGGTTGCATCATAAAGCATAACGGGTAAATGCAGCAGAACCAGCGCGATCATCCATTTACTGAGCCGGGTGGTTTGCGGTGTCGCGGTTTCTTTGAAAACGGCGGCATTGAATAAAAAAGCTGAGATATACAGCAGACTGCCACCGGCAAATATCAGGCTAATCACATGCGTGTTGAGAAAGGCATCATTGCCTGTTCGATTGAATGTGGCCATGGTTGTCAGTAGACTGGCCAGCATACAAAGCAGGTAATAGCCGTAAGCTGGTGAACGTGTATAGGCAAACAACATCAGGTTGTAAACTATCAGGATGCCTAATGAACTGATGATAAACGTATAGTTTTGCTGAATATCGCTCAAAGCGAGATGTAATGCTGTCTCATCGAGGATTTCATAATCAAGATGCGTGCTGTATTCATTAATCACTCTGACATAAATGGTTTTGTGTGAATGAGCGGCCAGTGTAAAACTGAATAACGGGTTTTCATTTGCCTGCTGACGTTCGGATAGTGGAACCGAATAACCACTGCGGCTGATGCTTAAACCCTTTTCATTGACAGCAAAGGCATCGACCTGTTCAAGCAACGGGTATTTGAATAAAATACTCATGGTGTGAGCTTGCGGACGGGTATTATGCAGGGGTATTTTCAGCCACCAGTGAGACCGGCTGAAGCCTTTGGCAAGCCAGTCGTGTTGGCTGAACAGGGATTCACTATGGCTTATGACGGCTTCGGGCGATAACTGACCGTCACTGTCTTCAAATACATAGGCGGCCTGCAGCGGGCTGTAAATCCCCAACAGAATAAGCAGTAAGAATCGCATAGAATCGGTAAGTTATTCAGATTAGTATGCAATTATAGAAGATTTCCGTGACCTCAATGAAGATTTACCCGCACCTGATTACCGCCGCTGAGCTTGCGGCTTACTCTGCAGCTGATGATTTTGTCATTTTTGACAGTCGTTTTGATCTGTCAGACCCGGATAGAGGGTATAAATCCTATCGCGATGCACACATACCCGGTGCGGTTTATGCGCATCTCGATCAACATTTATCTTCTGCGATTACGCCGGCATCCGGCCGCCATCCTTTACCGGATGCCTGGCAGTTAATACGCTGGTTAAGTGCCTCGGGTGTCGGTGCCGATACGCAGGTGATTGTCTATGACGACAGTTTCGGCACGATGGCTGCGCGGCTCTGGTGGTTACTCAAATGGTTGGGCCATAATGCAGTTGCGTTACTGGATGGTGGCTATCAGGCCTGGCAAAAAAATGGCCTGACATTAGCTACCCGCAATGAACTGACCGAAGTCTCAAGCTTTCATGGTCAGCCCATTGACGCGTTGGTTCTCTCGACTGACGAGTTGCAACAGCATATCGGCTCGCTGCCTTTTAGACTGATTGATGTGCGCACCGCCGAACGTTTTCTCGGCATCAATGAACCGATCGATCCTGTTGCCGGGCATATTCCGGGAGCAATCAATATTCCGCTGACCCAAAACATCAATGCACAAGGTTACTTTAAAAGCCCGCAGGAACTCGCATTGCAATATGCCGACAGCCGTCAGTCAGCGCAGGCGGTTATGTGTGGTTCAGGTGTAACCGCCGCGCATACGGTATTTGCGATGAGTTATGCCGGTCTGCCAATGCCACGCTTATATGCCGGTTCCTGGAGTGAATGGATCCGCGATGCATCCAGACCAATAGCCAAAGATTAATAACTTTCAGGAAAACAAACATGACAACCATTATAGATATGATCCGCCACGGCGAACCAGAAGGCGGTAATCGTTATCGCGGGCACAGTATTGATGATCCTTTATCCGAAAAAGGCTGGCTTCAGATGTGGCAGGCGGTTGAAAACCGTCCAGTCTGGGATCAGGTGATAACTTCACCGATGCAACGTTGCAAGGCCTTTGCCGAGGCTTATGCCGATAAACATCAGTTGCCTGTTATCGAAGAACCCCGTCTGGTTGAAATTGGCTTTGGTGCATGGGAAGGGTTGACCTCGGCCGAGATTCTCGCCACGGATAAAGAGGCAATTACGCGTTTTTATCAGGACCCGGTGAATAATCAGCCGGAAGGTTCCGAACGCTTAAGAGCATTTCAGTCGCGGGTCAATGATAGCCTGCAGGATATGCTTAAACAGCAGGCCGGCAAAAAGACCCTGCTGGTTGTGCATGCCGGGGTCATGCGTGCGGCGATCTGTGCGATGACCCTGTCACCGCTGTTATCCATGTATCGCATGTCGATTGGCAATGCGGCCATTATTCGCATCAAAGATGACGGTATCAGGCCGGCTACGGTGATTTTCAGTTGAACGAAATACATGCCTGCTTTCATCGGTAAACCGGTTAAATCAAAACTTGTGTTTGCGACGATCGCCCGCTAGCCTGTTACCTGTTATGACTTTTGTTTTGCGTATTTTCTCTGTTTTGATTGTTAGCTTTGCCGGTGTGCTGCAGGCGCAGGGATTTAATGTGTTATTTCTCTTTTCCGGCCATAGCGACTTACCCTGGCAGAAACAGATTAGCGCAGGTGTTGAGCAGCAACTGGCTTTGTATGCCGATAAAAAAGGCTATCAGGCTAACGTTTACAGCGAGCATCTTGATCTCTATCGCAAACCGGCCGTGCCGGGTGATCAACGGTTACTGAAGATTCAGCAAAAATATGCTGATATTGAATTTGATTTTATCTTGACCGAGGCGACGCTCGCTGCACAACTGGTGCTTGATACCCCTGGTTTTTATCCTAAGCTTTCGACTTATGCCAAGCCGGAAATTATCAATTTTAACGATCAGGGTGTGGGGCGCGGTAATAATGTGACCTCTAATTTGCAATTACAAAATCTGACTAAAATTATTCAGCAATTGAAACCGGACTTTAAACGCCTGGTGATTATCGGCAACTTTTCGCCGCGGGTTAACCAAAAGCTTTTGCAGTTGGTGGCACAGCAGATGAACCACAAAGCTGAAGTCTGGGATGACTTTAGCTTCGAAGAACTGATGCAACGTGCAGCTTCCCTGGGTCCTGATGATGTTATTATTTATAGCCTGGTTGCGCGTGATAATACCGGTAAAGGCTTTATCCCGAAACAGGTGCTCAAAAACCTTGTGAAAAGCTCTGCAGCACCGGTTTTTGTTTATTATGACGTGTTAATGGATAGTGGCGCTGTAGGTGGTTATCTGCTTTCCGGCCATAAGGTTGGTCGACGACTGGTAGACATTGTTTACACGCCAACGCTTAACTTCAGTCAACAAGGCTTCAGTTATTGCGGTTTTGATAGCGCAGCGCTCGATAAATATAAAATTGACCGGGACCGGCTACCTAATGGTTCCTTTATTGACCGTGAACCGCAGCACGGTTTCTGGGCTCAGTTGATTTATGATCTGTTCAATAAAGCTCAAAATGAATCACAACTGGATCGTATTTGTATGGCCAATTCGCTGACAGATTGATCTTTGAGGATAAACTTCATGCCCGCTAGCCAGCAGATCCTGAAAAACCTAGAGAACAATATCAATGACTGAATCCCAACAGGCGGATAACCGCGAGCGTATTTTGATTGTTGATGATGAACGTTTTAATCTGACGACGCTGCATGAACTGTTGAAAGATGAATTCAGGATTATGGTGGCCAAGCATGCCGAGCAGGGTTTGAAAGCCGCACTAAGCGGTCGGCCGAATCTGATTTTACTGGACATCAATATGCCGGAAATGAATGGCTACGAAGTCTGCAAACGACTCAAAGCTGATCCGTTAACCGCAGATATTCCGATCATCTTTATTACCGCTTTAAGTGAAGCCGCTGATGAAACCCGCGGGCTGGAACTCGGTGCGGCTGATTACATTACCAAGCCTTTTAATCTCAGCGTTGTTAAAGCGCGGGTGAATACCCAGCTACATTTGAAACGTCAAAGCGATATGCTGGCCAGTCTGGCTTTCAAAGATGGACTGACGTCTATCAATAATCGCCGTTCCTATGATGACCGTCTGCAGATTGAATGGACTCGCGGTCAGCGCGCGCTGGAACCGTTATCGCTGATGATGATCGATGTCGATCATTTCAAGTTATACAATGACACTTATGGTCATGCCTTAGGTGATGAATGCTTAAAACAGATTGCCCAGACTTTGCAGCAATGTACCAGCCGCGCTACCGATTTTGTTGCTCGCTATGGTGGCGAAGAGTTTGTGATATTACTACCCAATACCAATCTTGAAGGCGGGCTGCAGCTAGCTGAACGCATTCGTCAGGCTGTGCATCAACGGAATATTGAGCACCGTAGTTCACCGGTGGCTGATTGTGTGACACTGAGTATCGGGCTGGTTACCAGGAAGCCCGGTTTGGAGATGGAAATGAGCCAGTTCAAAGAAGCCGCTGATAAAATGCTCTATCAGGCCAAGCACGATGGTCGTGACCGGGTCGTCGGTGAACTGCTTGACTGATCATGATGAAGCATAAATCCGTCGGCAATCGTTTTAATCGTTCAACACTCTCTCTGGTCATCATCAGTTATCTGGTGTTTATCGCGGTAGTTGTTTTTATTTATCGAAACAATACCGTTAGCCTGCAGGAGCTTGAGGAACTGCAGCAAAAAAGTATTCTTGGCAGTGAAAAGATGCTGTTGCTAAGCCGTTTTAC
>Ga0181576_10000276_pt1 | contig 36234 bp, 23 predicted proteins | sample 101ome_22_FD_132464 | JGI IMG/M metagenome (GOLD analysis project Ga0181576, IMG submission 132464) | Coastal salt marsh microbial communities from the Groves Creek Marsh, Skidaway Island, Georgia - 101412BT metaG (megahit assembly) | ecosystem: Environmental > Aquatic > Marine > Intertidal... | reverse complement strand
ACGAACATGACGTGGAAATCACACAGTATCCTTGCAGTTCTCATGACGGTGTCTGTGACTGGCATTTGCCAGAAGGACATGCCTTCTTTAACAAAACACACCATTGACGTAACCGTTGACGGACTGAGCAATGACACGGTTTACCTGGCTCATTATTACGGCAACAAACTCTACTATTCCGACACGACGGTTACAGATGCCAATGGACATTTCACGTTTCCCGGTCGACCCTACGAAAAATGTGGCAAGCATGCAGTTGTCATTCCAGGGCCGAAGTACTTTGAGTTCATGGCGGTCACGGAGGACGTAAAAATCAATACGAAGGCTTCTGACCCCACTCGTTTCGTTGAAGTCATTGAAAGTGATGAGAACCGGGTGTTTTACAAGTTTCTTCGATTCATTGGGGAAAGAAGGAAATTGGCAGCCCCTTATGAGCAGGTTCTTGCGGATTCTACTTCTAACGAAAAGGCCGTCGCTGAAGCTCGAAAAATTCTCACCGATTTGGGGAATGAAGTAGCCGAAGAGCAAAAGCGCGTGTTGCGAGAGCATCCTGACAAGCTCTTTGCCAAGTATTTGAACATGGTTTTGGAGCCGGATATTCCGGATGTGCCAGACGCCATTGTCAATAAGCAAGACCTGCAATACCGTTGGTACCGAGACCATTATTGGGATCGGGTTGATTTCGATGACCCGCGCATGGTGCACGATGGAAGTTTTCATCAAATCCTTGATGTTTTTTGGACTCGGGTCTTACCGCAAATGCCAGATTCCATGATCAACGCTGCGAATCGGTTGATTGCACAGGTCGAGGGCAACGATGAAATGTTTAAATACATTACGCACTACATCACGTTCAATTCCGAATCGTCGCAAGTCATGTGCATGGACAAGGTGTTTGTACACATGGTTGACAAATACTACAAAACGGGTCGTGCGACTTGGTTGAATGAAAGCCAGATTCAAAAGGTGGTGGACCGAGCGAACGAATTGCGCGATAGCCAATGCGGTTCTGTAATTCCCAACATCATTCTCCCAGGCCTCGATCAAGACGAATGGCTGTCACTGTATGATGTTGATGCAAAATTCACGGCTGTACTCATTTGGGAGAGCACATGCGGTCATTGCAAGAAGGAATTGCCCAAATACAAGGAACTGTATGAGGAATGGCACCCCAAGGGGTTGGAAATTTTTGCGATTGGAAACGATTTTGAGCCTGAACCTTGGATCAAGTTCGTCAAGGACAAAGGCTACACGGACTGGATTAACGTGAGTGACAACCCACAGGTCAATGCACAGGATAGCGCCTCGGTTCTTATTTATAGCGGCGTGACCACGCTCAAGAGCTTGAACTTCCGCACAACCTTTGATGTGTTTGCGACACCTAAAGTGTTTCTTCTGGATAAGAACAAAAAGATTGTCGCGAAGCAAATTGGCGCTGAACAGATGGGTGACATTCTCGGAAGACTGGAGGAGATGGAGAAGAAAGGAATCCCTTATTGATTTCGTCTTTTTTTGTCCAATTGAAAACTCTGAAATCAAAAAAGGCCCGCACAAGCGGGCCTTTTTCATGGTAAAAGTGGTTGGTTAAGTTGGTCCTTATCCGATTACTCAGGGCAAGGCAATCCGAATGAGCTCAATAAGATGAGCAGGTCGGAAGTACCAACGATGTTATCCAAGTTCAAATCTCCCAAACAAGCTGGTGAGTAGTCACATGAGCCGTCATCGTTGATGGCAGATGGGTCGTAGCTCGTAGCGTTTGGATTGGTGCAACCCGCAGGGTGTGATGCATCCGCAATGATCAATTGTCCTGCTTGGCTTGAATTATCGCAGATATCAGTGGTTGTATAAACACGTGTCACACTGTAGCGACCGTCGTTCAAGCGTCCTGCGTAGTCAACGTACGTCGTTCCATCAACACCTGTATCGTCGCTTGCAGCTCCTGCAAAATCTGTTGATGCCCAATCTGCAACCGCGACTGGAGTTTCCACAACTCCAGACAAGCTCAAGTGAGGTTCATTGAATTCTCCAACGCAACCTGCAGGCTCATCAAAGTCGCAGATACCATCGTTGTCGCTGTCTGTGCAGATGGTCTGATCGCAATCTTCCCAACCTGCAGGGATATACGTACAGGTGATGTTGTTACTCAACGTAGCTGTGGAGTCGTAGTTACATGCCGTAGCATCCGTACAACCAGCGCACGAAGTGAACTCGCAGCTTCCGTCGTTTTCTGTGGCTGAAGTGTCGTAGTTACAAGCGGTTACAATGTCGCAACCAAACACTTCAATCTCATCGCACACACCGTCTTCGTCCTCATCTGTGAGGCAATTGCCTGCGCAATCCAAGTATGCTTCGGTTGGATATGTGCAGCTTCCGTCATCATCGGTTGCAGTGGCACTGTAGTTACAGGCATCTGTATCCGTGCAGCCTGCAACCTCAAACTCATCGCATACACCGTCGTTGTCGGAGTCGTTCAAGCAATCATCGTTGCAATCATATCCAGCAGCTGGATAAACACAATCCAAAGGCTGGTTCAAGGTTGCCGTTGGATCGTACGTACAAGCCGTGTCATCCATGCAACCCACACAGGAAGTGAAGTCACAACCGGCATTGTCCGTAGCACTCGAATCGTAGTTACACGCCGCACTGTTCATGCAGCCAACTACTTCTTCAGCATCGCATACGCCATCGTTATCCGTATCAACACCCGTTCCACCGCAGACACCACAGGCATCCAGGTATTGGCATGAGCTGTCGTCATCAGTTGCATTCTCGTTGTAGTTGCACGCCTCAGCATCGGTACATCCGCTTACCTCGTCTGCATCGCAAGTTCCATCGTCGTCAGCATCGCCGTCGAGCACAGTTCCAGTTCCGTTAGTTTCACCTGAACATGTATCGCAGCCAGTCGCGTAAACGCATTGAAGCAATTCATTCAACGTGGCCGTGTCGTCATAGTTGCACGCTGTTGCATCCATGCAACCAACACATGAAGTGAATTCACATCCAGCGTCGTCTGTGGCTGTAGCGTCGTAGTTACAGGCGGTAGCGTTCATGCAGCCTTCAATTTCTTCGGTATCGCATACACCATCGTTGTCGGTGTCGACTCCTGGTCCTCCGCATACGCCACACGCATCAAGGTATAGGCATGAGCTATCGTCATCTGTTGCGTTTGAATCGAAATTGCAAGCGTCACTGTCTGTGCAGCCGTCAACTTCATCCGCATCGCATACTCCATCGTCGTCAGCGTCATTACCAACTACCGTTCCTGAACCATCTGTTTCACCTGAGCAAATTTCACAACCTGTGGCGTAAACACATGAAATAGGCTCGTTCAACGTAGCAGTAGAGTCGTAGTTGCAGGCATCCGTTTCCATGCAGCCCACGCAGCTCAAGAAATCACATGAGAAATCTTCAACCGTTGCAGTTGGATCGTAGTTACACGCGTTGCTCGAAGTGCAACCTTCCACAATGCAAGAACCATCGTCATCGGTCGCGTCAGGATCATAATTGGATGCATTGCTGTTTGTGCAGCCCAAGCAATCGAAGTCACAAGCGCCATCTTGAGTTGCATTCTCATCGTAGTTGCATGCAAACTCATTCGTACAACCTACACAAGAAGTAAAGTCACAAGCACCGGCCTCCCCGTAATTACATGCCCATGGCAGGTCGCAGTTTGTTACCAAACCGAGTGGTGGCGGACTCCCTGCTAAATCTCCTGTACAGGGGATACCGCACCCGGAATTATCCGTGATCATGTAAGGTCCGTAGTTACAGTAGGTAATTGGGTCCGTGCATTCGCCCGTCACCGGATCAAATGAACTACAGTAATTGCATCCTGATCCAGACAGGGCGTATGTGCACGATTCATCGTCAACATTCGCTGTTGGATTGTAGTTTGTTGCGGATGAATCTGTACAACCCAAAACCTCATTAGAATCACAAATTCCATTATCGTTCGCGTCTCCGTCGATCACCTGACCCGTACCGTCATTTGGAGCATCGTCGCAGTAGTCGCACGCGCCGACTGGATACGTGCACATCTCAGGAGCTGAAATGGTCGCCGTGCTATCATAGCTGCATGATTGTGTTACGGTGCAGCCCGCGCAATCGAGGTAATCACATTCTTCGTTGACACCTGGTACAAAGTAATTGCATGAGAGCTGGTCGGTGCACAAGTCCAAGGGTTGTGGATTTCCGTCAGCATCCTCAGCAGCTACGTCACATATGCCATCGCCATCTGCATCGGTTGGACAAGTTCCTCCACAAAATCCAGCTGCGTCATTGTAATCGCACGAGCCATCATCATCCGTAGCAGCTGTATTGTAGTTACAAGCAGCGGAATCAGTACATCCCGCCACTTCGTCCACATCGCATATGCCGTCGTTATCGGTATCTCCATCGATCACCGTTCCGGTGCCATCCGTAGCTCCTGAACAAGAATCACAACCCGATGCATACACACAAGTAGCAGAACTAATGGTCGCTAAATCGTCGTAATTACAGGCCTGTACAACCGTGCAGCCAGCACATGAAGTGCTCTCGCAAGCTTCATTGGCAGAATCGCTGTAGTTGCATGCTGCTGTGTCCGTGCAATTGTCGGCATCGTCGCAAATTCCATCGCCGTCAACATCCGCAGCACATGTTCCACCGCAAACTCCCAAAGCGTCCAATGTGGCACAAGAGCCATCGTCATCCGTGGCGTCCGCATCGTAGTTACATGCTGCTGAATCGGTGCAACCTCCGACTTCGTCAATGTCGCATACACCGTCATTGTCGGCGTCACCATCAACAATTGTTCCTGACCCGTCTGTTTCGCCGGAGCAGCTGTCACAACCTGTAGCATAGATGCATGTTGTCAAGTCACTGATTGTTTTGCTAGCGTCGAAATTGCAGGCATTGCTCACTGTGCAGCCCGCGCAAGATGTGTACTCGCAAGAACCGTCATCATCCGTTGCAGCTGCATCGTAATTACATGCTGTAGCGGCTGTACACCCATCAATTTCCAATTCATCACAAACTCCGTCACTGTCAGCGTCATTCAAACAGTCACCGGCGCAGTTGTAATAAGTAGCTGCATATGTACAAGACCCAGAATCATCAGTGGCGGTCGCGTCATAGTTACACGCTGTAGCATCCTGGCAGCCTGCAATTTCGTCTTCATCACATACGCCATCTGAATCCGTGTCATTCAAACAATTGCCATCGCAATCGTAGTGCGTCGCTCCATATAAATCCAATGGGTAGTTGCATGACTCAGAATCAGCAATGGTCGCATCTGGGTTGTAGTTGCACGCCTCTGCTACAGTACAACCCGAGCAAGAAGTGAAATCGCATCCTGCATTGGTAGTGGCGTTGCAATCGTAGTTGCAGGCTTGAGCGTTTTGACATCCAATGACTTCATTGTCATCATAAACACCGTTACCATTGGTATCTGCTACTGCGTCACCAGAGCTGGTCGTTTGGGATTGAACGTAAACTGTGATTTCATTCCACATTTTGCGTGTTCCGCAATTGTTCAGCACCTCAATTGCGAATGTATAATAGCCTTCAATGGTTGCGTCGAAACCTGAGTCATCGGGATTCAGGTTGGCAATTTCGGGTTGTCCTAGGTTCGTGTTGATCCCAAATGAAGAAAAATCTTCGGCCGACGTAAAGGGGTTATCTTCAAACGCTTCTCCAATGTTGATTGAATACATGTCCTCTTCATTGTATCCGTAACATGGATCAAAATCGATGTGTAAAACGACTTCAACGCTATCAAATGCGCCCCCATCGATACCAGCATACATCAATATATTCCAATTAGCTTCCGGTCCATTCCCAATGGGACCATTTTGATATGAAGGACTGTATCCTGGCTCCACATAATACACGTTTCCAACACTCGCAGTGTTATCATTCGGAGCGATCGTGTTACGTAACTTGACTCCTAGGAATGTGGTAATTTGACTGTTTTCCTTGATGCAGAGGTTATTGTCACTGACACCAGTACCGAGTGACCAGTAACTTGAATTGTTTAATCCATCAAGAATGTCAGCGTTATCAAAATAATCGGCTTGTGTTTGTTGAGCACCAAAGCCAGCATAACTTACTGGCGATGGCTCGGAACACAACTGTCCAAAGGCTAGGGCAGGTACGAAGAGGAAGAAGGACAAAAGAAATCGCATGGCGCTAATTGTGATAATTCTTAATAAAGATACAAAAAAACATCGATGAAATGACGATTATAAAATTTTTATTTTAAAATCTAATCGACTAATACGTTTATCGTCAGTTTATTCTAGGTGAAATTGCATGTTGTCATGCTTTTGTACGCAATTGAATCTGAAAGGTTCCGTATTTCTTCTATTTAATCGATTTCTAAGGTTTTAAGACTTACTTTTGCCCTTTAAATCTTTTACGTGTGAACATATTTGTAGGAAATCTCGCATGGGGTGTGGATGACATTGCCCTCCGAGAAGCGTTCGAAGCTCATGGAGTGGTCGAACGAGCGAAAGTCATCCACGATCGGGAAACTGGCAGAAGCCGAGGTTTCGGATTTGTCGAGATGCCAAATCAAGAAGAAGCTGAAAAAGCTTTGGAAGCAATGGAAGGCAAAGACCTCATGGGACGTGCAATTCGTTGCAACGAAAGTGAAGCAAGAGAACGTCGCTAATGGCAACGTATTGAACAAAAAAGGAGGCTATAGCCTCCTTTTTTTTTGTCTACCGGTTTGATGTGAAATTAAAACTTCCTTTGTTCATGCTCATCCCAAAGGCCCCAAAACGCCCCTACACTTCCTTCCGCACCGACTTTCCATGATTCATCGAAAGCAGAAAAGTAGAACATTTCAATTCCTTCTTTTTTCGACCAGCTCTGAGCATTGATGAAATATTTTAAGGCATTCTCGAATCCTGGTTCAGCAGCTCCTAGTGCATCACCTTGACTTGGCCAACCTGTTTCTGTAATGATTACACGCTTACCTGGAGCTGCTTGCTTGGCCTGATAGTACATCTGCTTCATGTAAAGAAGCGAATAATCAATGTGACACCCTTCCCAATACGGATAACAATTAGCAAGGATGATATCGCAAGCTTCTGTAATCAGTGGCCTGTTGGAAAACTCATAATACGCATCTACGTAACCCACTGGAATGTTCGGTAATTGGTTTTTTACTTCGAGAATGTGCGCAATGAGCTCCTCTTCTTCCATTTCCTCACGGTACATGACTTCATTGCCTACCGCCGCTACGTCCACGAGTCCAGTGTTGGCGAGTTTCACCAACGATTCAATTTCTAATTCATTCTTGTCCTTTTCATCTCCAAGCCACGCCCCTACAAGCGTTTGGAATCCATATTCTTTGGCCAATTTGGGTATGAGCTCATTTCCTTCTGTGCAGGAAAAAACTCGAATCCAATCCGCGTGAGGCCGCAATATTTCAAGTTTCCTTCTGACTTGCGTTTCGGTAATGGTGTCGCCTGGTTGCTGGTCTCCTTCGTATGGACTGAAGCAAATGCCATGCATCTTGTCTTCAAGAAGTTGAGCGCTGTGACTGTGTAATTCACTGCGCTCCAAACTGTTGACTTCAGTTCCAGTTAGGGAAAGTATTTTCTCTTGCCGATACGACATGGTGTTTATTGGTTTATTTATCCGATTTGCGACGCGCCAATAATTGTGACTTGATTTCTTCTGCTTTTTCTTCTGTGATGTCATAGCTTTTCATGATCCAAATAGCTCCTATGACACCCGCGATGGGCAAAAAGGTGTAAAACAAGCGCATTCCATTGACAGCAGTATCAGTCACGTTTTCAGCGTCGAATCCAACAATGGACAGAATGAATCCGCCCAGTAAGGCTGCGATACCAAAGCCCAATTTCACCATCCACCAATAAACCGCACCCAAGACTCCTTCCCTTCTCTTGCCTGTTTGCAATTCGTCCAAATCACAAACGTCTGCAGTCATGCTCATCATGATCGTGAATAGACTGCCAATTCCGAAGGAATGAAAGGGTAGCGCGAAAAGGAATAGGTAGGGTTTGCCAGGAACAAACAAAAACCAAAACAATACGTAGCCTATGATGGAGATGAGTTGTGAGACAATGAATGCCTTCTTCTTACCCATGGCTTTCGACATCCGCGTGACCACTGGTATGACGAGGAATGTTGTGATCAAGGCGCCTACTGAGCCGTGTAATGCGGGCCAGTTCCCTGCGCTTGCTGGGTCGCTGTTGAACAAGAAGTGAACGATGATCAAAAATGTGTACGCAGCGATGACATTGAATGAGTTGAAGATCAGAAACGTCGCACCAGCGATTTGACGGAATTGCTTAATTCGGAAGGCTTCAAACGCACCAACAAAAATTTCTTTGACGCTTCCAACGACTTGACTAACGCTGATGGGCATGAAGTCAGTCCGGTCAAGCGTGGATTTGCTCTTAATGAACAAAGCTGGAATCAAGGCAAAAAGGGTACAAGGAATCGCTACCCACACTGACAATTCACGAACGCCATGATCTGCTCCTTCCGGAAACCAATTCGGATCGTAAAGGACAACCCAAAACCAAGGCGCAATCACCCATGCCCATTGCCCAATGAACTGGGCGACCGCCATGATTTGTGTTCGTTCATGAAAGTCCTCGCTGATTTCGTAGCCCATGGCAACATATGGGACACTGAAGATGGTTAGCCCCAAGTAGAACACGAGTGACCAGCTCAAGAAATAGATGAAATTGTACGTCAATCCATCTCCCTTGTGCAATTGCCACATGGCGATGTAAGCGATGCCCATGAGGATGGCTCCAATGAACACATACTGCCTCCTTCGTCCCCATTTCGAACGGGTGTTGTCGGAGATAAAGCCCATGATGGGATCGGTGATGGCATCAAAAATGCGCGGCAAGAACTGAATAATTCCCCATAGCAATGCGCCAAACCCAAGATCCTGCACCAAAACAATGATGAACACGCCGAGTGCAGCAGGGAACATTTGGTTGGCCAGCATCCCAAAGCCAAAGGCAATTTTTTGGCCCATGGGTACTGCTTGAGTCAAAGTCTCGTTTTGGTTATCCATGGTTTGGGAGTTTTCAGAAATCATTGGGTTTGAGAACTACAGTTTGAAGGGCTTGACCATCGAGAATGATGTGAAAGTCCTGCCCTAGTCCTTTGACGCGAAGTTTCCGTGATGTTTCTCCTTGGTTGAAGCACACCACAACAAAAGTTCCGTCTTCACTCTCTGTAGCTACAACCATCACCTCGCTATCCTCGCAGTCACTCGATAGTACAGTGGAGCCGGGTCGAATGAACTTGCTGAAATGGCACATGACATCATACAGCGGAGTGAAATACACTTCGTCGAGTTCAGGATCGACTATGACGGGCGCAATGCACCAATTTTCGAACCAATTAGGCCCACCCTGCCGATCGAGCACCATATTCCAGTCAACCCACCCATTCACCCAATGGTTCAGGCAACCGATGATATCTCGCGCATAGCGATGAACAGGGGAGTATTTTGGATGCAAGTATTTCTTTTCCGCTTCGCGCCATGTAAAACCCCAGTCCGTTGCCTCCTTGCGCCAATACCAGTCGTCGTCTTGCCAAACAGGAACCTCGGCATCAATACAGCCCTCGGTTTCGATTAAAAATTTATCTGGAGCGGCCGCATGTGCTCGATCTAACTCGTCAGGGAAGTAATCGTAGGTGCTTTCATACCAGTGAATTGCAGTGCCATCGAAGTACTTTGAACTGGCAGAGTCACGGTACATCGCAGCTACCCACTCGTCCAGACCGGCGCGATTTTGATCGTAACCTAAAATATTGAGTTCTCCAAGTCCATCAGCTTCCAAGGCGGGACCCAAATGCTCTTGCACAAATTCAGTCATTTCTTCAGGAGAGTAAAGCATGCTCTCCCAATTGTCCCCGTTTCCGTGGGGTTCGTTCTCAACTGTAAAGCCCCAAAGCGGGATGCCTTGAGCTTGACAGGCACGCGCGTACTTAACAAAGAACTGGGCCCAGGTGGGCTGCATATTCTTCAGCAATCGGCCTCCTACCCATGCATTGTTGTCCTTCATCCACGGTGGTGCTGTCCATGGGGAGGCAATCACATTGAAACCATCCTTTGAAATTCCTTGAGCTTTCTTGATCATCGGAAAAAGAAATTCCAAGTCTTGCTTGATGTCAAAATGTGCCAGTTCAAGGTCGCCTTCAACAGGCGCATAACTATAATGAAATCGAGAGAAATCACAAGAATTCATGTGCGTTCGCGTTAGGCTGTAGTTCGCCCCCTCTTCAGCGAAATAGGCCTCCATGATTTTCGTTCGGTTCTCAGGGCTCATCTGATGAACGAGGTAGGCTGAGGCGTCTGTGAATGAGCCGCCAAATCCCTCGATCCGTTGTTTTTTCAAATGCGGATGCACATGGACCTGAATTTCTGCCGATTGCGGCTCTTTCCTTCGGTTTATTTCAGACTGCGATACCTCGTGAAATCGGCCTCCATTCCGAGAAGTCTCAAATACCTTTTTTAAGAAAGTCTTGTCTTTCATGCCATTGAGGTTTCGGGTTGAAAAAAGTGATTTCACCACCTCAAACGCTTCTTTCGGTTTGCGGTGGATATCGACCAACCCCCAGTATTCCTCATTGGCAGTTCCATCGAATGGAACTCCACTGCTACCAGGTGCCCAACCGCCAACATCTTGTTGATTGGGCTGACCGGCTTTCCACCAGCCGTCGGTAAATGAGAAAAGGATAGCACCTGCTGCACCACAAGAATCAGACATGATGGGCGTGAGCAGATTTCTGGTGGCATCTGCTTGGGCTCGTTGGTTTTCACCTTCGTTGTAGTCCAATTTAGCTGCCGTCATATAGCTGTCTGCGCCGAGTTCTGAGAAATACATCGGCTTGTCGCTGAGTTCGGCAAAATCTAGAGCAGCGGTATACGATACATCCCACCTGTACACGTTCAAACCCCATGCATCAATTCCCGTCAAATCAGCGAGCAGTGTCGAATCCGGGACCTCGCCATGGGCGGTGGACACAGGATGGTTTGGGTCTTCATCATGAATGGCTTTTGCCCCAGCGCTCAACACCCGATACCACGTATCAATCGAATCGCCAAACCACTCCGGGTGGTAATTGTACTCGTTTCCCAACTCCCACATCAAAATGGAGGGGTGATTTTTGAATTGCTTGACATAATCGACAAATGATCCTGATGCCAAATCATAAACGCCATTCTGATTGTAACCGAATCCGATGATCACTTTTAGTCCAGCTTCATGAATTTCATCCAACACCTCCCTTGACACAATTGGTTCATACACTCGGATCGTGTTGACCCCCATGCCTCGCATGAGTTCAAGATCGTGAGTCAGCGAGTCAAAACTGCGCGTTGATGAACCGACGTTTACAGGATGATAACAAACACCCTTGATGAAATATGGGCCATCAGATGTGTGAAGTTCGATGCCTTCCGTCCATACCTTGCATTTGTCCGTTTCTTGGCAAGCGGAAAGCACGAGCAGGAGAAACAGCCCCAACATGCACGAAGAATGGGCTTTCCATAAGAAACCTAGAAAATGATGCTGTCCTTTAACCATTATTGAGCGGGTTCTAAAACGTGACGCTCAAGCAACTCGAGCTGGCCTGAATAGGTGCATTCAATGGCGTGACCACCTCTGCTCAGTCCATTGAAAACGCCCTCTTTTGTGATGGACCACAAGGCGTATTTCGCTGCACCTTGTGCAGTAAATAGTCCAAAATGATTCTCTGAATCAGTTGGATTCACGGCACTTTTCCACGGCTCGTCGAACGCTTCAAAGTAAAAACAACTGATGCCAGAAGATTGGGTCCAATTGCGCATGCCATGGTAGAAAAGGCCTTGTTTATATTCATCCGCAGCTCTGGACCCCTCTGGACCATACAAGCCATCCGAAACACTTGCCCAGCCCGTTTCTCCAATGTGGACCACTTTGGTTGAATCGATGTCATGAACATAGTTTACTACTTGCTGGTATTGCGATTGGCTGTAGGACAAAGCGCGTGCCATGGCTTGTTCAATCTCACCCTTTTTTTCTCCGTTTCCAGATGTTGAATCAGCAGCATCCTTCCGCCAGAAGATAGGATTATAGTGGGTGTCATGAAAAGGATAAGTGTGCATCGACACGTAGTCTACTGCCCGAATCAGTGCATTGAGGTCCTCATTGTGGTATTCCGACCCGCCGCCGCCCCATGAGGCGAAATTATCCGAACTGGTCACCCATAAATCGGATGAAAGTGCTCCCTTGAATTTTAAAGTTTGCAAATGGTTGACCCAATGTAAGATGACCTTAGGTTGCACGAAGTAAGATGACGCCCAGTGAACCATGGCCTCATTTCCCACAGCGATGACTTTTACAATATCTGGATACGATTGCGCCAACGCCACAGCACGGTTGATTTCAGCTTGATTTGCTTCAAAGTCCCCCACTTGGTGATCAGGTGCAGCGGTCCATGCCCCTGAACAATCAATCCATGCGCCTAGCATTACATACATTTCGAATGCGCCTTCTTCTTGCTGCAATTCTGAAATGGCTTTCAGCACATTGGATGCATGAGGCAATTGCACATTATAGGTCCTCAAAAATCGAATTCCCATGGCATGCATGATGCGCAAATCTTCTTTCAATTGGGCAATGGACGGTTGCTCTGAACGACTTAATCCGCGATAACCGCCGTACGATATGGCTTGGTAGGCAGGATTTCCTAAAAGTTCCTTCGCGTTTTTGCTTGACATAGCATGTTCTTCTTTGTCAGTTTCGCACCCGGCACATACCATTAAAAGCACAAGCGTAAAACCCATTGCACACAGCCGTGCTGTAAGCTGCACGAATCTAGGATTGGAAATTGACATTCGCCACATTTCAATTGACTTATGCTGTCACGGTGAGCTGACGAACTTCATGTGTGCGGTTAAAAATTTTGGTGCTCAACTCGCGATTGAGTGAAAGCCCCTCGATTCGGTGTACGCTTCCGTCATTCATTTTGACTTGAATGTCAGCAGTCGCTCCTTTTTTGTGCACGATAGGAACTTGACACACCGTGTATGCTAAACTATCTGGGGCCAACTCGATGGTTTGCCATTGATGCGCTACGTCGACATATTCAAATTCAGCAGAAGACGTCAAAAACTCTTCTCCGTGCATCAATGCGCGATCGAAGTGAAGTTCGCCAGCAGTCACACGCAACCCCAATTCGCCGAAGCGGCAGAGCAAATCCTCCTTGACTTGGCCCGTCATGCCAGGCTGTTGCGCACCTTTTCCTCCTGGGGTATGTGAATAGGGATCGGTTGGGAAGGCGCCGTATAGCTCAGGCGATTTGTGAGCCCCAATGCCGGCATTGATTTCGAAATAATGGTCAAAAAGCCTACCAACCATCTCCGATTTGGCTTGATTCTCCACGGCCTTTTTGGTCACCTCAAAGGCTGCTAAGCGAAGTTTCGACACCATGTGCCAATAGATTGACCCCAAACCTTCATATCCGAAGAATGTTCCTGACCTTCCTGTGAAAGATTTGTGATTAAAAATACCTTCGTAAATCGCTTCAATTTGCGTCTGCTCCTTTGCGACGAGTCCGAGGTATTCTTGGGGCAAGTCCTGCAACGCCGTGCGTAACGCTTTCACATTATTGAAATTCCCATTGAAGTGGTAGCCACCTAAACAATCTCGGGTGATGATGTCAAAATTTTCGTTGACCATCAATCGCGACAGCAAAGGAGAATTCGCGACCTTTTCCTCTGCTATGTTATTCTTTGCCAGGAATCGAGGCAGTTCCTTGTTCGGATACAATACATAACTGTATTGGTCCTCTCGGAATAATGCACTTGCCTTCAAGCCATCCAATACTTGTAATCCTTGCGATTCATCCAAGTATCCTGAACTGAGCACCGCTACTTGGCCCTCCAACATTTCAGGCAAGTATGTGATAGAGATTCCTCCAGTCGCCTCAACCGTCATCAAGTTATAGGCATGGTACAAATTATCGTCGCGTTTATTCGCCTCAATCGAATGCTCTAATTGACTAACAACCAATTGAATAAATGCCCGAAGTTCGTGCAGTTGCAGATTGGATTTTTGACCAGAGAAGTCCTGGTTATATACCTGTTGCCGGTAATCGCTTGCCGCACCACCGAGGCCATCCAGAACGGTCCGTCGCTGCTCGTTCGTAACCGTTCCGTTGATGATGGATCGATTCTTTTTCAAGGTCTCGTGCATTTTCTGAAAGCACTCGATCAGTTCATTGGATATCGGTACTTCTTCATGCGTTGACTTTGCCAGCACATCCTCGAAGAAAACCAAGAACCGACGCAAATAGTACAATGTCACCATCGATACGCCATTGCCAACGAGGGCATTGTTCGCATCGTTCCATTCCGGACGCTGGGTGTTCATCCAAATTCCTCCTTCTGGAATGAAATTGGCAACTTTGGCAAGCATGGTTGCCATGATTTTCTCTACGAAATTGACTTTGTAGATGAACACATGCGCTTCTCTCAGCAGTGCGCCATCGCCTCCGATTTCCTCTTTCTTGAATCCAATCTTAGCCTCCCGTTCGTGGTCGAATTCAATCGTGTTTTTGGGGTCCTGAAGCAACGCTTCGTAAGGCTTGATTCTGTAAGGAACATTGGCATAGACGAAGGTGTCATTCTGGAAGTATTCGTCAAGTTTTTCAGGGTAATATGCCTGTAAAAATTCCAGGAATTTTTGGAGGTAGATGATCTGGTGATCCCCCCAATACCCGATGTAAGACCAGGGATTATCCGGTTCTATCGTTTCCCACTCAAATCCATCCTTGAACACACGGTAAGGGTTGTACCCGTCAAACGTTGTTGCGTTCAGGAACTTAAAAATCATGCCCTCGATAAACGCGGGATAGGCATGAACGAGCGCTTCCCAATTTTGGAAAATGTCCCTCCAATTGCCTTGATAGTCCAGTATTTTAGATCCATCATCCTCATTTCGAAGATTGATGGAAAATCGATTCCACGGCCGGCTAGGGTCCCCATGACGTCTGCTAAATTTCAATGGCAAGTACTCTGCGCACAGTCGTTTAAAGTTCAGGTCATCGTCCTGTCGAGCTTGTTCCTGCAGAAAAAACAAGTCAAACTTCTCAGGCCATTTGGCCATTCGTTCTGATTTCTTGAAGAAAACCTTGTGATTTGCTTGGTCGATGTACGCCATGAAATCCGCTCGCTCGATCGTGTAATTTTCATCGAAAATTCCGCCGCGCATGATGTTGAACATGGTGTTGGCGAAATGACGGATGTTTCTTCGTCGGTCAGCGGTCATTTGCAAACCGTCGCTTGCCGCTACCAAGGATACCAGTTGTTTCGAACCGTGCTCTACATCTTCAATCAGGGCACTTTGCAAAGCCTCTGGAGATTCCAAATCATGGCGCAAGCGAATCACATCGCGAATGGATTGACCCAAATTTGCGACAAGGGTCCATGATTTGGTCGCCTTCGCATCAAGCTCAAAATCATCTTGAACGAAATATGCGCCGCGCTCGGCCTTGACGTTTATTTCTGTCTCCACCTTGCCTTCAGTTCGGAATGCATCCAACTGGCTTGATGATAAAAGGACTTTTGGATTTTCAAAGCCCAATGACCACACAACGTTGGCTTTCAGGGCTTCACTTGGTTCTGCTTTGTCAGAAATGATGGCGCTCAAGGCGTAAATACCGAGCTTCCCCCCTTCCAATTCGCATTTCTTATACGCATCAACCAAATTGCTGCTGCTCCTTTGCAAACCTTCGGGCACGCCGCAGGGAAGAACATTCTGAATACCGTCGAGCAAACTGATTTGAAGTGGGGATGCCGCATCCGAAATCAGTTCACCATGCCGCATAAAACCAAATCGCTCGCTCATTGCCCATTGGTACTTAAACGTAAGCGATAGGTCGTGATTGATTTCTTCAAAAACGATTTTATTACCAAATGCGTTCTTGTAGAGGTTTCGTTCGATCCGGTAAACTCCCTTGTGATGATTCGAAAACGGTTCCCAGAGCAGGATCCGATCATCACCCTCCACGCGAATGATGGTTTTGCTGCCGGTGGTTCCTACAGATTCAGTGATTTTGTCATCCGTATAGTATGGAAACAGTGCGTTATCACTGTTAATCCTTCCGGCTGTCAATCCGCCATTGCTAGAAATGAACATCCAGTGGTCGGAGTGACTCACGATACTCATGAAAAAGGGACGCATCCCATCAACAGCACTGATTTTGTAATAAGTTTCACCATCAATGATGGTTTCCTTCCCTTCTATGTCTTCAATGGTATGTTGGAATGGTTGGTTTCCAAGGTATAGTGGTTTACGGTTTTCCGCTTCATTCATGTCAACGAGGTACTCAGTTCTCTGATCACCGCTTTCAACGCTGTGTATTCGATACAGCGGATACGGTTTTTCATGCCGTGCATTAACAGCGCAGCGAAAATAACCCTCCTTGTTTGAATTTTCCTATTGAATTAACCGCGGATTCACCGCTTGGGCCTCTTATTGTGTCAATTGTACCCGTTTCCTTTGAAGAGGTCGGTAGGGTTTGATGTCTGGCAAAAAAAGGCCATCACACCAAAGTGGACGGCCAAATTAAGTAGACAACTCATTGGAAATATCGAACATTTTTACACCCAGAGATTTTGAGTTGACAATGATGTCTATATATTTTATTCTAAGTAATTTGAATTAACATTGAATTTCTTCATTTCTTTTATTTATAATAATTTTTTTATCAAATGAGAGTCTATCAGAAAGTCTACTATTGGGGTCTATTATTCTCCAGAATGGAGATATTTCAGTTCCCTTCTTGCTCAAATTTTCATAATTATATTCAGCCACTATTCTCAAAAAAATTCCAGTAGTCATTGGGCAAGTAAAATCTGCACCATATTCAATTGCCAAGTCATTTCTCATAGTTTCAACTTCTGAAATTTTACCCGATTCAATATGATTGATGTATTCTTGAATAATTAAAGGTGTGGGTATTAACATTTTCGAACCAGCAACATGACCCCAAAAATTCTTTTGAATCGTCTTTATTTCAAAATTTTTTTTTGAAAAAAATTTCTCTCTCCATGATTTAGCCATATTCAAAAATAAAAAAACGGTTAACTATATAATAGTATAACCGTTTTATTTTTTTAGTAGCGAGGGCAGGACTCGAACCTGCGACCTTTGGGTTATGAGCCCAACGAGCTACCTACTGCTCTACCTCGCGATTTAGAGCACAAATATAACAACTTTATTTTCCACCGACAAGCAAACGGCGGAAGGTTGTATCTTTATCCCGTGGAAAAAACAAATCACCGGGCCGGTTTTATCTCCATCATAGGCAACCCCAATGTGGGTAAATCGACCTTGATGAATGCCCTGATGGACCAGCCCCTCTCTATTATCACAGCAAAAGCCCAAACCACACGACACCGTATTTTGGGCATCGTCAATGGAGAAGACTATCAACTGGTTTTGTCCGACACCCCCGGTATCATCAAGCCGGCCTATAGCCTACAGGCCGCCATGATGGACCAACTGCAGACCTCTCTGCAAGATGCCGATGTTTTGTGCTATATGATTGCCTTGGGGGAAACCAAAATCAAAGATGAAGCCCTATTCGAAAAAATTCGAAACACCGCCCTCCCCTTGCTGGTGTTGATCAACAAAATCGACCTGGCCACCCAAGAAGCCCTCGAAGCGGCCGTTGACCACTGGAAAGCCCTATTGCCCAACGCCACGATTTACCCCATTTCTGCGCTCACCGGATTTTTTGTCCCGGAATTACTCAGCCGTTTGGTAGAACTAATGCCCGACTGCCCGCCCTATTTTCCCAAAGATCAAATGACAGACAAACCCGAACGTTTTTTTGTCAATGAGGCCATTCGCAAAGAAATATTGGAACACTACGACAAAGAAATTCCCTATGCCGTGGAGATGTTGACCGAAGCTTTTTTGGAAGACCCCAAACTCATCAAAATACAAGCGGCGATCCTGGTAGAGCGTGAAACGCAAAAAGGGATACTAATCGGCCATAAAGGCACCCAACTCAAAAAAGTCGGCCAAGGGGCTCGCCGGGCCCTGGAGGCGTTTTTTGGCAAAAAAATCTTTTTGGAGCTTTTTGTCAAGGTGTCCAAAAACTGGCGTAACGACAGCCGCCAACTCAAGCGGTTTGGTTACCAACATTGAGGCCCTCTACTACTGGGCATATCGGGTAAATTAATGTACTTTTGCCCAAAACTACCCGCATGGGAAATATCGTGGCCATTGTAGGACGCCCCAATGTGGGAAAGTCCACCCTTTTTAACCGGATCATCCAAAAGCGTGAAGCGATTGTCGACCCTACCTGCGGTGTAACCCGTGATCGCCACTATGGCAAAGGTGAGTGGAATGGTAAAGAATTTACCCTGATCGATACGGGCGGCTATGTCGAAGGCAGTGAAGATGTTTTTCAAAAAGAAATCGACAAACAAGTAGCGCTGGCCATCGAAGAGGCCGATACCATTATCTTTATGGTCGATGTGTCCGAGGGTGTAACCGGTATGGATACCGAAGTTGCCCAGCTATTGCGCCGGGCCAACAAACCGGTGTTTTTGGCAGTCAACAAAGCCGACAATGGAGATCGGGTCCAAACAGCCGTCGAATTTTATGCCATGGGCTATGAAACCCTTTATCCGGTTTCGGCCATCAACGGCAGCGGTACAGGTGAACTTCTTGACGCCTTGGTGGCTGCCTTTCCCGATACACCCGCTGACCCGGACGATGGACTACCTCGTTTTGCGGTGGTTGGACGCCCCAACGCCGGAAAATCGTCCTTGATCAACGCCCTTATCGGTAAAGAACGCTATATCGTTACCGATGTGGCCGGAACTACTAGAGACAGTATCGATACGGTTTACAACCGTTTTGGGTTTGATTTTAAACTGGTCGATACGGCCGGAATACGCCGCAAATCCAAGGTCAAAGAAGACATTGAGTTTTATTCTGTGATGCGTTCCATTCGCACCATCGAAAATGCCGACGTCTGTCTTTTGGTCGTCGACGCTACCCGTGGATTTGATGGCCAGGTACAAAATATCTTTTGGCTGGCCCACCGCAACCACAAAGGCGTGGTTGTTTTGGTCAACAAATGGGATTTGGTCCAAAAAGACACCCATACCACCAAAATGTTTGAACAAGACATACGTTCCAAAATGGAACCCTTTACAGATGTGCCCATCGTGTTCGTGTCGGTTCACCAAAAACAACGTATTCTCAAGGCCTTGGAAATCGCCCTTAGCGTTCATCAAAACCGCTCCAGACGAATTCCTACCCGCAAACTCAACGATACCATGCTGCCCATCATTGAGCAGTATCCACCGCCGGCCACCAAGGGCAAACACATCAAAATTAAATTTTGTACCCAATTGCCCACTGCTCACCCACAGTTTGCGTTTTTCTGTAATTTGCCGCAGTACCTAAAAGATCCCTACCGCAGGTTTTTAGAAAATAAGTTGCGGGAAGTCTTTGACTTTAACGGGGTGCCCATCACCATCTATTTCCGAAAAAAATAAGGGCTAAAGCTGCTCTTTGATTTGCAACAATTCGGCTTTAATCTTTTGTAGCTTTTCGATCAAGGCCCTTTTTGGGTCGCCACTCGGGATGCGCTTTAATTCTTTTTTTGCACCCTCGATGGTCAAGCCTTTTTCTTTGAGCAGGTGATGGATAAATTGAATTTGCTGAACATCCTCGGGCGTGTATTTACGCACGCCACTTTGTTTCTTTTTGGGTTGAATTTGTTTAAATTCTTTTTCCCAAAACCGCAAAAGTGAAGTCTTAACATCCAAGGCTGTGGCGACTTCGCCAATGGAGTAATACCGCTTTTCAGGCAGATTGGCTACCATTAATCCAGAGATTGGTTTTCTTGAGTCGCGGTGTAGCGTAGTTTTTCAAATTCTTCGGGTGAGAGTTTTCCGTAGTAAAAATTCAACGGATTAATACGTACCCCATCCTTATAAATTTCATAATGCAAATGCGGACCCGCTGAACGCCCGGTGTTGCCCACATAGCCAATCACATCACCACGCTTGACCTTTTGGCCCCTTTTGACGTTGTATTTACTCAGGTGCGCATAGAGGCTAACATACCCAAAACCGTGGTCAATACGTATATGATTACCAAAGCCGGTAGCCTTGTTGTCCGCACGTTTTACCATACCATCACCTGTCGCATAAATCGGCGTTCCTGTTGGGGCCGAAAAATCCATTCCCCAATGCATTCGCCTTTTTTTGTCAAAGGGATCTTTGCGGTATCCATAGCCCGAAGCCATCCGTCTCATGTCTTCCCAGAGTACGGGCGGAATTGAGGGTATGGCACTCAAAAGCTCAGATTTATTACGGGCCAGTTTTTCGATTTCGTCCAAAGACCGCGATTGAACTACGGCCTGTTTGGTCAATATATCGAGTTTTTTGGTGGTGTTGACAATCAAATCAGAATTTGAAAATCCCTCCAATTCTTTATAGCGATTGATTCCCCCAAAACCCACACGGCGCTGTGCCTCGGGAATGGGACTGGCTTCAAAATAGACCCGGTAGAGGTTGTTGTCGCGTTCTTCGACATTGCCCAGGGCCTCTTCCAACTGTCCCAATCGGCGGTTGAGTAGGTCGAATTGTAACTTGTAATTGTCTAACTCTCTTTTTTGTACGATTTCGGTGGGGGTGTTAAGCCAAGAGGTGTTGAGCAAAACAAACAAGCCGCTAAGTCCAAAGATCAAGGCCGCTAAAAAGAACAACAAGAGGTTAGAAAATTGGCGAACTTTAGAATGTTCTATGGCCCGGTAGGAAAGCGTTTCGGGGTCGTAATAATATTTTACTTTTGCCATCGGCAAGGGTCTATTTTCTTTTTCAAGATGGTACAAATATACAAAAAAACCAAATGTGCTGCATTGCACGGCTTCACGGCAGGTTTATTGTCCAAGATGCCTTACCTTTGTACAGCCAAAAAATAGACCCACAACCAATGAAAGCAGTCGAAGTTCGCCAACAGTTCCTCGATTTTTTTGAATCCAAAAAACATAAAATCGTTCCCTCGGCCCCCTTGGTCCTTAAAAACGACCCTAGCTTGTTGTTTACCAATGCCGGGATGAACCCCTTTAAAGAAAATTTTCTAGGACAAGCCAAAGCCGAGGCTCCCCGGGTGGCCGATACCCAAAAATGCCTTCGGGTTTCGGGCAAGCACAACGACCTGGAAGAAGTGGGCATTGATACCTACCACCATACTTTTTTTGAAATGCTAGGCAACTGGAGTTTTGGCGATTATTTTAAAAAAGAAGCCATCGAATGGGCGTGGGAATTACTCACCGAGGTGTATAAGATTCCCCAAGACAAACTCTATGTCACCGTGTTTGAAGGAGATTCTAAAGACCAACTGGCCATGGATCAAGAAGCCTATGACCTGTGGAAAAAGATACTTCCGGAAGACCGTATTTTGATGGGCAACAAAAAAGATAATTTTTGGGAAATGGGCGACCAAGGCCCATGTGGTCCTTGTTCGGAAATACATGTCGATATTCGTTCAAACGAAGAACGCCAAAAAATCGATGGAGCCACCTTGGTCAACCAAGATCACCCCCACGTTATCGAAGTATGGAACCTGGTTTTTATGGAATTTAACCGTAAAGCCGATGGTCGTCTCGAAAAGTTACCTGCACAGCATGTCGATACCGGGATGGGCTTTGAGCGCCTATGTATGATTTTGCAGGGAGTAACCTCCAATTACGATACCGATGTGTTTACGCCCATTATTCGTGAAATCGAAACCCGAACAGCTCATAAATATGGGCAATCCGAAGACACCGACCGTGCTATACGGGTGGTATCCGATCACCTGCGCACAGTTTGTTTTGCCATTGCTGATGGACAGCTCCCCAGCAATACCGGAGGCGGGTATGTGATACGACGGATTTTGCGCCGGGCCATCCGCTATGGATTTACCTTTCTCAACCAAAAAGAGCCTTTTATTTTTCAATTGGTACAGACCCTGGTCAATCAAATGAGCAGTGTTTTCCCTGAATTGAAAAAAGAACAAAACCTCATTGTCAACGTACTTCGGGAAGAGGAGGCCTCCTTTTTAAAAACCCTCGACCAGGGATTGGTGCTACTCGAAACCGTTTTAAAAAATACCAAAGGCCAACAAGTAAGCGGTCGAGAGGCTTTTGAATTGTACGATACCTTTGGTTTTCCCTTGGACCTAACAGCACTGATTGCCCGTGAACGCGGCTATACCATCGAAACAGAAGGTTTTGAAGCCGAAATGGCCAAACAAAAAGAACGTTCACGAAAAGCTGCCGAAGCCGCGGTTGACGACTGGAAAGTACTCCAAACCGACGACCAGCAGGAATTTGTCGGCTATGATCTTTTGTCGACCAAGGTAAAAATCACCAAATACCGAAAAATCACCTCTGCCAAAGAGGGCGATTTTTTTCAATTGGTGTTTAACCTCACCCCATTTTATGCCGAAGGCGGAGGACAAGTAGGTGACAAGGGTTACCTCGAAGCACCCAACGGCACCCTCTATTTTATCACCGATACCAAAAGAGAAAACAACGAGATACTGCATTATACCAAAACCCTGCCTGATAAGGTCGATGCAAGTTTTAAGGCGGTGGTCGATCCTTTGCAACGCGCACGAACGGCCAGTAATCATACGGCTACCCATTTGTTGCACCAGGCTTTGCGTACAGTTTTGGGTGGGCATGTAGAGCAACGCGGTTCGATGGTGCATTCTGGGGTTTTCCGATTTGATTTTTCGCATTTTGCCAAACTCACCACCGAGGAATTACAAGAAGTAGAGCAATTTGTCAATGCACGGATTTTGGAACAGCTTCCCTTGGAAGAAAGCCGAAACGCACCCTATGACCAGGCCCTCGAAGAAGGAGCCATGGCCCTGTTTGGCGAAAAATACGGGGATACGGTCCGTACAATACGTTTTGGCCAATCAATCGAATTATGTGGAGGTACGCATGTGGCCAATACCAGTATGATATGGCATTTTAAAATCCTCTCAGAGGGGGCTGTAGCTGCTGGCGTGCGCCGTATTGAAGCCATTACCGGTGATGCCGCCAAAACCTTTTTTGAGTCTCAAACGGCTACCCTACAAACCCTGGCCGATCTCCTTAAAAGACCCCAAGATTTGGTCAAAGCCGTAGGGCAATTGCAAGACGAAAATATCCAATTACGTAAAGAAATTGCGGCCTTAAATAAGTTAAAAGCGCAGTCGCTGATTCACGAACTGCAGGGACAAATTCAAACTGTCCATGGAAAAGCTTGGCTTACCGCGCAAGTGGACGGTGACGCACAGGTCCTTAAAGACCTAGCCTTTGAATTGGGTAAAAACCGCGATGATTTGGCCCTGGTGCTAGCGGCCGAAGTGGGCGGCAAACCCCTATTGTGTTGTTATATTTCTAAAGCACGTGTAGCCAAAGAAAAGCTCAATGCCGGAGCTGTCGTCCGGGAATTGGGACAATACATCAAAGGTGGTGGAGGTGGACAGCCTTTCTTTGCAACCGCCGGAGGAAGTGATCCACAAGGCATCAAAACCGCTTTGGAACACGCCCAAAAGCTACTGGCCTAAGGGTTATTACTCGGGTGGATAATGGCGAAGAATTTCCCCGACAAAGGTAGCGATACGTTGGTCCCTGTCTTTTAGGTTTTCACGAATACCTCCTTTTCCAATGCCTTGCCAAACAAGTTGGTTGTTGGCAGCATCAATAAAGTCGATATACATGGTGCCCTCGGTGCGGGTCGAAACCGTTTGGGTTTGAGGGCCTCCCCAGAACCATGGATTCCATCCCCATCCCCAGCCCCAACCAGCGGAGGAATTGATATACACTTTTTCTTTTGCTTGGGTATGTATCGAAATCAAGAGGTCGGGTTGTTCAGATTTGACATAGCCTTTGTTGACCAAAACCGTATCGATGGCTTTTAGGATGCGGCGTTTGTCCAAATCCGATATCTCGACTTGATCGACTCCCTCTTTTAAAAAAGCAAAACTCCTATAGTTTGAAAAATCAACACTGGAGTCGAAATCGCTGTAAACACGAATACTGGAGCAACTAAACAATAGGGCAAAAACGAGCAGTAATACAATTTTTTTCATGGGCTTTAATTTTACACTAATTCCCTCAAAAACTATGCCGTATTAAAACCCTTTTTTGGGGTCAAAGCCATAGGGGCAATGTCGGCACCCACTTTGACAACAATAGCCTCTTTTAAGCAGGTATTGTTCGGTAAACACACGGTACCCTTCGGGGGTGTAATAAAAATCTCCTTCTTCCAAGGGGGGTAAAGATTCAAGAGGCATTTTTGTTTAAAGGTAGTACATTCTCCCCAACTGGGTTTATCTCGAGGGTAAATGTATCTTTACAACACACTTTTGATTGATACCGGTTGAATAAAAAAGCTACTAACCAATACCTTACGACCCTAAACGGCATTCGGCTGACACTCAAACGGGGCGATTTGTTAGACCCTATGGTGTCGGGCAACAAATACTGGAAACTCAAGTATAATCTGCGGGAAGCTCAGGTGCAAAACGACCTGGGTGTATTGACCTTTGGCGGAGCATTTTCCAATCATTTGGCTGCGACGGCGGCCGCAACAGCAGCAATGGGGTTACGGTCTGTGGGTATAGTGCGAGGGGAGGAGTGGGCCCAAAAAGAAAACCAAAGTCCAACCCTGCAGTTTTGTAAACAAAAAGGGATGAGTCTACGATACCTCAGCCGATCGAACTACCGCCAAAAGGAAACCACCGCTTTTTTACAACACTATCAAAAAACCTACCCCGGGTATAGGCTACTCCCCGAGGGAGGGACCAACCCGCTGGCCCTTCAAGGTTGTGCCGAGGTACTGGATGAAAACGACCATCCCTTTGACACCATTTGTACCCCCGTAGGGACAGGAGGTACCCTGGCAGGATTGGCGATGGGTGGCCACACTAATCAGCAGTTTGTCGGTTTTTCGGTGCTTAAAAACGAAGGCTTAAACACCCAAATCAAAAAACTCAACCCCAATACTAATTGGACCCTAAATACCGACTATCCTCTTGGCGGTTATGCCAAAACACCGCCTGAGCTTATCGAGTTTATCAACGATTTTAAAAAAAAGTTTACAATTCCACTCGATCCGATCTATACTGGGAAAATGCTTTTTGGTATTTTTGACCTTATAAACAAAGGACTATGGCGTTGGGGCAACAATGTATTGGTAGTGCATACCGGAGGTTTACAAGGAATCGCTGGAGTCAATCAACGACTGGCGCAAAAAGGCGCTACGCTTTTGGACTAATCCTTGCCCTTAGTGGATTGCTGTTGAGCAGCTGTGGTGCCGCCAGAAAAGTACGTATTCAAGGGAATGAAAAAGCCGCAAGCCTAAGCGTCAACAAACAAGCCCATAAAACCACAACACCACCCAAACCTACTGCGCCTCCCACCAAAATCACCAACAAAGACCGTGCATTTGCCTATATCGAAACCTTTTCACCGGTGGCCCAACAGGAGATGAAAATCTATAAAATCCCGGCCAGTATCACCCTAGCTCAGGGGCTGTTGGAGTCGGCCATTGGCCAAGGCCGGCTGGCTCTAGAGGCCAACAACCATTTTGGGATCAAATGCCATAAAGAATGGAATGGAGGCCGTATCTACCACGATGACGATGCCCTCGGAGAATGTTTTAGAGTATATGAAGACGCCAAAGAATCGTATCGCGACCATTCCCTGTTTCTGAAAACCCGCTCCCGTTATGCTTTTTTGTTTGACCTAAAATCGACCAATTACAAAGCCTGGGCCAAGGGCCTAAAAAAAGCAGGCTATGCGACAGACCCCAAATACCCCGATAAGCTTATCGACCTGATCGAGCGCTACCAACTCGACCGTTTTGATACCCCACCCAAAGGCCGTGCCCAAAGACTAGTCCTCCATGAGGAGGAAGACGTCCAGCCCAAAAGGGTGGTATCGGAAGTCCATCGGGTCGAAAAGGGTGATACGCTGTATAGTATTTCCAAAAAATATAAAGTTAGTGTGGATCAACTCATCCAACACAACCAACTCAAGGCCCCGACCATCTACCCGGGCCAAGAACTCAGTATACCCAAAACCCCTTAATTGCATGTTGTATCAACGCAGTAGCGCATTGTTTAAAGCCGCGCAAAAAGTAATCCCCGGAGGTGTCAATTCGCCGGTACGGGCCTTTAAAGCGGTGGGCGGCACGCCCCTTTTTGTTCAGAAAGCCAAAGGCGCTTACCTTTTTGACGAAGACGGAAATCGGCTTATCGATTATATCTCCAGTTGGGGCCCACTGATTTTGGGGCATGCCTTTGAACCGGTCATCGAAGCGGTCAAACAACAGGCCGATTTGGGTACTTCCTATGGAATGCCTACGGCTTTAGAAACGCAATTGGCTGCCCTGGCTGTCGAACTGGTACCACATATCGACCAAATACGGATGGTCAATTCGGGGACCGAAGCCTGTATGAGCGCCGTGCGCTTGGCTCGTGGGTTTACCGGACGTGAAAAATTAATCAAATTTGCCGGATGCTATCACGGCCATTCCGATGCTTTTTTGATTCAGGCGGGGAGTGGCGCGGTGACCTTTGGTGCGCCAAGCAGCCCGGGCGTAACCCAGGGTACAGCCAAAGACACCTTATTGGCCGATTATAATAAGCTGGAGAGTGTGGCTCATCATTTTGATCAGCACCCGGAACAGATTGCAGCGATTATCGTAGAACCGGTAGCCGGAAATATGGGGTGTATTTTGCCTCAAAAAGGCTTTTTGGAAGGCCTCCGTAGCTTATGTGACCAACATGGAGCACTGCTGATTTTTGATGAGGTAATGACCGGGTTTCGATTAGCCCCCGGGGGAGCCCAAGCCCGTTTGGGCGTCCGGGCCGACATCGCGACCTTTGGTAAAGTCCTGGGAGGGGGATTGCCCGTTGGGGCATTTGCTGCGCGCGAAGAAATCATGGCCTATTTGGCTCCATTAGGCCCAGTGTATCAAGCCGGAACCCTTAGCGGTAACCCTTTGGCCATGGCCGCAGGCTATACCCTACTGCATCACCTAAAAACCCATCCGGAGGTGTTTAAACGTTTGGACCAAAAAACGGCTACCCTGCATCAAGGCATGGCAGACCTTTTGGACCAAAAGGGATTGCCCTACCAAATCAACCGACTGGGGTCCATGCTCTCCTTGCATTTTACCGACCAGCCCGTGATTGACTTTAAGACCGCAACAGCCGGTAACAACGAAACCTTTAAACGCTATTTTCATGGAATGCTCGACCGGGGCGTTTATCTGCCGCCAAGCGCGTTTGAAAGTTATTTCTTAAATGATGCCCTGAGCGAAGCAGACATTGCCCATGCCTTAGAGGCTTTTAATGGTTGGCTGTCTTCATTTTAAGATAAAATAAAACCCCATACCATAGGTATAGGGTTTTTTGGGCTGGAGAGCGGTCAGTTTAGTGCTCTTTGTTGTGGCTTTTATGTTTGGCGTGTGGGCGTGCTTTCCCTTGTTTTTTGGCGCCATGTTGCCGCCGTTTTTTATGCATTTTCTGGGCTTGTTTTTCGTGGCGTTCTTTCCAGCTGGCGTACTGTTTTTCGTTTAGGATTTTGGCCATTTCTTGTTGTAGGGCCTGTTGGTGTTCGAGGCGTTGCAAGGCCTTTTGGTAGGGGTCTTCTTGGGCTTCTTTTTGGTGTTTTTGGGCTTGGGCCTCAAAATGGTTTTTAAAAACCGCTAAGGCCTGGCGTTCTTGCGCTTGGCTGAGGTCGAGGTGCAGGGACATTTTTTTGGCCTGTAGGGTGGCGCGTTGCTCTGGGCTGAGTTTTTGATCTTGCTGATGTTGGGCAAAGGCCAGTAGGGGGAAGGCAAAAAGGATAGGAATAATTAAATTTTTCATTGGGTATAATTTTATTGGTTGTCTTTTTGACCCTACTCTACCACAAAGGTTTAAGCCTTAACAAAACTTTGGGATTCGTGTGGAAAGCACCTTAGTAAAAAACCCAATGGGGTGAGCAAATCAAACGATAAGCTGCACCCACAGTCCGTTTTCGTCTTTGGTGACTTGGACTTGTTTTTTGGCGGTCAACCCCTTGATGGCCTGGTCCCATTTTTTGTTGCTCAGCCCGGCCTGTTCTTTAAGGCTTTCTAGGGCAATGGGGTTTTCTTTTTTGAGCAAGTCCAACACAGCTTTTTCTTCTTCGCTCAGGGCAATGGCTTTGGGCTCGGGTTTCATTTGTGGAAAAAACAACACCTCTTGAATCGAGCTGTTGTTGGTCATCAACATCACCAGGCGGTCGATTCCGATTCCGATTCCCGAGGTGGGGGGCATACCGTATTCGAGGGCCCGGAGAAAATCTTGATCGATAAACATGGCTTCGTCATCGCCTTTTTCCGAAAGTTTGAGTTGGGCTTCAAAGCGTTGGCGTTGGTCGATGGGGTCGTTAAGTTCCGAATAGGCATTGGCCAGTTCTTTACCGTTGACCATCAGTTCAAAGCGTTCGGTCAGGTTGGGGTGGTTGCGGTGGGTTTTGGTCAGGGGGCTCATCGATTTTGGATAATCGGTGATAAAGGTGGGTTGTATGTAGTGGTGTTCACATTTTTCACCAAAAATCGCATCGATCAATTTACCTTCTCCCATGCTTTCATCGACCTCGATGCCCAAGCTTTGAGCGGTGGCTCTTAGTTGGGCTTCGTCCATCGGGGAAACATCGATACCTGTATGGGTTTTGATGGCCTCCAAAATGGGCACTCGGGGGTAGGGCGCCTTAAAATCAATCGACTGTGTGCCTACTTGAACGGTGGTCGAACCGGTAGCCTCCAGGGCGACTTTTTCCAAGAGGGACTCGGTGGTTTCCATCATCCAGAAATAGTCTTTGTAGGCGACATAGAGTTCCATTACGGTAAACTCCGGGTTGTGGGTACGGTCCATCCCTTCGTTGCGAAAATCTTTTGAAAATTCATAGACCCCGTCAAATCCACCCACAATCAGCCTTTTGAGATACAGCTCGTTGGCAATCCGTAAATAAAGGGACATGTTGAGGGCATTGTGGTGGGTCACAAAAGGGCGCGCAGCTGCTCCTCCGGGGATGGGTTGTAAAATCGGAGTCTCTACTTCGAGGTAGCCTTTTTGATTAAAAAAATCACGAATACTGTTGGTGATTTTGGTTCGCTTGACAAACGTACTTTTCACTTTAGGATTCACAATCAAATCCACATAGCGTTGGCGGTAGCGCAATTCGGGGTCGTTAAATTCGTCATAGACCTTACCGTCGGCATCTGTTTTGGGGAGGGGCAGCGGACGTAGTGTTTTGTTAAGCACCGTAAGTTGTTTGACCATCACGGTGGGCTCGCCCACCTGGGTCGTAAAGAGGTTTCCCTGGATACCGATGATATCTCCGATGTCTAGAAGCTTTTTATACACCTCGTTGTAGGCCGTTTTATCTTCTCCGGGGCAGAGTTCGTCACGATTAAAATACACCTGTATGCGGCCCTGGCTATCTTGCAGTTCGGCAAAGCTGGCTTTTCCTTGTATCCTGCGCGACATAAGGCGTCCGGCCAATACCACCGACTTGCCTTCTTCAAATTGGGCCTTGGCCTCGGAAGAGGTATGATCTACGGGAAAAAGTGCCGCCGGATAGGGGTCAATACCCAGGGCCCGCAGGGCGTTGCATTTTTCTCTTCGGATACGTTCTTGCTCGGATAGTGGCTGCATAGGAAAAGTAAATTTTGGCAAAGATACGCATTGGCCTGCAAAAGGGGGTAAAATTCCTATCTTTGAAGACCAAATCGACACGATGAGTTTTTGGCGCGTTTTGCTTTCGATCTTATTTCCGCCCTTGGCGGTCATTGACCAAGGATGCGGTTCTGTGTTGATTGTCTTTATACTCACCCTTTGTGGGTGGGTTCCCGGTGTGATTGCCGCACTGGTCATTCTAAACAACCCTAACCGTTGACCACACAAAATAAAAAAGTTCGGTTTGAAGATTTGGGACAGCGCGAATACGGTCCTTGCTGGACCTATCAAGAGACCCTTTTTGATCAAATTATCACCCACAAAAAAAAACTACGTGATGACCCGACCTTGGGGCCTACAGACAATCATTTATTGTTTGTCGAGCATCCCCCGGTAATCACCATGGGGCGGAGTGGGCAAATGGAACATCTTTTGATCAGCGACCGCCAATTGCGTGAAAAAGAGGTGTCTTTTTATAAAACCAATCGGGGCGGTGACATTACCTTTCACGGGCCGGGGCAATTGGTGGGTTATCCGCTTTTAAACTTGGATAATATTTTTACAGACATCCACCAATACCTGCGCTTTTTGGAAGAAGTGATTATTTTGACTTTGGCCGAATATGGCCTATCCGCTACCCGAAGCAACGGAGAAACGGGGGTTTGGCTGGATATCGATACACCCAACGCACGAAAAATATGCGCAATGGGAGTTCGGGCCAGTCGTTGGGTGACCATGCACGGCTTTGCGCTTAATGTCAATACCGATTTGTCCTATTTTGACCTTATTGTACCCTGTGGTATTCAGGGCAAACGCGTTACCTCTTTGGCCCAGGAATTAGGACATAAAGTTGCCCTCGATGAAGTAAAAGCCAAAGTCAAATCCCATTTTGAAACGGTTTTTGAAGTGACCTTAATCTAAGCTATTGCGCCAACTGATAGAGGAGGAGGGTGTTGTCTTCGGCAGGCACCACCAATTCGACCGAACGGTCATTGTCTGCGTTGCTCAAATCGGCACTTCCTGCCCCATAGATTGGAAAACCACCCACCGCGGTTCCATTGCTGTAGTACATATAGACCTTTTGCGTGTCTAGGTCTGTGGTAGATACATAGATGGTATTATTGATATAAAATATCTTGGGTGGAGTATAGGTTCCATAGGGGAGGGTCACCGGAATCCCTTTGATGGTCAGGATATTTTGCGACAGGCTAACCAAGGATTTAGTGGTCGCATCGATTCGATGACCGGGAGCCAATTCTAGATTTGAGCGAACGACATTTCCTTTGGTATCGACTTGTACCAGTGCGCCATCGCGGTCGGTCGTTGTAAAGGTATCCAGGTAATCAAAGACTGGGTTGTCGCCAAAAGCTATCTTAGATTTCACTTGAATACGGTCTTTCCCTTGGCGGCTAACGATTTTAAGGGTGTTGTTTTGAAGGGGCAAAACGATATAATCTTTGTTGGCGTAGCGAAAGTGTTTTGGGCTACTCTGTAGCGGGCTGTCAAGTTTGCTGAGTCCAAACCCACGCACCTTTCTCCCACGGTTGTCGTACATCAATAGGCTGTTGCCTTGTGCAAGTAAAAAACGGTAATCGCGGTTTTTGTCATAGTCAAAAACCGCAAGCGGAGCAGGAGAGCTCCCTTGAGGAAGAGTGACATCAAAAGGTTTGACTACCTTTCCGTTTCGGTCTAAAATCATAAAACGCTCGGCCGTGCGGAAAGCGAGTTGGAGCCTTTTGTTTTTGTATAAATCCACCTGTTCGATCGGGCCGATGATTTTACCGGGAAGTTGCTTTTTCCAGAACAAAGTGCCGGTATTGGAAAAAAGGTAAAGGACATTTTGAACATCTTGCACCACGACATCCATGCCTTTGGTACGGTGATTTTTTACCCACTGTGGGGGAATGGCCGCCGGGGCTTCCAGGGCGAGGGTATGTTGATTGACAACGGTGTTTTGGGGCTGGTTTTTTTGGTGGGGTTGTACGTGTAGCCGCAGGTGGACGTAATTTTTTTCCCCAACTCCTTGTAGGGCGACATAGGGGTAGGACTTAACCGGAAAGGGAATTTCGGTATGAACCCCTTGAATGCTTTGGCCCGAGGCCACCCATAAAAAAGAAGCGGCTTCGGCCAGTTGAGCTTTTAGGGATTGATAGTCGTTGTTGTTGCGCAGCGTACTTCCGTCTTTGGCGTTGCTGATCAACGTACGCAGGGTCGCCTCATTTTCGGCAAAAAGCAAAAAATCATCCATACGACATCCCCAGTTAAATTCAAAAGGCTGGGCCATGACTGTAGCCAGGGCCGACCAGGCATCGGGCAGTTGCATCCGGGCATAGGTCACCCCGCGGTAGGTTTTTTCGGATTCGGTTTCCAGAACAAGCTCGTTTTCGGTATTGTTGCGGTGAAGGAGTAGCCCGGTTCCTTGTTTAAGGGTCACCAGCGCCCATTCGTCTATGGTAGGCCAATCGACCAAGTTCGTCGAGGGCTTTGCGTTGTTTTTTTGCCGATTGTAATAGTTTAGGTTGTCTTGCAACTGTTGAACATTGTCCAGGGGGTAAACCACAAAACTTTCAAAGGTGCTGGGCACGATGGCATCCGAAAAAATTTCTTTGCGTTCCAGGCCCTTAAGCAAGCGTAGGGGGTCGGCCAGGGAATCGGCAAAAAAAGCCACTCCATCTCCCGTGAGGGGTTCTTCGAGTCGGAGGTCCATGCCCAACCAATTGGTATTGATTTTTGGGAAAAGAGGCACCTCAGCAAGAAGGGTATTTATAAATCCCTGTGCTTGAGGATGTAAGACGATATTGATGGGGTTGTTTGTATTGACGTTGGTGATTTGCTTTAAAAAAGTTTGGGACTCAATCCCCGGTTTTCCGGCTTTAAAATTGCGGATACTATTTTCTACCACCAGTTGTGAGCTAGAATGGAGCAGTTGATCCCCCAGTTGGGTTTGATAAACCGTAGGTGTACCCTCCAGGGAATGGATCGGAAAACCCTCATAGGTCTTTAGAAGACTTCCTTGAGGAACGAGACTGTCGTTAGGAGGTGCGGAGTAAACACTGGTTCGGGCAAATTGGTTTTTGCCCAAGGGCGAAAAAGCCAACAGTGCCGGGCTGTTATCCGGTAGTAATCGCTCGATTAGCACGCCCTCTTGTGCACTTGCTGCTGTAAGAAACTGCAAAACAGGATGATTGTCCAGGGCGGCTTGGGCCAAAATAGGGTCGTTGATCTGCACCACCATCAGGGCATCGTGGGGAATGAGTTCGTAGGGTTGGACGTTTTTTTTCGCAACGGGATTACAAGCTGCCAAGAGCCATAAAAATCCCAAAAAGGCGGGTGCTTTCATCACCTCAAAAATAAAAACTTTATGGGTTTAAGACCAATTCTTGGGAGGATAATTAATCGCGAAAGGATGATGGCTTATTATAGAGAAAACATAAAGCGTAAAGGCTATAGAAATGTCAAAAACTCTTTATTAACTACAAATCCAATCGCAACTGCTCGGGAAACAAGCGAAAGCTTTTTCGATGGTGAACCGTAGAGCCAAATTGGCGGAGGGCCTCACGATGTTTAGTCGTTGGGTAGCCCTTGTTTTGTTGCCAGTCGTATTGGGGAAATTCTTGGGCCAGTTGCGCCATATAGTCGTCGCGGTAGGTTTTGGCCAAAACCGATGCGGCGGCGATGGGTCTATATTTGGCATCGCCCTTGATGACACAGACATGGGGTATGTCTTTATAAGGGTGAAATTTGTTGCCGTCCACGGTGATAAATTCGGGTACGGTCTGGAGTTGGTCTAGGGCGCGGTGCATGGCGGTAATCGAGGCGTTGAGTATATTGATCTGGTCAATTTCTTCGGGAAAGACATGAACCACAGCAAAGGCGAGGGCTTGGGCTTCGATTTGCGGGCGGAGATGTAGGCGTTGTCGGTGGCTGAGTTTTTTGGAGTCGTTGAGTTGCTCCAGGGTACAATCGGGGGGTAATATCACCGCTGCCGCCGTCACGGGACCAGCCAAGCAGCCACGCCCGGCTTCGTCGGTACCGGCTTCCAACAGCGCGCTGTATTGTCTTTTTAGGGTCATTTTGTGGCGAATCGCTTTGAAGTTTCCTCCAAAATACTCACAATTATCATAACTTCGCACCAACAATTGGCGAACTGCGATGAAATACCTTTTTGTGCTTTGGAGTGTATGCCTTGCGACAGTCTATGCGCAAACCCCTCCACCTGCGGTACAAGACAGCCTTCCCGCTTCGCCCGAAATCCAAATCACACCACCCGAACAAGGCCGGAAGCAAGTTAGGGACACCCTTCCCCCATCACCTGAGGATGAACAAAAACCCGGCCTTGACGATGCGACACGCAACGCCAAAGACAGCTTGGCGCGTGCCCAAAAGCAAGACCAAAACAAGAAAAAAAGGAATTACCGTACCCTTGAGATCGATACGGTGGCTTTTATCAAAAACTATAAGTTGTACTACGAAGATGGACGAACGGCTTATGTGGACACCACCCTTTCGGTACAAAAAGAGTACCGTTTTAACTTTCTTCGAAAAGATTATTTTGAACTACTTCCGCTCAACAATGTGGGCCAGGGTTTTAACAAAATGGGTTATGATTTTTTAAACCAGCCTTTACGTCCCTCCTTAGGCGCGCGCGGTAAGCACTATGCCTATTTTGAAGCCGAAGACATCGCCTACTATGAGGTGCCCACGCCCTTGACAGAGCTTTTTTTTAAAACAACCTACGAACAAGGGCAATTGGTCGATGCTTTGGTAACGGTTAATACCTCACCCAACTTTAATTTTTCGGTAGCTTATAGGGGCTTACGCTCCTTGGGCAAATACGTAAGTTCGCGCTCCAATGCCGAACAATTTCGGGGAACGATTCACTACAATTCCGGGAATGAACGCTATCGGTTGCGGGCGCATTTTACCTCCCAAACCTTCGAAAATCAAGTCAACGGTGGACTACCCCCCGATGATGTCTATTTTTTTGAAGAAGCGCCGTATTATGCTGAGGTCAATCCCGATGGTACACCGGTAGTTGATGAAAATGGGGAGATTGTCAAGATTTTTTACGACGGTTTTTTAGACCGTTCTAGGCTGGGTACTTATATCCGTGGTTCAAATGTTTTAAGTGGCAAACGTACCTATATCAGTCAGCGGTATCAACTTTTACCTTCGGCCAAAGACAGTCTGCGGGCCCCGCTTTACATAAACAATACGTTTACCTACGAAACCAAATACTTTAATTTTAAGACCCCTCGCCCCAATACCTATTACGGCACCCCATTAATCGAAGAAAAGCTATCGGACCGCTCACAAGTGCAGCGTTTTGAAAACCGAACCAGCTTGAGTTATCATCACCCAAAGCTAGGGCGATTGGAAGGCGGGGTTCATTTTTACCAATGGTCCTATTTTTTTGAAAATGATGCCTACGACAATGCCCCTTCAGATACCCCGGTAGAGGCAACGCAATTGGCCTTGGTGGGAAGTTGGGACACCCAAGTGGCCGGATGGCAACTCCAGGCCCAGACCCACTTTGCTTTGATGGATGCCTATGCTACCGATGACCTTAGGGTTGACCTGACCAAAACTTTTTTCCAAAGGCTCCAGCTCAAAACGAGTATAGACCTTAGAAGTCAAGCCCCCAATTTTAATATGCAGCGTTACAAAAGTGATTTTGAAAATTACAATTGGGACAATAGTTTACAAAACCAAAACAGCACTGCTTTGGGTCTGACCCTTTCAGACACAAAATGGGGAACGCTCGAAGGACAGTGGAGCCGGATTAAAAACTATACCTATTTCCGCAATACGATATCCCTCAAGGATTGGGGTGCCGAGCTCAACGCGCTTCCTTACCAAGCCACCCTGCCGATCGACTACCTGAAGTTGCGGTTTTCCCAAGCCTTGCACTGGGGCAAATTTTCGTTGGTCAATACCGTTCAGTACCAGCAGGTCAAACGCTCAAGCCCTACCTCAGATTCGGTATTACAAGAGCCACTTACCCTCAACGTGCCCGAATGGATTACCCGGAACACCCTGGCTTTTTCGACTCCTCTATTCAATGATGCACTCTATTTACAAACCGGGTTAACCTTTCAATTCTTTACCGATTTTTATGCCGATATCTATCATCCGCTGTTGGGAGAATATGTTACCCAAAACAACACCCTTATCGGAGAATTCCCCCGGGCAGACTTCTTTATCAATGCCCGAATCCAACAAACACGCCTGTTTTTGAAGTGGGAGCATTTTAACAGTTCCTACACCGGATACGACTACTATGCAGCCCCTGCCAATCCCTACCGAGACGCCTCAATTCGCTTTGGATTGGTCTGGAATTTTTTCCAATAAAAAATTTTCAAAAAAACTTAGTATAAAGTTCAAGGGATTAAAAAAAGGGTTTTATATTTGCAGCCGTTTCTGGGATTACTACGGAGATTGTGGTAATCTTAGGAGTGAAAAAGTTCATTGAAAGATT
>Ga0181576_10000260_pt1 | contig 37037 bp, 59 predicted proteins | sample 101ome_22_FD_132464 | JGI IMG/M metagenome (GOLD analysis project Ga0181576, IMG submission 132464) | Coastal salt marsh microbial communities from the Groves Creek Marsh, Skidaway Island, Georgia - 101412BT metaG (megahit assembly) | ecosystem: Environmental > Aquatic > Marine > Intertidal... | reverse complement strand
GCAAAGTAGGAGACTAGATCGATCTCAACATCTGGAAAGCCTATCATCGTGACCTATACTTTCCGGTAAACTTCTTGTAGTTACCTGTGCTGTGTTCGTACAATGCAGCTCTTAGGTGAGCAACGCCGTTTTTCAGCTGTGAGTGGAAGTGTGCTGCCCAAGCCGTATCGCGATCTGCCTTTGAGTAGATGTTGATCCTTGGCCTCTTACCGCCACGACCTTCCCACTCAGTCCCAAACCCAGCTTCTGCGTAACCACTAATGCGGCCGCCAGGACCTCCCTGCGCGTCCTGAGCCGTAGTCTGTGCTGTAGCTTTGACTTTATTTGCAACGTCAAACATTTGGTCTCTGACGCCTTTATTCATGGCTAGGAAGGCTTCAATACCATCCTCGTGTACCTCAATCTCAACTGAGCCTTTGCGATACTTAGCCATCGCGCTTCCTTATCGGAACTACAACTCCTGATGGCAGATTGAATGGATTTTCCCATGCCATTGACTTGCCGTCTTTTTCCCACTCAGTATTTCTTACGATAAACGTGTCACCATCTTCAACGACTGTACCGCGTGGAAAGTATAGTACGATCTGACCGTCTACGGCATTACGCATAGGATCAATTGGCTCGGCGTTTGCAACTGTTTGAAAGCCAAGGAAAACGTGCTTTACTTGCGTTTCCGTTGTCGTGTACGTTGCGTTACCGTAAGCGTCTGTGCCTGTCTCGACACGACGTCTAATGGTGACTGTTTCGTTACCGCGGAAGAATGACAAATGTAATCCTTAGTAAACTCTGGTCCATGCTCGCTCGAGACCTGTTAGAGGATCGATCTCGTCATACAACTCAATTGAGGTGATGTTTGGAGCAGTGTCAATTTCGAATGCTTTACCAGCAATCGCAGGTGCCAACATTTGCTTTTCTTGTGCAGTCATAAAGATGTCTGAATCACTGAAGCTTCGTTGCTGGCTGAACGGTCCAGTTACCTGCATCCATGACCTAAGATTCTCTGGGTTCCTGAGAACTCGAGTGGTCATCCTAACAACTACGACTTTGACTGAAGCTGCTGACAAGTCGCCTGCGTCGATGCGGGTCTGTATTCCTGGATAAACTGATAGCACGACGACCTCTGAATCGTCTAAGATTGCTTGTACCAAGCTAGTGTCTTCGGGCACGTCGTCCCCGACCCAACGGTCAAGAACGTCCTGTACTGTCGCCCAAGTGCTCATGGCTACCTTTCGATCGTGCTATTATTTGAGAGGTGCAGGGGCCCCGACAACGAGGTCAGGACCCCTGCGCTAACTCAGTTTCTAGGCTGCGTCAGTCAGCTTGACGAATGCGTCATCGTCTGCGACGAGGAAGCCGACCTCAATCTCAGCAAGAACTGCGAACATGTTCTGCTGGAAGAGGTTGATGGTGCTCTCGCCTACGGTCAGCGAAGCCTGGTCGCTGATCTTGACCTGTACGTTCTCGACAGTACCGTAAAGAGCCTGGCTCCAGTCACCGGCGAAACCGATGGTGTTTGGAGTACCAGTTGCATAAGCAGCACGGCTCTTGAATACTGGGCGACCAAGTACGGATCCAACTGAACCGTCAGTTGCTGCGTTGTTGATGAATAGTGGTCGGTCGTTGCCGTCCTTCTCACCGTAAAGCAGCTGCTCACCCTGAGGCGAGAAGACGATGCCGTTCATGTCGTAGCTTGCGGTAGCAATAGTACCGAGAGCGTCTACCATGCCGTCGTAGACGGAGGTTCCTAGTCCAACACCAGTTACACCGGAGAGGACATCGAAGCCAGAACCTGGAGCGGTTCCGTGCATGACGGTGTCGTCGAACTTCTTTGCAAGTGCCTGTGGCAGGCGGCCGACTAGTGCCTCGTACAGAGCTGACTTGTCGCGACGGAACTCGTTTGAGAAGGTCTCGATAACAGCTAGCTTGTATGGGGTCATGGTCTTGTTGCCAACGGTTGGGTTGGAAACTGGCTTGTCAGCAGTCTCACCTACCCATGCTGCGGTTGGCTCTCCAGTGATCTGCTGGAATGATACGCCGGAGCCTGGAAGAGCTACCGAACGTGAAACACGCTGAATGACAGAGTCTTCTGCAACTTTTGCTAGAATCTCGCCAGACACCGCTTCTGGGAGTAGTACTCCCGTTGTGGAACGATTGATGTCAGCCATCGTTTACCTTTCGTTATTAGAGAATTGATGAAATTGCCGCGGCAAACTGATCCTGAGTCGTTGTTCCATTTTCAGAAACACGGCCCTGAGTCGGGTCTACTTTTGGCGTTTTCGGTTCGGACTGCTTGGCGATTATCGCCATGAGAGAATCAGCAGCCTCCTCAAGCTCCTCACGGTTTGCACCATTCAATAGCTTGATTGACTCTGCTGGTAGTCCTTTATCTGCAGCGACTTCGTATCGCAGTAGCGCTACCTTTGCAGACTGCGCATCTGCTTGTGCTTGCTTGAGTTCGTCAGCAAGGCGTTCCTGTTCGGGCTTGAGACTCTTTTCGTACTCTTGCCACTTATCAGCTGCCTCTTTGAACTGATTGGCTTCTTTGGCTCGCTTTTCCCATTTACGGGCTTCGGCCTTCCAATCTGTCTCAGAACCCTGCGGCTCTTCGACAACCTCAGCTGTATTAGTATCTTCTACAATTTCGCTGTTCATTATTTCGTCACTCACGACGGTCCTCCTATGCAGGAATCGCTTTCAGCCCTGCGGCTGCTTCCCGGCGAGATTACCGGGAATCCTTTACACTGGGTTGTTAGGTTGCCCTAGCCTTACCCTGCGAACTTCTCGTACCAGATTTGGCGTTGTGATTGCGGTATCTGGATACTGTCTGAAAAAATCTCTGTCCCTCATGCCTGGACTCAATGCTCGTGCTGCTACTCGTCGCTCTTGAATTCGCGATCGTGCAATGGCAAGTTCTGATCTGAACTCTCCATAATAAGCAGGCTCAACGAACCGCTGTCCAGGAAAAATTGCAACATCTACGCATCGGCAGTTAGTGTGGAAGTTTTTGTACTCCTCGTTACTACCGTCCCCCTCAAAGCCTGTAGCCATGTACAAACAAAAGTCACAAGCACCTGGTCTAGTGATTCGCTTGTACTGTGGTCGCACTGGATCTCGCCTAGCGTTGAATGCAATGTTCTCACGATGTGAGTTGAACAGCTCTGATGCAACGTTACCTGCGACTAGTGTAGTCGTGGCATCAAAGTCTAACTCATCTATCGTCCTGCTAATTGCAAATCCTGAGATTGGAGCTGCAACCGTTCTCCAGTCTTGCGACCTTGGCTGAGCAGTATAGTCGACATCGACATCTGCTTCAGCGCGCAAGTTGTCGTAGTAGTCAACATCGACAGTTGCAATGACTGCGCCATAAGTTGCCATGATCTCCGGTATGGCCTCACGCACTAACCCAAACGATGCTCCGCCTGGATTTTGAGCTGCAATGCGTAGTACGGTCTCAGTGTCGCGAGCAGCCAGATCAGCTGCGTTACCGACTACTGTTCCATGCTCACGCGCCAGCCGTATTAGCTGCTGTGTCATTCGGACTCTCTGGTAGTGCGTCAAGTCGTCTTACTGAGTTGTAAGTCGTACCGTAAACCTCAGGAGTTGGGTTCCATCGACCATCTTCGTAGATCCACAACCTTACCTGAATAGCAGGATTATCTGGTGTGGCTTGAATAGCAAAGTCGCTACCTTCGATGCCAAGAACACCACTGATCATAATGTGCTCAACTTGTCCGAAGCCAAACTCAAACTCAACGATGTCTCCAAGCGAAAGATCTCTGAAAGTGTCAACCGTCGGATCACGATCTTCAGGTGATGCTTCCTCGGCTACTGGTGTAGGTGCTACTGGTCGTGCTGCCTGAGCAAGCTCGCTAACTAGGCTAGATGATCTTGCTCGACGATTCTCGTCTCGTAGTACCAACTTGTCAGAGTCGCTTAGACCAATGCGGTTGTACAAGATTTCAGAGTCAGGCTGCAATACTCCAATGCCGACCAGCTTCGTTGCCTCATCTGCTGCAGCCGCACGAGTTGGAGTTGATGCATCGCGCCAAACTGGAGTGATCAGATTTGCCTCAGCTGGAATTGAGCCGTCACGGATAAGCAGTGCAAGCTTCGCGACCTCTGTCCAACCACGACCAAACTGCGACTGGCGACGCTCAGCTCTCTTGACCAGACGAGCTTCCATTTGACGGATTGCGTCTGCTGATGCTGGGTTGTCGGTCTGGAAACCAAGGTAATTCGTTGGGATTGCTGCTTCTGCTGCGACCATTTGAGACAGCGCTTTGATCTGCTCGAAGTATGGACGAGTATCTCCTGCGCCAAACTGACCAACTTCTGGAGTGTTCCCATCTTCGTTGGCAGGAACACCCATGATTCGACCTGCGTAGACCGTCCATGGGTTCAATGAGTTACCGTCTGGATCCATGAAGTACTCAGGATCAGCACCAAGAATGTAACGCTGTGGAGCTGAGTAGAACTCTCGAGCAACCTCAGAGCCAAGTACAGTTCTTACCGCTGCGTCAGTGTAGTACCTGATTGCACGTGAGATCTCAGACTTACCGTAAGGGTCTGAGCTACGTGGATTGTTTGGTAGGTAGACAACTGGAACTCGGCCAAGGTTGTGGACGTCTCTGTCGATCTCCATTGGCTGCGAGTTGTCCCACGCGATGTAAACTGTTTCATTTGGCAAGTACAAAGTAACTTGCTGTACGCGGCCTTTGCCATCTTTGTTGACGCGCAATGCTGATGTCAACCTACGTAGACGGGCGTCGTAAACGCCTGTCATAAAGCGTGGCGACTCAATCGTGATCAGTGGATCAGCTTCGCCTTGATCACCTTTACCAACTACGACAAAGCAAGCGCCATAAATCAACGCGTCCAAATGACCTAGGCTTGATTCCACATCAAGATCGTTTGCACGGTAGATGTCGTTGATACCAAGCGCGTCTGGAGCAATAAACCCTTCGAGGTCTAGACGCTCTTCAAGTACCTGAACGACAGTGCTAGGCCATCCAACTACAGTCTCAACCGTCTTCAAAGCCGGTGGGATTGAGATGTTGAAGTCCTTTAGCGGATTCTTACCATCGTAGTACTTCTCGAGTACGACATTGCGAGCTTCGTAACTACCAAGCTTCTGCATTAGACCTTTAGTTAGGTCGAGCTCTTCAGGTGTGAGCGTCATAGGATAATTGCCCTTCGTCCATCAGGTCTTTTTCGCTTGAGCTGAGCTTGTCTTGCGCCGTTAGCAAGGATAGCACACGCTAGCAAGTCAACCTTTCTAGGTGAGTTCTTTTTCTCTTTTCTGAATGAGCCGGCCTCGGTAGCAACAGCATTCAGTACATGTCTTTGCAGTCTTGGATCTCCGTCGTGTCCAATCTCTTTGTTCACTACATCAGTAATGAACTGCTGAGCCATTGGAGCTATACGGTGGTTTGTTGGCGGTATTCGCTCAACTCGTCGCTTCCATGTTTGTGACCATTCAAGTACGTCAGGTTCATAGAAGCTTGGGTCTGCCCAAAGCATTGCAACGTCGTAAGTTTCAAACATCTTACGAATTGCAGCGTTTACGTCGTCGCGGTTTACCGACCATTCTGGATCAGTAGGATCTGGCTCAAATAAGGCAAGCACCTTCATCGTTCCAGTCTCAACGTCAATCGCAACTAGTCCGGTTGCGTCACCTGAAACAGAGCCATCAAAGCCAGCACAGATTCGTGCACCTGGCTCAATGCTTCCTTCTCGCTTCGCTTCGGCCCAGAAGTGTGGCGACATAAAGTCCTCACCAGCAAGTCTGACCCATTGGTTTAGTCTAAAGCGCTGGAAACCAGCAAAGCCCGCCGATCCAGATGAAGCGATAGCAGCTTCGAAGTCTGATTCGTCGAGCAGTCCTTCTGCAAGGTTTGGGTTTGCCTTTTTCCAAATGTTAGGGTCCGTCGGATCGTCTTCATTGCTAGCTTCCCACCACCAGAACCCAAACTGGTCGTCTTCAACTTCGCCCGAAACAACACGTTTTCCGTGCTCGTACAATCGTCCAAGCAGAGTATCCGTGTTCCCACCCGCAGTGGTGATTCCTAGCACTAACGATTCCGGGCGGTCTCCGGAGCCAGTGACTAGTGCGTCCCAAAGTTCGTCACCACGCTTGTTGGTATGTGAACTTGGCCACGCATGTAGTTCGTCTGCTATTACAAGCGACGGACCCAAACCATGAGCAGCACTCGCGTCTGCCGAAAGAGCTTTGTAAACAGCTCCCTTGCTTGGCACTTCAAGTGCATCTCTATAAACTTTGATCACTCGACTTAGTGTCGGGTTGTTCAAGACCTGTTGCCGTGCTTCTCCAAACACGATCTTCGCCTGCGCTCTATCCGATGCAGCCGAATAAACCTGTGCGCCTTGAGGTCCAAAAAGCAGGTGCTCAAGCGCAATTGTAGTACCTAGCAGTGACTTGCCGTTCTTTCGCGGTAGACCGACGACAGCTCTCCTGTAGCGGAGCGTACCGTCCTCGTTCTCTTCAAAGATCCGGTCCATCAACCAACTTTGCCAATCAGTAAAGACAAGTGGTTCACCGACCTTGAACCCTCGGCTGACTGTTAGCAGCTTTTCAGCAAATTCAGTAACGAATGGTCCGCGTGTTCTCTCAGAGTTTTGAGGCACTGAGAACGCTGGCATCCATGCGTTAGCTAACTCTTGTTTCACGCTTCCTCGACAGTTCGTCTAGCTCATCGCGCACTCGCACTTCAGCTAGCCCTAGTCGTGAACGGTCGGAAGGTGAGAATCCTATTTGTGATAGCCATGTGGTCATCTGAGCACGTAGCTCTTTCAATTGTGTGACCCATGGAGTTGTGACTGGTGATCCGTTAGCGTGTACGTATACGCGTTGGTACTCACCTGTCTGGAGCTTGATCCGTATGTCCTCGTGCTCATCAAACGCATTACACAACAATGTGACGATCGTCTTGTCTGATTCAACCGCAAGCCATGATCTGCCTGCGACCCATACGTGATTCCATAACTCAATGCCTTTTTCACCTAAGGTTTCAGGCGGAGTTGGAACGCTCCCTCCGACAAGGCCTTCGCCTGGCATCGGAGCATTTGGAAGATTGCGTCCTGTTCCGGTATCACGCTTACGCTCAACCGGCTTTGATGGACGACCATTTGGTCTTCCTGTTGCCATGCGGCACCTCTTTCTCCCATGCGGGATTCTTAGTTATGAACCATGCGGTTCGAAAAAAAGCTAGATACCCTATTTAGCTTTCTCCAAAATGTATCTGGTCTAATCGCGCCGAGCACGGTACCTAGTAGGGTGGGGCCTACACCGTACCTCTGGTCATGCTCTGGCAGACTGTACCTATCTGGATGTATAAGTTATTCAACAAATAAGGAACGTGGATCCTGGTGGATCCTGATGGTTCTTAGAAGCAAATCAATAACGACGTTTGATTCTATTACCTTGCTGTGCAGCTATTCCTTCTTGTGAAGACTTGTATCTATGGCAGTGTGGTGGAGTCTTATCGTGAACTGCCTTCAAATTCGTGAGCGAGTGATCATCACCTGGAACGACGTGATCAACTGTGTCGGCTCCTTCTTTTCCACAGAGATAACAAACTCCTTTGTCTCTCTTTAGAACTACCAGTCTTCTTGTGTTCCAATCAGAAGGTAGTCGGCTTTTTCTTGTGGAACCTTGCCAGCCTTTTTTTTGATGGCGGTCACACCTTCCCCGAAATGTTGCGTGATCGTCACACTCAAGGCAAGGTGTTGGTGCGTACTTACTCATCGTCCTCATCGCCACCGTCTTGGTAGACACCGTAGTCTACTCTGTACGTTTCATTGGCGAATGACAATAAGCCCATCGCAGTGAAGATCGATGTGCCCATACCTTTTTGGATTGACAGTCTACCCTCTAACTCGTTTGCATCTTCTAGGCTAACCACATGCGCAGCAAGCACCCAGTCCTTCGAAAATACATTCGTAGCACCGAACTCGTCAACGAAATGTGCGTCTATCGCTTCTTGAAGATTGGCACGAGTCTCAAAGCTCATAGTTGCCCTCCATAGACTGTAAAGGGTTTACGGTAGGGTTTTGTAAACCTTCGCGTGCGATCAAATTGTTGTCTTCTTCAATGCTACGCTGAAGCAGGGCAGCAAAGAGATCTCTGAACTCCTTGTTGCCCATAGCCTCAGCAAAGTTTTGCCAATACCTCAGTTCATTTGGGTTGAGGTTTGCCATACTGTCATGTTTCTTGTGTACTTACCTTTCACAACTGTTCCTGTGTCTCTGATCAGACCTTTGGCAGCCAGCTCGTACCTTCTTCTCCTGATGGCACCGTAAGTGCTCTTAGAACGCGATTTGACGCGGTTGTATGCTCTGGTTAGCTGTTCATCAGTCATAGGTGTTTCGAGGTGCTTGAGGATGTACAGATCCATCAAGCGTAGGTTTCTATTCTGAGGAGTCAGCTCGACTAGCTGCTGCTCGTTCGAACGTCGAGTGATAAACGCCTTGACGACGTGCTTCAATTTGCTGATTGACATTCCAGTTCAGCTCCTTTTCTATTCTTACCATTGTTTCGAAACTCGGGAACCGTTGACCCTTACGGATCTTGTAGACCATCGACGGTTTCAAATCGATGATCTCGGCTATGGTCTTATCGATGACCTTGCTCCTTCCTAATGAGAAGTAGGGGCCCGAAGGCCCCTACTCTCGTCCCTAACTTATGCGCTCAACAATGCGAACGCATCCTCCTTGAGGTTTTTGATCTGAGATGATGTCACTGCACGGAAAGCACGTGCTGTGGCCTCGTCTCGAGTCTTGCTACTGTTCACACTCATAAAGTGATCAGTGTACTCAGTAACAGCTTGGTAGACTCCCCACTTAGTACCGTAGACAGGCTTGACAGTCTCTGACTGCTTCCATAGCTCCATCACAGAACCGAAGTGCTTGTTGAACGTTGCTTCCTGACGTGGTGTCTCGACTGACTCCTTGCCAAGTAGCTGCTCAACAATTTTGGTGAACTGATCATCGTTGACCTGCTCGGAGATCATTTTCTCGGCTGCCTGCTCGAACTCATCGAAGTACTTGAAGCTAAGAGCAAGTGCTTCGCGTGCATCGTTGATTGCAAACTGAGCCTGTCCAGTGTGACGAACGCTGAAGCTCGACCTGGCTGACTTTGTTGCTGCGGTGAGTGTGTTTGCGCATACAACACGAATTGGAGTAACCATGAACTTGAGAGGCGAAGTGCCATCGTGTGAGTTCATTGCAACGATGTACTGATCTACAGCGTCGAAGCCGCCGACCTGCATCGTGTTAGGTAGCTTCATTGACACGAAGACCTCACGACCACCTTTGAGTGATCCAGCTGTTTCGAAGTGAGCACCTGACTCGTCGACTACTGCGTCAAGCAGTGAGATGTGATCTTCGTTCTGGATTGGTGTGTAGTGTGAGCCTACGACACCAAGGTACTGATTTGCCTTTGTGACTGGGTTGGTGTAGATCGTTGCGAATCGGTTGTCAGCTTCGATCTGGTTGCCTTCCTCATCGATGGTGAACATTGGAGTCTTGCGTACATTCCAACCTGCAAGGTGAGCTTCACGCATTGCCTCTTCAGCTGTCATTGCTGAGTCAACAACGGTGCCTAGTGAGTGCCATGCGTGCTGGCGTGCTGATACAAATGAGTGAACTCCCTTTGCGAGCTCGTTGATTTCGTGTGACATTTTTGTCATCCTTTCCGTAGGTTCCCTGTGAACCTCTTGAGAGAACTATACACAGTGATCACACTTTTTGTACAACATTTTCGTAATTTTTTTTCTGATCAACTAAGATCTTCAAAATCAGTTGGTCTGCAACCTTCTGGTTGATGTTGCTGTCTTTGATGATTCTGATCACCCGCAGCTGCTCATCTGCCGATCCGCGGTGGTATGCGATTGCGGTGTTGTGGTAAATCAGATCGTTGATGTCACTCATTGTTGTCCTCCGGGAACTCGTCTGCTACTTGTGTCATAGGTTCTAGCGGTACGTTCTTACCGTGAATGCGCTCAGTTGTCAAATGCTTGTGTAGGGCGTTGATCCTCTCAAGCCTGAATCCACTCCATCGACGATCATCAGTTTCGACAATCGGAGCAGCAATCAGTCCGAGCTCTTTGAATCGCTCAACAGCATTTGGGTTTCTGTTCAGGTCTCTGACAGTGTACTGAATGCCAAGCTTATCAAACTGCTTCTTCGTCTGCATGCACTGAACACAGTTCGGTAGTTGCCATACGGTGATTTTCATCTCAGTCATCGTGCAGCCTCCTGGATTTCGGTTACGATGTCAATGGCTTTCTCGTAGCCCTCGCGTCGCGCTGGTGTCAACTTGAGATCGGTGTTCTTGAGCTTGAACGCAATGATGTTTGCGGTGTTGCGTCTGCCTTCTTCGATGCCTTTCATAAAGATCTCATCGAGGTATGTTGAGAACAAAGTCTCGGCTAGATCCTCTTTGAGCGTCCTAAAGTTCATCATGAATCTTCTCCTCTAATGCTACTGACCAGACGTCATCTGGTGATTGTCCGACTTTCAGATCATACAGCTTTGAACCTGCATAAACTTCCAGCCAAGTGATAATTGCGTAGACGCTTGAGCTTGAAGCCGAAGCGGTCAAGCCGCTAGGGACGAGTATCGTAACGCTCCACGATCCTTCGAACCTGCTCAATGCGTTTTCTCTAATAAGCTCTTCCATGGAAATACCTTCTAGGAAGACTCTGTCTTGAGTGATCTGCATCATTCTCCTTTCCGATCTTCATTGACTAACCACATTGCCATCAACCCGACACCAACAAGGGTGATCACTGGATGATGCATCCAAAGTCCTGTTACCGCTATGGCGGCTCCGAGTAGGAAGATCATGCTCATTTGTACCACACTCCTGCAAGCTCGTCGAGCTCTTCCTTGTCCATACCGTTAGCTGCTGCTAGAGCAATCAGACTCTCAATGATCTCTTCAGCCTGCTTGAAAGCGGTTGGGTCCGTGTAGTGCCTCATTGACTTGACCCAAGCCCTGTAGCTCTTGACAATTTTGTTCATGTTGCCGTATGTCTCTGTTAGTTCGTTCACTTTCGTGTCCTTCTTTCCTGAGGCCTCTCTGACCTCATGAGACCACTATACAACTATGTCGCACAAAATGTACACTATTTGCTTGAAGTTTCTTCAATTGGCTTTATGAACACCAAACAGCCAGGTGGCTCGTCATCAGTCGCATACCTCTTGGTTGCACAGACATCAACTGCAAGCGCGTCATCCATCCACACATTGGCTATGGTCAATGCATCAAAAAGTCCTCGCACTAGCTTGTCAAGGTCAGGCGGAACGCTTGGTAGCAACCTCTTGACTGTCTTCGGTCTGGCGATGTAGAACTTGATGTCTACGCTGATCGGGTGATCATAAGGAGTGAATGATAAGAGAGAGACGGCCTCTTTGACCGCCTCCCTCCATGGACCAACTTTTTTGCTGGCCTCAATCATTCGTCCTCCGCCAACGTGACGCTTTGAGCCTTGTGGAGCAGGCTGACCGTCAACGCGGAAAAGGAGAGTCTGCATTAGAACGGAGCTGACTCTTCGGCCATAGGAACACTCGGCCTGGAATCGACAAAGCTATTCCAATCGTCCGTGCTCATCTTGGCCGATGGCTTGTTGTCCTTACGGAACTTCGTCACTACTGAATCGACATAATCAGTCTGCAGTGCTCGTCCTTCTGAACCGTCATTACGAGTGAAGGTCCTTTCGACAAGTGTTGCTACGACCTCAACGATGTCGCCCTTTTGGACGTCACTCATCTCGGCCTTCTCTCGCCAAAGAGTGACGCGGATCTTACTGACTTCACCTGTTGGCTCGTAGTCACCTGTATCACGGTTCTTCTTTGAGTGGTTGACATAAACAGGGAACTCAAGTATCGGGTTACCTGCCACCTGCTTCTTCTCGGGATCAGCTACTACGCTGCCTGAGAATGTTGCTTTGATTTGACTCATTGTTTTCTATCCTTAGGTTATTTACTTTGCTGCTGTTTCATACCAGTTTTCTAGGATGGCTTTGAGGATCTTCCTCGCTGCCATGTCATCGATCTCCCTGAGATCAATCCCTCGTCCATCGCTTGGTATGGTCTCGATGTAGTAGGGGATCGACCTCTGCATGTCGCCAGCTACGAGTAGACAGGTGACATTTGGGAGTTGTGACAGTGCCGAGTAGACTCCTAACTGACCTTTCGGTAGCGTCGGGATCCTATCGGAACGCTGCATAGATTTGTGCTCAACTAAAAGGAAGTGACCGTTGACGTGCACAATACCGTCAATGTCGCTGAAAGTTGCCTCGCCCTCGAATGCTGAATCATAGCCATGAAACACCCAATCGAACCTGCAATCGGCTAAGGTCAAGTCCCTGTTTTTGATGTCAGCCAAGCCACACCTCCGATGATGGTTCAACGTATGGCACGAAGGATTCTTCCGGCATCCACGGCCACTGACCACCCTTCATCATGACCTTCGGCCAGTTACGGCCGTCACGATCACCTCTCCAACGCTGTAGCTTCACCTTCATTGGTTCGTTCGGAACTGGAGCCAAGCCGAATCCAAACTCAGGCCATCCAAGTAGTGCAGCAGAACCTCGAGGTCGGAGATCTCTATCTCCGTCAAGATTAGTTGTCTTACCTGCGTGAGCTTCCATGATCAGCGTCAAACCTCTGTCTCTCAACGAGTCGAGAGCAACAATCAATGGAGTAGCATCGTCGTCATTGTTGATCGCCTTTGGAACTAGCTTATACAGCGGACCGATCATCATCATGTCTGGCTTGTGGATGTCGACGAGGTTGTGGATCTCGGATAAGTGAGATCCTTTTGTGATGTCGATCCTTCGTCCAGCCGCAATGTGGATCGTCTTCCTTGGGTCTTGACTACCGAGCCTAGCAGCTTGGTTGGTCATGTACCTCACTGCTCGACGCCACTGTCTTTCCGTGTTCTCAGCATCGATGACCAGCACTTTCACTGGCTTGATCTTCTCAAACGTGATCGGATTCAAACCGGCTGCCGCTAGTATCGTGAGCTGTCGAATGAACGTCGTCTTACCAAAGCCCTCAGGTCCAGTTACGATCAGTCGGTCCTGTCTCTCTAGTAGACCAGGAACCAACCAATCGTAGTTGTCATCGCCTTCGAGTACTTCGCCAAGCACCTTTGTGGTCAGCTCGCCTGACGACACGTTCTCTCGGATTGCATCGACGTAGTTTGATACATCGATTGCGACATCGATAGGCTCGTGCACTTGGCTTACTCGTTCAGTGATGGACTGAGCTAGCGCTTTCAGTTTGCGAGTGATCGAATCATTGCGGACTCGCTTTGCGTACTCAGAAGCTGGAGCAGCGAAGACCTCAGCTCTGGCCCAAGTAAATACATCAACCTCGCGATACAGCTTGACTCCCCATTCAGGGAATCTGTTCGCTACTGAGATCTGATCTACATCGATGCCGTGAGAAATCATCTTGCCGATACCGTCAAAGATCTTTCCCTTGTCTAAGTTTTCGAAGTCATCTGCTCCGACTAGTGATCTGATCTCTCGATAGTTGACAGGTTGCAGGATCAGAGAGCCGAGGAGATTCTCTTCAGCTATGCTCATGCGTTCATCCAATCATCTGTCGATTGTACCTTTTGTGCGGGTCGATTCCACTTTACAGCGTTACCTAGCCAAACGCGGAACGCAGCATCCCAGTTTTTCATTTTCCGCCCTGTTGCTTCTGCATGGTTGCGGAACTGATACGCTTCTCGTTCAACATTTAGTGAGTTGTTTTTGCAGAACTCAATGTGGTTTTCAGTCGGTTCCCAGCTATCAGAAATGAGTGTCGCATTTCCGCTTTTGCCATCGCGTTTTGCAACAGTAGATTTATCTACTGTTATGGGGTTGGGTTGGGATGGGGCTATGCGTTTGCCATTCGCTTTGCCATCGCTTTGCCATGGCTTTGCCATTTTGCCATCTTCTGACCAACGTTTTGTTGCCCCTTTCTTCCCTGCTTCGCTTCGCTTTTTTGCGGTTGCCACGCGTTTTGCCATGATCTCTTCTTTGCTAGGCTGATAGTCTTCCCAGTCCCAGAATCTGAACCCTCCTTCGGCCTCGATCCATAGCTTAGATGACAGCAGATCATTGATCTCAGATTCGGTTCCACCTAGCTCGTCCACGATCTCACGCGGTACAAATCCATCGGTTAGTTCTTTCATAGTCCAAGCACCACAAGCGGTCCAGAGACCTAATGCAGAGAATCTGCGAGTACGAGGAATTGATAGCACCTTACGTGATGAATAGAATCCATCGTCAACTTTGAACCACGCCATTATTCGTCCCAATCACAGGCTAGTATCGTGCAACCAACTGCTGGATCATCGAACGCACGCTTGCACATGCGACATTTTCCAGCCACTCCATCGTATCCGTCTTCTTGGCGCTTGATGTTGATCTTACGCTTCTCAGCATACTTAGCCAAGAACTCTTCGGCTGAGCAGTCAACTACGAGCATAAGGTTCATGAAGAAGTGAAATGCATCGACCAACTCTGAAATGTAAGCCGCTCGGTTGACGTGCTTACTAGTTGCCCATGGCTTCCATCCTGTTTCTGCAAGCGCCTCATGTAGTTCATCGCTGAGTGCTAGCATGTTCCATCGAATCCACTCGAGCCTGTCCTCGCCCTCTAGCTTCGTAGGATCTGATCCGAATGAATTCTTCTGCAGCTCTAGTTGAGCTTGCAATGCGTCATCGAAGTTCATTTAGGTTATACCTCCTCATGATTGGTTTTCCTCTTCCGTTACGTCGTAGCTGCTGTCTTTCCTTGGGTCCTAGACCGCCCCAGATTCCGTCAGTCTCCCACTTTATGCCGTAAGCTGCACATTCAGTTGTGACAGGACACTGTTTCTTGCACATCTCTTTGGCTATCCGACCTTCTGTGCCAAGGTTATCCTTCTCTGGGAACCATGCATCAGGAAAGTTAGTGCATGGAGTTACGGCTGGAGCTTCCTCGATTGCTGTTGCAAGCTTTCGCCAGTCTTTTTCGTGTTCATAATCACTGAACATTGTTACCTCTATTCGATTATCTCGGTTTGAACTCCGCACTCCCTTAGAAATGCCAAGCCTTTCTCATTGTCTGCATGAGAATCTCTTTCGCTTAGTTTGACGACTACTTTTTTGACGCCGCTATTGGCCACTGCTTTCGCGCAGTCATAGCAGCATGGACTTGTCACATAGATAGTGCCACCGAAATAGTCACGCCTATCAGCGAACATCAAGGCGTTCATTTCAGCATGCACTGCCACACAGTTGCCATAGTCCAGGCCGCGATCTGACGCGTTGGAACGCGGACAGTATTGTGAACATACTAAGTTGTCATTGATTGCACGCCTGTATCCACTTGGAGCTCCGTTGTAACCAGCTGAAACTGGGCGGTTGCGCTTGTCTACGACTATGCATCCGACTTTACGGTTTGTGCATGTCGACCTTCGTGCAATGACTTCAGCCATCTGCATCCACGTCTCGTCCCACGACTGTCTCATGCTCACAGTTGACCTCCGAATTCGCCTGTCTCAAGATAGTGCTCGAGTAAGTTGTAGTGACGTTCGTAAACATGCAAGCTCGCAGCATTCCAAACGATGCTACCAACTTCAAGGTCCAAGTACTCCATGGACTTCAAGTCTAAGTACAGCTGATCGCGGACGTGCTTCTGCCATGCGTAGTCGTTGCGGTATCCAAACACGACATCATTTGATCTCATCTGCACGACCGTCTCCAGCTTGTTGTTTCGTATGAAATACTGGACGGTGTTTGTGCAAACGAAGTCACTCATGCCTCTGTGATTCCAGTCAGCATGCATTGACGGACGAGTGTAGATCATCGTCGCTTGCCTCGTGTTCTCATCGGTCATTAGCTTGTTGAACACATTCAAATACTGAGCACCGTTTTGTGGGCTGAAGGCAAGGAATCCGTAATTGCTATTGATGTATCCTTCTGGAGTTGCATGAGCTTTCCAGATCGGTGGCACTTTACCTTCGATGTCGTTCACGTTTAGTGACTCAGATAGGTACCAGTCAAGCTCTCGCCTGACGTAGTCCTCGTTGACCTTACCGAAGATTGTGTCCTCGTCAGCTATGAACGATTCGCCGATCAGTTCAATCGTGTCGTTTGTAAAGTCATTGCGCTTGTACTTCTTAGCTAATAGCTCTCTTAGTTCTGGTATGGTTCTCATCGGACCTCTCCCCAATCTCTGTATGAATCAATGTCTTCGTGTGTCAGTCGCTGTGGTCTGATGTCCCCAGCAACGTTCCATACTAATGTAGAAGGTGACCGCGGAGCTGCCAACTTTTGGTCAAGCAAGTACTCGATACCTTTCATGTCGTAGTTCGGTGCTGAGTCTATCAGCTTGCCGTACTGATCTGCCTTGTCAGCATTCTGTAGGAACGCTTTATGGTAGCTTACTGCTGCAGCTCTACCGACTTCTCCCTTGTGGAGATTACGAGCGACTGCAATACCATGGAACCTAGCATTTGGAAAAGCTATCTGTAGAGTTCTGCTCAGCACTCCTGTACTGATCACCGACACCAAGTCGTTCGGCTCTGGCCTGTCACCCCACTGCTGCAATGTAGACTTGACTCCAGCAGCAACTACAAGTTCATGATCCAAACCGAACGGTATGAACGTCGCACCGACTTCATCTGCATAATCCTTTGCGTACTTGTTGAGTACCGGCATGGCGGCGATGCGTCTAAAGACGGGCCTGGCTCCACGTTCGATGCAGACCATTTGATGTTCGCTTACTTTCTTGCTACTAGGCATGAACAGAGTCAGCTTCTTGTCGTACTTCTTTGCGAGCGCCGATAGTGAAATGCCTGCCCATCCGACTCGAGGCTGCACATAGACAACTTCATCTGTCTGTACTTGGCTGAAGAGGAGATCTCCCCAACGCCCTTTAGTGCCGACTCCAGTTGTGGAATCGTCCCATAGCGTGTAGCCATCGAACTCTCGTATGCTAGGTGCTGGACTTGTGTCGGTCCAGTCCTTTGCCAACCACAAGTAGTAATCCCTATCCTTGCCATCGGCTAGGTACTTGTTTGTCTTGTCATCAGTGATTGTGAACAACGCCCTTCCTTTCCACGTGCTTCTCCCAGCGCCAGTGCTTTGGGTAATCATCGACTAAACTGTTGTGTGTCACTTGCCACGGGTCGAGGTGATCATAACCCTCTGGCACGTAGCAACCGACGTACCTCACATAATCACAAGCGACGTCTTCTAGTGAGTAAGGCTTTCCCATTCCTCGCTCAGCGTCATCATCTGACATCGGACTCGTAAGGTTGTTCACGATGTAATCCATCGCAGCATCAAGAAAGTCCATTTTGGTTTTGAAGCCTTCACCATTGAACAGCAACTCAAGTGCTTCAATAGCATTCTTGCCGTAGTTGACACGTGAATACCGATCAATGTAGTGAGGCAGGTACTCAGCTATGTCCATGACGAATGCAGTCATGACGAAGTGGAATCTCTTGAGTCCTCGCTGTCTGTGCCAATCATGAATCCAATCGACAACTTCGCGGATCGATTTGCTTTGGTTCCACTCGATCAGTTTGGCATGAAGATCTTCGACCAAGTCAATGACATACTCAGCAATGTAGAACTCGCTACCTCTTGCGTATGGACCTTCTGGCTTGGGGAATGGTGGGATCTGGTTTCCAATGCTTGTGAAAACTGCGCGACCGCCTTCCATTTCGCCTAGCACATAACGGCACATCTCTTCCTTGTGATCACCATTCAAGATCATGTCTGCAATGATTGAGTTACGGAATCCGTGATCATGTGCAAATGAAGCTCCTGAGCCGGTCAAGCGATGGATCAGGAATACAAACAACCAATCCTGTTCGGTCAGTCGGTCATGAATGCCATCAAATCTGGTGTCGATCTGCCAGCGTTTTGGATTCTCACTACCGAACCAGACTTGCTGCAATGCGTTTGAGAAGCCTGCAAACCTGCGCTCGACGACGTCGTAAATAGTGATGTAGTGCATGAGAGGATCGTCCACGTGCAGCGGTTCTGACGTGTCTCGACCATGCTCAGAGTTGATGTTGATCTCCATGAGAGTACAGCATCGCTCATAGTACTGAAGGAAGTTATCCCAGTGTTTTGTTGGTGTTAGCTTACCTGACATTTGGTTTATTCTCCTCATAGTTCCAGTCGTGAAAGCGTGGTGATAAGTGTACTGATCGTGGCTTCTCCATAAAGTCTTGTGCGTACTTTTCTGGATCCATCTCGTACCAGCGTTGGGGCCAATGATGAATCTTGTAGAAGCGCCATAGCATCTGCGTGTTCATGTATGCTGCGACTCTCACACGTTCATCTCGTGAACCGAAGAATGGTGTGCCTTTGTAGTACCCAGTTTTTGGCAGTTTCCGGTCCTCGTGTTCGATTGGATAAGGTGCTGTGACCTCGTAGTCCATGATCAGACCTTCGTCCTTCAGCGATTCAAGCTGCGACCAGAGATCGGCTAGCATCTCATCGATCGACTCCTCTGGCTTCTCAAGCCGTAGTAAGTGATGACGAATGTCAATGTTACCTGCTGAGATGACTAGTTCTCGTGCGCTTTCAACACAGCCTTCTTGCATCATGTTTTTGATGCCGCGCTTCAGCAAACCGTAAAGCGTCAGGCCATCATGCCTCAGCACAAGCGTGCCCTTACGATAGCGAGCAACAGAATGGCTGTCGCCAAGTACAACTCTGTCTCCTGTCCACAGAGCCCTGTGAGACACGGCTTCTGTTTGCTCCACGATCTTGCCAAGTTCAGACCATTCGGCTTCGGTCAAGTTGTGCTCACTCTTCTCAGCACGTGGCTTCAACAGCCCAACAAGATCAGGAAGCTTGCGCTCAAGACTGACTACGCTGCCAAATCCCTTCTCGATCATGATGCGCAGTCGCTCAGCATGAACTGCTTCCCAGCCTCCATTCAGGTTGTAGTTGTCCTTGAACTCCATTCCATGGCTGACGAACCAAGTATCCGCATTCCTTAGAAGCTCCAGGTCGCCTCCTGGCAGCACGGCATCTACGCCATTGTCTTGTAACATGCATCGTTGCATACGCGGCCATGAGGATCGATGTGAATCCAGCCGAGTTGTGAACGATGTTAGGACGTCATCTATTACGTCAGTCAACTTTTCCTCCTAGTGCTTTGTCGACGAGATCTCTGGCCGTTGCCTCGTCATTGTCTTTGATGTGAATCCAGTCTGGGTGATCATCGGCAAATTGCCTGTACTCGTTCCATACATGTTCGAAGTCTTCCTCTTTGAGATACGACTCGCCTCGAGAGTAGGCTCGCTGCTTACAAGTCTCAAGATCTGGCAGCAAGATTACTTTGACCGCCTTCAAGCTGTCGAGCTGCTGCTCGATCTTGTCAAAGAACTTTCCTGCAACTCGTGAGATACCTCGATACAGAGGACCATAGATCAGCTCTCCAACGTGGTACCTGTCGCTAACTACAAAGTGGTGATTTCGCACCCATGTCAGTTGCTTGCAATACTCAAGCTCTGGATCATCATGAACTGGAACTCCTTTCGCCCAGATCACTCGGTCGTAATTGGTAGGCATTATCTCCTTGATGCGGTTGACCAAAGTCGATTTGCCTGAACCGTCGATACCTTCAACTATTATTACCGGCACAGTCTACCCTTCTAATCGTGTTGCCATGATCATCTTCGATTGACATGGACTTGATCCATGGTGCAAACTTGAGGATGCTGTAGTACACATCAAACCTCTCGCTCGTCTCGTCTAAACTATCACGCCAATCGCTGAACGATCGCTCGATAGTAGTTGCTCGTTTGCGCTCGGAGATCTTTACCTCCCTTTCGATTACAAACGCATACTTAGTCATGCTTCCTTCCTTTCGTAGAAGATCGATCCATCGGTTCCGACGACTCTGATAGCCAATGTGTTTACGTGTCTGTCTTGCCACAACGTGTCGACGTAGCCTTCAGCGATCTCGATCCTTTCCATGCCGCCAGGCCAAGCCAGGTGCACGCTCCCGTCTTTGCTAGATCTTTCCTCGATGATCTTGAACATTAGGCTACAACCTTTCCGTGGTGCTTCCAACCGAAGTTCTGCACCTCATAGTGCTCGTCGTTGATGAAAATTGAATCTCCAAATTCAGTGACGTTTCCATTGACAATTGGACCCAGGTGAACTGAAAGAGCTGTGTGGCTCCTGTGTGAAGGAAGACCAACCTCGTTGATGATCTCCCAGTAGGTTCCGCTGTACCTGTTTGTCTCTTGGTAGATAGCTTCGCAAAGCTCGATGTCACTCTTGCCAGTGTAGTCCATAATCTTGAACTCAACTGAAGCAGCTGGGCTGAAGTTGCCTGTGTCGAAGTCGTAGCTACCTGCCCACACAATCATGATGTTCTTTTCCATTTTGAACCTTCTTTCCAGAGAGAACCGTTCCCTCATGTAGACTACTGTACCACGTTCCTGCACAATTTGTACGACATTTGTAAACTTTTTTTCCCGGCGTTTCATGAAGTAAGGTGATCAAACCTTCAGCTTAGGATTGAAGCATGGAACAAATCATCACTGAGGCGGAGCTGACAACGGCAAGATCTGTCGCACGCAGAGCCGCGTCGAAGTGGTCGCTTGTCGAAGCTGAGGATCTGGAGTCGTCGCTCGTGCTTTGGTTGTTTGAGAATAAGAACACCGTTGCTCGTTACCAAAATGATCCAGAAGGTCCAGCTAAATTACTGGTGGCCCTTCGTCGTAGAGCAAATCAACTGTGTGTCAAAGACCAAGTTGAAAGATCAGGCACTCCGCTTGACTACAATGCAAGCTACTCAATCCAGCAAATTGAACGTGCTCTCGTAGCGATGTTCAATGAGCCATCGACTTCAGGGTCTAGAGTCCACCCTTCAACAGGACAAATGCTTGATCAGCGTGAGCCATTCGTAGATGACGTGCGGACCCTGATTCTGGATGTACGCAATTGCTTCATCAACCTTGAGGATAATGCTCAGCGACTACTGATGATGAAGTACCGCAATAACTACACGTACCGAGACATCGCTTTGGTCGAGGGCATCTCAGCTCCAGGCGTACGTAAGCGTGTACGCAAACTAATACGTCGCATCCAGTCAGATCTGAATGGTGAATGATGTCATTTGATAAGGACAAAACAGGTTGGCTGTACCTGATTGAAAACAGAAAGCTGAAGGCCAGAAAGTTTGGCATCACCAATAACCTAGAGCAGCGACTTGGTCAGCATGGCTTTGAGTGGGAAGTTGTCTTTGCGTATCACCACAACGGATGGATGGTTGCAATACTTGAGAGCCAACTGAAGGCGTGGATTTCAGGCCGCGTGAAGCCTACGACAATCACTAACGATGACATGAGTCACAACGGTGCATCCGAGACGTATCCGATAAACTGGCGGGTCAGCAACAAAAAAGTACTCAAGTATTTGACGCAACTAATTGCAGCAGTTTCGCACAAATAGTACTAAAATGTCACCGCCTCACTGTATGGTGAGAAGTGTAAGGAGGCAACATGCCAAAAAACGACATAAAGAAGCGGCTCGAATCTGAGACCAACGCCGTCTTTCTCGGTAACCATCCATCTGGTTCACAAGAGTGGCTAGACATGAGGAAGACCGGCATCGGTGGATCAGAGGTAGCTGCAATTTGCGGGCTAAGTAAATGGACTAGTCCGTATACACTATGGTGCCAGAAGACTGGGAGGATCTCAGACACTGTGGCACAGAACGACGCCATGGAATGGGGTACTCGGTTAGAGCCGGTGATCATCGACAAGTTTGAGGATAACCATCCTGAACTAAAGATCTTCCGAGACGTTGGAACATGGCATCACGGTGATCGTCGATTCCAGGTCACAAATCCAGATGGAATCTTTGAGACCGAAGACGGTGAGCTCGGCATCTTAGAGATCAAGACCGCTATGTACGAAGACGACTGGCGCGAAGGAGTTCCAAGGTACTACGAGACTCAGGTTCAGTGGTACATGCAGACGTTCGGCTTCAAAAAAGCTTACGTGGCTGTTCTGTTCCACGGTAATTCCTATCGCGAGTACGAAGTGGAAGCAAACGAGTTTGCTCAAGATGCAGCTCTGACGCAGGTCGAGAACTTCCTAGGTTACCTAGAACGTGACATCGAGCCAGACTTCGATGGATCCAAGTCCACGCTCGACACTTTGAGAGAGCAGCACCCAGACATAGATCCTGAAGGGACTGTTGAGCTAGGAGATCTTGGCATCCACTACGTCAGCGCACTTGTCAAGTACGAGGATGCGTCTAGCGAGTTGAACGTTTTGAAGGCACACATCATGAAGGCCATGGGTCGTGCGAAAAAAGGACTAGTGTATGACGAGCTATCGTTCGTCCGGCAAGCGCGTGGAAATTCCACGCCTTATCTAGTGTACAAAGGAGGTAAATAATGAAGTTCAATCTCGAGGACTACGAGACAGTCGAGGAGCGAATCAAGCGCTTCTACGATGAGCACGCCGACGGTCGAATCATGACCGAGGAAGTAACTACAGCATCGGATCGTGAGAAAGGGTTATGGGTTATCAAAGCCACTTTGTATCTCACTGCCGGTGATCAAGCTGCAGACCTTCCTAAGGCCACTGGATTTGCGTTTGAAGTTGACGGTCAGGGAATGGCCAACAAGACTTCGGCTCTTGAGAACTGCGAGACATCTGCAATCGGTCGCGCTCTTGCCAATGCCAACTTTTCTGGCAACAAGCGTGCATCGCGTGAGGAGATGAGCAAGGTTCAGCGCGGTAAGCAGCCGCCAACTAACTGGGACGGTAAGCTGAAGAACGTCAAGACCAAAGCAGAAGCTCGCGAGTTGTGGGTAGAAGCTAATCGCCAGGGTGTAGGCAAGGACATCCTGTCAAAAATCCAGAAGCTAGCTGACGAACTGGAGTCCTAGTGGAATACAAGACACCTGATTCGATTATTGCTGAACTAGTTGACATCAGGGCTGAAGCATCGAAGGGGGTGGATGCTCTGTACAACGCAGAGCTGAAGCTCGCTTCGGCTTCACTTGATTCTGACATGGCCGAAGCCAAGGCATTGCTTGAGGCTGAAGGCAACGTTGCTGAGCGGCAAGCCTTTGCCAAGATCCAAGCAAGTGAAGCTCGTCATAATGAAGCCATAGCTCGAGCCGAGTTCAACCGCGTGAAGACCAAGCTAAAGATCTTAGAGCAGTCGCAGATGTCAGTACAGACTCAAGCTCGCATGGTTGAAATGATGTATCGAACCGCAGGTCAAGGAGAGCGCTAGTGCCAACCTACCAGTATTTTTGTCCTACGTGTAAGGTCAGTTTCAGCAAGACCTACACCCTAGCTGAGTACCAAGAAAAGCCAAAGTGTGGGGACTGCAACAGCGACACTAGGCGCGACTACTCGGCACCAACTATCAAGTTCAATGGATCAGGATTCTACTCGACAGACAACTATGAACTATAAGCAGTTTCGAAAGTACTTAGATCGCGATGGCGGATGCGTGCACTGTGGTGATCAAGAGACTGCAGTCCCACATCACAGATTGAACCGTGGAATGGGAGGATCTGCAGAACGCGACGTACCTAGCAACATCATTTGCTTGTGTGCAAACATGAACGGGCTAATTGAAAGCTCGTCAGAAGCCGCTGAGATGGCTCGTGAGTATGGATGGAAGTTGACACGTGCACAAGATCCAATGCTCACACCGTATTACAACGCCAACACAGGATTGTGGGTACTGCCTTCAGATCGACTATGATCACTCGGGCAAATAGGAAAGGGCCAGCATTTTGCTGACCCTTTTTCCTTACTTCTTGATGATGTGAATTGCCTCTAGGTTCTTCTTCAACTCGTAGCCAGTGTGATCCTGCACCTTCTTTAGCTTCGAGTATGCATCTGCAATCCAACCTGATGAGCAACCGCATGAGCAACCAGCAGTCTTCCAGAAACCAAACTTCGTTGAGCCAATCAAGTTGCGAACTACATCGACAGACTCGATAGCCTCCAAGATCACAGCCTTCTGGTTCTTGACGACCTTACGGTTTAGCTCGTCGAACTTCTTGTCCATGGCCTCGTTGACACCACGACGAAGACCACTGTCCTCGGTTGCCATGGCGTAAGCCTCAGTAAAGTCAACTGACTCCTCGCCCTCAACGTAGACACGGAGCTTGCGGTTCTTCCACTCGTCTGACTCAACAAGGTAGATCTTCCACTCGTCGTTCTCGATGGTGACCTGCCCCTTCTTAGCTACATACTCAAACCCGTTTAGGTCTGCAATGTCCTTTACGTAGTCCCTGCTGATCTTTGTCTCAATGTTGTTTGCCATTTTCGGCCTCCTTCTTTCCAGCAGCTCCTTGCTGCATGTAACCACTATACAACAGTGTTCAGCTTTTTGTACACAATTTGTAAGAATTTTTTTTGCAAACTCGATTGTACAAGTTGTACGAGTCGTGGTATAATGCCCTTATCAGCCAAGCTGGTTGATGCTTGATAACTACATAGAGAGGAGGTGATTCCATTGTTTGGAGATCTTAGTGATGAGATCCATGGCACCGAGATTGCGTACGAGCAGTTCAGTGAACGTCGTAACGTATGGCGCAAGGCAACCGTCCTTGTGTCAACACGTCGTAAGCAATCGATCGATCGAAAGATCGCGGCTATCCAGGATCGCCATGGCGACAACGTTCGCAACTTCACTACCAAGGACACGAAGTATTTCCACATGTCTCTGGGTTAGTGGTAACCGATAGGGGGCTTCGGCCCCCTATCCATCACCATCATCAATCATTCGAAAGGAATTATCATGGACATTGAAACAATGTCAAAAGAGCAGCTCGAGGAATTTGTAGGAGCTGAATTGCAGCAGATCGCTGATAACATGTATTGCACGACTGACGGTAAGTTTTCCGTCAAGCACGTGAACTACGTGATGGTCGAAGGAATCAAAGATCCACATGATTTGTATCCTGATTTCAAACTAGGCCAGCTTGTCGAGGTGACACAGGGCCGAATGAAATCAGCATCCGCAGCAAGGAAGTGGTTGAAGCAAGCTTACAAGTTATACAAGTATGTTCTTGCAGCTGAAGAGTCGCATAACAAGTACCTCGCCAAGCACGGATACACTCTGGCACTTGGTCGAGATGCGACGGTGATACGGCGCAGACTTGAACGCATGAAGCTCTGGGCATAAAAAAAAGGGCCTCGCAATGAGGCCCTTTTTCTTTGCGCGGTTACTTGGACTTTGTAACCACAGACGTCAGGATAGAGAGAACTGCAGCTCCTGCAGAGACTGAGAAAACGCCGACCCAGTCGATTGACAGCACACCAACCGATCCACCACCGATAGTTGCTAATGCTGCTTGTGCGAATGTCTTGATAGCTCGCTCACCGGCGAAGCTCCAAAATTCACGGCTCAAGATTGTCATGTTTGCTCCTTATTTTCTTGCTATCTTCATAAGTCGCAGCCGCCGTGTATGCGGTCACGATGATCGTCAACAAGGCGATCCCGCCGTTGACTAAGTTGTTACTGACTCCTGTATCCCAGAAGAACGTTGCAGCGCCGAAGATGATCATTGCAACAGCTAGTCGGTACGCTCCGTAAATCAGCCTACGACGGAACCGCCAGTTATCGCTACGGGTATTCGTCTCACCGCCAAGAAAGAACGCGCCATCGATAATGGCTTTGGCCCACTTTTTCAGATTGGCTGCTTGCAACATGGACACCTCTTTACCTGTAGTTTGATCTTCTTTTCTTCAGCTTTGATTTGCTTGTCGATGAACTTTGCTATGTCATAAACTCGACCACGGAAAACGGACTTTAGCCTAGTGCCAAGAGTTATGTGAAGGTGAGCACCTCGACTACAACGACCTGTATTACCGACTCGACCTGCAGGATCACCCATCTTCAAGTGATCACCGGGCTTCAGTCGAACCATGCAAGTCGAACCATCTTTGTGCAATGAAGGTCCAGCGCAGTCAGAACCGTGCTGAGCACAACTCAAGTGGCAGTAGCCGATGTAGTGCTTTCCTGTCGACGCCTTCTGGATCATGACCCAACCAAGGCAGCTAGACCAGGATACGCTCACGCACTCTCCATCGGTAACAGCTGGTATCAGTTCACGATTACCGGGCGCATAGTCCGTACCTCGGTGTGGCGACTTACGATTGCGCATTGTACCGAACCGACTTGTAATCGTATTAGTCGGAAATGGATGTTGCCAGCTCACGCTAAGCTCCAAGCGACGTGGTGATCAGAGCAACGACAAGGGCAGTGGCACTGGCCGAAGCCAATGCCGTTACCCAAGCCGTCTGCCAACGTGCTTTTTCAAGCTCGCGGATTCGCTCTTCGTGATCCTGTACCATCTTGACAGTAGCCTTGATTTCGGCTATGTCCTGCACGATTGCCCAGAGTAATTGTGACTGTGTGCTTTTCTGGGTTACCGGCTGATCAGTCATTGCTATGCCTCAGGCTCCAAAACCGGATCCTCAGTTTCAGGATCTACTGGCTCAGGCTCAGGCTCATTCAGCTCAAAGTCCAGCAAAGCTTGCTTTTCTGCCGCCGAATCCGTAGCCCATGCCAGCGCCTCTTGGCAGTTGGCAAATAGAGGGCCGTTTGGGTAGCGTTCCTGTCGGCCAGATAGAGTTCGCTGATCTCCATCTACTAGCCACACCAATGCGACATTATCTTTACAGTCTGGTTCATAGTGCATTATGCAATTTCCTCATCCGTCAGTTTGTATAGAGCGAAATACGTGTCCCTAGACAGTTCACCCTGTTCCATAAGGTTTGTTCTGCCGTAGCCATTTGTGCCTGAATAATCATAATCAGCAGGTAAGCCTTTGGAGATAAAGTAATAAGCCCCAAAGGTAGCCTCAGTGGCAAACCTGCCAATTTGTTCGTACGTGGTGCTATCAAGTGGCGTAGCCGTCCGATACACATAGTCGTTTTGATCCTTGGCGTAGAGGTAGCCATCATAAATAAACGCCGCCTCATACCTAGTCTCGTTGTCAGACTTATTGAAACTTACCCCACCATTTGTTGACCAATAATTTCCAACGGGAGTTTGGTTATCTGAATAGAACGCAAAAGTTCCGTCATTGGCGTAAGCATTGACGGTTGCACCTATAGCCGTTAGGTCATTGCCATACCATTGATTTGTATCCGTATTTATCAAATAACCACTTAGGTTTGATGAGGCTCCTGTTATGAAGCCTTGCCTTACAATCAACCCATAATAAGTGTCAGTGTCAGCAAGATCCCGATAACGATACGCTGCCCAAATTGGCTGCCTGCCGGTGATGCCATTGGCCTCTGCGGACCAGTCGTACGCCGCTGATGCGGTGTCGTAATAAACAACGCCGGAGCTCTGCTGTGACGTGTTGTAACGGAACGAGATGTACGGCCTGTTATTGACTGCAAGATCATGAACTTGCGCACCCCACCAGTGACCTTCGCTGTAGCTATAGGTTCCAATGTTTGCCAGGTTACTACTTGACCATGACCATGTTGTTAGATCAAGCTGTCGCAAATAAAGGTTGTTGCTGTAGCCAACAAACGCAAAATAGGCCGTATCTCCGTTATCGTCACGCGGGGCCCAAATTCCCTCAACAGCGGTTTTTGCACCAGCAGTGCCGTAGATGTAGCGGTGTGATGAATTTCCTCTGGCGGGAACGCCTTTCCATTTGTTAGCTGTCCGATCGTAGACAATCATGTCACCGCTGGCGGTGTTCTTGCGTGCCAGGATCAGGTAATCATCATCTACGTAGTTCTCAATGATCGTGCCCTGAGGCGCTCCCCAGATGTAGTAATCATCTGGATCAATAAAGTGGAATGGTGTGATGTAATAGCTACTGCTAACGCTACTGACACCAACGAACATGACCACCTGGTCAAAAGCTGGATCTACATGTGAATCAAATCGCCGTGACGCATGATACGCGATGTAATTTCCACCAACAGAATCGTAGTTAGTGCCTAAGTAAGTGTTGTTATAGGTACTGGTCGTAATCTCAAACCAAGTTGATCCATTGTCGGTGCTTACATACGCTCTGACAGATCCGCCCGCATAGGGTGAGAATGCGTAGATTTTGCCGTCATGCAACACCACATCATGAATCGTTTCAGTGCCGTCTGGTGTCAAAGTTCCCTCATTGGCAAAGTTTTCATCAAGAGTCACAACGTGAATGTCGCTACCGCTTCGACCAAAAGTCATTAGGTAGCGAGTGCCATCCCAAACGATCTTGTTGAAAAATCCACTACCGCTAGTGTTGACATCTGTCCAGTTGACACCATCGGATGAATACATGAAGCGGCCAAACTGAGTTGTGGCGGCAAAGAAGTAGCCATTTACAACCATCAATGCGCCACCAACGTCATCGTAAGATGGGTAATTCACAAAGTTGCTTGATGCCTGGTTTGAGTAGTGCGTCCAAGAAACACCGTTGTCCGTAGAGACAGAAATGTCATCACTGCTTGCATACATGACTACATAAGTGTCACCCTTTTTTGCCACGGATGGTGCGGCGTTCACCTGGTATGGCTCATTCAATAGCTGAATATCCAGATTCGTGTTATCTGGATCTCTAAATGCCGTTACACGAATGTTGCTTCCATCTAGGTAGCAAACGCCAACCTCATTCTCGGTTGACCAAACGTCAAACCAACCGTAACCACCACCGCTTGATGCCCAGAAACTTTCATTTGAAAAGTCTTGGCCGCGTTTCCGGCGGGAAATGTAATGGTAGGCATTGTTGCTATCACGTTGGCCCATGTAAAGAGCCATGCCGTTGTCAGCAAACGCTCCCTTTGCAAGATTGCCGTACCTGGAGGCTGGAATGTTGGGCGGATCCTGGTAATCAAGCCCCAGGTTTGAGGTTGGAATTTCTGTAAACCATTCAAATTCCGCCCCGACCGATCCGTAGATTTTTGATGGGACAACGTTTAGATTGTCTTCAGCATCTATCTTTTTGTAGAACGAACCAGTTGATCCGTAAGTCAGAGATCCGTTGTCTTGAAAATCAACTTTTACACCGTCAGCTACAGTTTCGACTACATAGGTTCCAGCGGCTAAGCCGGAAAGTGCAACACCGGAATTGGGAACTTTACCGCTTACAATCGTCTCAGATGTAAATGTTGGTGTTGATGCGCCTCCGCCGCCGCCACCGCCAGTTGCCGCTGGTGGAAATTGAGAAATGCTCATTAGCTAAGCTCCTGTCCAAATGCCATGAAAGTCAGCGCTGATGCCGTGGCTGACTTTACCGAAATTACATCAAGCTCATCCAGGGTGATTCCCAGGGTAAGCGCCATTACTGAATTAGCTGAGATGTTGACTGCCTTTAGAATGGCGTTAGCATCTGTAGCTCCAGCATTGTCCACCTTTACGTAGATGGTGGCTGTTGTGTCAGTGTCGGTCACGTTGCTAATGGTGAGGGATGACACCACTGCTTGCTTGCCGACACCTACTGAATAAAGCGTTGTCTCATTCACATTGGCTGGAGCCGCCTGGCCCAGCACTTTGTAAGTTACTGCCATTTGTTTTTTCTCTCTTTCCTAAGCACCCATTAGCAAGAATGGTGAAGTGTCAAATTGCACTGGGCCGACTCGCTCCCAGCTAGTCCCGTTGTAAACCTCATACTGCGCAAGCTCAGTGTTGTAGCCAGTTGTTCCAATGTCAGGCGTTGCCGGTCTGCCTGCAGTATCCCAAACGCTTTCACCAAACGCGACCCAAGCAGTCCCGTTCCAGTATTCGTGGTTGTTCAGCGTCGTGTTGTAGCCGAATGTGAAGTTGGCAACTGGATCCTCTGGTCTTGTGGCCGTCGTCCAGATACCAAGTCTGTTACCCATGAATCTGCGTAGATCTTCAACGTCGTCATTGACAATTGACGTGGCACTCGCTCCAATCGTCACGTAACCTAGTAGCATTTGGTAGACACCAACGTCGGTCTGGGTTAGCTCTGGTGGTTGTGGGTTACTGATTGCAGCCTCGCCCTGAACTACGTGCAAAGTGATACTGTTTGCAGCAGGATCGAGCTCAAGAACGATTGCATCTTTTCGAGTATTAGTCCCTGCAGTATTGATCACAAGAGTTTCTACGGCGTCGCTAAGGTAGTAGTGACCACGGACGATCGCCTGTCCAGCTCGGACCCTGACTTGAAGACCTGAGTCGTCTGCAAAGACGAGCAAGTTATTGTCACCAGGAACCCCATTTACTCCGGTCTCCTGGAAGTTGCGGAACATGATACTGAACTGTGATTCGCTAGTATCTACATTCTCGAACGGCCATGATGTTTGTGCCATTGCTTATCCCTCTATTTCGTAAGTTCCAGCGATGTGGAAGCTGTCTGCTGTTGTTAGCGTTACCGGTGTGCCTTGTTCGAATTCAATACCACGACCATTCGGAGCTATTGAGAACAACCACAGTTGTGTCGAGCCCTGATCAACTTCTCCAGTAATCGCATAGAAGTCGCCGCCGCTGTCGTCGTGCAACCGACCATCACTAAAGGCGTAGTCGGTCCTTACTGCATACGGCAAAGTCAAGTAGTATTGTCCGGTACCAAAGTCTGTGATGTTGGTGAAGTCAACTTGAATTGTAAAGTGGATCATGTTACCGAAACGGTTGTAATTACCTGTGATTCCTGGTCCACTGAAAACTGGCTGTGTTCCAGCTGTTCCACCTTCTGGCTGGTAGCTTGTGTTCACGCCGTAACCGGTTGCCGATCGTTCTAGGTTGGCAACTCGGTCTTCTTGGTCGTTTTGCCTCTGAATGATCTTGCTTTCAAAGTCAAGTGCTCGAGGCTCACCAACGCTAGCGACAATCCTGACGCCATCAACATCGACTCTGATTCCTACTTCAGTGACAACTGCAGTGGTCTCTAGCTCGTTGACTACAACGGTAACCTGATCACCTAGACCCCAGTCGTAGCCATAACGCATCGTAATGTTGTCAGTAGGGGTCACCGAAAGGCTTGTAATAGTCAAGCCATCTAGCACTAGGATCTCGTTAGCGGCTTGCTGTAAGTCAGCGACTTCAGTTCTGTCACGAGCATCTTTGAAGACCTCGATACGCCGACCCCAAGTAATTGCTGCAGCTACAGAGTCAGAACTAGTCTGCTCGATAAAGATTCGTTCCTGAGCCTCACCGCCACCGCCAACTACAACGTGAGTTGCCTTTGGACTTAGGTAAGCGTATTCAGTTCTGGACAGTCGGTTGTTAGCAATGTCCATTCGTACGCTGTCAGAACGATCTTGTGGCTCAAACACTTGGAACTCTATGTCAAAGCCAGATTGAATCATCTGGTACCCAATACCGCTTGTTTGCGCAATGTTATACAACAGTTCTTGTAGAACCTTGAATCGCGCTGTGGCGCGTGTGACATCACCCCTGAACTGATCAACGGGTATCGTCAGACCATCTATCTGCCTTGATTCAGGAGCATTAGGCCCAATGTTGTCATTGACGTAACCCTTTAGAAGCGTTTCGCCGTTTCCAGTTCGTGAGTCGTAAGGCTGTGTTTGTTGCGTAACATCGTCAGTTGACGGGGTTGGGTAAGCTAGACGCTCTTGCAACACAAGCGAGTCGTCTGCGCCTTCAACTCTCCAAGTACCAATCTCATTATCCGAACTCTGATCTAATGTTGCTGTCAGAGTCGGACCAGACATGATCACTCCGGTTGGACCAGTCACAATGATTCCAGCACCAGGCTGCCTTAGATAGTCGGCCATTGCAGACATCGGGCTGATGTTGATAACCCAGGATCCGATGTTATTGAAGCGCTTTACAAAAGTTGCACCAACTAGATCTTCTGGCAGAAGCTGCCCTACTCGGTTTAGGTCCTTATCCCTTACCTCTATAGTTAGCTCGCTAAGTTGCATTAGTGGACGACCTCGTACCTTGGTGAGTAACTTAGAACTACCTGAGCGCTCAAGCTGTTGGCTACGCCGGTAACCGTAAGCCCTGTGACGCCAGGAGGAATCGTAAACAGTTTAGGAGCAGGTAAGAGTAGGCTGTACCTATTTGCCCCAAGGTCATCTGTAACTGAACCAGTTGCTGTGTCAATCGTAATCGTTTCACCTGTGAACACCTCGGCGTTGAAGCCGAATGCGTTCGTGCCGTCTGAAACGTAGAAGTCTTCGATCGGTCCTCGTACTCGCCAGATCGGATAGGCAGGTACATCTCCAGCGTTAGTCACCGTGATAACACCAAGAGTTTGTGATGACGACACCTTGAGCTTAGTTAGCTCTGGCAGCAATCCTCGGCCAGTATTTCCTGTACCGATAGTAAACTCAGTTACTTCATCGGTGTACCAAAACGGATCTGGAGCTTGAAAGCTGAACACCCATTTTGCCCAAGTAAGCCCCTCGTCCGGACCCCACTCTCCTTCGGCACCTCCAACGTAGTGCACATCAAGTGCCAACGTAGAGCTGTGCTGGTTAGTGTACTTCGCTAGTAGAGTCGTAGGACCTTCTGAGTCCTGAATCAGCTTGGACAATCTACGCAGTTTGGTCTGCACGTCAGATCTTGAAGTACCAATAACTGTGATCGGAAGATCAATGTCGCGGATGCCTTTTTTCGTGTTCCTCCATAGACCACCATCACCAGCAGACGGCTCGATCCTAACTTGAGTTGGAGCGATACCAAAACCCATGTAACCAGGGTTCAGGATGTACGTCTCGTTGTCAAAGTCGATCTCGTCGCCGTTGGCTCCTCGAATCGCGTAGTCCAGAATTACCAACTTGCAACCACCTTAGCTCGACGCATTGCTTGGAACAATGCTTGCTCACTGTCAAGTGACTGGTTTGGAGCTGCGTAGTAGTTCACGACCTTTGAACCACCATCTCCAATGCCAACCATTCTTTCAAATTCTCTTAGAGGAGTCACGACCTCTGGTCCAGCTTCTCCGATCAGGGCCATTGTAGGCTGATCTACATAACCGCCTTCTGCTAATGCAGGGATCTTTGCAACCTTTGGAAGCGCCGGACTGAATGACTTACCACCGACTACAGGCACCCAAGATGGAATCGTGACACGCAAGCTGTTGATGGCACCGATAACTTGGTTTACCATGTCGATGATGTTGTTGAGTGGGTTACGGATCTTGTTGACGATCCCCTTGAAGACGTTCTCAATAATAGTTCCAAGTGCCTCAAAAGTGCGTGACACCTTATCGGACATGTCCTCGAAGACAGTGGAAATTGCTTCAGATAGAGGCTTGACTATGTTCTCGTATAGCCATTCAAAGCCCTCACCAAACGCATCGAAGACTGGCTGAATGATCTCATCGTAGAACTGCTTGATGATCCGAGCTACTTCGTGCCAAGCATCTGAGATTGCTTCGAATGCAGGCTTTAGCTGTGTTTCCCAAAGATCGACAAATGCTTTACCAAGCCAGTCGATAAATGGACCAAGAACGTTTTCCCAGATCCACTCAAACAACGCTGCCCACATACCAACGTAGATCATCATCGCCGTGAACACTGGTACGATTACGCTATCGTAGAAGTTCTTCAAGTTGGTCGCGATAGTCTCAAACGCAGGCTTTAGGTAATCGTTCCAAAGTGCTTTGAACCAATCACCGATTTTGCCCATGGTCTCTTTGAACCATTCGACAAAGTCTGACCAGATCCGCTTGCCAGTCTCGGTTTGAGTAAAGAAGAAAACAAGTCCTGCGACTAACGCTGCAATCGCAACTACCAGCGCTCCGATAGGATTTGCAACGATCAACGCAAACAAAGCTTTCATTGCAGTGCCGATGTTGATTATTGCCTGGATTAGGTGTCCTGTTATCAACAACACCGGACCGATTGCTGCTGCTATCGCTCCGTAAGTGATCACTTGCTTTTTCTGCTCGTCGTCGAGCGATGCGAAACCATCCATCAACTTGATTACGTGCTCAGCTAATTCAATGACGTATGGAGCTAATGCTTCACCAAGAGTGATCGCAGCGGTCTCAGTCGCTCCTCGTGCGTTTTCAATCGCACCTGCAAGCCCCGACATTCTGGCGTTTGCCAGATCTGACGCAATACCGGTTCGCATAACTTCGGTACGTAGCTCATCATAACCTTCAACGCCTTGACCCATTAGGACCAAACCAGCGCGCATACCTTGAACACCAAAGATGGCTTTCAAAGCCTCAATCTGCTCTGACTCGGTTAGAACGCCGACCTTCTCGTTTAGCTGTGCGATGACGTCGGTCATGCCCATCACTGAACCATCAGCGTTGATGAAGTTCAGACCAAGGTCAGCCATGGCATTGCGAGCTTTGCCAGTGGTTGGCACGAGACCAAGTAGCATCCTGTTGAGCGATGTACCTGCTGTTGATGCATCGATACCAGCATTGTTCAAAGCAGCAAGTGCCGTAGTTACATCGCCGATAGGAACACCTAAGTTAGCTGATGTGTTACCTACATACTTCATGGCGGCTGCGATGTCGTAAACGCCAGCAGTCGAAGCCACAGCACCTGCAGCTAAGATGTCAACGGCTCCAGCAAGCTCACCAGCTTCAAGCCCAAATGTGTTCAAAGATTGTGTAACAATGGTGGATGCATCGGCAAGATCCATGCTTTCAGTTGCGGCAAGGTTCATCGCCGCTTCAAGAGCACCACCTTGAATTGTGGCTACATCCATACCACCTTTTGACAGCTCAAGCATAGCTTGTGCAGCTTCACCGGCTGAGAAGACTGTATCGGCACCTAATCTAAGAGCGAGTAGCCTTAGTTCTTCCATCTGCTCGGCAGTGGCTCCCGAGTTGACCTGCATCGACGCCATTGTCACGCCAAAGTCAGCTGCGGTCTTTACTCCCGCTGTTGCAATTCCAACTAGTGGAGTCGTAATCGCCAGCGACATCTTGCGGCCGACATCTTTCATGGCGGCTGCTGAAGTTTCTAGTCCTTTGACTATGCCTTTACCAAGCTTCTTACCGGCATCAACGCCAGCATTCTGAGCTTGATCTCCGAGCTTAGTCTTTAGATACTTCTCAAGTTCAACTGTACCAGGTACAATGTTGACAAAAGCAGTAGCTAGAGCCCGAGTCGCCATTATTCTCCTTGAGGATTCATTTTGTTCAGCTTAGCGATAACATCTTCTCGACGTTGTCGCTTGCTGCCAATCTTAGATTCACCGTCTTTAGGCCACGGCCTTGGATACGGCTTTGGCTTCTTCTTGGAGTTGGCCATTGCAAATGCATCGAAGTAATCAAGTGAAACCATTCCCTCTCGACTGATTGGGTACTTCCACTTGTTATACGACGCTTGAAACCATGAGCTAGGGTCCTGAATCAAAACACCGATCAAGTAAACAGCTTCTTTGAATGTGAACTCTGTCCCTATGTCAAAGATACTGAGGTTGAATCTGTGTCTAAAGTCGTAGGCTAATGCAGGACCGTGGTCCTCAATAAACTCGAGGACCCTTAGGCTTCCCCCAGGCCAGCTCCTTGTGTCCACTCAGTAATGAACTCGGCAAACTCGTCCTGAGACATTGAGTCGATTGCTGCCATTTCCTTTGAGTCCTCACCAACCATCTCTTCGATGATGATGAACACTCGGTCTGCGTCATCAAGTGCCTTACGCGACTTTCTGATCACTCCCATAGGAAGAGCTTTGAACGATGGAATCTCGTGCTTTTTGCCGTTGTGTGTGAACTGGAACTTTTCTTTTGCAGTCATTTCATTTCCTTTTGCGGTCGTTATTTGTAACCTAGAGAGGGAGCGTTGACCGCATTACGCCCCCTCTCCAGGGGCTTACTAAGGAGCTGGCTCGAACTCTGAGTAGAATACGTCGGCGTGGCGTCCTGATGTTGCGTAGGCTGTAACGGTTACACCGTACATTAGTGCCTCACCGTTCTGAATGGTCTGAGCCTCAACAGAGAGGATCTCACCAGTTGGAACGTAGTGACGAATTGCCTTGTCGTTGTCTACTACATCGATAACGAATGACTTCTTGCCACCTGTTGCGGATGGGTTGACCTCGATCTTACCATCTACCATTGATCCACCGAAGTATGCCTCGATGACATCCTGGTTGCTCTCAAGTAGCATGAAGGAGTAAGTTACGTTACCCTCAGTTACAACCTCGCGTACGAGGTCGGAGTTCTGCCAAGCACGAATCTGGTTCGTGGACTTGTCAATCGTGAAGCTTACACCATCGGCTGAAACGTAGCCAAGCTCGGTGAAGCCAGTTAGCGTTGAATCTGAAGCGGTTGGAGCAGTTGCTGTAGTGTCACCGATGTAAACTTTACCGGTGATACCAACCACTACGTTGTCGGCAGTTAGTGCCATAGTTGTTTTTCCTTTCGAAAGGGTTAGCCCTTACCGGGCAGTTTTCTGCATCGGCAGAAACCTATTCATCTGTACCTTTGATTATTAGCGCCACATCTAATGCGCGGCGTTCTTGCGGTCCCTCCTCAGGAAGGCGTAACGGTCCACTTAGGACCTCAGCCTTCTTGATAACGCTACCGGTTGCGCCTCGAACCAACTTGTCTACAAGTAGACCTAATGCATTGGCTGCTGCATAACTGGATGCGTAAACTTCTAATGTTGCTGTTGCGTCTCGCATAACGAAGTCGATCTCACCGTTGTAAGCTACGTTGATCACCAGTTCTTTATCTGGCTGATCGTCGTCAGGTGGCGTCTTTACTGTGCCTACCTTTACTGTCTCACCTTCTGCGGTAAAGGCTGATGCAAAGTAGGAGACTAGATCGATCTCAACATCTGGAAAGCCTATCATCGTGACCTATACTTTCCGGTAAACTTCTTGTAGTTACCTGTGCTGTGTTCGTACAACGCAGCTCTTAGGTGAGCAACGCCGTTTTTCAGCTGTGAGTGGAAGTGTGCTGCCCAAGCCGTATCGCGATCTGCTTTTGAGTAGATGTTGATCCTAGGCCTCTTACCGCCACGACCTTCCCACTCAGTCCCAAACCCAGCTTCAGCGTAACCACTGATGCGGCCGCCAGGACCTCCCTGCGCGTCCTGAGCCGTAGTCTGTGCTGTAGCTTTGACTTTATTTGCAACGTCAAACATTTGGTCT
>Ga0181576_10000256_pt1 | contig 37213 bp, 27 predicted proteins | sample 101ome_22_FD_132464 | JGI IMG/M metagenome (GOLD analysis project Ga0181576, IMG submission 132464) | Coastal salt marsh microbial communities from the Groves Creek Marsh, Skidaway Island, Georgia - 101412BT metaG (megahit assembly) | ecosystem: Environmental > Aquatic > Marine > Intertidal... | reverse complement strand
GGGACATTTGGCCGCATTCGAATCAGTCGCAGACACCCAGTTGCATGTTCAAATCCCGGACTTACCACCAGGCAAGGTCCAAGTGGTGGTCGAGACACTTGAGGGCAGGGGGGCTGCCACGCCCTTATTTGAAATCCTGTCTTGGCAGCCTGTGATTGAATCCTTTTCACCCCTCAAGGGATCGGCACTCACTGTGGTTACCCTGCAAGGTAGAGAATTTCAGCGGGTCAATGCGGTTCAGGTAGCTGGTCTGGACGCCACCTTTGAACGAGTGGCTGATACCCAGATGCAGGTGACCATTCCTCGGGGGGCTACCTCAGGGACGATTGATCTATTCCACTCAGGGGGAGTCGTCCATTCCGATCAACCTTTTTACCTACCCCCGATGATTGACGCCATTGTGCCAGCCAAGGCAAGGGTGGGTGAGGTCGTGACCATTCAGGGTAGGCATTTTAAGGACTTGATAGCCCTTCGATGGGGAGACTTGGTGATAGAACCGACTGAGTTGGACAATCTGAGCGTGACTTTTGTGGTGCCAGCTGAGGCTCGTTCTGGCTCTTTGGGGATCACGACGCCAGGGGGGATGATCTACTCAAGTGCTTCCCTCGGTCTACTGCCATGGATCCAGTCCATGGTCCCCACTTTGGGACCGCCCGGTAGCGTGGTGACCTTGAGTGGCTCTGGTTTTACTGAGGTTGATGCCGTCTGGTTGGCAGATCGCTCGCTACCCTTCCAGCTCCTATCGGGCGATACCATCAGGTGGACGGTCCCCGAGAATGCAAGCAGTGGTCCTGTTAAGGTGGTGTCTGCTGCGGGCGAGGCTCTGACCCCTCAACCCTTCGAAGTCAGCGACTCGGCAGATCTAAGTCGACAAGTCGAGTGGCCTGAGCAAGCCCGCTGGCAGCAGCCTCGATATCATGAAATCAGGGTGATCAACCACGGTCCATCCATGGCGAAAGAAGTTGTGATCCATCACCAGTTGCCAGCTACCACCATGCACGAGGAACAGCCTCCACCTGGAGTGACTAATGAGCGTTTCGGTAACCTGATCACAAGCTACATTCCAAGTCTTGCTCCTGGTCAGACCCTGATCCTGAGCCGCCAGTTGCAGACCCCAACCTATGGGTATGAAAATCATCGCATCGAGCTTATCAGTTCAACCCATGATCCCACGCTCGATGATCGGGTATCAGAGTGGGTTCAACCCATCATGGGCCCGATCCCATCACTGAAGATCCAACCTGTTGGAACCCATTCCTTCCGATTGCTCTGGAGCTCAGCAATTAGGCATGTCGGGGTCAAACTAAGCCAATGGCAACTGGATGAGGCAGGTAATTGGCATTGGGTAGACCAAGGAGAAGTCCAACCAGTCATGGGTTCATCCCTGCAGTGGATTCAGGTTCCAGCGAGTCATCCCAGCGCGTTGTTTCGTCTTGTGTTTGAGGTGGCCCCGTCCCTCCTTGAAACTGGATCAACTGAATGAGGTATTTGACTTATTCTTTGCGCCGAGTCTTGGTCTCAATGAGAGACTGGCTCAAGGATTGACAGAGCGAGGGAAGACAGCAAATGCTCTCCCAATGGCCAAGGACCTGGATAAACCAAACCGTCTTCCACCGGGCCAAGTCTGGACGACCAGATTTCCAGTGGTTGGGGAGCGTGCCTCCTGCCCGAACACCCTGGACCCAGAACAATGGCGACTGAGCATACTGCATGAGGAGACGCCTATTGGGGCCATAGGCTATGACCAAGTGCTTGCCTTGCCTTCGGAGGAATTGGTGTGTGACATTCATTGTGTCACGGGCTGGAGTCGACGTGATACGTGCTTTGAGGGGGTGCGTTTGGCCACCTTGTTGGAGGGGCTGCCTGGGGGGATTCCTGCTGATACTCGATTTGTTCGTTTTGCAGCCTCATCGTCTCGAAGTCACGACACCTCGACCTCCCTTGCCCTGGCTTTGGAGGACGGTTGGCTTGTCTACAAGGAGGATGGTAAGCCATTGGCACCCGAACACGGTTTTCCCATGCGGACGGTTTTTCCAAGCCGCTATTTTTATAAGAGCCTCAAATGGGTGATCTCACTTCAGTTTCTCAAAGACAATCGTCTTGGATTTTGGGAACGGACCACAGGATATCATCAAGAGGGAAGACCCTGGCACGAAGAACGTCTCGATGCACTCGGTTTCACTTCAGAGGCTGAATGTCAGGCTTTCCGATTACTGGAAGACTTCGAAACTTACCGTCACGGCAAGGAGGGGCCAAAAGTGATTGTCCGAGGTGATTTTCGCGGTTGGAATCCCGCTAGTCGGAATCTTCGAGGTCTTCAGCTCAAGCTGTGTGACTTTACTGGAGCATGCCTGAAAGGGGTGGACCTGAGAGGTGCTAACCTGACCTTTTCGCGGTTTGATCAGGCCGATCTGAGAGGTGCTTTGCTGAGTGATGCCGATCTTGAGGGATGTGATTTCTGTGGAGCACGGATGGATGATACCCTTTTGAGCCGCAACCAGCTTTCTGCCGCCCGATTCATGGAAACGGCAGGTCCTTCAAACACCCCTAGGACATTACAATCATGGCATGGCATGAAAGTGATCGAGCCCCTGGGCTTACTTGAAGAACAGGAAGCCTACCTCATCCAAATCGGGGTCATGTCACCCCTAGGCTGACATTTTATTGCTGAAGTCTTCCCCGAAGTTCCGGAGGCTGGTGTGGGCTTAAGATTGGGCCTCTTTGGTCTGGGCCTGAGCCGAATCCTCAGGGGCTGATTCCTGGCGTTGTCGAGGCTTCATCTGTGGGAATAACAGGACGTCTCGAATGGATTCCTGCCCCAATAACATCATGCAAAGACGATCGATCCCCATACCCATGCCCCCTGCTGGAGGCATGCCATGTTCCAGAGCCAGGAGGAAGTCCTCATCCAGTTTTTGTTGTTCACCACCGGCTTGCTGCTCGAGCCTTTCTCTCTGGACGATGGGATCATTTTGTTCGGTGTAAGCAGGGGCTATCTCCTGGCCGTTGATACAGCATTCAAAGACTTCCACCGTGTCGGGGTCTTCCGGACTGAGCTTGGCCAAGGGCACCAGCTCCTTTGGAAGGTGGGTGACAAAAGTGGGCTGAATCAGGGTCGGTTCGATGAATTTCTCGAAAATGGCGTTGGTGACCTCGAAATCCTCATCCTCAGGTTGGATTTCTGCCCCGAGTTCAATGGCCTTTTCCCGACGTGCGGCAGGGGTGAGTTCAAACCAATCAGCCCCTGCCTTATCACAAATCAGAGATTTGTAGGTGACGGTGCGCCAAGGAGGTGTCAGGTCAATGGTTCGTGTGACCTCCCCCTCACGATTCCGGTGCTCGATGATGAGGGTGCCGAGGACTTTATTGGCTACGTGGGTGATCATGCCCTGAACCAAATCCATCATGCTTTGGTAATCACCATAGGCCTGATAGGCCTCAAGCATGGTGAATTCGGGGTTATGGCGCCGAGAGATTCCCTCGTTACGGAAGTTTTTTCCGATCTCAAAAACTCGATCGATGCCCCCGACCAATAAGCGCTTGAGGTAAAGCTCCAGAGCAATACGCATGAAAAACTGGCAATTCAGCGCATTGTGATGGGTGACAAACGGTTGAGCGGCTGCTCCTCCCGGGATGGGTTGCATCATAGGGGTTTCCACCTCCACATAGGCTTGTTGGTGAAGGTAGTTTCGGATTTCCCTGATGATCTGGCTGCGTTTCAGAAACACATCCCGTACATCATGGTTGGCCATGAGATCCAGGTAGCGCTGGCGGTAGCGAATTTCTGTATCCTCAAGCCCATGCCACTTTTCGGGAGGCGGTCTGAGCGCCTTACAGAGAAGTATGAATCCACTAATCTTGACGGAAATTTCACCCATTTTGGTGGTGAACATCTCCCCCTCAATGCCAATGAAATCGGCCATGTCCAGTGACTTGAGCAAGGCAAATGATTCCTCACCCAATTGCTGTTTCTGACCATAAATCTGTATCTTACCGCTTCCATCCCGGATATCGAGAAACTGGCTTTTGCCCATCACACGATGAGCGGTAATGCGTCCAGCCAATTTAACCTGTCGGCCCTCCTGGTAGGCATCTCGTGCCGCCTGGCAGGTTTCCGATGGGCTGAATTTGTTGGTGAAGGGATTCAGACCCTTCTCTTTGAGCTGGTTCAGCTTGAAGTGTCTTTGTTCGGTGAGTGTCAGGGTTTCTTCCATGCCGTCAGTGGGGGAGCTTAAACATAAAGTGATGTCTCCTCCAAGCCATCAATAAAGGGTTATGACATGTTCTGAGATCGGGGCTCTCAAGTGGGATGATCCAATAGGAAAAAAGCTGGCACCCAGCTCATTTGCCCGCACTCCATCCGCCGTCTATGACAAAGTCGGTCCCGGTGATGAAAGCGGAAGCATCACTGGCAAGGTAGAGGGCTGCTGAGGCGATTTCCTCTGGTTGAGCCATCCTGCCCAAGGCTTGAGTGGAGGCCATCTCGCGGTAGGCTGCTTCAGGGTCAGGGTATTCAGCCAGCCTTGCCTTCACGAAGGGCGTTTCGACCCGGCCAGGGCAAATGCAATTGCAACGAATCCCCTCGCTGGCATGATCCAGCGCAATACATTTGGTGAGGCCCACGACCGCAAACTTGGTCGTGCAATAGGGAAGGCGGTCTCGGACAGCCACCACGCCACCAATAGATGCCAGGTTGATGATGTTGCCCTTACCGGCGCCAATCATGTCTGGGAGGACAGCCTTGGCCATGTTGAAGACACCTCGAACGTTGGTGGCATACATGCGATCCAGGTCCTCTCCGGTGGTTTCCATTAATGTGCCGACATGACCAATGCCTGCGTTGTTGACAAGTAGGTCAATCTTTCCATGAGTGTTTTGAAATGCCTCCACCATGGCCTGACATGATTCGGGGTGGGTCACATCAAGGCAATGATCCGAGGCCAACAAGTTTTCATCCTTCAATGAGGATGCCACCGTGTGCGCATGCTCGGCTTGCTTGTCGATCACAGCGACAAAGGCACCCGCCCGAGCAAAGAGCTGAGCAATCGCTGCGCCGATGCCTGAACCCGCGCCAGTGACCAGGGCTGTTTTTCCCTTCAGTTCGAACATGTTAGGGAATCTGGCTTAGATCCTTAACCGTCCAAAGATCCTCTCGGCCTGGGTAAAGGTCGCGGATCGCCTTGACTTCGTTAGGATCAATAGGAGTCGCAGTGTGACCCCACTCTCGGCGCACGTAAGTCAAAATAGAGGCAATCTGATCATCGTCCAGGGCCGTGGCCAAACCTGGCATCATCAGTTCCCACTGTTTGCCCAGCACTTCGATTGGTCCCTGCAATCCATGTAAAGCGATACGGATCATGTTTTGCTCAGATCCCGTGGCCCAGTCCGAATCCTTCAGGGGAGGTGCTAAACCTTCCTGTCCCATGCCATGAGGCTGGTGGCATGCACCACAAGTGAAAGTGTAAAGCGCCTTGCCTGCCTCAAACCGCTCCTGTTGCACCTGAGTGAGGGGTTCGGCCTTGGTCAACTTGATCAGGGTGTTGGCTTTGCCCGGCCAAATGAAAGCATCGGCCAGCATTACCGCAAGTTCAGCCACTTCCTGATCCTTGGAGCTGGCCAATGTCAGCAGTTCTGGTAGCGAAGAGGGAAGTTCGATGGGGTCTCCAGCAAGGACCCATTTCCCCTGAGATTTCTTGAAGGCACCAGCTCTGAGCCCTTCAAGCAGTGCCTTTTGGTGAGTCGTATCCAAGGCATTCATGGAGGCAAACACTTGAATCAGAGGATGACTTGCTCTGGATCGCATGACGCATTGGGCCAACTCGCTGTAAATGGGTGCGCTCGTGACCAGGCTCTCTGGTCTCCACCATGATCCTTGTGTGACTAACAAGTCCAACATATCCGCTTCCCGCCCATGCAGACCCGAAAGGATGGCACTTGGCAGGTAAGGGTGTTCATGGTGCCGAGAGAGCATGCCGGCCATAGCCTCAAGTGCCTTGGGATCATTGCTTTGACCTAGAGTCAAAGCCAGCTGCAGCTGAACTTCAGGGAGATCGAACTGATGGCTGATCAGGCGCTCCAGTACTGCCGGCCCAAGAGAACCAGCCAGGTGGGCCTCGGCAACGCGGATGGCTGCAGACCTTACCTTGGGGGATGTTGCATTGAGTGCGGTTTCGATGACGGACCACTCGGCGCCGCCCATCCCATCCAAGGTCCAAAGTGCATGGAGCTGGGCGTATGGTTGCCTGTTGTTGGTAACCATCGCATTCAAGGTGGGGACGATGGAAGCGTCGCGGCGCTCGACAAGCAACCTCTGGGCAACACTCCGGCTCCAACCATTGGGATGAGAGAGTTGAGCTGCTAATTCAGCCGAATTCATCGAAGACATGGCTGGCGCGGCCTGGCGATCCTTGCCTCGGTGATAGACACGGTAAATACGCCCTAAGCCGATCGGCTCCTGAAGACCGCGATCCTCAATTTGTCCCCTGAGGAATGAGGTCAGGTAAATACGGTGTTGGATCAATCCGCGATAAAAATCGACAATGTAAAGGGTTCCATCCGGTCCATTGAAGGCATTGACGGGGCGGAAACGCTCATCACTTGAGGTAAGGAATTCCATTTCATGGTAGGCATTGTTTGCCTCCAGAGAGCCATGTTTTTCCGTGATCAGGTTTCTCCTGACCATGTTGCCGGTGGGTTCGCATACGAAAGCATTGCCTAAATAGGAGGCAGGAAACTGATTGCCTCGGTAGATGACTGGTCCGCATGCTCCCGTGTATTTGCGCAGGCGCCCATCTTCCCTGAGCGTGCCTGGTCGATAACCCCGGTTCACGCCGGGGTTGATGCGTGAAGGCCAAACTTCTTGGCTTGAGGCCAATCTGACACCCGCCCCCCTGGCATTGGTGAAGTCTGGGTTTCGAGTGAGGTAGGCTGCTGGGACCACATCTCCGCGCAGCTGGTCACTGTTGGAATTGAAGTAGATTCGGCCTGCGTTGTCTTGGGAAATGCCCCATTGTCCTCGTGAATAGGTGGCTTGACGAATCCATTGGCCACCTTCGTAGCGGAATTGCACATCGTGGTTGGCACTGTAAATCCAATTATCCATTGCCCACATCAAACCATTTGAAGCGTGTTCGGGGTTGGATCTGGCACCATGTTTGGGGTCATTCTGGGTCGCGTAGTCATTGGCGATTTCGCTGCGCTCATCACATTTGAGATCACCGTTTGTGTCCTTGCAGAACCAGAGTCGGGGAGGTTCGGCCACCACCACACCTCCGTCAATGAGCGCAATGGCTCTGGGCATCACAAGCTTATCCAGGAAGACTGTTGATTTGTCCATACGGCCATCGGCATCGGTGTCCTCCAATACCACGACTCGCCCCACAGGCTTGTCCTCATCGGTACCGTTGATGTTGGGCATGTAACCTCGCATCTCAACCACCCATATTCTCCCGTCAGGATCAAACTCCATGGCAACAGGATCGCCTACCAGAGGCTCTGAAGCGACGAGCTCAATGCCGAATTCAGGGGGCAAAGTGAAAGAAGCAAGCGCATCTTCCGGGCTCAGGGGCGGGGATGGCGGCAGCACCAGGTGTTCAGGCAGGGGGGCCTGTTGTTCGCCCCGCTTGTCACCGTTCTGTGCCATGGTGGTCCATGGCAGCAATCCAATGAGTGCGATACTGAGGTATTTCATGACAAATCAAATTCAAACTAGCGTTGCTTTGTGGAGTGTGCAATCCCTAGAAATCAACAAAATATATTGCGAATGAAGGTGATGCTGCGCCTGCAATCCCACCTATTCTTTGATTGGGATTGCTCACGCGCATGGCTCAGCCACGCCGCATGTTTTGCTGGTAATAAGGTCAAACCCCATCATTTTTGGGTGAAGACGTCTCTTGCCAAGCCTGGTGTGTTCCCCATAACCAGCCCAAGAGAAGAAAAAAGGGCCATGCCAGGCCTGGAATATACAAACCGAATTCGATGAAGTTTTGGAGCGCCCAGCCACAAAGTCCCAGCCAAACCGCGGTTTGGACGGGACGCTCGCTTAGGCCGTTTCGAGGCCGTGCCACAAGTAGGGGTAGGCCAATCCAAGCCAGATAAACCAGAGCCGATGGCCAGCCACTGTCAGAGGCTTGCTGGAGGTAATCATTGTGAGTCAGACGAGCCATTTCTGCGTCCTCGCTTTTGACTTGGCTGAAGACCCTGAGGAATGTGCCGGGACCACTGCCCAACAGAGGATGCGCCAGGCTGTTGTCCCAGGCAGCTTCCCAATAGGTGATACGCGCGCTCAGGCTTGTGGCACCTTGGTTGAAATAATCCGCATATTTCCAAGCAAAGGCTCCTCCTGCGAGTGCCAGCAGCATGCAGGTAAGCCCGAGCTTTAATTTCAATCGTATGGCTGAAACCAACATCAGCAGGCTTGCTGACATCATGCCGACTAGCCAGCCTCCCTTGGAACCGGACCACACCAGACAAATCAGCCCCCACAAGCAGAAACATGACGAAAGCAGATACCGAGAAGGGATCTGAAGCCTGTGGCTCAGTTGCCAAACAGTCAAAGTGGCCCAGGGGAGACAGAGCAGGATGCCCGAGGCGAGGGCATTAGGATAGAATAGAGTCCCAAAAACCCTGTCTTTGCCGATTTTTTCGAGGAATCCCAAATCCCTCTCAAGAAAAGGAGGCTGCTCTGAGCTGCTGAGCAAGCCTGAGGAGAGGTGGAATTCCTCCACTGCCTCCTGAAGCAGGCTTGGGTCCCTACGAATCGATTGGAGCCATGCAGGATCCTCAAGTGCCTTCTGCAGAAAGTCCTCCGGATAAGTTTGCTGCCAGTAAGGTTCCTGATAAATCAGCTCTCGGGTGGCCTCAAGCCCTCCCATACGTTGTTCTGTGGCTGTCCAAAGACAAAGAACCATCCCTGCCAAGGCATATCCCGATAGCGTGCCCAAGCCGGGATCTTTGCTGAGAAAAAAGTATCCCCCCATGAAAAGGGCGATCAATGGAAGGAAATGCTTGAGCATGAGCCAAGAGAGCTCCTGATCCAGGCTATTGACTGAGGCAGCGCACTGAAGTGCAAACCAGCATAGGGGGATCAAGAGAAGAGGGGAGCGCCGGGAAGAACGTGCTTTGAGATGCCAAAGGATGGCAGCGCTCCAGAGCATCAGCACAGCAAATCCCACAGAAAGAGGCCATGGCAAGAAGATCCACTCCAGCAGTCCTTGAGGAAGCTGAATCTGATCCTGCAGGATAATCGGGGTGCCCAATTTGAGGAATCCGATGAGCATTAAGCATCCCGAGAGCCATCTGATGAGCCAGGGAATGGGACTTTCCATCTTCTCGGGTGAAGGTGGAGAGCCCGATGATATCGCAGGTTTTGCCGGCATGAGCGCTTACTGGGAGGTGCTAGAGTTGCAATTTCAAAAGGTGAACCTCCAACGCGAGGGCTTCCTGGACATTGGTCTGGAGAGCCCTTTGTAGGTCCTCCAAAATCTTCATGTTTGCCAGCATGGCTGGGTGGGAGTGGCTATGACCCGTTGCTTCGTCCGACAGATTCATGGAAGGAAAGGCTAACCTGGAAGCATTCTGATCGATGGATTTGAGCCAACGATCCCTCAGCCACCACTGCATGGCGCTCAGATGCTCGCTGCGTGATCGGCGGTATTCGGCCTCAATGGCAGCCTTCATCTCCTCTTCTCGTTTCTTCTTCAGAGAAGCTTCAGCATCCTTGGGCAGAGGGGAAAGAAATCGTTCTTTCATGTTCTGCTCGATGGTATGCCGGATTGAGGCAAGTCTGGAGCTGAGTATATCCAGTGCCTGATATTTTTCCAGGATTCCGTTTGGCTGGGAAGCAAGCTTTTCAATCAGGGGATGCAGCCATTCTTGATGCTCCTTGGCGAGCCGATCCAAAGATTCGCCTGAAAAATGCAGGTTGAGGCAGCGACTCCTGATTGTGTCCAGTAATCTGTCTCGATGCGTGGTCAGCAGGAGGAGCAGGGTGGCTCCAGGTGGTTCTTCCAAGGTCTTTAGAAAGGCATTGGCTGCCTGGGAGTGCATGCGGTCCGCATCGACAATGACCCAAACTTTGTATCGGGCATCATTGGGTTTCAAATGCAGCGTGCTCAGCATGGTTCTCACCTGATCAATGGTGATGATGCGCGATTTGGATTCAGGTCGTATCCACTGCACGTCACCGTGTTGATGCTTGCTGATTCGGTGACACTGCTGACATGCGTCGCAGAAGTCACCTCCACTAGAACTTGCACTCTGCGATGATGCAGGGAGGCAGTTTATGGCCTTGGACATGGCAAGCGCAGCGAGCTCAAGGCTGGATCGATCCGAGCCGCTGAACAAATAAGCATGACCCACGCGGTCTGATCGGATGCTTTGCTGCAGCAGTCTTAGAGGTGGTAATGCTGGGATGAGTTCTTTAAAGCCCATTGGCAGCAAGCACTAGCGAGTTGGTATGGATCTGAATTGATCGGAGGCTAGCCAACCGCTGGTGCCATCAGCAATGACCACTCTCCGCCACGACCCCTTGTTTTCTCGGAGCAGGATCTCCTGTCCGCCCTCCAGCGTTCCCAACTCCTTTGAGTCGGCGAATGGGCTGGCGTGTAAAGCCACCTCTGGTACCACAATCACACCCAGTTGGTTCTGACGCGCTGATAAGCCTAAGAATATGAGAAGGGCCGCACTGGGGATAGCTAACCATCCGAAAATTTTTTTACCTGATTGGAAATAAGCGTGATGCCCTTGCCCGAGGATGGAGGCGGCCTGCAAGCTGGCCCAGAGCCAAAGTGGGAGCCCAAGCAGGACACTCCATTGGTTGAGGGTGAGTCTTTGCATCCACCTAGCACGACCCGAAACCAAGCCTGAGGTCGGCAGCCCTGCGCTCTCCCTAACGAACTTCAAGTTCGCAAGGATATCAGGATCGCCAGGGTCCAGGGTCCGCGCCATCAGGAGATGGTAGGTGGCCATGCCGGTTCTGCCTTGGCGGAAATAGGCATTCCCAAGATTGAAATGGACCGAAGCAGTGGGTGTGGCTTGTTCTAGGATGTGCTGGTATTGACTGATTGCCCCCGCATAGTCCTGTTGCTCGAATGCCAAATTAGCTTGGTCGAAGGCCTCCTGCTGGGTGGCCTGGCTGGCGATCGAGGGTAGGATGGCTAAGAGGAGCAGGTTGGTCCACAGAGTCAGATGGATCCTGAAGCCGCTGTGATAAGGCCAGGATCGGACTTCTGCTTGATGCTTTGTTTGGGTGGCGCTCCCTTTGTTTGTGACCGTGAATGGATTCACCTTAACCCCCAAACTAGAGATTGGTGATTGGATTTGCAACCCACACCTCAAAATGGGTTCTGATACGTTCTAAATTGATTTGCTGAAACTCAAAACTCGAGGGACCTCAGCGAGCTTGCGCCTCATTAATCCCTCCAGTATGGGTCAAAGTAGGTCCTTTCAAACCTTCCCCTCTGAGCTTGGAGCACCTTAGCGTTTTTCCAGCTCTCGATGTGCGAATCCACAAAGCCCATATTGATCCTTCCATTGTGGGTCACGAAATTGCCGGTTGCAGCAGTCCCTCCAGGCGTAAAACTGGCATTGCGCATGGTTCTGGGATCTTCATTGATCAGCAGTAATTTCTGGGAAGGGGTAGCGACGGCCCCAGCTTTGACCCCTTTGGGGCCTGTGTTCCTCCCACCTGCCAGGCCTTCGTTACGGTCAATCATGGAGTTCATGCTGAAATTCACTCGCTGTGCCAATCCAAGCGCCTTGGTGCTGGGGCAGCGATAGACTTGATAGACATTGGTGTGCCTTTCGGAGTAGGGAATCCGGGCTTGTCCCGTGACGTAAGTGAAGACTGATCCAGCCTCAGCGTGAAACCCGTAGCTGCGGCTGCTCCAACGTGAAGGGGTATCGGCAAATGTGTCGCTCTGCCCACCGAAGACCCAGTCCGGTTGTTCATTGCGATCGACTCCCCCTGACCAGGGAAGGTAATCGTTGTTGTCATCGGTGTAGAGAATCATCCCGAGGGTGATTTGCCGCATATTGCTTTTGCACACGGTGCTTCGGGCCCCCTCCTTTGCCTTGGAAAGTGCTGGCATGAGCATGCCAGCCAAAATGGCTATGATGGCAATGACAACCAAGAGCTCGATGAGTGTGAAGGCACGCATTGAGCCTCTGAGGCCTAAATGCCCCGGATCATTGCATAATGTTTTCATTGCCTGGATGTTAGGATTGGGGTGAAGGCTGGCAAGCCTATTATAGACGCCTCACCTTCGGTGGTAAACGCCCCCTTGCCTCACTCCAGAGACGCGCGCAGTTCGTATTCAGTGATCGCATTGGCCAGACCCACACCTGTATGCTCGCTAGCCTCGACCGTGGGATTGAGTTCCAGCTGGCGTAGCCAGCTGCTTGTCTCTGGGCCAATGCTGGCAATTTTGATCGAAGGGTAGGTCTCCAGGAGGTCCGCCAGATCAAAGCGCTCGTGAAAATGCCTGACGGCTGATCCACTGGCAAAGGCAATCCAATCGGCACCCTGATTGTGCAGGGTCTCTGTGGCGTCTCTATCTGTGGGGGATGCGGCAATGGTTTGATAGCAGGCGATGTCGTCCACGATGGCACCCTTTTCCTCCAGATGCTGCAAGATCTTGGGATTGGCCACCTCCGCTCTGGCTATGAGTATGCGGAGATTCTCGACGCTTTCATGGTGACTGATGGCTTCCAGGATGTGCTCGGCTTGGTGGGATGAGGGCATGGCATCAACCTCCAGATGATAAGCGTGAATACGGCTGGCTGTGGCAGGTCCGACGGCTGCGAGCCGTACGTTGCCCAGGCTGCGAACGTCCTTGTAGGCCTTGAAGAATGCTTCAAAGAAGGCTTCCACGCCCCGAGCACTTGTGAAGATGATCCAGTCGTATTCGCCGAGCCCGATCAGGGATTCCACCAAATCCCGAGCTTGGCTTGGTGGGGCAAACTGAATCGTTGGTATGGGGAGGATTTCAGCCCCCATTTCCAGAAGTCGATCGGTCAGCTCGTCCTTTTGGCTACGGTGTCTGGTGATGACGACGCGCCTGCCGAATAAAGGTTTTTTCTCAAACCAGTTGAGTTCATCACGCAAATTGACCACTTCTCCCAAGATGACGATGGAGGGAGAAGTGAGTTTGGCCGCGGTGGCTTCCGATGCCAGCTTGCTTAAGGGAGCTGTGACACAGCGCTGACGCCCATAAGTGCCCCAGCTGATCATGGCACCGGGTGTTGCCGGGTCCATGCCATGGTCGATTAGAGAAGTGGCAAGCGTTTCAAGGCGCTCCACGCACATGAGCAACACCTTGGTGCCTGGTGTTTGAGTGATGGCTTCCCACGGGTAATCGGGTTGTGCCGTCTCAGGGTTTGAGCGTCCCGTGAAGACGCTGAAGCTGGAGGAGACATGCCGATGGGTCAGTGGGATCCCAGCGTAGGCGGGCACCGCTATGACTGAGCTGACCCCAGGAACCAATTCGAAGGGGATATTTTCTCTATTCAGGGCTGCGGCTTCCTCACCACCCCGTCCGAAAACCAATGGATCCCCACCTTTGAGCCGGACCACCTGAAGACCCTCCTGGGCCTTGGTAACCAAAAGCTCATTGAGCGCTTGTTGGCTCAATGTATGAGAGTGTGGGTGCTTCCCCGCAAAAATGAGTTCTGTCTCTGGTTTGGCCAGATCCAGCAGCGAGGGGTTGATCAAGGCATCGTAGACAATGCAGTCAGCTTGCTGTATCAATCGAGCCCCTTTGAGCGTGATGAGTTCACGATCACCTGGGCCTGCTCCTACCAGGTAAACTTTTCCAGTCGCGTTGCGCACGCTGGACAGATTATGGGTTCCTCTGATTCGATGCAATCCGCCTTTAATCTCAGAACGACTGGGGCACAAAGGTGAGGCAGGATGCAGAATGTCCTCTGATCTATAAGGGTCGGCAGTGAGGACGCAGGTGATTATTTTTTTGCATTCCGGAGGGTTTTCATCATGATGATCCCCACACACTTGCCTTGAATTAGACCTTCCAGGCTTAGGTGTTTCAACCGCAAGCCTGCACCAATATGAGTCAGTCCAAAGATCGCTTTGAGTGGGAAAAACAACAACTGGAATCCGTCCGCGGCAGTGGACCCTTGGCCAAGGCAAAGGTCTTTTCAAAACTTTCGGGGCCAGGGTGGCTACAAAGCGCCATCACCCTTGGAGGGGGATCCTTGGCCAGCGGACTCTTCCTAGGGGTGATAGGGGGTTATGAAATGCTATGGGTGCAATGGATGGCGATGTTTTTTGGGGTCACCATGCTATGTGCCATCAGTTACGTCACCCTTTCCACCGAAAAGTCTCCTTTTGAGAGCATCCGCAAGCATATCAATCCGGTGCTAGCCTGGGGATGGCTGGCGGCTTCACTGCTAGCCAATATCGTATGGGTTCTTCCCCAATATGCCTTGGCCTATGGTGCGATCACCAACAATCTCTTTGCCAATGCCTTTGCCGAATCCAAGGGTGGGCTGACCACGCAATTGGTGGTCACCCTCTTACTCATGGTCGTGGTGATTCCCATCACGCTGAGCTACGGCGGCAAGGGCAAGGGCATCAAGGTCTACGAAATGATTCTCAAGGTCATGGTGGCGATGGTTGTCCTTTCCTTCATGGGGGTGGTTTTGGCTCTACGCAATCAGGTTGATTGGGGGACCATCTTTGCCGGGTTCATTCCCAAATTGTCTCTGATCAATGAACCCTCTTCTCAATACCTGGCATTGCTTGAGGCAGTGCCTGATGAGGGCGCTAGGGCTTTCTGGCGGACCCAGATTTTAGGCATGCAAAGGGACATCATGATCGCTGCTGCGGCGACGGCTGTGGGCATCAATATGACCTTCCTTCTGCCTTTTTCATTGCTTGCCAAGAAGTGGAATCGCTCCTTCCGCGGGCTGGCAATATTTGATTTGGCTACGGGTATGGTCATCCCCTTTGTGGTGGCGACCTCCTGCATCGTCATCGCGGCGGCTTCCCAATTTCACGGTCAGCCATTTGATGGGCTCCTTTCAGGCAATGAGGGACAGGTTGTGGTGAATGAGCAAAGCCCCAAGTATGCAGATTATGCCAAGCTGATGGATCAGCGCATGGGGCTTTCGTTGCAGGCTGATCCAAATGAAACCGAACAGCGCATCGCTGCCATGCTCATCCAGCGTGGCACTGGGGACCTCGCAGCATCGTTGAAATCGTTGTTCAACGGTAGTGATGTGGTGGCCAATTACGTTTTTGGTTTTGGGGTGCTCGCCATGGCGATTTCAACCATTTCAATCCTCATGCTTATCTCAGGGTTTTGCGTCTGTGAAGCATTGGGCCATCCTCATGGAAGTCTGACCCACCGTCTGGGGACCCTTATCCCGATCACTGGCATCTTGTGGCCATGGCTGTGGACAGGACAATCCAAGGCCTATCTGGCGGTGCCCACGTCTGTCTTTGGCTTTGTACTCATCCCCATTGCTTACCTGACTTTCTTGCTGATGATGAATTCCAAAAAAGTGCTCGGTGAGCACCTGCCCAAGGGGGGGAGTCGGCTTCTCTGGAATTTACTGATGGGGGCGGCTTTCCTGATCATGGCACCAGCAGCTGCCTGGAAAGCCTGGGGCACATCGCTCAATGGGATGCCTGTAGGCAAGTTTGCCCTGATCGGATTTGTGGTCTTAGTCGGGGTCGGATTCTTTTTTCGAGACAAGAAGCAGGCTTGATTTGCAGTGCCTGTTTGGGACTGTCTCGGGTCAGTCAATTGACCTAGGGGGTTGAACCCTGCGCGCTTGGCTTACTCGGGCTTGGGGGTAGCCAAACCCTGCAAAGCGCATGGTCAGGTTCCTTTGGGGTGACTCGTAATTCCCAACGAGGTGATTTCCCATGATCCTTGACGGTAACCAAGTAAGCCAGGGGACCAAGGGGCCATGCACTGGTCGCTGCCCCCACAGGTCGGCCAGTCCAATCGCCTCCGTCCAATCCATCAACTCGTGACCATTTTCCCTGGAAACTGCCGGCTGCAAGGGTTCCGGTTAAGAGATAATCGGTATCAATGTAGTTGATTTGGATTTGAAGGTTTTTTCCCCCATAGCTCCCGCCAGTTAACCAGGCAAAACGGTAATCAGTGTCTGGGTCCATTCGGCCGAAGAGATTGCCTGAAAGTTGCGCCCAGTCCATGTAGAGGAACTCCAGGGCACCGTCTTGGTGAGTCGCCTCCAGTTCCCATCTGCCATTGACGCGACAAGCTTCCACCTCAGAGGGGATGGGCAAGGCAAAGCATAGAGGTTCGACGACATTTTCCTTAGCATGAGTCAGCCTCCTGGCGAGGTAAGCCTCTCCAGAGCTGGGGTCATCCACTTGATAAATGGGTACAAGCCCCGGGGGCCAGGCAGTGGAGCGTAAGGCAAGGAAAAGCGGCTTTGAGGCCATGGGGTGGTTTTTTGTCGCAGCCCTCAGGGAGTGTTTGGTCCGGTCAGTATCGGATGCAGTCAGGTAGAAGGCGACAAGTGGGTCAATAGAGATTTGGGTAGGCTTAGTTTCAGCATAAAGCTTTATCTGAGCGACAAGCACTAAAAACAGCTTCAGCAGTAGTCTCATACCCATCAACCACGTAGCTCCGGCAGTAGGCCAGTCAGCAGGCAAAAGCGATGAGCCACGGACTTTCAATCAGGCATCCTTGCCTTGATGACCTCAACAGGCAAGCTCTCTCTTCTATGGTTGCTTCCTTGATGAAACATGAATTTGCTTTGTCTGCCAAAAGGTTCATGTGAGAATTAAACGCTTGTCAATGGATCCAGCACATTACATCAATCGCGAGCTCAGTTGGCTTGCTTTCAATCAGCGCGTTCTCGATGAAGCCAGGGATTCGACCAACCCGCTACTCGAGCGACTCAAGTTTTTCTGCATCGTCAGTAGTAATCTTGATGAGTTTTTCGAAGTGCGTGTGGCGGGTGTGAAACAGCAAATCCACCATCAGGTTGGCGACACAACCCCAGATGGGCGTACTCCTGAGGAGACCTACAAGGCAATCAGCCGCCGCGTCAAACGCCTGTTACAGGATCAATATCAATGCTGGAACGATGAGCTACTGCCCGCGTTGGCAGACAAAGGGATCAAGTTGCTGGATTGTTCAAATTTAACACCCGCTCAGCTCAAGTGGGTGGATGGCTATTATCAGAGCCAGGTGCATCCCGTACTCACCCCGCTCGGGCTTGATCCCTCCCACCCTTTTCCTCTGCTACTTAATAAGTCGCTCAATATCATCATTGAGCTCAAGAGCCATGCTTCCGGTTCAGGTAAGTCCGGGCTTGCGCTGGTTCAAGTGCCACGGAATCTCAATCGATTGGTGCTGATTCGAAAAACCAGACAGCAGGCATCCTATGTGTTCCTGGAAGACATCATTCTGCGCCACGCTCAGACACTGTTTCCGGGTTATGAAGTGCGTGGACAATGGCTCTTTAGAGTGACTCGAAATAGTGAGCTCTATCTGGATGAGGAGTCCATACCAGACATGCTCAAGGCCATGGAAGAGGAGCTGGATAATCGACGCAAGGGAGAGGCGGTGCGCTTGGAGTTGACTCATGGATGCCCTGCATCCATACGCTCCAGGCTTTTAAGCGAGCTGGAAATTGAAGAGGAAGATTGTCATGCCATATCCGGCCCATTGAGCACGACGCAATTGATGCAGATTTATGATGACACCCATGCCGCATCATTGCGGGATGTTGTCTTTGTGGGGAAAACCCCCAAGCTGCTTTCCCGAAAGCGTTCGCTTTTCGATGCGATCAGGGAGCGGGATCATCTGCTGCATCACCCGTTTGAGCATTTCAATGTCGTTGTGCAGTTCATTGAGCAGGCATCCGAAGATCCTGATGTCCTAGCCATCAAGCAAACCATGTATCGAGCCGGTAATGACCCGCGTATCTTCAAGGCTCTCATGAATGCTGTCCGCCTAGGTAAACAGGTGACTGTGGTGATGGAGCTTAAGGCCCGTTTTGATGAAGATAACAATATCCGCGCAGCCAGACGTCTGGAAGAGGCCGGCGTGCACGTGCTTTATGGTATGGCCGGATACAAGATTCATTGTAAGATGTGCATGGTGGTGCGAAAGGACGAGGATGGGATCAGGCGCTATGTCCATCTCGCATCAGGGAATTACAACCCGACCACAGCCAAGCTGTATACGGATCTTGGACTATTTACTGCCAGGCCTGAGATTGGGGCGGAAATGGGTAATGTCTTCAATTTGCTGACTGGCATGTGCCAGTTTCAGGGTACGAATAAACTGATGGTGGCACCGTTCAACCTGCACCAGCGCATGCTGGCCTTGATTGCCAGGGAAACGGAGGCTGCGCGGAGTGGGCAGCCAGCTCGAATCATTGCCAAGATGAATGCGCTGGTTGATAAAGAAATCATCGAAGCCTTGTATGAGGCTTCCAGGTCCGGTGTTGAAATCGACCTGATCATCCGTGGGGTTTGCTGTTTGAGGCCGGGTGTCAAGGGGGTGAGTGAGCGCATCCGTGTTCGTAGCATTGTGGATCGCTTTCTTGAACATAGCCGTGTGTTCTATTTTGAGAATGGGTGTCGGCCTGAGGTTTACTTGGGCAGCGCTGACTGGATGCCAAGAAACTTCTTCAAGCGGATTGAAGTGGTTTTCCCCATAGAAGACGGTATCCTCAGAGACCGTTTGATTGAAGAAGTGTTGGCATTCAACCTGCGTGACAATCAAAAGGCTCGAATCATGCAATCTGACGGCACTTATGTCCTGCCGAGTCATGAGGCTGGCCAGCAACCCTTCCGCAGCCAGCAAGCTTTTATGGAACGTGCCAGCTTGCTGGCACGCAAGCCAGAGACCAGGCGTGCTGGATCACCCAAAATGCAAATCCGAACCAAACTTGCGCGATGAATGCCTGCTCAATGCGTGTGCCTCAGACACGACGCTCCTTTCTCTGCACTGCCAGCGGTGCCTTGAGCGCCACCGCAATGGGATTGCACTCCTCCAGGATAAAGGGCCAGGGCTCTGACTGGCCGGGGACCATCATTGATCTGCATCAGCACACGCACTACTCAGGGCGCAGTGATGAGGCCTTGCTAGCCCATCAGCAGGCCATGGGCATCACCATGACCATCTTGCTTCCTGCTGGAAAATATTACGGCCTGGCTGCGCAATGTGGCACCAACCAGACGGTCTATCGTCTGGCTCAACTCTATCCCGATCGCTTTGCCTTTTTTGCCAATGAAGTGCCGGACTTGCCAATGGCCATGCAGACCATAGAGCATTACCTGAAGCTAGGAGCCTGTGGCATTGGCGAGCAGAAATTTGAATTGGGGTGTGATGCTAGAGCCATCGAGCGCTTGGCTTCCATGGCAGCCGATTATCAAGTGCCGGTTCTGATGCATTTCCAGCATGGCGCATACAATACAAGTCTGGAACGGTTTCATAAGGTTTTGGAAAAGTTTCCGCGTACTCATTTCATTGGCCACGCACAAACATGGTGGGGGCACATCGATGCAAAGCATGAACCCAAGGTGATGTATCCCAGCTGGCAAGTCACGCCGGGTGGGTTGACCGATAGATTGTTGGCTGATTACCCTAATATGCACGGGGACCTTTCAGCCGGTTCGGGGCTCAATGCTTTGCAGCGGGACAGGGATCATGCCAGGGCGTTTCTCAATCGCCATCAGGACAAACTGATCTATGGCAGCGACTGCAATGATAGCCTTGGTCGTGGGCCAGGATGTCAGGGCAGTCGAACCCTTCAAGCCCTAAGGGAATTAGTGCAAGATCCAGGTGTGCTCGACAAGTTGCTCAGGGGCAACGCAAGCAAGCTACTCAGGCTCAAGTTAGGGTGATTGATCACTTGGGTCATGGTGACTTGCGCCACTTACATACAGAAAATAAACTGAGTTATGAAAGCGCCTCGCATTATGATTATTGAAGATGAAGATCTTCAGTATGAAATTTATGAGGAGTTTTTCGCTGAGTTCTCCCTGCTGCGTGCCCGATCTGGTAGTGAAGCCATAGCACTATTAGCTAAATGGTTACCTCAGGTGATTGTCCTGGATCACATCCTTGATGATGCGGAGCAAGGACTGGATTTCCTTCCAGATCTCAAAAAATTGCTACCTCATGTTCCTGTGATTGTTGTTTCTGGTGCTCTTGAGGTACAGGATCAAATGGAAGCCCTGCAAGGGCCACGGCGAGCCCACTATTGCCTTTCCAAACCAGTGGATCTGGAGGTGCTTGGCAAGACGATCCAAACGGCTCTGGACGCATGCGGTGAGCAGGAGGTGATTCAGCAATTTCAGTCACTGGAACGCTCAAGGCGATCGGATATCGAGGAGCTCCTGACTCGATCTACCGACCGTTTGAATCGTCAACATCAAATCCGAATGCAGCTCCGCGACTCGAGCGACAAGCCCAACATTTCGGCCCTGGCAAGAGACTACAAGGTAGCCAGGCGAACCATTATCCGAGACCTTCAAGAAATGATTCGAAGGGGAGAGCTCGACCCATCAGTCTATCCCGACTGGGATCGCGAGAGTCAGGATCCCTCTTCCTGAGAGGGTTGATGGGTCACCTCGCTGGATGTTTCTTGGGTGATCCCATGCGGCGTGGATCCATCTTGATGAGGCTGACCAAAGCTTTCTCTGGCATCGACCGGACGGGCCAGAGTGGCGCGCTTGCGGATGACCCACAGGTCCAAAAGGGCGGGGAGCATGGCCAGGAGAGTGAAGGCAAAGCATCCCAGCCAGTAAAGCAGGTAACCTAAGCCTTGAAGGTAGGGTTTCAGCCACGTTGCTCCCCAGAGCAACATGATGCCCGCCATGAGGAGGAAAAAGAGCCCGAACCAGCGACGTCGGCGATCAGAGGGTCTTTGAACAAGGTCCGCCATTCACGCGTAAAGTTTGTGAATCAGCTCGCCATGCACATCGGTGAGTCGAAAATCTCTGCCCTGAAATCGATAGGTCAGGCGCTCATGATCGAGGCCCATAAGGTCCAGAATGGTCGCATGGATGTCATGGGTGTGTGCTGGGTCACTGATGGCATCAAAGCCGAGCTCGTCGGTTTCCCCAACGATGTTGCCAGGCTTGGTCCCACCTCCAGCAAACCACATCGTGAAGGCATCAATGTGATGATTACGGCCTGTGGTGGAACGGTTCTCCCCCATGGGGGTACGACCAAATTCTCCCCCCCAAACCACCAGGGTGTCATCCAGCAGACCGCGCCGCTTGAGATCCTTCACCAAGGCGGCACAGGGTTGATCAATTTGCCGACAGACTCGTTCAAAGTCTCCTTGAAGATTCTCTCCAGGACCACCATGGCTGTCCCAGTTGGTGTGGTAGAGCTGGATGAAGCGAACGCCTCGCTCCACCAGACGTCTTGCCAAAAGACAATTGCGTGCGAAGGTCGAGCTATTGGACTCTACCCCATAGAGATCAAGGGTTTCCTGGCTCTCGTCGGAAAGATCAATTAAGTCTGGAGCACTGGATTGCATTTTGAAGGCCATTTCGTAGGCCTCAATGCGCGTGCTGATCTCCGGATCACCCGTCTCAATGAGTCGTTTGAGATTCATCTCCTTGACCATGTCAATGACCGAGCGCTGTTCTGGGGAACTGATGCCCTCAGGGTTGGTGAGATTGAGGATGGGTTCGCCTTGACCACGCAGGGGAACTCCCTGGTAAACGGTGGGCAAGAATCCGCTGCCCCAATTAACAGCCCCTCCTCGCGGACCTCTCGGGCCACTCTGAAGCACCACGAAACCAGGCAAGTCTTGGCAGGCGCTCCCCAACCCGTACCCAGCCCAGGAGCCCATGCTGGGGCGTCCGAATTGTCCCGAACCGGTATTCATGAACAGCTTGGCAGGGGCGTGATTGAACAGGTTCGTTTTGCAGGTTCTCAGAAAGCTGCACTCATCAACGATTCCCGCAGTGTGAGGTAATAAGTCACTGACCCACATGCCGCATTGACCACGCTGTTGGAAGGACCTCCGGGTGCCCAACAAAGTGCTGCGATCCTTGAAGGAACTATCCATGAAGGCAAAACGCTTGCCCTCGAGATAAGATTCCGGAATAGCTTTACCGTTATAGGTTTGCAAAACAGGCTTGTAATCAAGTAATTCAAGCTGAGAAGGCCCGCCCGCCATGAACAGATAAATAACCTGCTTGGCCTTGGGTGGGTGATGCGGATTTTTCGGCGCCAAGGGTCCTTGAGCCCCGGCCTGGTTCATCTGAGGCTTGCCTGCCTGACTCATGGATGCCAGGGCCATGCCACCCAGTCCGATGCCACAGCGGCTCAGAAAGTGGCGACGTGTTTGATGGGCCAGCTGATCACCCAATGACATGGAAGGATGGGACATGTTGCTTATTCTCGAGTAATGGTTTCGTCCAAATTGAGTAGGACCCTGGCCAGACTGAGCCAGACGTCGGAGGATGAATCACTGGAAGAAGCCATGCGGTGTTTCTCCTGTGTGATGAAATCAAGTAACATGGAATTTTCCTCCGGCGATGGGAGACGGGAAGTGCAGCGTTGGAAAGCACGGGTCAGACGTGCCTCATCACTCTCCAAGTTCCAACCCGCTATGGTTTTGCCAAAGGCTTGTGCCATCTCATAAAAAGCAGGGTCGTTAAGTAATGTCAGTGCTTGTAGCGGTGTGTTGGAACGAATGCGCCGGGTGCAAGAACTGAACGCATCGGGACTATCAAATACGGATAGGGCCGGATGAGGTGTTGCGCGATAATGGAAGGTATACATACCTCGGCGATACCGATTTTCCCCATTATCAGCTCGCCACTTGCGCTGGACTTGGCCCAGTGTCATCACACCTTCGGGTTGAGGGGGACGTACGCTGGGGCCACCAACGGTTCTTTCGAGCAAGCCTGTAGCATGCAAAGCCACATCTCGCACGATTTCCGAATCAAGTCGCATGCGATTCTGACGGGCGAGCAGCAGGTTGCGGGCGTCTTTTTCCATTAACTCAGGGCGAAGATTGGAGGACTGTCTGTAGACTGCGCTAGTGGTGATAAGTCGGTGCATGTGCTTGAGGTCCCACCCCGATTCCATGAATTCGCATGCCAACCAATCCAACAGTTCAGGGTGACTCGGAGGGGTTCCTTGTGTGCCAAAATCATTTTCTGTTTGGACAATGCCCACCCCAAAATACTGCTGCCAGATGCGATTGACCACCACGCGGGCCATGAGCGGGTTTTTGTTTGATACCAGCCAGCGAGCCAGGTTGAGGCGGGTCGGCTGATCCGAGGCTTCGAGGGGGTGGAGGACCGCAGGCACGCCTGCAGCAACGGGCTGATCGGGTCGGGTGAAATCCCCTTTGATGAGCAAATGACTTTGACGCGGGTTTTCGCGTTCTTTCAATACCATGGCGGTGGTCACCCGAGGTCGCTTGCGCCCCATCTCTGCCTGCCGTTTGAGCAGGGCTGCGTGAGCTTTGTCGTGTTTTCGGAAAGCGTCTTGCAAGGCGCTGACCTCCTGCTCATTTCTTTGACTGGGTAGTTTGTTCAGGATGGCAGCAATGTCCTCAGGCGCTGTTTCGGTATCGCTTTCATTGAAGAACTTTTCCCAGTTGAGGATTTTGTCGGGTAAAGCTTGCTCATAGGCTTCCATCTCCTGGTTGAGTGCCTCAGATCGGGCTTCCCACTCAGCCAGTTTAAGAGATTCCTGATGTGTTGGAGCGGGAATGTTGGGCTCGTCCTGGTTGTTAAAGAAAGAGAAGAGCTGGTAGTATTCCTTTTGAGAAATGGGATCAAACTTATGGTCGTGACATTGGGCACAGCCTAGGGTCAGCCCCAGAAATGCCGAGCCCGTGGTGGCCACTCGATCGAAAACAGATTCCATGCGAAATTGTTCAGGATCAATGCCCCCTTCCTGATTGATTTGGGTGTTTCGGTGAAATCCGGTGGCAATGCGCTGTGACTGAGTGGCGTGGGGCAGCAAGTCGCCTGCGAGCTGCTCAATGACAAACTCATCAAATGGCATGTTGGTATTGATGGCCTCGATCACCCAGTCTCGATAACGCCACATGGTTCTTTCTCCATCGATGCTGTAGCCATTCGAGTCGGCGTAACGAGCCACATCCAGCCAATGCCGTCCCCATCTTTCCCCGTGATGGGGAGATTGCAGCAAGTCGAGCACCCATCCCTGATAATCAGATTCTGACCAGCCCGAACCGACGCTTCGGACAGCCATTTCTGTTGGAGGAATGCCCAGCAAGTCCAAGTGAATGCGTCGTAAAAGGGTTTCAGGAGCTGCCTCGTGAGATGGGGTCAAGCCCTCGGCTTCGAGGCGAGCTAGAATGAAAAAATCAATAGGGTTTTTGGGCCACTGGTCCTGGTTCACGGAGGGCAACTTGGGGCGGGATGGGGGGATGAACGACCAGTGGAGGAGGGAGTCGGTCTCTAAATCTTTTGGAATGCTTGCTCCCTGATCGACCCAAAGGGTCAATCGTTCAATCTCTTGGCTAGAAAGTGGCTCCGATTTATACGGCATGGCCGCAATCGCCTCATCCTCCCCGTGCAGCAGTCGGATCAGGCGACTGGAGGCCGAAGACCCAGCTTGCAGAATAGGACCGCTCTCGCCAGCCCAGGGCGTTGTGGTGAACCCCAAGTCGAGGCGCAGGCCTGCTTTTTGTTGCGTCGCGCCATGGCAGCGATAGCAATGTTCTCGAAAGATGGGGCGAATATCTTTCTCAAAACTGACCGGGGCTTGTTCATTCGCAGCAAGCGCAACGAAGTCTCCCAGCAGGGCCGCTAGTGCAATGATAGATCGGATATTGAACACCTTCAGAGCATTATGCCTGAATGTTCAGATGTTTCAACCCATGGTTGCTTTCCTGCAAGCTGTCAGTTAGCGGTGAATGGACGTGGTAGGTAAGAACCCTCATTCAGTGAGCCAATGGCAACCAAACCGTCATTTCCGATGGCCGACGATTGGCCCAGGCATAATAAGGAATGAATGCAACGCGCTGGGTTGTGCTTCGAGGCTTCTGGTAGGGCCTGTAGAGTTTGCCGTCCCAATCACCAGGTTCCTGAATGCGCACCCGCCCCTCGATGACATGCACATCATCCAGCAAGTTTGGCCGATGGTGAATGCGTGGCTGAAAATCCTCCTCAATGGCTACCGCGGTCATCGCTGTGTTCTTTGGGAGGTCGATGCCTTCAAGGCAATAGACCAATGGGCCTCTCTGCAACGCGACCTGTGAGCGGTTCTCTTCGACCAGCGGGTGGGATTCAATGAGTTGAGCGGGCATCTCCAGATCCAACTTAATTTGGTCCTCTGGTCTCCAATCCCGTCTTAGGTGAAGGAATTTTCCCGGTTCGCACAATAGGTTTTCCAGTGGCTTGCCGTTCAGGGTGAGTTGAGCTGAGGGGGTCCAGGCGGGGATGCGCAGTGCCAGGTCAAAAGGTTTTTGTGGGCAGCTTTCGATCTTCAAGGTGATGGACCCATTCCATGGATAGAGTGTCTCTTGAGTCAGGTTAACTGGGCCCACATTGGGGCAATCAGCCTGCAGGTTGCCAGATCCATAAAGATTCACCCACAGGGTCTGATCTGAGACTGCGTAAGCATAGCTTGGAGTGTGAGCGAGAATCCGGAGCAGGTTCGGTGGACAGCAAAAAGAGGTCACAAACCTGACACGCTCCCGAGACCACCTGAGATCCACCGGTGGCGGATCCAGGTGTTGGAGGGGATTCACATAAAAGAAATGTTTGCCCTGTAGATCAACCCCAGAGAGTAGGCTGTTGTAGAGCGTGCGTTCCAACGCATCTATGAATCTTGCCTCACCAGTAGCCTGGAAAAGTTTCCACTGCCAGAGCATGCTGCCAATGTTAGCGCAAGTTTCGTTATGTGCGGTCAGGTTTGGTAGCTGATAATTACGTCCGTAAGCCTGGTGTACGCGTGTGATTTGAGTTTGGCGTGCCGAGCCATAAGGAGCAGCTCCGTCGTAAAGCGCCCCACATCCGCCGGTCAGGTAGACCTTTTTTTCCATCAGGTTCTTCCAGGTGGCTTCAAGTGGAGTCCAAAGGCTGGCATCGCCACTTTCGAGGAATAAATCAGTGACCCCAGCGTAGAGGTAGTTGGCTCGTACTGCATGACCATGTATCTCTTCATGCTCTCTCAAGGGCTGACGATCCTGATTGTCATCACCGCCTTCTTCGACCAGATCCCGCATCGCGATCAGGTGGGAAGCGAGGTCCAGCCACCTTTGTTGACCGGTTTCGCGGTAAAGATCCATCAGCCCCATGTAGTGAGAGGGGCAAACAGCGTTTCGAGCCAATTCCGGAGTGGGGTTCTCAAATGCCTTTTCCAGGAACCCAGCCGACTTGAGGGCCACATCCAACAGAGTTTTCTTTCCGGTAACTTGATGGTGAACGCAGGCTGTGGTCATCAAGTGACCCATATTATACATTTCGAAGTTGAAACGGTCTTGAAAGGGTTTGGCCTGCGTGTCTCCCTGACGCTGCTTAATCAGGGTGGGCGTATGCAGGTATCCATCAGGAGACTGAGCTAGGGCGATGGTCTCGATGATGGTATCTAACTGAGTATCCCATTTTTCATCCGGTTCCACCGCCATCATCAGGCAGACCGCTTCCATCCATTTGTAAAAGTCACCGTCATTCCACTGGGCCCCATGGTATTGACCTTCCTGCAGACCTGCTGCGATGAGGAAATGCTGATAGAAAGGTTTGTAAGTATCCCCCTTCATCAATTCCCACATGGATGGAATCATGTCCTGTTTGAGGCTTGACCACCGCTGGGCCCAGAATCCACTGGACCAGGTCGAGGATCCATGAGGCAGGGGATAGACGCGAGACTCATCGCTGGGTTGGCCTTTCAGGATAGGGAATGGAAGAGCCAGCAGGCAAACAAGCATCCAGCTTCGCCTTAGCATGAGCAAAGAGTCTGGGAACATCGATATGGCTTTGGGGGTTCGAGGCAACAGGGCAAATCCTGCCCGGCTGAGCTGAAACTGCAACTATATTTACCTCAGTTGCTTGTGAAGTTTTTTATGTCGACTCAAATAGGTGGGCTTGCTGGATTAGCCATCATGGTGATCACAGGAAGCTCATGGCATCATGAGCCATTCAAGCGTGCTTCGGGCTGGCAAGAGCTTGAGGCCCAGCAGTGCCCCCTGATTGGGAGTTGAGCCTGGTGGTTCGTGGTAGCTCAAGATGCTCTCAGTCACTCTCTTGCGCAGCAGATGAACTCAGCAGTTGTGTTTCTGATGTGCTAAGGACTACCATGGAGCATGCACTGCCTCCGCTTCTTCTCTGTGGCGCTTTTGCTTTTAATGACCAATCCTTCCTGGGGATCTGCTGATCAGACGGATCGGCCTAACGTGCTTTTCATCCTTGCCGATGATCTGGGTTGGAGAGATTTATCCATTGAAGGCAGCACTTTTTACGAGACCCCTCAAATTGATCGGATTGCGCGTGAAGGCATGCGATTTCGACAAGGCTACGCCACCTGCCAGGTCTGCAGCCCTTCACGAGCCAGCATCATGACAGGCAAATACCCGGCTAGGTTGGCCATCACCGATTGGATAGGCGCTGCTCAGGGTATGGAGTGGCAGCGAAACACCCGTCTATTGCCAGCCCATTACCAACTCGCTTTGCCGGCACAGGAAATCACCTTGGCTGAAGCTTTCAAGGAGGGTGGATACCGGACATTCTTCGCTGGCAAGTGGCACCTGGGTGGGGAGGGGAGTTTTCCTGAGGACCACGGGTTTGATATTAATATCGGCGGCCATCATCGCGGATCGCCACCAGGAGGCTTTTTCTCCCCATACAACAACCCCAAGATGACCGATGGTCCGATTGGGGAATATCTGCCAATGCGCCTGGGGCGTGAATGCGCTTCGTTCATTGAAAGCCACCGTGATGAGCCTTTTCTTGCCTACCTATCCTTCTACATGGTGCACGCTCCAATCCAGACCACCCAGGCTCTGTGGTCCAAATATCGAGATAAGGCTAACCATGAACCTGCTCCAACGCATCGATTTGTCATCGATCGCACCTCGCCAGTGCGACAAGTGCAAGATCATCCACTTTATGGGGGCATGGTCGAGGCGATGGATCAAGCCGTTGGCATGGTCCTTGACACCTTGGATCGCCTGGGGCTGAGTGAGCGGACGATCGTTGTCTTCACCTCGGACAATGGCGGTGTTTCTGCTGGTGATGGTAAGGCGACCTCCAACCTGCCGCTTCGAGGTGGCAAGGGGCGCCAGTGGGAAGGGGGGGTTCGTGAACCTTTTTTGATCAAATGGCCTGGTGTGGTTCCTCCGGGATCTGAGAGTTGGGAACCAGTTATTGGCACTGACTTTTACCCAACCCTGTTGGAAATGGCAGGCCTGCCTGCGCGCCCAGCCCAGCATGTTGATGGTCTCAGTCTTGTCCCTGTGCTAAAAGGGGGAGATATGCCGGATCGTTCACTTTTTTGGCACTATCCTCACTATGGCAACCAGGGAGGAGAGCCGTCATCGATGATACGCCAGGGGGAATGGAAGTTGATCTATTACCACGAGGATGGCCATTGCGAACTCTATCACCTTGAGCGTGATCCTTCCGAACAAGTCGATCTGGCTGCCACCGATCCCCAGCGAGTGCAGCGCATGCATGCAGCGCTCATGGCATGGCTTAAGGAAACTCAGGCCCGCATGCCTTTTCCGAATCCAGCCTTTGACCCTGTTGCATACGAAAAGACCCAATTGCAGGTTCGCCAACGCGTGCTCCCGCAGTTAGAACGGCAGCATGCTGCTTTTCTCGAGCCAGATTGGGCACCCTCTGGTGGTTGGTGGGAAAAAACCGGAAAGTAATTTTGCAATCCTCGCACCGGATTGCGCCAGCGCACTCAAATGGAGCCCTGGATTTTCTCTGCGAGTTCACCGCTTAACCAGGGATCAGGGATGCCTAGCGCCTCAATCCTGAGCGCTCACTTCCCAGGAAGGGCTACTGAGTCGATCGATGACTTGTCGAGCGATGTCCTCGGCGACTAAGGGAATCACTCGCCGTTCAGCCTCTGCCAGGTCTAATTCAGCCCTGGATATGCTGGATCCCAGGAAAATATCATCCAGGATGACACGCTGGTTGGTTTGTTTGATGGCTCGAACTCTAGCTCTGAGCACGATTTCGAAGTCCCGAATGGTTAAAATATCCTGAGGGTTTAAAGTGAGTTTATTGCGAGACCAATCCAAAAGGGTTGCTTCCAGGCGTATGTCTCCCGGGTCATGGGTTTCGAGAGCAAAGGAGCCGTCTCGTTGAATCTGCTGTCGCAAGGCAAAAGAGAGTGCTTCGGCCAGCCCAGGTTCTTTTGTCTGATTCGCAATCCGGGTCACCTTGATGGAGTGATCCTTCAAAGCCTCGTCAGGTTGCATGCCCAGCCGGTAACCCGCACAGCCAGTGTGGATGATTAGCCAGATCAGGCAGAGCCATGGGCTCCACCCAAGAGGGTGTCGTAGGCCGCTCATGATTGCGGTTCCTGAGCCTCTGATCCAGCCTGGGAGTGATTGACTCGCGGGTCGTTCCTGAGCTCACTCAAGCGTTCTCTGGCCTCTACAGCGTAGGGATGCTCTGGCGCATTGAGAAGCCGGTTGAGGATGTCGACCACGTCATTGTAATAGGTCATGGCACCATCCATCAGATCTTTCTTATCGTAAAAGCGAGCGACAACCAGGCTGCCTCGCGCCTGCTCTATCCGCAGGTCATCGATAAATTGATTAGCCTGATTCACGCGTTCCTCCGTGGGGAAAAGGGCAATGAAATCGGTGAATACGTCAATGGCTTTGATGGCCATACCTTGATCATATTCAGCTGCCTTGGCATCCTTCATCAGCGCCAGACCTGTCTTGAAGAGGGCATCGGCCACGACCTCTGGATTTTTATTGTACTTATCAGCGGCTTTTTCGTAGGCCTTAACAGCTTTGGCGAAATCTTTATCATTTTCCATGGCTTGCCCAATATTCATTTGGGCTTGTGAAGCGACCTCGCTAAATGGACCGTTTTCGATGACTTCCTGATACATTTCAGAAGTCTTCCCCATGGATCGGTAGAGGGGGATCAATCCCCATATGCGGAAACGTTTGCCATCGAGATATCGCGTGGTGATTTCGAATTGTCGGGTCAGGCACTCTTCAAACCGATCTGAAGTGGGGTATTCCTGAAGGAGTCGCTGGTATTCCTGGAAGGCTTTTTCATCCTTATTCATGCCCTCATAGCAAAGCCCAGCCAAGTATTGGGCATCAGGGGCGTAATCTGAAAAGGGCCACTGACGGATCAGGCGCTTGGATGCCTTCAGGCCTGTTTTGAAGTCGCCTTCATCATGTTTCTGCTGGGCCACCTCAAGCTGTTCACTGGCACGATCGCGCATCCAGTCACCCGCAGTACCGGGGGTTTCGTAACTCCAACCTTCACCGGGTGTGAAAATGAGAGGTGCAGGACAGCGCAGGGTGAAGCACCCCATGATGATCCAGCAAAGGATAACCGTTTTCCTTGATGTGTGCATGCCTCAACCAAACTAGAAAAGCCCCGATAACAAGTCAAGTGGGGGGCAGTCTGGTTTACGGGTAAGGTTGCGGGTTTGGGTGGTAAGATTTTTGACTTGCCCAGGGAGTTGAATGGCTTACCACAAGATCATGCGCGTCAGCAGGCATCGGGGAAATCATGGTTGGGTGGGGCAGATAAGGACTGGGGGTCGTCCGATTTGGTTTCATGCTGTGCGACGTCTTGCTTTGAGACTGGGCCTGACATGTGTGAGCTTCCTTTGGGCGGTCCATTGGCTTTCAGGGGACCAAACCACTACCCCGAACATCATCCTTATTATGGCTGATGATTTGGGTTACGGTGATCTTGGCTGTTATGGGCAGTCCAGATTTCGGACCCCTCGCCTCGATCAAATGGCTTCGGAGGGTATCCGCTTTGAGCATTTTTATGCAGGAAGTCCTCAGGGCGCAGCTTCGCGTGCCACCCTGATGACAGGTCGGCACACGGGCCATGCCACGATTCGAGGAGAAGGCAAGCAGCCGTTGGATTATGGTGATTTCACTTTGGCTGAGTGCTTGAAACAAGCCTCCTATCGTACTTGTGCTCTGGGTCAATGGGGGATGGGCCAATCCGGATCGACCGGTTTGCCTAACCTGCAGGGATTTGATGAATGGTTTGGGTTCTTGGACCTGGATAAGGCCAGTAATCGCTATCCAGAATACCTTTGGCGTAACCAAGAGGTGATACGCTTTGAGGCCAATGCCAACCAAGGGCGAGGGCTCTATGTTTCCTATAAATTCACTGAGGCTGCGATGAATTTCATCCAGATGCCTCGTGAGGAACCTTTTTTTCTTTATCTTTCTTATACTCTTCCTGGGGTGAAAGCTGATGCGCCCACCACCAAGCCCTACTCCACCGAGGCCTGGTCCCCTGAGCAGCAGCTGCACGCGGCCACGATTTACCGTCTTGATCGAGATGTGGGCAAGATCCTTGATTTGCTGGATGAACGAGGGCTGGCTTCCTCGACCTTGGTTCTTTTTTGCAGCGACAATGGGCCTGAGGGTGATCAAGTCGATTTTTTTCAATCCACAGGCTCACTCAGAATGGGGGAAGGGCGGCTTTATGAGGGCCATATCCGCTCGCCGCTCATTCTTCGTTGGCGGGGGCAACTTCAAGAGGGACAGGTGTCCCAGCAAGTTTGTGCTGCCTGGGATCTGCTACCCACTCTGGGTGCTCTGTCGGGGGTATCAGTTCCCGATGGGCTTGATGGGATTTCCCTCGTGCCTGTGATGCGAGATGGGCCATTGATTCCGCGCCAGCCACTTTATTGGGAAACCCATCGCAAAGGTTTTGAACAGGCGGTTCGAATGGGCCATTGGAAGGGAATCAGACCAGCGCAAGACGCCAAAATCGAGCTTTACAACTTGCTCCAGGATCCGGGTGAAGTGGACGACCTGGCGTCGCAAAACCCTGATGTGGTGCAGCAAATGCGTGAGATCATGAAAGCATCGAGAACCGATACCTCTCAATGGCCAGTCAGCGAGCTGCTGAACTGACTTTTGGATGCCCCAGGGCGATTGGAGTTTCGCTTACGCGACATATCAATCGGCATGACTGGCCCCTTGGACCATGGAGCCCTCTGTCACCTGGCTCGTGAATATGAGTCAATACGAGGGATGCACCCATCAAGCAAGCCCCCGACCCACCTACGCCATGAGTTGCCCAGAGAGAGGATGCGGCGGCTCGGCGCCTCCTCACTGAACCACGCAGAGATTCTGAGCATCTTGCTTGGAAGCGGGGTGAAGGGCTATCCTGTTAAATTGATCGCCGAGAGACTTCTGGAAACTCACGGATCGCTCAATGCCTTGGCTCGGGCTGATCTGGCAACCCTATGCAAGACCCCGGGTATCGGCCCGGAAAAGTCCATGATTATCAAAGCAGCCTTTTCGCTTGCGAGCAGGATGATGGACGAGATCCCATCCACAAAATGGGATCTCAATCGACCCGCCGAAATCGCTCGATACCTTCGAGAGCGTGTTCGACTGGAAGAGGTGGAATGCCTGTATGCATTGTTCCTCAACACGCGACATCAGCTCATACGGATGGAGGAGGTGACCCGTGGCATCCTGGATGCTGTCCTGGCACATCCAAGAGAGGTTTTTCGCCACGCTTTGCTGCATCGGGCAGCAGCTGTGGTCCTGGTGCATAATCATCCTTCAGGCGATCCAAGCCCATCTGAAGCCGATGTGCGGCTGACTCGGGAACTCATTCGAGCTGGTAGGTTTTTGAAAATCAATTTCCTTGACCATATCATCCTTGGCAGACCTGATGGCCAGGCTAGCCCTGATTTCGTTTCTTTACGTGAGCTAGGATATTTCTACCATTGAGCCATGTTGATTCACCCAACGGCCATTGTGGCTCCGGGAGCCAAGCTCCACCCTACGGTTCAGGTTGCTGCCTACGCGGTGATTGATGCAATGGTCGTGCTGGAAGAGGGCTGTGTGGTCGGACCCCACGTCCATCTGACAGGCGATTTGCATGTGGGTCCCCACTGTCAGTTTCACGCTGGGTCTGTGATTGGCGATGCTCCCCAAGATGCGAAGTATGATGGTTCGCCCACACGGTGCCGATTGGGAGCGCACAATATCATTCGAGAGCATGTGACCATCCACCGATCCAATTCGTTGGATGAGGATACGGTGCTTGGCGAGGGGAACTTCCTGATGGCTCACTGCCATGTGGGGCATAACTGCCGGTTGGGGAATCGAAACATCCTGGCCAACGGGGCTCTACTCGGAGGGCACGTGCTTGTCGAGGATGGTGCTTTCATCTCAGGGCATTGCTTGGTACATCAATTCGTCAGGATTGGCAGTCTTGCCATGATGCAGGGTGGTGCGGGAATCAGTAAGGATTTGCCGCCTTTCATGACCGCCAGCGGTATCAATACGGTGTGTGGTCTCAATACAATCGGTCTTCGGCGTGCAGGCATGGGGCCAGAGGATCGGACCGAGCTGCGGCGCCTCTACCATCATTTGTTTTCAAGCGGCCTGACGATCAGCGAGGCCTCGCTTCAGGGGCAGGAGCTGTTCAGCTCGGCGGCATGCCAACAGGTGCTGGCATTCATTGGTCAGGCAACTCGGGGTATTTGTCGTGATAGCAGGCAACGTTCCGTGGCGGCCAGGGCAGAGCTCTAGCCTGTTAGGATGGATCCAATCTCCCCTTGACTGTCGGCAAACCGATCGATCTTCAGTCCCATGGCTCTGGCTTGAGTCAACCACAGGTTTGCCAAGGGCGTGCCTTCGGGAAGGTGCACGTGCAAGCCGGTTCTCATGCGACCGCCTCCGCTTCCAGCCACCACGATGGGAAGATCGTTATATTGATGGGTTGAACCATCTCCGAGCCCTGATCCATAGGTAAAGAGGGTGTGATCGAGCAATGAGCTGCCATCATGCTCCTTGATCTGATCCATCCTTTGGACCAGGTAGGCAAACTGCTCCATATGGAAACGGTCTACCTTCAGCAAATCCTCGATTTGCCGAGTCTGATCATGAGACATCCCATGGTGGCTCCTTGGTTTGTCAAAGAGGCCATCAAACATGGTTGGGGTGTCCCAACGCTCAGGCCCTACCATGAAGGTTGCCACATGAGTCAGCCCAGTCTGGAGCGCAACCACCATCAAGTCTCCCATCAGGCGTATGAAAGCGCCTCTTGGCATGTAGGCTTCAGGGGGTTCGGTCAAGTCGCCCAAGGCCAAGGTGGATCGCACGGATTCCAGGCGTGTCATTTGTTGCTCAATCATCCGAATGGATTCAAAATACTCCTCGAATTTGACCTGATCGGCCCGACCTAGCTGCTTCTTCATGGCTCGAGCGTCTTCCAGCACCAGGTCGGTCACCTCATTAAATCGATGAGATAGCTGGTCGGAAAACAGCCTGCGATACATGGTGGCAGGGTGACGTATGGAGGGCGCCAGGTGACCAGTGCCATACCAGGAAATATTATCAAAATAGATCGACTCCTTGTTGTCCTGGTGGGGGTTGCATCCGAACTCCAAAGTGCGGAATGGGGTTTTTCTGCCGACTTCATCGGCCACCATGTGATCCAGTGTGCGATCAAGTGGCCACGCCGATTCACCGATTGAATACGGCGCGGCGCTGCTGAGATAACAGCAGGCACATTGAGCATGCACATCAGTCCCATCTTGGAAGGTCCTATCCATGCCGGTGATCAGCGTTACCTTGTCCTTGACCGATTCGAGGGGTTCAAGGGTTGGGGTCAGATCCTCTAGTTTGGCTGCACTGAAATAGGGACTCTGCTTTCCCAAGGAATGCATGAGATTGCCCAAGTTTCCTTCGGGGATGATGTCGTTCTCCTCTCCAGGGAAAAACCCCCGACGCACGACTCCGATGGGGACATAGAAATGTGCCATGCGGGTGGGGACGGTCTGTTGTGCTCCAGCAAGACTTTCCAGCAAGGGGAGAGCCAGGCAAGCACCTCCAAGCCCTCTTAGAAAATGGCGTCGACTTGTGATCATGGTGTTTTGGTTTTGATGTAGGCGCTCTTGGAGCGAAAAGGTTCACTCAGAATCACCTCAAGCAAGAGCGATTGTAGGGGAAAGTCCTTCGCTGCGGTGTTTGCTACCATGCTCGCCACTGCTGGATGATCTTCGGGCACGAGCGAGCGGCCGAGTGCGAAGCTCAGTAACTGGGCGCATAGCGCCTGAGCCAGCCGTTCACGATGTTGCATCATGGATGATTTGAAACCCTGAATGTCCTGGAAAGTATCTTTGCCAAAGAGGGTGCCACTCACATCAATGGGAAGTCCCTGCTCATCCCGTTCACGCCAGGTCCCGATAGGACTGTAGTTTTCCAGAGCAAAACCATAGGGATCAATTTTTTCATGGCATCCTCGACATTGCGCCTGCTCTCGATGGGCCCTGAGTCGTTCGCGGATAGTGGCTGGAGCGCCCTCAGCCGCCTGACTTTCAGTCAAAGGAGGTACATCGGCAGGTGGTGGCTTGGGTGGACGGTTAAAAAAGACTGCTGCTAGCCAGGAACCGCGAGTGATTGGCTTGGTGTGATCTGGGCCCGAGGTCATGGTCATCACCGCAGCGTTGGTGATCAGGCCTCCTATTCTGGGGTCATTGACCGGATACCTATCAAAGGTCAGGACGGTGACTTCCTGGTTCCCCTTAATGGGCTTTTCCCCAATACCAAGCTCCCCGTAAGCCTCCTGAAGCAGCTTGGAACGATAGGTGAAGTCTGATTGGATGAATTGGCCGATCGAAAGGTTTTCAACCAGTACGCTTTCAAAGAGCAACAGAGGCTCCAGCACCATGTGCATGCTATCGCGGTATTTGAGGTAATAAAAATCTGGGAAGACTTCCCGATTGGGAGCTGAGGAAATGATGCGATCGAGTTGGAGCCACTGTGCAGGAAAACTATCACAAAACCGTTTGAGTTTCCTGTCTTTCATCATGCGATCAAATTGGCGGGTCAACCCTTCATCCGATCCAAGCTCTCCCCTCATGGCCGCCTCGATCAATGGTTCATCAGGCAAACTCCCCCACAGAAAAAAAGAAAGCCGAGTGGCTAGCTCCAACGGTGCGATTGGCTCCCCTTGATTGTGATGGCTCGAAGGGTTGTCATGGTAAAGGTAAAGGAATCTTGGTGAAGACAGGACTGCAGCCAGCCCGGCCTTCATACTCGAGGTGAGGCTTTGGCCAGACTCCCACAGTTTCATGACGTAGCCTCGATAGCGGTTGCGGGTTGCTTCATCAAGATTACCTCTGAAGGCATGCTGCAAGAGTCGATCCATTCTCGTCGCCACAACCGAAGGATCTGGCTCGGGGTCCTCAGGGGGAGCGAAATAAATGGGCCACTTGCCAACACGCTCCTGGTTGAAATCTGGACTGCTGACAATGGACTGGGCTAAGCCCATGAAGGCTTCCATGAGCAGGGGCGACATCGAAAGGTGGTCTCCCTGGGTATCAAATCCGTGTTCAGCTCTAAGATCCTGGGGGAAAGGCGCGACACCACCCAGCCTTGTTTCGATCATTTGAGATTTTCCAAGTGGCCGACAACCAACCTTGACCGTAGTGGGCATTTTTCCGGTGGCTGGTTGGAAATACTCACTATGGTCACGCAGGATGCGCTCAGGCAGCGAAAAAACCACACCCTTGAGATCCAGTAAATCAACCACGGCATTGTTGTATTGAAAACGGTTGAGTCTGCGGAGAGTCTCGCCTGCTTCATTGCGTGGTTGGTGATGAGGCGGCTGCCGATGCCGCTGAAGTGCCTTGAATTCCTGCTGGATGGCCTTGAGTAAATCGGAGGGAGGGGACTCAACTTCCTCAGGTGGCATTTCCCCAAAGGCGAGCACATCGAGGATACTCTGGAGCTGATAAAATTCTTCAGAAGAGGGGGCTTTGGGGCTCAGCCAGCCCATGAGATTGGTATCACCCTTGGTTTTTCCGTCTTTCCCATGGCAACCGATACAGTGCTGCTCCAGGAATCCCTGAATGGGGCTTAGGTCGCTGGCTTGAGCCATCAGGGGAAGCCACATCACCACCGCGAGGTATCTTAGCGCCTGGGTCACTTCACTAAGGTAGAAATTTTCGGCTGAAATAAAAGACTCAAATCCATCAATACATTTTGGCTCGATCTGGTCCGATCTGTTTCGATCTAAAAAGTAGGTCCATGAGTCCAGCCATCAAGG
>Ga0181576_10000255_pt1 | contig 37498 bp, 11 predicted proteins | sample 101ome_22_FD_132464 | JGI IMG/M metagenome (GOLD analysis project Ga0181576, IMG submission 132464) | Coastal salt marsh microbial communities from the Groves Creek Marsh, Skidaway Island, Georgia - 101412BT metaG (megahit assembly) | ecosystem: Environmental > Aquatic > Marine > Intertidal... | reverse complement strand
GAGGCCCAGTCGCTGATCATCTGCTGAAACAGGCGCCCGTTTCCACCTTCGAGGGCGAGCACCGGCCCTGCCCCCTCGTAGGAGGCATGGACGAACACCCGCTCGGTTCCAGTTGGTACGTCGAGCAAGTATGGCGTATGGGCGGTGGACCACGACATCGTCGTGCTGTTGTAGGCCGAACCCCAGCAGGCAAAGGTGCCGTCGTCGAGGTCAGCGCAAACGATGGTGTCCTGCCCCCAGTGGTGAGGTGCCATCCACAGGTCGGTGGCCGTGGTACCGGTGGGTAGGTCGACGAAACTCATGTCGTTGTCGTTGGCCACGGGCGAAGTGGTGCCGCGCACGGCGCTGTCAGCGGTGATGTAATGACAGCCCACCGAGCCGTTGCCGAACAAGTAGCACTTGCCACTGTAACCCGTTGATGACATGGGGGCAATCATCACCTCGACGGGTGAAGCGTCGTTGAGGGTGTTGAACATGGTATCAAATTCGGGTTCGCTGGAACCCTCAAAACTGCCCCAGCACATGAATTCGTCCTGTGTGCCCCGAGCGCACACGTCGGAACCACCGACGATGAGTTCGGCGACCGTCACGTTGGAAGGGATGTCAATGGTGCGCAGGCTGGCGTTGAAGCCGTTGCCCCAGCCGGCGTTGGAACCAGCGGCGTGCATGTCGTAGCCAAAGCAGCCGACGCGACCGCTGTCAAAGAGGGCGCAGGCAAAGTCGTTGCCCAACTCGAGTTGGACCACCGGCTCACGAGCATCGTCGCTCACCGTGGCGAAGTACATCTCACCCATGGACCCCATCCCGAGGTTGCCCCAACAGGCGATGGCGTCCGCATCGTCCACGGCGCAGAACCAGTCGCTGTCTCCGCCGCGACCGGCGTGAATGGACGACCACGACTGACCGACCTCGGGCTCCACGGACAATGGAGCGTGACCTTGGGAGTACATACCCCACACGTCCGAGCGGTTTTGCCCCATCAGGGATTGGCTGCCGCCGTTGGCGGCTTGAAAACAGAGGATTTCGTCAGACAGCGTCAGCGCACAACCGTAGCCGTCGACGAAGGCCGTATCCTCTACCGTCGACCCAGTGGTCTCGTACGCGAGTTCGTCAAACAGTCCCTCCACCTCTGCTGTACCGGCTTCGTTGTTTAATTCCGAAGGACCGAGGTTGAGGTACATGGCCAAATCGGCACCGGCTGGCACGACGAAGTCGGCCGTTGAAGCGCCACCCGTGGCAAGGGCATCCTCACCAGCACCGAGGTTCAGTGGATTCATCATCGGTGCAAGGCTGCTCAAGAGGAGCAGCAGCAGCATTCCATAAACAGGGCGTCGGGACATCGTTTTCCCCGGTTGAAGGACTGTTCATAATCTATTCCCACGGAAGCCCATCCGACAAAAAACCAAACCAAGCAGGGCCTTTGTTGCAAGATGAATCTGCGCATCCATCGACAGATCCAGCATGAGAAAGGGCCGGTCCAGCCAGCATCAAGCACCGTTTCCAGCATCCAGAGAACGTTGGTCCACAACCACGCATTTATCTCTCATTGACCCATGAATTTCACTGAACCAGCCGCAAATGCTGCACCGACCAGACCAGCATCAACGCCGTGCTGGGCTCGGCGCAGGTCGGCCTTGGTGGTGAGGAGGGGTGCCCATTCCTCCCAACGTTCGGTGATGCCTCCGCCCACCACGATGAGGTCCGGGTTCAGCCAACCTTCGTACAGGTGCAGGGCTTCTTGGAACCGTTCAGCCCATACCGTCAACGAGAGCCCTTCCTGTCGGCGGGCCCGCCCGCTAGCGTGCGCTTCGATCACGCCCCCACGGCTCGGGTGGGCCAGCAGACCCAGCTCAAGGTTGGGCACCAGCACTCCATCCCGATGAAGGGCGGTGCCGATGCCGGTGCCAACCGTGATGGTCATGATTGTCCCCGACGCACCGAGGGACGCACCGCACCGATGTTCAGCCACCGCCGCAGCGTCGGCGTCGTTCAAGACCACCAAGCCAGGACGATTCAGCGCCACGGCAAGGTCCGTTCCCGGCCAGGTTGAGCCGAGGTTTGGTGCCGTTTCCACCACCGAGCCGCGGACCACACCGGGGAATCCCAATCCGAGGGGTAGGTCTTCGCGAAAGGATGACAGCGCTGCAATCAGGCCTTCGAGGATCGTCGCTGCAGGGGTGTCGGTGGTGTGCTCCAGCCGCAATGGGGATGCAAGCAGTTCCCCTGTTGCCAAATCAACACGACCGATACGAACGCCGGAACCCCCGATGTCAATGCCAATGCCTTCCATGTCATCGCCTCCCATGAGCGGCCGCTACTTCGCCGAACCAAGAAACGGCCTCACGACACATGTGGCCTTCGGTGGCTCGCCACGACCAGTTGTGCGCCCCCACCGTGGACGGCAGGTTCATTCTCGCCTCCGTGCCCAAGCCATGCACGTCCTGAAGCGAGGCGATGTACCATCGAGCCGGGCATGCAAGGCCCATTTGAAGCAGCGATCTCACCGGAGCGCTCGGTTCAACACCCGCTGCGACCGCTCGCTGTTGTGTGGTTTCGTCGGCGTCGTTCCACCAACCCAACACCGTATCGTTGTCGTGGGTGCCGGGGTAAGCGACCACGTCTTCGGGCGTGTGCGATGGGGTATGGGGAGCGTAGGCATCGTCGCTGAACCCAAACTGATGAATGGCCATGCCGAGCAAGTTTCGCTCGTTGCGCAGTTGGTTGACGGCTGGCGTCACCAAGCCAAGGTCCTCGGCGATGAACGTCACCTCAATGTCATCCAGCGCCGCCATGAGGGCAGCGCCGGGGACGTCAATCCATTCCCCCGTTCTGGCGTCGGGGGCATCGCCGGGGATGGACCAAGCACGAACGAGACCAATGAAATGGTCAAGACGAATCACATTGACCAACTCAGCCAACCGGGAGACTCGCTGGTGCCACCAAGCAAAGCCTTCGTCAACATGGGCGGACCAGGCGTACACCGGGTTGCCCCAGAGTTGACCCGTTTCGCTAAACATGTCCGGGGGTACCCCTGCCCGCTGTTTGGCTCGGCCATCCTCATCCAACTCGAACAGGTGGGGAGCGGACCAGACATCCACGGAATCCTCGGCGACGTAGAGCGGCATGTCCCCGACGATCAACACCTCCGCTTCCATAGCTGCTGACTGAACGGCTCGCCATGCTCGGCCAAGGGCGACTTGAACGGCGGCATGGTGGTGCAGCCGTGCCTCATCCACCACCACGTCAAGGCCTGCACCTGCGCTTCGAATCTCAGGTGGCCAAACCGTCCATGGTGCCCCATGGACTTCGCGAAGAGCCTCGTATACAGCAAAACGCCGCAACCAAGGTTGCGATTCCAAGGCAGACGTCACCTCCGGTGCAGTGACCATGATGTCCCCTGCCAGCGCAGAGTGGAGGCTGGGCTCGATGGCGTTGGCGGCACGGCTGGCATACGGGGAACCAACGCCGTCAACGGGATTGAGCGGGAGGATTTGCCAGAGGCTGAGACCGATGTCCGCCAACGTGTTGACCCAAGCAATGCACGCTCGCCGCAAGTCCCCTGGTTGACCGCCGTGCGCCACCGAACGCACGTCCAACAGGATGCCTGCTCGTCGCACACCGTGACATGGAGCGGCGAATCTTCAACGTTCTCCCCGCAAGAAATTGGAAGAGGGTGAGCCTTTTGATGAAAAGGCCGCTGGCTGAAGCAATGCGAAACATGCCGGTCTTCTTGACGCTGTTGTTTTTGATGTCGTTGGCTGCACCTTTGGCCGAACCTGCCGAAGCCAACGCTTCTGACGGTGAAGCTCCACTCAACGTTGCGCTGATTCTTCACCAACACCAACCGTATTACCGCAACGTTGCCACCGATTTCTACGAATTGCCGTGGGTGCGAGTTCACGCCATCCACGAGTACGTTGACAGCCCTGGCATCCTCTCACAATACCCCGACACGAACGTGACGTACAACATCGTGCCCTCCCTCATCGAGCAGCTGGAGGACTACGCTGACCCCGAGACGCTGGACGACCACACCCAATACGCTGTGATGAACTGGCCCGTGGATGACAACGGACTGCCCACCGGTTTCCCAGAGGACCTCACACAGCGTCAAAAGTGGGACATGCAGGGCGAATACTTCCGTATCCAACCTTGGGTTTACGGCGTGGAAGCCAACGACGAAACGTACGGCTGGATGGCCAACGCCAGTGCCGCCTTCAATCGCCTCTTCACGGCCTGGCAGGACGACGACCGCACCATCATGGACAGCAACGGCTCGTTCATGGCCCAAGACATGATCGACTTGGCCACGGTCTTCCACCTGTTCCAATTGTCCGCACCTCACGTGCAAGGTGAATTCAGCGACCTTGAAACCGACGGCGGCGCCCCGCACCGCAACGAGACCATCATTGGGTTGTTTGAACAAGGCGCCCCCTACACCGTGGAGGATTTCCGCACCGTTCTCGACTACCAACGCTCGCAGATGCTCAACGTCATGCCCATGTACGCTGCCCTTGCGGAGCGGGGCCAAGTGGAACTGACCACCACCCCTCGCTACCACCCCATCATGCCGCTTTTGGCCATGGACGGATGGACAATGGAGGATGGTTTGGCCGTCGACAAAGACGCCTGGATTGACGACGTGGAGTGGCAGGTCGACGACGGCTTGGACGTGTTTGAGAACGCCACCGGTTTGCGACCAACCGGCATGTGGCCCTCCGAACAAGCGGTGTCCCAAGAGGTCGTGGCACCCATGGTCAACAACGGCATTCGCTGGGCCGTCTCCGACGAACAGGTTCTCGGCGCCTCAACCCTCGAAGCCGGTGGAAACCCCAACCGATTCTCGTTGGTCGAACTCACCCAACCCTACATGGTGGGGTCGGACGAAGGCGAGATGGCGATGTTCTTCCGCCACCAAGAACTCTCGGACCGCATCGGCTTTGCCTACGGCGACATGGACCCTGTGGATGCCGTTGACGACTTCATTGAGGGTATCGAAGAATTCCGGAATTCCATCATTGAAGCGGGCAACGACCCCGCTGAGCACGTCCTCACCGTTGCGTTGGACGGCGAGAATTGGCTGTTCATGTCCGGATTCGGATACACCGACAACGGACGTGCGTTCATGCACGAGTTGTTCTCAAGGCTCTCATCCACCCCTACCGTTCACACCACCACTCCCGGTGCATTCCTCGACGCTCACGGCACGGAGGATCTCCCTCGGTTGTCCAACCTCGCCACAGGTTCCTGGATCAACGGCGAACTCGCCCGATGGGCCGGTGAACCAGAAGAGACCCTCAACTGGCGTCGGTTGGTCGTGGCGCGTGATGCGCTGCTTGAAGTTGAAGCCGCCCAGCCCGACCACCCCGGCCTTGCTGCCGCCCGACTGGCCTTGATGGCCGCCGAGGGCAGCGACTGGTTCTGGTGGTACGGTGCCGACCAGGACAGCGGCGACGACCTTGGGTTTGACACCCTTTACAAGAATCACCTGAAGACCATTTACCAGAGCTTGAATCTACCGCTGCCGCCCGACCTTGAGGCGCTGACCTACGAACTCTCGGAGCCTGAACCTGCCGCCACCGGCATGATTGAACCTCTCATTGACGGGCTGGTGTTCGACGGTGAGTGGGATGCTGCTGCCGTGCACGCCGCCCCTCAAGACGGCGGAGCGCTCGATGTGGACCGCATCGTTGTTGGCCACGATACCAACGGCATTCATCTGCGCATCGACGCCGAGAACGCACGCACCTTCCTCGACGGCACGTCGTCGGGCGGTACGCCGCACCTGCAGCTGTACCTGATGGAACCCAACGCTGTGGACACCAACGTGGTCGGTGCCAATTACCGTTCGTACTACGGCGCCAGTGACCTTGGGTTCCCAGCCCGCACCATGTTGTGGTTTGACCTCGGCGACGCCGATGTTGATGGCAAACTGCCGTACAACGCGTTCACCGCTTTGGGTGAGGAACGATGGACGATGACCGATACCAGCGATACCGTGATCGCCATCAACGAGACCATCGAACTGTCCCTGACATGGAGCGACTTGGGCCTTGAACCGCTTGATGTAACGCGTCTTCGATTGGTCGTGAGCGAGTACCAACTACGGGGCCAAGGTCGGGGTGCGGACGCTGAACTGGCACCCGCCCATGCCTTGGAGGTACAGATGCCTGACCTCGAATCCTGGTTGACCGTGTTTGAGATCAGCGACGCCGTCGGCGACGAAACCGGCGATGGTAATTATGTGTATCCCACGGCCGGTGACTTTGCCCCCGGTGCCGGCTTGTTTGATATCACCCACGTGAGGCTGGAACAAAGCGCCTGGAACGCCCGATTCACCTTTACCATGGGTGAAGTCACCAACGGCTGGGGGATGATGAACGGCTATTCGCACGCCAACCTGCAAGTTTACGTGGACCAAGGCGAGACGACCTGGGGCCAGACTGCTCTGTTCGATGGCCTTCGCGCACAGACCGATGCCGACTGGGCTTGGGAATCCGCATTCATGGCGATCGGCGAAGCCGCTCCCACCTATGTCCGTCAAGCCGACAGCAACACGCGCTTCACCACGGGCATCGAATCACAAGGCAACGCCGAAACCAACCAAATCGTGGTCACGGTCAGCAAGGACCTCATCGGCGGCGACTTAGCAAACTACCGCTACCTGATGGTGGTGGCCAGCCAGGACGGTTACGGGACCGGAAAGGTGCGACAGGTCGACAACGTGGCCGCCAAGTGGGTGGCCGGAGGAGGCGCTGAGCGTGGCCTGAACAACCAGTGGTACCATTCCAACATCTTTGACGTGGTCTTGCCAGCAACGGCCAACCAATCTGCGATGCTGGGCGGGTACGACACTCAAGCCGGGACATACGCCTCCCTCAGCGGCGTCAGCGTAGGCGCCATTCCACAGCAGATCTATGGGCTTGAAATCAGCGAACTCAGCGGTGAAGCAGCCTTGTTGACGTGGTCCAGTTCCACCGGCGATGCCATGACCGTGACCCTCAGTGACGGGACGGTACTCGGCCCGGAGCAACGTGACGGCACCTCCCATCGTCAACTCCTGACCAACTTGACCCCCGGAACCGGTTACAACGTGACCGTGACCGCAGGGGAAGCGAGCAGCCACCTCATGTTCTCAACGCCTGCCGCTGCTGACAGGACGGCGCCCGAAATTTTGGCGGTTCAGGCCAGTTTCACCGACGAAGGGTTGCTGGCTGTTGAATTCTACACCACCGAACCTGCGCTCGGTGCGGTGGACGTGTGCGAGGTGGTGACAGAACAACAAAGTTGTGAGTCCGTTTCCTTGGGCCCCTCCACCCTCCGCCAAGTTCACCGGGTGGAACTCACGTTGCCAGACGAGGGACAACGTACGGTCAAAGTGCAGGTGATGGACGTGGCCGGAAACGAAGCGGTGTACGTCGTCGGTGCGTACGGCGATGCCATCACACCCGTTGTCGAGCCCACGTCACCAACGACTGAGGAAGGCAGCGACGATGATGAGGGGCTCCCAAGTCCGTTCACGTTGGTGGCCACGCTGATGATGCTGGTGTTGGTCGCACAACGACGACGATCCTGAATCACCTGGCGCATGCACATGCGCCAAGAGCAGGGCCGCACCTGGAGGCCCAAACTGAACGAGCAACACGAACCATGTGATACAGACATTTGACAATGAACCGTTGAAACAAAGCCAATAGCGAGGATTTATGCGAGCGCCAACTATATACACGGGCCCAAATTCGAAGGAACATGATGCGTAAGAGTTTCATGGCTGTATTGATGACGTCGATGCTGTTGCTTGCCGGCTGTGTCGAAGAAGACCCAATGGTGGACGACGTCGACACGACCGACGGCGACAACATGGACAACACGAACAACACCACGATGGACACCTCGTTCCACGACTTGGTCGTCTGGCACTCCTTCGCCGATGGTGACTCTGAGAAGGTGGCCTTTGACAACGTCATGGCTGACTTCGCTGAGGATTACCCCAACTACAACATCACCCTCGTCTTCAAACCCTTTGACGACATGCCCGACGCCTTTGTCACTGCATCCCTCGGTGGAGAGGCACCTGACATCGTTCGCTTGCAGAACGACCGCATGGGTGGCATCGCTGCCAACGCTCTCAACAACGTCTCCATCATCGAGCCGTTGAACAACTACCTCACCCCCGCTGAGCGCACCATCTACGGCCCAGCCATCGGTGGCATGACCGCCAACGGCGACGTGCTCGGTCTGCCTCAATCCGGCGACTCGGTCTCGCTCTACTTCAACAAGGCCGTCTTGATGGACGCCGGTGTGGATTACTCCAACATCAACAACTGGACCTGGATGGAATTCATGGACGCCGCCAACGCTTCCACCGACGTCGCCAACGACACCTACGGCCTGATGTTCCCGTACAAGAACTCCTACCAGTTCTGGGCTTGGATGGCCGGTATGGGCGGTGCCATCTTCGACGAAAACGGCCTGCCAACCATCAACTCCGACGCTACGATCGACGCCATCAACCTCATCCAGAATCTCGTTGTGACCGACGAGAACCCCGACGGTATCATGCTTGAGGGCGCTGACTGGGGCAACATGGAGGAGTACTTCAAGGACGACCGAGCTGCCTTCATGATCCAAGGACCATGGGCCTACGACGGCGTGGAGGACTCCAACGTCGACTTCGGTCAAGCCAACCTCCCTCTCCTGCCCAACGGCAACCGCATGGCTCCCTTCGTGGGTCTCAAGGGCTGGTCCGTGTCCTCGGCTTCCGACGACAAGGAAGGCGCTGCCACCGTGGCCAAGTACCTGACCGGCATCGATGCGCAAATCGAGTTCGCTCAGACCTCGCAAACCCTCCCTGTCAGCGCTGCTGCCCTGGCCAGTGTGACCAACAACACCGTCGTGACCGGTTTCGGCGCCCAGATGGGCTTCGGCTTCGGCGGCCCCGCTTACGAGGCCATGGGCACGGTGTGGGGTCCAGCCGACTCCATGCTCGCTGATGTGTTTGACAACGAGCTCTCGCCCGAGGACGCTGTCCGCAAGGCCCAAGCCGCCATCGAGAAGGCCAACGGCCTCGACCTGACGGTCAACGACGACGTCGACATGGACGGCGTGACCATCAACGACGGCGACTGCGACGACAACAACGCCAGCATCTATCCCGCCGCTCCCGGCGAAATGGCCGATGACGGCATTGACACCGACTGCAACGGCCAGGACAACCCCTACGACAACGTGATGGTTGAGATGTACCTTGGCATCATGGTGATCTCCAGTGCGAACGGCATGGACGCCGCAGTTGGCAACGACACCGTCATGGTGAAGGGCAGCTGGTCCAGCGACTGGTCCGAGCACCACGAAGCCATGTGGATGAGTGCCCAAGAGATGATCGACGACGACATGATGGAAGCCAACGAGACCATGATGGTCATCAACGGCACCAACTACACCATCGAAGGGGTGTACATGGCGATGTTCAACGTGACCGTTGCGAACAACCCCGCCATGGAATACCACTTTGAGTGGGGCGCCAGCACGGACAACATCGACTGGTTCGGCACCCGCTGCGTGGAACCTGAGGATGATGAGTCCCTCCCTGAAGTGAAGTCCACCAACTGTCAAGTCTCCGTCTCCTACGACGGTGAAGAGATGATGTGGTTCATGGGCGATGCCGAGAGCGTCATCTTCTGGATGGTCGCTGAAGCCTGAAGCCAGTCAACGAGTGGAACACCATGACGGATCGTGCGGTTTGCGCTGCACGCCGTCCCTTGGGGGCCCGCTGGGCCCCTTTGGTGCTCTCGCTACTGGTGCTGATGGTGTTGCCATCGGCTCGAGCTCAAGCCCCAGAACCCCTGCCCTCGTTTGAGGCATCAGGTGACTTTGATGAGACAGCGAACAACCTGATTCGAATTGGTTTCTTCACGGTAGAGAACACATCACTGTACGAGATTCACTACGCTGGGGCGAACTTCACCAGTCTTGCCGAACGGGATGCCAGCTTGCTGGCGAACGGGTTCGCTGGCGTTGCTGATGCTTGGGTTCGTGTCACCAACGAACCCGGCGTTCCTGCAACGGACAACTTCCGAGCGGCCGAATTGATGCGCTGCTGGTGGACCGAAGCGGAAACACCCGAGTTGGACCTTCAGAACGTGGAGACTTTATGGAACTGGTCCGAAACGGACTACACGGGCGATGACGCCTCGTATGTGTACCCTGACTTTGAGGGCACGCCCCACGTGCCTACCCGGGCCACCGCCATCATTTGCGACCTGCCCGGAGTGGCTCGGGGAATGGAAGTTTGGTTCGGCATCACTCCCGCTGATGAAGATGGTGCGAAGGTGACGGAAGGGCTGTTTGTCCTGTCGGCCATCACCCTCGCCGAATCGGCTCGGCCCGGAGACATTGACATGACCCCCATCATTGGGTGGCTGGCTGCGATTTCCCTCTCGGTGGTCCTGACCTTGTTCATCCTTCGTGCCACAACCAAACGTCGTGGTGACAAAGCCGGGCCCCTCATGATCATGCCCGCCATGCTGATGCTGGCGTTGTTGACCTTCTATCCGGTGGGTTACGGCATCTACATTTCATTCACCGACCAGACCGCCTCCAACTACGGTGAGGCGGAATGGGTGGGCCTTGACAACTACGAAGCCCTTCAGTCCGACGATTACGATTACGACGGGGACGGAGATCCTGGGTTTTGGCGAGCATTCCAGTTCACACTGCTGTGGACGTTTGGTTGCGTCTTCTTTCACGTGGTCTTGGGGCTCGCTTTCGCCATGCTGCTTGAGAGCGGCCTGATCGGGAAAACTGCTTGGCGGACCGTCTTGCTCGTGCCCTGGGCGGTACCGGCTTACATCTCCACGCTCATGTGGAGGGGCATGCTCAACCAGTACGGGGTGGTCAACGAACTCTTGGGCACCAGCATCAACTTCCTTGGGACCAACGGTTGGGCAAAAACCAGCGTGATCTTCGTCAACATTTGGCTTGGCTTTTCCTTCATGACCATGACCATCTCTGGGGGTTTGCAGTCCGTTCCAAGGAATATCTACGAAGCAGCGGACGTGGATGGCGTTGGAGGCTGGAGCAAATTTCGCCATCTCACTCTCCCAATGCTCATGCCAACGATTGTGCCGGTGACCATGCTTGGCTTCATTTGGACCTTCAATCTCTTTGCAGTCATTTACCTCCTGACTGGCGGTGGACCCGACCTGTATTACGGTGAACCTGGAGGGACCGACATCTTGGTCACCTTTGTGTTCGATATCGCGTTTGGTCCCAACGGTGGCCTCTACGGCCTCGCAGCCGCTTGGTCGGTGGTCATCCTTGTGATGCTCGTCGTCATGTCCAGTTTCTACCTGTGGTTGACCAAGGGAGGTGAGACCCTTGTCGATTGACCTCGCTTCCCGATGGTACACACCCTTGACGCTCCTGTTGAGCAAGTGGTTGCTGTGGGTTTGCCTGATTCAAGCCGTTCTCTACGTCGGCCTGATTTGGATGCGAGCCGAACTTGGGGAATACCCTACGGTGCTGTCCATGCTTGTCCTTGGCTCGCTGCTGGCGTTGCATGCCGTCAGCACACGTCCACCGCAAACCGCCCAACCTCAACGGTACGTTGAGGCGTTGATCGGCGGCGTTATGCTGAGCGCAGGTGCCATGTGGGGCTACCTCGCCCACGCCGCATCCGAGCGAGGTGTGCTCTTGATCGACATGTGGTTCTTGTTCCCGTCAATGCTGACGGGTGGTGCAGTGGTTTGGTTCACCTTTTCCCACCGTACCTGGTTCTATGCTGAGCACGACCTCGAGCGGTCCGAAGCAGGTTTGGCTGATGTTCGAACAAAATGGCCCCGCTGGGTCCAACTCATGAAGCAGGTGCTGATGGTCCACCTTGCTGCTTTTGCGCTGCTGCCACCGTTCTGGGTCGTTCTCCTCTCGCTCAGCCCTGGCAACGGGCTCAACTTTGTCGGCCCGGGAGAATGGAGCCTTGAGCACTACCGGTTCCATCTTGGAGGGGACAATTTCTTCCTGTGGTTGCGCAATTCCATTCTCGTCGCCGTTGGGACCACCTTGCTTGGGTTGTTCATCGCCTTCCCCGCCGCCTACGGTTTCTCGCGTTACCGTTTCCGAGGACGCAACGTGGGTCTGTTCGCCTTCTTGGTGGTCCAGATGTTCCCCGGCGCCCTCATCCTCGTTCCATATTTCCTCGTCATGAAGGGCTTCGGTCTGCTTGACTCCTGGTTTGGCCTCATGCTGGCCTACACCGTGACGGCCCTGCCGTTGTGCGTGTGGATGATGAAGGGTTTCTTTGATTCCATCCCCAAGGAATTGGAAGAGGCGGCCATCGTGGACGGGTGCAGCCAACTCCAGATCTTCACCCGCATCATGTTCCCGCTTTCCCTGCCCGCCGTGGCCGTCACCGCCCTCTTTTCGTTCTTGGCGGCTTGGAACGAATTTCTTCTGGCTCTGACCTTCCTCTCAACCGATTCAAAGTACACCCTTCCCATCGGAGTCACCTCGGTGGCGACCGGTCAGTCACCCCAATGGGGAGCCTTCGCCGCCATTTCCATTCTCGTCAGCATCCCCGTGGTGCTGCTGTTCATCGTCTTCCAACGGTACTTGGTGGACGGGATGACCGCAGGGTCTGTCAAAGGGTGATGTGAATGAGTTACGTACGATTTGAAGCCGTCGAAAAGCGATACAACCCCGATGATGAACCGGCGGTGCAAGGCTTGAACATCGACGTGAACGAGGGTGAATTCCTCGTGCTCGTGGGTCCATCGGGATGCGGGAAATCCACCACGCTTCGCATGCTCGCCGGCCTTGAGGACATCACCTCTGGTTCCATCAGCATCGATGGGGCCCGTGTGAATGACCTGCCACCCAGTGCACGTGGTGTGGGCATGGTGTTCCAATCCTACGCCCTCTACCCGCACATGACGGTGGAAAAGAACCTCTCGTTCGGCCTGCGCATGGCCCGAGGTGACGACCGCTTGCCCTCCAAGGAAATCGAAGCCCGGGTGAAAGAAGCCGCTTCGGTGTTGGGACTTGAACCGTACATGGACCGCTTACCCCGGCACCTTTCGGGTGGACAGCGACAGCGTGTGGCTCTCGGACGCGCCTTGGTGCGTCGTCCAAAGGTGCTCCTGATGGACGAGCCTCTTTCCAACCTCGACGCAAAATTGCGCAACCAGATGCGGGTGGAGCTGCGCCGTATTCACGACGAGTTGGGCACCACGACGGTGTACGTAACCCACGATCAGGTCGAGGCCATGACGCTGGCCGACCGCATCGCCGTGATGGACCAAGGCGTGTTGCAGCAACATGCGACGCCGATGGAGGCTTACCACCGTCCTGCCAACACCTTTGTGGCTTCCTTCCTCGGACGCCCACCCATGAACCTCATCGAGGGAACCTGTGGAGATGGTGCTTTCCGTTCTGCATGTGGGACACTTCGCATTGAGTTGCCTTCCGTCTTTTTCGATGTGTCCGGAGAGGTCACCTTCGGCATTCGTCCTGAAGACGTGGTGATCGTTGCTGAAGGTGGCTCAACCCTTGAGGTGAGAGATGCTGAGCGGCTCGGAGCGGAGACCATCGTGCATCTGCAAGGTGGCGCGGTAATGCTTGCTGCCGTGGTCCATCGCCCTGGCATGGAGATGCAAGCGGCTCACGAAGAGCGAGGTGCCACCATCGGCGTTTCCTTCCCAACCGAGGCTATACACCTCTTCGGACCCGACGGCAAATCGTTGGCACCTCACATGGATGCGACACAGAATGAGGTCGTGAACGAATGAACCAATCCTGGTGGGAAACGCCTGTCATCTACCAGGTGTATTGGCGCTCTTTCCTCGACGGCAACGGTGACGGTGTTGGAGACCTCGAAGGGCTGATTCAGTCCCTTGACCATATTTCCGAACTCGGCGTGGACGGCATCTGGCTCAACCCCATGTTTCCCTCGCCTCAGCGGGACCACGGTTACGATGTGTCCAACTACCGGGATGTCGAGCCACTCTTTGGTGACCTTGAGCACTTCGAACGTTTCGTCCACGCTTGCCACGACAGGAATTTGTTCGTCTTCCTCGACATCGTCCCCAACCATTGTTCCTCAGACCACGCCTGGTTCAAAGCTGCGTTGAGTTCACCCGGCCATCCCATGCGTGAGCGGTTCCATCTGGTCCCAGGACGAGGGGATGACGGTGAACGGCCACCCAACGACTGGCAGAGCATTTTCGGGGGACCTGCATGGACACGCATCGTTGAGAACGATGGAACACCGGGTCCATGGTACCTCCACATGTTTGACCCGAGCCAGCCGGAGTTGAACTGGAACAACGCCGACGTGTGGACAGACATGGAGGACATCTTGCGGTTTTGGTTTGACCGAGGCGTTGACGGTTTTCGAATTGACGTGGCCCATGGCCCCATCAAAGCCGAAGGTTACCCTGCCACCACGCACCCTCACGACGCCTTCATCGAGCGATGGGACCAACCAGGTGTCCACGAGATTTACCGTCGTTGGCGCACCGTCGCAGACGATTACGTACCAAAACGAGCCTTCATCGGCGAGATCCACGTTGAAACCACAGAGCGGTTGATGCAGTACCTCGGAAACGATGGGCTCCATCTTGCCTTCCAATTCTCGTTCCTCAAAGCCCAGTGGACGGTTGATAGCCTCCGTAACACCATTGAGGAAACGTTGGCCTTCGCAGCATCCTCGAACTCACCGGCTTCTTGGGTGCTGTCGAACCATGACGAACCACGTCATGTGACACGGTTTGCTCCGGAAGGCAGGGATGGGAAACCAAACCTCGAGCGTGGACGAAACCGTGGACGTTGCTTGTTGATGGTGATGCTCTCTTTACCGGGGACCGTGACGCTGTACAACGGTGAAGAACTGGGTCTGGAAGAGGTACGGGATTTGCCCGACGAGGCGCGACAGGACCCGGCTTTCTTCCGACAACCGCCGGAATCCAGCTACAAGGGGCGAGATGGCTGCAGGGTGCCACTTCCATGGAAACGGGACCACCCGCACGCTGGTTTCACCACCGGTACACCTTGGTTGCCCATACCGGCCGCATGGTCGTCGTTGTCGGTTGAGGCGCAAACCGACGACCCTGGCTCCATGCTCAATTTTTACAGAGCCGCGCTCGCTTTGAGACGAACATCGCTGAACGGGCGAGGACACGTGACGCTCCTGAACATGCACGACGAGGTGTTGGCCTACGATGTCGCCAACGAGCAAGAGGTTCACCGAATCATCATCAATTTGGGAGAAACTGAGATTCCGATTGACATGGAGGGGTGGTCCCTTGCTCTGTCAACCTCCATGACGGCGACGACCGCCCCCTACCTCCAACCGGACCATGGTGTGTGGCTCAAGCGTAAGGCTTGAGGCCAACCGGCTCACAACAAACCTCAGCAGAGGTCGTTGTAGCGGTCCACGTAATCCTCAACCATCCGCTGTGCGGTGAAGGGGGACGACGAGGCAATGGATTGGCGCATGAGGGCTCGCCAGACGTCGCGTTCGCCCTCCCAAGCCGGAAGAACCTCATCGATCAGCACATCCAGCACGGCTTTGGCGTCGCGTTCGTCGTCTCGATCATCTTCTTGGTGACCGATGCCCCACCCGTTGACGCCGTGCTGACAGGCCTCGGGCCACCAGCCGTCGAGGATGGAACAATTTGGCACGCCGTTCATGGCGGCCTTCATGCCGCTGGTTCCGCTGGCTTCCATCGGTCTCACCGGTGTGTTCAGCCAGACGTCCACGCCGGACGTCATGACTGCACCCGTGTGCATGGAATAATTCTCCAAAAACACAACGGGAACTTCGTGCCCGAGGCGTTGGCCTGCCTCCAAGACCCGTTCGATGAGAGCTTTGCCGCCCATGTCGTCCGGGTGCGCTTTGCCTGAGAAGACAAACTGAACTTTGCCTTTCATGGCTTCCAACAACCGATCCAGATCACTGAAGACCAAGTCGGCTCGCTTGTAGGTCGCAAACCGTCGTGCAAAACCAACGGTCAACCGGGTTTCATCAAACCGCTGACCGGTTTGTGCCTCAACCTCTGCAAACAAGGCCGCACGAGCTTGCTGACGTGCCCGGTCCAAGGCGTCATCAGGGAGGCGGTCCACGGCTTCTGCCAGCAAGGAAGGGTTGGCTCGCCATTCAGGGAGATGTGCATCGAAGAGGTCGCTCATGGCGTCCGAGGTCCACGTAAGATGATGGACGCCGTTTGTGATACCCTCGATGGTACGACCCTCAAACATGGTGAGGGCGACCTCAGCGTTGAGTTGGCTGACACCGTTCATCCGTCCGGCGTAGTGAGCGGCCAGATGGCTCATGGAGAGCATGTCGCCGCCCATGGCGTCCTTGACGTCCTGCGGCATCAAGTGCCCGACGACGGCGTCCACCTCGTCCCATGTGAACCGGTCGTGACCGGCGGGCACCGGGGTGTGGGTGGTAAACAGCGTCGAGGAAGCAATGCGAGCTCTCGACCACCCACGGCGCTCCAGTTCAAGCGGTGCAAAGGCGCAGTGGCCTTCGTTCAGGTGAAGCGTGGTGAACGCAATACCAAGCAGGTCAAGGGCTTTCAAGCCGCACACACCCAAGATGTACTCTTGGCGAATTCGTGTGCCGTAGGGTCCGCCGTACAAGCGGTGGCCCAACGCCACGTCCTTCGGATCGTTGCCCTCCACGGACGGATCGAGGAAAATCACGTCTGCATGCTGTCCACCGTGGCCAACATGCCTGTACCGCCAAAGACGCAGGGCGAGGGGGCGACCTTCGAGTTCGTCGTGAAGGATCAAACCCGTGTCTTCGAGCACATCCGACGGTTCGAAGGCAGGGAAGGTCTCCGTTTGGATGCCATCGGTGATGTGTTGGCGAGCGTACCCGTTACGGTACAGGAGGGTCACGGTGGTCAAATCCAAGCCGAGGTCGGCGGCTGCTTTGACGTGGTCCCCCGCCAACACACCCAAGCCACCAGAATAGGTGGGGAGGTCGGTGCGAAGGCCAATTTCTGCCGTTAAGTACGCCACCGTGGCCATGTTCTCTCCACCGGAAGTCGCTTTTTTAGGTTCGCGATGAGGCTGAATTGGCACGGTTCAGGTATTCATCAGAGCTGGCGATGCATCAAGGCCACCGGCATCCCAACGCTCTGGAGACAACCCCTGTGTTGAGGCAGCACCTTTCGACTTCACCGGCCGTACCGGTGATGCGAATCGGATGGTCCGTCCACTCGGCGTAGACGTCGCAGGCATTGGCCGTTGCAGGCGACACCCCGAGGTTTGTTGAGCAAAAAAGTGCGCTCCTCGGAGGGCAAACGAAGCGGCGTCGTGTTTTTTGACACCAAAACCCGCTCACTGCGAGGCCAAAAGGGGATGGTGGACGCTGGGGAGTCGCACAGGGTTGCGACTGCCGGTCAATACTGGATACAATCGCTACACTGGTCAAAGCACAGCGACCAGATTTGGCCATGGTCCTCATTGAGCAGGCACTCAATTCGGACTGAAGCTCGCCAGGTGGAAGAGGCTGTTAATCCATCTCGAGGCTGGAGAGCATTGACTCAAGGCGCTCAACTTCCTCGGTGAGTGTCTTTCGCTCCTTGCTCGGAATTCGCTCTTCCAAGCGCTCCTCCAAGGTGAGAATTTCCTCCCGGATGGCTCGCCGCTGGCGGTCAAGGCGACGGTCGATGAGATTCATTTTCGCCTTAGCAGCGTGCTGCTTGGCATGCTTGCGCTTCATAGCATCGCTTGAAATGGCCTCCTTGCTTTCCAATTCCACTGAAACGGGGTAGGGGATGATGATGCTCTCCGCCTTGAACTCGACATCGATTTCAGAGAGCAACTGGTCCCTGGCCACCCGCCGGTCGGCCGCCGAGGCCAGCCATACGAACAAGCGATAATCCTTGGAGAACTCACTGAGGTTGACCAACTGAACCATGGGGGACGGTGCTTGAAGCACGTGTTCGCAGTCCTGTGCGACCCGAATCATGGTGTGTTTCACGTGCGAGGAGTCCTCGTCATAGTCAACCCCAACATCCACGGTCAAGACAATGCGTTTTGGCATGTTGTCGCCCCCACCCCGAGAGAAATTGCGAATGGTTGAGTTCACCAACGAGTTGTTGGGGATGATCACCAGTTCTTCTTCCAACGTCAGCAATTTCGTGGACAACATGCCCATCGAGACCACGGTGCCTTCCACATCGTCCACCAAAATGCGGTCGCCGGTGTCAAAGGGCCGGTCGAGCGAGAGCATGAACGAATTCATGATGTTCCCCAGCGTGTGCTGAACCGCCAGACCCAAGATGATGGAAAAGACCGCCAAGGAGGCGAGAATGCCGGATAAATCCAGGTTCAATTCCTCGGCGATAAGGAAAATGGCAGCAACCCAGACCATGCCTCGAACAAGGAAGATGATGAGGGGGTTGGAGCCCTCAACCACAACCGATTTTCGATTTTGGAAGGCCTCCAATACCGAACGGAGGACAATCTTGATCGTGGCGGAGAGCGCCGAGGCCGCTAACAGAATCATGGCGGCATTGATGTAGACGATGGATTCCTGAGCCACATCGGGGTGGAGCCACGACAGCACCACTTGGACAGCGGACACCAAGGCCGTCAAAAGAATCCGGGTTCCCACCACATCGATGAGGTCGTCGTCCCATTCTGCTTCCGATTGACCGACGATTTTCCGTGAAACGCCAAGAATCACCTTGTTGGTGATCAGGCCGACAAAGGCCACGAAAAACACAGCTAGAACATATTTCCAATGCATCTCCAAGGCTTCAATGTCCGACCAAGCCAGCGGAATGGTCACGCCTGCAATTGTCGTTTCACCCATTTTATTCACCCTCCACTTCCGATTCCTCTTGGAGTTTTTGGAGGCTTTGCTCCACCACCTTGGCCCGAGTGAGACGTCCGGGAATCACCCCGACCAGCGCATCAAAACGAGCCTCAATTTCAGGCGTGAGGTTGGCCAACTGTGCATAACTGCGGATGCCCATGGCGTAAAGGTACATTTCGAGTTTGACGCCAATGCCCTTGAGCGATTTCAAGGAATCCGTTTTGACGGCCAAGCCGCCCAAGGCCGAGATGTCAAATTCTTGGCGAGCACGCTGATGAAGCGACTCGAGTTCGGCCTTCGTTTCCTCGTCCTTGATCTCCAAATCCTCCATCCAATTCGCATCGTTTTCCCACATGGCTTCCCGCGTTTCGATGACCGAGGCTGCAGTGGCTTGGTGGTCCTGGACCTCCATCTCCACACCGGTGTGCTTGGCCACCGTTTCGTCGATGAGGGTAGCGGTTTGATCGTCGACTCGAGCCACTTGAGCGAGGGTACGAACACCCATCGCCTTCAAGCACGCATCTTCTTCAAGTGGCAAGTTGAGCTCTTTCATGAGGTCATCAACGTACGTCGCTGGCCCCACGGTGGCCTGAACGGTGTCGGTCGCAGGGTCGGTACGCAACTCACAAAGCCCTTGCGCCAACGCCTCGTCTTCCACCGGTGGATCCCCTTTCCCGTTGACCATCCAGTGTTCAAAGGGGTCATCCTTGACCAAATGCTCAGGCAAGAGCGGGGCCAAACTCACGGAAGCCGTCGCTGCGGCGACCACCGTTGACCCCACTGCGGCCGCGGCTGCAGCCGAGCCCAATGCACCATCGGTGGCGCTGGCGGAAGGGCCCACTGACTTCAGTTCAGCGGGCCTTCCCGAAAATCAGGGTCATCGCCGTCCTTGGTGTCGTGGGCTTCGCCGTCTTTGTTGGCACCCTCGGTTTCCGTGAACGAATCCTCCCCGTTGCGATCTTCTTTGCCATCGCCAGAGTCATGGCCTTCGGCCGATGGCGCGTCATCGTCCTCGAGCATGTCCGTCCGTGAGCCTCGGTTCTTGAACAGCTCCTCTACGGTGGAGGCCTCGGGCTTTCGGCGGACCACGGAGCCAGCCTTGCTGCGAGTGGCGCTTCCCGTTGCGAAGAGGATCGTCAACAGGAGGGTGCCCGTCAACACGATGAGCACGAGGAGCCAAACGGGGACCTGGTCAAGCGCCGAGGCACCTTGGGATACCGAGGTGGGTTCCTCGGTATCCTTGCGCTCGCTGTTGTCACCGATGCCGTTGCCGTTGAGGTCTTCCCACTCGGTTGAGTCCAGCGGGAAGGCGTCAGCGCCGTCCTTGTAGCCGTCGTTATCGTCATCTTTGTCAGCGTTGTTACCAATGCCGTCGTCGTCGGTGTCCAACCACTCCGAGCGGTTGAACGGCAGGTCGTCGTCCTGGTCAGCGTAACCGTCGCCATCGTCGTCCATGTCGACCACGTCGCAGGTACCGTCTTCGTCAAAGTCGGCCGGTACATCGGTGCTGTTGGTGGCGTTGGTGTCGCAAATGTACTCGAGCATGTTCGACCAGCCGTCTTCGTCAACGTCGTCGAGGTTGGAAGCCTCGAAAATATCGGGGATGGTGTTGTTGTTGGCGTCGTACTTGAAGCGGGAGTCAAGTGGCCACGGGTCGTTGAGGTCCGCCACACCATCGTTGTCGTCGTCGGGGTCGGCGTTGTCACCAAAGCCGTCGCCGTCGGAGTCCAACCACTCACGAGGGTCGTAAGGGAAGGCGTCCATCACGTCGGTGTAGTTGTCACCGTCATCGTCGTCGTCGAAACGGTCCCCAATACCGTCCATATCGGTGTCGTTCCACTCGCTGCCGTTGTACGGGAAGGCGTCAACGGCGTCGTTGTAACCGTCGTTATCGTCGTCGTCGTCCTCGGCGTCCCCGATGCCGTCCAAATCAAAGTCAAAGCACATCGAGCCGTTGCGAGGATAATCCTCGAGAAGGTCTTCACATCCATCGCCGTCATCGTCGGTGTCGGCGTTGTCGCCCAAGCCGTCGTTGTCGAGGTCGGTGTCTTCCTTCGGGTCAAGCGGGAAGGCATCGTCGGTGTCGTTGGTGCCGTCGTTATCGTCGTCCAGGTCGGCGTTGTTGCCAATACCGTCGTAATCGGTGTCAATGGATTCCGACGGGTCAAGCGGGAACGGGTCGAGCACGTCGATGACACCGTCGTTATCGTCGTCGCTGTCCGCACGGTCGGCCTGACCGTCGCCGTCGCTGTCGAGCAGGACGGTGATGAGCATCGTGACGTTGTGGTGGCCGCCGGAGTTGCTCGCCGTGATGGTGTAGAGGGTGGTGTTGGACGTCACGTTGGCCGTTCCGTACAGCACACCGTTGACAAACATCAATCCCGTAGGGAGAGCCGGGGTGATGCTCCACGAATCGATGGAGGCGTTGCCCGTGGTTGGGAACAAGGTTGGCATGGCCGTGCCGTTGACCAACTCCAATTCACTCACGTCGTAGGCGATGGAGGGGCGAGCCTCGGCCACGCTCAACCAGAGGTCAGCCGTGGACGACTTGCTGCCGGCCATCACCGTGATGGTGTACTTCGTGAGCGACTGCACCTGGGTCGGCGTGCCCGAAATCAATCCGGTCGTGTTGTTGAAGGACAACCCAACGGGCAACGATGGCTGAATCAGCCACATGATGCTGTTGGCGTTGGACACCTGCGGCATCACGGGTTGCATGGGCGTGAACCGGGTGAGGTTCAACCACGTCACAGGATAGGAGATCGACGGTGCGCCTTCGTTGATGCGAATAAAGACCGTCGCCTGAGCACTGCCCTGCGTGTTGTTGGCCCACACCGTGTATTGGGTGACGCTTTGTGCCGCCATGGCGACACCGTAGATGCTCCCGTTGGTGCTCGAGAGCACCAGTCCGGTCGGCAAACTTGGCGAAATGGCGTACGTTGAAGGGTTCCCGCCGCTGTTGACCAGCGTGATGGAGACCGAGTCGTCCACCGTGTAGTTGTTCTGCAACTGGGTGAACTGAATCGAGGGCGACATTTCCTGCACGGTGAGGTTGAAGATGAAGCGGTCCACGCCGCCGTTGTTGGTGGCCCACAACGTGTACGTGGCGTTGGTCACCAAGGAAACCGGCGTACCCGTCAGTTGACCGTAGGCATTGAGCGACAGACCGCTTGGGAGCGACGGTGAAACCGACCAATTGCGTACCGCTCCGCCCATGTTGATGGGGGTAATCGGGGTGATCGCCGAGTTGTACGTGAGGGTGATGTTTTCCATGGGCAAACTCACTTCGGGAGCGTTTTCGTAGACGACGATACGGAGTACCGCTTGTGAGGAGCCACCGCTGTTGTTGGCCCATACCGTGTAGGTGGTCAGGGTCATGTTGGCCGTTGGCGAACCGATGAGCCGACCGTATTGGTCCAAACTCAAACCGGTCGGCAAAGCAGGGCTCACGCTGAAGCTGGCCACCGGACCTCCGGTGGTGTTCGGAGCATGGGTCACTTGTTCGCCGACCGTGAGCGTGGCCGTGGTGTAGGACACCATGGGGCTGGCTTCAAGCACCGTGATGGTCAGTTGGGCCAAGTGGGTGGCGCTTGACGTGACGGCACGAATGGTGAAGTTCGTCTGTGTCATGTTTTGCGACGGTGTGCCGTAGATGGTACCGTTCGCCGAACCAATGCTCAAGCCGTTGGGCAACGAAGGCAGCACGCTCCATGACACCGTACCGCTGAGGTTCGAATTCGCCTCGAGGAACACATAACTCGATCCGCGTTGAGCCGTCACCGAAGTGGCGCTGTACTCGAACGGGGAGACGACCTCCATGCTGAAGGTCACCGAACTCGAACCGCCGCTGTTGTTGGCCCAGACGGTGAAGGATTGGAGCCCCGAGTACGCCGTGGGCGTTCCCGATATTCGTCCGTTTGAGGTCAAGGACAGACCCGCTGGCAGAGCCGGAGAAACCGTCATGGTGGCAATCAGGCCGCCGGTGTTGACGATGTTCAACATGAAACTTTCACGCTTGACCAAGGTGAAGGTGGTCGTGCTGGCATTCAGGTCGATGTCCGGCGCTACTTCGTTCACTTCGATGGACAGTGACCATGTGTGGAGCGCCGAAGCGGTGGTGGCCGTGATGGTGTAGGTGGTGCGAGTGCTGTTGTGCGTCGGCATCCCGTAAACGGTTCCGTTCGCAGTGCCAAACGACAGACCGCTTGGTAGCGATGGGAACACGCTCCATGTGTGAGAGGCGGTCAGGTTCGACGACGGGACCAGTTGGACGGCGCTGATGTTACGTGTCAGCGTGAGGTTCGTGGTGGTGTAAGAATACGCTGAAACCACGCCCAAGATGAGGATCACCGAATCCGAACCACCGGAGTTGTTGACCCAAACGGTGTAGGTGGTGAAGCTACCGAGAGCATTGGGTGTTCCCACGATGCTGCCGTTGTTGGTCAACGAGAGACCCGATGGTAGAGTGGGTGAAACCGCAACGCTGCTGCCTGCACCGCCGTTGTTCACCATCTCGATGGTCACGGCTTCGTTAATCACGAGTCCCAGCGTGGTGGAGGTCGTGTTGAAGCTGATATCGGGGGCAGGTTCGCTGACCGAGATCCGGATGACGGCGCTGTGAACGGCGTTGCCGCTGACGGCTTGAACGGTGTAGTTCGTCAAGGAGACCGTTTGCGTGGCCACACCGTAGATGGTGCCGTTGGTTGAACCGATGGACAAACCGTTGGGCAGGCTGGGGGTCACCGTCCAACTGAGGTTCGCCGTGGTGTTCACCGTTGGGTAAAACAACGTTTTCGCGGTACCGCGCTGAAGAGAATATATGGGGATATTATAGTCAGAGGCCCTCACGACTCGCAACGTGAAGTACATCGTGTCGGTTCCACCTGAGTTCGTGGCGTTGAGGGCGTAGATGGTGTTGTCCAAGAAGCCCGTGGGGGTACCGGTGATGGTCCCGCTTGACGTCAGCAGCAGGCCAGCGGGGAGGCTGGGGGAGATGCTGAACGACGCCACGGGGCCGCCGCTGCTGGTCACCGTCAGGTCTGCTTGTTCCTTCGTGATGAGCGTGACCGAGTTGAAGCCCGAAATGTCGGGGGCTTGCTCGAGCACCGCTAGGGTCAGGGTGGTGGTGTGAACGGCGTTGGCCGTGGTCAACCGAACGGTGTAGGTCGTTTGGCTCAAGTTCTGCGTGGGCGTACCGTAGATGGTGCCGTTGGAAGCGCCAATCGACAAGCCTGAAGGCAGCGATGGCACCACCGACCACGACACGTTCCCGCTGACGTTCACGGTGGGCGGCAAATACACCGAGGTGATGTTGCGTCGCATGGTTGAATCGGTCACGCCGTAGGTGAAGGCCGTCACGATGCTCAGCGAGAGCGTGATGGAATCCGAACCGCCGTCGTTGCTCACGTTCACCATGTAGGTCGTTGGTTGCTGCACAGAGGCAGGTGTGCCTACGATGGAACCGTTGGACGCCAAACTGAGGCCTTGGGGCAGGGCAGGCCAGATGCTGATGGAGGTGAAGGCACCGCCATCGTTGACCAGTTCGTAGAACACCGGCTCACTCACCACGGCTTGAACCGACGACCCCGACATGTTCCAGGAAATGTCCGGGGCCGCTTCGGTGACGGCGAGTTGCACCGTGAAGGTGTGGGTCGTGGATGCCGTGGTCGCCAGGACCGTGTAGTTTCGCATCGAGGCGCTGGCGGTGGGCACGCCGAAGAGCGTACCGTTGCTGCTACCGATGCTCAGGCCCGCTGGCAGACTGGGCATCACGGACCAAACCGTGCTCGCCGTGAGGTTGTTCACTGGGGCGGCGAACAAGTACGAGGCGTTGCGCTGCAAGCTGTAGGATGTCGTGGCGTAGTTGAACGCCGTCACGACCGCGAAGTTGACCGTGATGTTGTCGCTTCCGCCCTCGTTGCTGGCCGTGATGGTGTAGGTGGTCGCGGTGGACAGCGAGGTGGGCGTGCCTGACAGGGAGCCGTTGGCGGTCAAGGTCATCCCGTTGGGCAGGCTTGGCGAGACCGAAATGCTGGCGATCGGACCGCCGGCGTTGTTGACCAAAATCGTCACGCTTTCGCCACGGGGCAAGTTGTAGGTGGACTGGGAAGCCGAGAGCGTCAAGACCGGACCCGCTTCAATGACCCTGAGATTCATCACGAAGGTGTGGGTGTGGTCGGCGGTTGAGGCTTGAATCGTGAAGTTGGATGCCGTCTGGTTTTGCGATGGAACGCCGGAGATCGTTCCGTTGGTGGAACTCAAGGACAGTCCCGTTGGCAGCGAGGGTGTGATGCTCCACGATGCGGCGGAGCTGAAGTTGACAACCGGCACCTGGAAGACGCTGGTCACGCTTCGTTCCATCACGAGCGAGGTCACTTCGTAGTAGAAGGGGCCAACAATTTCCAGATTGACCACGATGCTATCGGTGCCGCCGCTGTTGCTGGTGGTGATGGTGTAGTTGGTGGGTGTCAGGAAGACCCGAGGCGTTCCCACGATGCTGCCGTTGGAGGTCAAGGACAACCCGTTGGGCAAGCTGGGCGAAATCGAAACACTGCTGATCGGTCCACCGGCGTTCAGGACGACCACTTCATGACCTTCGTTCTTCACCATGGTGATGGTCGTGCTCGTGGAAGAGAGCGACAACGACGGTGCGATTTCAATGATCTCGAGGGCCACGGCGAAGGTGTGGGCGGTGGAGTTGGTGGTCGCACTCACCGTGTAGTTGGTCAACGTCGAATTCACCGTGGGGATGCCGAACAGGGTGCCGTTGGCTGAACCGATGGAAAGACCAGAGGGCAGTGACGGGAACACCGACCAGGACACGTTGCCGGTCAAGTTGGTCGAGGGCAAGAGGTAGAGGGCCGTGGTGTCGCGGCGCAGAGTGTGCGAGGTGTCGCCGTAATAGAAGGCATCAACGAACTCAATCGTGATGGTGGCCGTATCGTTCCCACCGCTGTTGCCCACCGTCACCGTGTAGGACGTGGCGACAGCCGTTGTCGATACGCTTCCAGTAATGCTGCCGTCGTTTTGCAGCGTCAAGCCAGAAGGCAAAGACGGCGAGATGGAGCGGACCGAAATGGGTCCGCCCGTGTTCACAAGCGACAAAGCAAAGTCTTCGCCCACAACATGCTTGATGGACGACACCGTGACGTTCCATGCCACATTCGGCGCCTGCTCAAGGACGGTGATGGACAACGTCGTCTGATGAACAGTGGCGTTGGTCTGCGCTCGTACCGTGAACGTCGTCGTTGAGAGGTTCACCGTCGGCGTGCCGTAAATGGTGCCGTTGGCCGAGCCGATGGTCAAACCAGCGGGCAAGGTGGGGAAGGTGGACCACGAGGCGTTTTGTGTCAAATTCACCGTGGGTTGCAGGTACATCACCGAGGTGTTCTTCCGCAGTTCGTGTTGCGTCGTGCTGTAGGTGAAGGCCGTCACGACCTCAATGGTGATGGTTGCTGTATCGTTGCCCCCCGAGTTGAAGGCCGTGATGGTGTACGTTGTCGAAGACGAGAGCGACGTCGGCGTACCCCGTATGGAACCGCCGCTGTCAATGTAGAGCCCCGATGGCAGAGAAGGCGAAACCGTGGCCGATGCTACCGGCCCGCCGATGGACGTCGGTGAAAGGACCACGGGTTCGTTCAGGATGAACGAGCGGCTCGGGGCACCAGCGAAAGCGATCGATGGCGTGATCTCCAAGACTTCGAGGGAGAGGGTCGCTGTATGGATGGTCGACCATGTCTGGGCTCGAATCGTGAAATTCGTGTGCGTCAAATTCTGTGTTGGTGTGCCGTAAATCGTCCCGTTGGATGAACCAATCGAGATACCCGATGGAAGGGCGGGGAAGACGGACCAGGTCACGCTTTCGGTGAGGTTGACCGTCGGCGAGAGCCAAAGCAGGCTTTGGTTGCGGGTCAACACATGGTTGAGATTGCTGTAGTGGAAGGGCGTCCGAACTTCAAACGTCACGGTGATGCTGTCCGAACCACCAGGGTTGGACATGTTCACCGTGTAGGTCATTGGGGCCTGCACGGCACTTGGCGTTCCGTAAATGGTCCCGTTCGTGAGCATGGAGAGACCGGAGGGCAACGCCGGATTCACCGTGATGTTGGTTGGCGCGCCGCCACCGCTTTCGTAGACCAGCCACACCGCTTGATCGACCGAGAGGACGACCGTACCGGTCGTGTTGTAGGTGCCTTGAGGTGCGACGGGCAAGACCGTGATGGTCATGACCGCACTGTGCATCGTGGTGTCACTCCACGCTCGAATCGTGAAGTTGGTCTGGCTGATGGATTCCGTTGGCAAGCCGTAGACGGTACCGTTGCTGCTGCCAATGGCCATGCCTTCGGGCAAAGCAGGGTAGGTCGACCAGCTCAAGTTGCCGGTGTAGTTCACCGTGGGGACGGCAAAGATGGAGTTGGTTTCTTCTCGCAAGGTGAACGTCGTTTGGGAGTACCAAAACGCGCCCACCACGCGGAGGTTGACCGTCGCCGAGGACGTACCGCCCGAGTTGTAGACCGTGACCGTGTAGGTGGTGGTGGCGCTGTAGTTGGTGGGCACACCGCTGATGGAGCCGTCGTTGTTCAGCGAGAGCCCACTTGGAAGCGCAGGCGATACGCTCGCGTTGGCGATGGTGCCACCGACGTTTTCAATGTCCAAGCGCTCGACTTCATTGACGATGAAGGTCACCGTACCGCTGACGTTGAAGCGGACAATCGGTGCGGTTTCTGCGATGCTGATGCTCAGCGACGAGGTGTGGGTGTAATTGCCGGACGCGGCCCGAATAATGTACGTCGTTTGCGTGATGTTCTGCGTCGGAACGCCGTAGATGGAGCCGTTTGCAGAGCCGATTGACAAGCCGGATGGCAGGCTTGGATAGGTCGTCCAAGAAAGGCTCCCCGAGAAGTTGACCGTGGGCTGAATCTGCACGTTGGAAACGCCTCGAGTAAACGACCAGTTGGTGGTGGTGTAACTGAAGGCAGTCACCGAACGGAGGGTGATGCTCGCCGTGTCGTTGCCGCCTGTGTTTTCTCCGTAAACGGTGTACGTCGTGGCATTGAACAATGTTTGGGGCAACACGTACAGCGAACCGTTATCGAGCAACTGCCAGCCTTGCGGCAGGCTGGGGCTCACGCTGACGCTGGCGAGTGCATCCCCGTCGTTGAGCAACTCGAGGATGACGGGTTCGTACCGAATGACGTCCACCGTTGACGAACCCAACTCGAAATCAAGCGAAGGCGCGACGGCAATGATTTGCATCTTGATGGGGAAGGTGTGGGTGTACGTGGACGACGTCGCCCGAACCGTGAAGGTGGTTCGGGTGGGCAATTGTTCCGAGGGCGTTCCGTAGATCGTTCCGTTGGATGAACCGATGGAAAGACCGGCAGGCAAACTTGGGTTGACGCTCCAATTCAGCGTCCCCGAATAATTCACCGTCGGGGCGTAATTGATGAGGGAAACTTCGTTGTAAAGGGTCACGTTCGTTTGGGTGTAATGGTACGCCGTGCGGGACGATAACGTGATGGTGGCCGTGTCCGTTCCCCCGGAGTTGTTGGCATAGATGGTGTAGGAGGTTGACCCGAAGACATTGAGTGGCCTGCCGACAATGCTGCCGTTGCTGGTGAGGCTCAATCCAGCGGGAAGTGCTGGCGAAACGGAGGTTGAGGCAATGTGTCCGCCCGAGGAGGCGGTGTTGATGCTGATGAGTTCGTTCTTGATGAGTATCTGCGAACCGCTGCTGAAGGCGATAACCGGCGTGGGTTCGTTGACCGTCAGGAACACAATGGACGTGTTTGAACCGACGATGTTTTCCGCCTTGACCGTGAATTGTGTCGTGGTCATGTTGGTCGTGGGCGTGCCGCAGAAGTCACCGGTGGAGGTGTCGAAGGTCATGCCGCTGGGCAGAGAATTGTCGATGCTCCACGTCAGGTTGACCGCTCCTGCCGCTTCATCGGCGCGCCAGCAACCACCGTTCACGCCTCGGGTGAGGACCTTTGAGGTGGGGTTGTAGCTGATGACCGTGGGGTCGTCAAGGACGGCCATGTTCATCACGGTGGAAACGGTACCGGCCGGGCCGGTGGCCGTGAAGGTCACGTTGATGGGCGGCCAGAATTGCGTCGTTGGTGTTCCTGATACGGTACAGTTGGCGGCCACCGACAAACCCGCAGGCAGGTTCGAAGAGGCCGTACAGGATTGGACATCCCCCGACATGAACGTTGGTTTCACCACGTTGAACGTGTCGTTCTCAAAGCCAATTGTGACGTTTTGGTAGGTGAAATTGCCAGGCGCCTCCACGTACCCGAGGCGATAATCGCTTCCAAGCACGAAGGGAACGCTGGCAAACGTCAGCAAGTCGCCAGAACGGCTCCCGGTGAGGGCATGAAGTGCATAGCCGGTGCCGTTGTCGATGAGAAGTCGCAATTCGTTTTGCACCGTTTGGTTGACGCCCATGGCCTCAAGGTCAAACCGGAGCCGAACGGTGGAGTTGGTGGTACCTGCTGCCGTCAACTCTTCCTCAAGCAGATCGTCAAAGGCGATGCCACCGGTTGAAAATCGGTGCGTGGTGGAGTTGACATCAATCACCGTGTCGCCGGAGGGGTAGTCGAGCCACATGCCGGTATCATCGTCGGAGGTCAGCGCTACGTAGGTGCTTTCCGAAACAGGAATCGGGGTTGCTACTTCGACGTTGTTGGTCGAGGGACCGTAATCGGTGCCCACCGTGCGCCAGGTCAGGGCGACGTCGTCTGCGTTTCGCAGATTACCTGCGGCGAACGGGGCGTAACTTGCGGCGCCGGGTTGGTTGTACGTGTTGGCGACTTCATCGTCGGTCATTGAAAGGTGGAAATTACCGGTCAAGTCGGTGACGTATTCGTTGCCTTCCGTGAAGTCGTAGGCGAAAATGGCGTCGTCGTCGACCGGCATGGTGTGCATGCGGTCAATGATTTCATCGGCAGTGAACGCGTGAGGGTGCAAGCGTAGGGCACCGATTTGTCCGTCGTAGCGGTCTTCAGAATTGCCGTCGCACCGGTAATTGTTCTCGCCGATGGAAACAACATCCATGGCACCGGTCCACGAATAACCGTCGTTGAGGTTATTGGTGGTCACATGAACACCGTTCACGTATCCTTTCATCCACCGCGAATTTTGACTGGAAGAGGTCACGTCGATGACCCAGGCCACGTGGTTCCATTCACCGTTTTGAATGACCTCGTTGTTGGACGTGTAATAGGACGAATGGTAGTGGTAATTGTTGGTATTGCGTTGACCTTTGATCAAGGACGGCGAACTGTCATAGAACCCAAAGGAGAGCGAACGGTACCCTTCTGCCCAGTTGTTGTAGCCGTCGGCGGTGGCAAAGCTTCGACAGGATTTCATGGTCAAAATTTGGTTCCAATCGTTTCCGCGCAACGTCTCAGGACGGAACCAGCCTTCGAGCGTGAGTGTCTTCGGGTGGTCTTCGGAGACCTCCTCGATGTATTTTGATGAGCTATCAGAATAGAGTTCAGACCCCCAACTTGATTCCAGGTCAATGACACCCCAGTTGGTTTGATGGTCATGTTGTGGTGCTCCCTCGATGAAGGAAACGGACCCGGATTCGGTGTCCAATGCTAGATGGAAGGTGTCAACATCCGAAACGGTGGCACCTGAAAGAGCGTACGTGGGCGTGACGTCGAGAATGCGGGCTGATGAAGGAGCGATTCCGAAGTCCACCGAGATGTCATCGATGAAAATGTAGTCGTAGTAGTTGGCATAGTAGCGGAAGCGGAATTTCACACCGTCGTACAGCGCATCGGCTGGCACAAGGACGGTGTTGGGTACCATCGTGTTGTACCAAGTTCGCTGCCTTGGGTAATCCGAGATTTCCTGCCACGAACCTTGGCTGTCCAGATATTCAAGGTAGAGCACATCGTTGCTGTCTTGGGAATCCCAACAACGGGTCCATGAATTGTATTTGAATCGGATTTGAGCGAATTCGGCATCGCCCATGTCGTATGCTTCAGACGTCAACGATGGCCCAGCATTGCTCGTACCGTTGCCACTCGCAAGACGGATGGAATAGCCGTGGCGATTGTAGGCATTGCACCAATCGCGAGCGCGACCCGTGCCCCATCGGTAAGCAAGCGTCCAATTTTCCAGACCGGATTCGAAGTCATAGAAGCGGGATGTGCCTTCAAACGGATTGGCCCGCATCGTCGTTGCATCAAAGGTCCACGACGCCATCAAGTCAGGATGGTTCGAGATGGGCGTGATGTCCCATGTGTCGGAAAGAGCTTGGGCGCTGAGCGGAACAGACCAGAGATGAAGCGCATCAATCGCTCCTGAGAAGGTTCGGCTGACATTGCCAGATTCAAGGTGAGTGCCCACGCGTATGACCCCCAAGCCACCCGGGTCGTTTCGGTGGGTCGGTGCCCAACTGTCGACGTATGTGCCGTTGGTGTAGACGTGAAGCGAGGTCTCATCGTACACAACGGCAACGTGAACCCATGCATTTGCTTGCACCATGGTGGCGCTCATTCGATGTTCAACATCACCCCACGCAAGGTCAATGCCTCCGTCACCGTTTGAATCAAGACTCACGCCCAGCGCAAATCCACCTTCTGCGGCGTCCACCGTTGAGAAGACGGTCGGCTCGCTCGAAGTTTGGTTTGAGAAGGGCAGAACGCTGGCTTCGAGGGTGAATTCACCCATCAGGCGGACGTCGAGGATCGGGTCGCTGATGAACCCGGTGCCGTTGATGACGGCGGCTTGCGATGGAGCATCGAGGGCGTACACAGGAGCGCCGTCAGCATACCCTCGGCCAAGACGGCTCCACGTCGTTTCTCCGTAGACCATGGTTTGCCGACGGGTATCAAAGGAGTCGTCTTTGACTTCTTTTCCGGCGCCGCCGTCAAAGGTGTAGTACAGCAAGAGACCGGATTCCTCGCCTTTGAGCGTGGTCGTCATGCGGCGAGCGACATCTTCAGCAGAAACGGCGTGGTCCCACACCCTGAATTCATCGATGTCCCCCGCAAAGTTCACCTCGGTTCCATACGCAGCATAACTGCCACCTACCGTGACCCTTGCACTGCCGTCGGTTGAACCGACACTGCCAGAACATTGGCTCGCTTCGAGACTTCCGTCCACAAACACATACAGGCAGTTTCTGTTTTTTGTGAAGGCAACATGGTGCCATAATCCGTCGGCCACGAACAGGTCGGGGTTTGAGCTGGTGCTCCCCGCCGTACCGATGTTGGTCTCGTACACGCCAACGTACCCGTAGGACATCTTGAGTTCCCAGCGTGTGCCTCCGTTGCGGTCTTCGGAGGCGATGAAGGTCAGCGAATCCATGTCCGTCGTCCGAATCCATGCTTCTGATGCATAGTTGACGCCTTGGGTGATTCGAGTAAGCGTCTGAATTTCATCCGATTTTCCGTTGAAGGAGTAGTAGTGTCCAGAACCGGTCGGATCCCGAAGCGGGGCGCTGGTCACGTGCTGGTAGCCGTTGCGAACGAAGGCTGGACTCAGCGAGGAGGTTTCGTCGGGAACGTAGCCGTTGGAGAAGGTTTCAAATCCGTACACCGCCACCAAATCGTTTCCTGTGGTGACCAAGCGATTGTATCCACGATGCATCTCATGGTCCCCGAGGCTTCGGTTCCACCAGCGGAACTCATCGAGCCAGCCGTGGAAGGGTTCGTCGTGCTGTGGGTTGCTCGATTTGTCTTCGCCACCAAGAATCGGGCGCTGACGGTCGTTGATGGTGAGGGGAACGCTGGACCAACTGTTGCTCATCGCACCGCCGTCGGTCAGCATCTTCAGTGTGCCATCGTCAAAGACCACCGAAAGGTGCGTCCATGTGCCTTCATAGGCGGTGTTGGTACTCATCCAGTACGACTTGCATTCGGTTGAACTGGTGCCAAACCCATTCTGCAATTCAACACCGAAGCGGTTGTTGGTTGCATCGAACACGATGGCGTAGCCCTCGCTGGCCGTATCGCAATATTCGCCGTCCAAGTCGGAGTACACCGTGCTGTATTGACCCGATGTTTGGCCGATGGTCGCGTTGGGGAGCACCCACATCTGAACCGTGTGGTCGTCGTGGTCCATGGAGGGGCTGTCGGGCAACTGCACGACACCGTTGCCGGTAAATTCGAGGGCATAACCCTGCCAGTCGGCCTTTCCAGCTGACCGGGGGTCATCGTCAACATCGTCGTTGATGCCGTCGCCGTCCGAATCCAACTCGAACAAGTCCAGCCATCCGTCGCCGTCCGTGTCCCAGGTCTCTTCGCTGTCGAGGAAACCGTCATCGTCCGAATCGTCGTCGTAATAATTCAGCACACCGTCACCGTCGGAGTCAACGCGACAGTAGGACGTGAAGGTCAATCCGTCAATGTATTGCCCCAGGTTCCAATCCCGGCGGGCGTTGTCACCGATGTTCAAGTATGCATATTGCCCATAGGTTGACGGGACTTCCAAAGCACCGCCCGAGTACCGCCAAGCCTCGTTGTTCCCATAGGAATACCCGATGAGTTGACCTTGTTGCTCGCCGACGGCGGTGTGCAACCTCACCGTGAGTTCGTCCCATGTGCCGCTGTGACCGTTGTAGTGGCCAAGGTGGGCGAAGCCCCACACGAGGAGATCACCCGGAGAGGTCGTCACCAAGTAGGAGATGTCGTTCGCACCGTTCCAAGCGTCCCGATGCAGGGACATGTACTGGTCCCCGTCGTAGGCTGGCGGATAGCCGTCGGTGGAGGATTGGGAACCGTTGTGGAATTCCACGTACTGTTGCATCCAAGCCGCACCCGATACGGGGTAGGCGAGTGTGGTGTCTCCCAGACGATTGCTCGTTCCGATGTGATCTGCGGCGTCTTCGAAGGTTCCTTCGTCAACCCAATACAATTCGGTAAGTCCAGCACCAGCGTATTGCTTGTCCTCGGAAGGCGAACCTGTGCCTTGGTCGTTGTAGCACTCTCGGGCGTTGTACACGCCGTCCCCGTCGATGTCCAAATCCTTCCAATCGGTGATGCCGTCGTTATCGTAGTCGTCGTTGGCGCTCAACGGATTCGTGTCAAACCAGTGGATTTCATAGCCGTCCGGCATCCCGTCACCGTCGGAATCTCGGCTGGTGGGGTCCGTGCCCAACGCATCCTCATCCTCATCGAGCAACGTGTCGCCGTCCGAATCGAGATCTCGCAAATCGGGAACACCGTCATGGTCAGAGTCAAAGTCACCCTCGTACAATCCGTCGCCAATGCTGATGTTGTCAATCCAGAAATCGTTTCCATTCGTGTGCGTACTGCCCCCGTTCGTGTAGGCACCCCAAGTGAGGGTGTGCGTTCCGGCTGCGATGGTTTCGGTGTGCCGACCATCCACGCTGCCGCTCCAGCGAGCGGTGTAGCCGGAATTCTGCCAGGCACACTGGTGGAAATCAACGCAGAAGACCAACCAATCGTAGTTGTTTTCGCTGTTGACATAATAATCAAACGAAACATCGGTTTCCTCGTCGAACTCAACCGGCATGGTCACCGAGTTGTAATCGCCATGACCCAACCCACGGAACGACAGGCTGTGCTGGTAATCATCGCCCTCCTCGTAAATGGCGTGCCACTGATCCGTGCGGAAATCGTGGTAGTTGTTGCCGAAATACAACCATTCCCCGTTGGGGCGGAGCCAATTGAATTCATCAGCCATCGGTGTTTCAGGCGTGCTGTCAAAATCCAAATCCCAACCGTATTCATCGCTGTTGAGAATGCCGTCGCCGTCAACGTCGTCGTCGTAAGCATCGGTGATTCCGTCACCGTCCAAATCGCTGATGCACGAGGCGATGGCGATGACGTTGTCGAGGTAATTTCCTTCGCCACTCGAAAACGCCGAGACGTAATCAAAAATGAAGTAATCGTCGTTTTCCCCCTCCACGATGAGCGAGCCGCGGAACGTGGTCCAATCGACATCGGTGTTGACAAGGGTCCCAATCACGTCGTAATTTGGAGAATAGGTCGCAGAGGACCCCCAACGGACTTGTGTTTTGTCTGCTGTTGTCGGGTGGCTTCCGAGGAAATCGGCGCTCCATGTGACGAGGTCCCCCGGATTGGTGGTGACTTCCGTCCAAAGTTCAGGAAAGCTCGGTGAAGACAGCGATGCAACATGGTATCCTTCCGTGGCGTTATCAGGCCAACGGGCGTTGTTTTGAAGCACAGCATTTGAAGTGTTGAAAATTTCAAGATTTGAAGCGGTTTCGAGGCTCCAATCGTGAACCCATACCTCGCCGTGTGACTGCCAAGAATTTGAACTCGAGCCCCCATAAATGCCGGGATATTCAAAGCCACCGTTCTGGACCCAATCGGCTGAATTCCCATAGCACTGGTAGGGGTCAGGGACGCCGTCGCCGTTTCGGTCAAGATCGTACCAGTCGGGAATCAGGTCACCGTCAGCGTCGTCGGGGCCCAGCGGGTCGGTGTCAAAGTAATTCACCTCGTGACCGTCCCACGCTTGGTCGCCGTCGCTGTCGACGTTGGTTCGGTTCGTGCCTTCAGCAAGTTCATCTGCGTCCAACAGACCATCGCCATCGCTATCGAGGTCAACGATGTCAAGAAGGCCGTCGTCATCGGTGTCGGCATAGCGGAAGGAGTGAATCAAGACATCGTCGATCATGATGTTGGAATAGGTATTGTCCCGTCCCGTTGGGAAATCAAAATACAATTGCGTGTTGGCGTGAATGGCCTCTGCAGGGAGTTCAACCGTGAAGGTGTAGCCATGGTTGTACGGATTGAGCGTGTTGGTGGAGGCATCGTTCCGAATGAGGTAGCCGGGTGGGCGGTAGTCGGCATCGTAGGCAACGCTGTCGGCAGCGTTCCGCATCCATTGAACGGGCATGGGCGGTGCATCGGCACCGGTTGCGAGTGTACCGTCAAATCTAGTCCATCGGAGTTCCATGTATTCATGCTCATCCACGGGGTCTCGGCACTGAGAATCCACGGTGACCCAGAAGTTGAGGGTTGCGGCCCCTAAACCGGTGAGATTGAGAACTGGAGAACGGAGATGACCCGCACCGCTGGCCCAGAAAAGGGAACCATCGTACCCCGTCGTGGTGTTGTCGCAATGGGCGTGATTGCCCCAATATGTCGTACCTCCGGTGTTGCTGCGTGACCAACCATCCCAACCCACACCGGTCCCTGCATCGTTGACGAAATCGTACTCGATGGTGTCGCTGAGGCCAGAGAGCAAGTCGGGAACGACGACCGGGTTGATTTCGACGCTGTTGTTGTACCCGTCGCCGTCAATGTCCTGGTCGATGGTGTCGCGAATGCCGTCGCCGTCGAGGTCACGCATGCAGGTACGGTTCAGTTGGACCATGTCCACCCAGTTGCCAGCACCTGTGGCAGGCTCAATCGGGTCAAGCACGAATTGTTTCGCATCAATTGGAGCAACGACGATGCCGGATTGCAACCCCCACGTCGGAGAGGTGGTTCGAAGGTTGGCGATCTCAACGGCGTTGGTCGGGACGCCGTACGATACGCTGATGTCGCCCGATGCGTTGTCAAGCATCAGTGAGAGTTCGGTGTATTCGGAGGTGATTCGGGCGCGGTGGTACATGGACCAGCGAATCAAATCGTTCTCCCAAAAGGGCATGTCCTGCCAGACCACCGTGTCCCCAAAGAGTTCAACCTCAAGGTGTTGACCACCGTGGGGTGGAGAATTGCCGTGGAAAATTTCCACCTTCGATGCCGCGCCGTAACTCGACTCCCAAACAGCCTCTCCCTCGTTAACATACGAGTCCTCGTACGGGAATTCAAAGGAAGGGTCGTACACTTCGTTGCGCGAACCTGGGCCGTAGCAGACGTCGTTGTCGGGTACGCCGTCGTTGTCGTCATCCTCATCAAGCCAGTCCGAGACGTTGTCGTTGTCAAAATCCTCAAACACGTTCACGTCCGCAAGGTCGCTGTAGACCAAGATCTCCAACCAGTCCTCAAGACCGTCTCCGTCCGTGTCGGCCACCGTGGGGTCGCTCCCTGCGAGGCGTTCGGCTGAGTCGTTGGCGAGGTCATTATCGCTGTCCAAGTCCCACAAGTCGGGCATCCCGTCACCGTCGCTGTCCCGAGGCAAGGTGCCGCTGCCAAATTCCACCGAGTTGTTCACGCCGTCGCCGTCAATATCATCGTCAAGGGTGTCGCGGACACCATCCCCGTCGAAATCACGGAAACACTGCACGATGAGTTCAACGTCATCCACATAATTGACCCCGGTGACGCCGTTGGGCGCATTGGACCGGATACCGATTCGGGAAGTGGCCTGTTCCAGGAAACCGTCCCCGCTCATGACGGACCATGCCGAAGTGGAGCCGAGGTGGGTGTCAAGGACGTACATGCTCGAACTGGTGTTGCCCACCACCATACCGATTTGCTCGGCGGCTTGTTGCGTTCCAGTAGCGCGGTGCGTGACGTTGTACGAAAGGTAATCACCGGGCCACAACGTTCGATTTTGCCACACGACTTGGTTGCCGCCGTTGATGTTGAGGCGGAGGTATTGGTCGCCTTCAGCCGCTGCCACGCTGGAATTGTTGCCAGACATGACGGTGAACCCGCTGGTGGCGTCCGTTTGCCAACCCGCCATGGCGCTGTTGTTGACCGTCGTGCTCGCCACCGAGGTGTTGTCGAACACGCCGGGAGACTCGAAGCCCAAGTTGGAAATGGCTCG
>Ga0181576_10000250_pt1 | contig 37583 bp, 26 predicted proteins | sample 101ome_22_FD_132464 | JGI IMG/M metagenome (GOLD analysis project Ga0181576, IMG submission 132464) | Coastal salt marsh microbial communities from the Groves Creek Marsh, Skidaway Island, Georgia - 101412BT metaG (megahit assembly) | ecosystem: Environmental > Aquatic > Marine > Intertidal... | reverse complement strand
TGGAGGGTCGTGACCCGTCGTTCCTAGACCCTAGATGACCCACCCCACGCCTGCGGCGTACGCTTGAATGCGACGACAGGCGAGGGCGAGGGCGAAACGCGCGCGTCGACGGAGGGAGGGAGGGAGAGAACGCTCGTTTTGAAACGACTTTGTCTCACACGGTCGCCAGAGATGCGTTCGATGGACGCGAAAAGGCTCTGGATAATCGTTCGCGCGCTCGCGGCGATTTCACCGGATGGTAGAGGGCGTCTTCGCGAATCGCCGACGCGCGCGCGTTGTCGGCGTCGAACACCGGCCGCCAACGCACGTATCCGACGTCCGGCGCGAGATCGGTCCAAGTGAAGGATGTGTCGCGCGCCGTGACGAACGTCGGGAGCATGGCCTCGTGGTGACCGCTTCTGGACGAGCTGTTGAGGAACGTAAACAGCTCGAGGGAGAGCCGTTTCGAAATTCGAAACGCGGGCAACAAAGACGCCTGCCTGCGCCACGGGTCCACGTATCTGCAGTAGACGCACGCACGCCAGTGATTCCACGCCGTCTTATTTTCTCCGAAACGAAACGTGGTGTTGAAGGCGACGAGATCGCTCCCGTCGACCGCGTCGTACTTTGTAAACAGCCGAACCCACGGTCCCGTGTAGACGACGTCGGGTTCGACGATCCACGCCTTTTCGTGCTCACTGAAGGCGAGCCACCTGATCGCGGCTGGTTTCACCGAGGCGCCGTAAATTCCAGAGAATAGATGAAACGACGCGCCCCAAGCCTCTCGTTCGATGTCTCGAGACGCCTCCACGACGGTGACTTCTTTGGGAAGAAACGACGAAGGATTCGAACCGCCTTCCCGCACGACGACGGGCGCATACGGACCCGGAACGTGAATGTCCCTGAATAACGCATCAAAAGCGACGTGGGATGAACCTTCGTGCTCTTCGGCATCGCTCACGGTCAAGATGATCGCCGTCGAGGGTGTGATACCATTCCTTCGCCCGCTCGAGAATGAAGAGAATACCCACCACGCCGAGACGGAGAGACTGGCGACGACGCAAACGAACCGAGGTGTACACCGACGAAGGACGCGCTTACGCATCGATATTGGCACGCGTGTGTCCACGAAAGGAATGTTCAGACGTGGTGAAAGATATCATCGTAGCACGTGGCCATATGTGGACGATGCAGTGTCCGTCACATGGTAGTTTTCGTACTCCGATGGATTGTGAAATAATGTACAAATGTAATACACGCGCTGGTACTAATCCAGCCCTATACGATGAACATCCTCATCGTGCAAAAGACGACCGATTTGTTCCATTCGCTCTCTATTGACCCTCTTTTCCCTGGCCATGTCTAACAGCACTGCCCGCATTTCGTTTTCGACGTCTTCGACTTGCTGATACGCCTCGCGGACCATGGCGTCGCTCTCTTCTCGGATGGCGACGGCTCTGGCTTCGTACACGGTCGATTTTTCACGAACTATCGCGAGTTGGTCGCTCAATTCCTTCACTTGCATCTCGAGCTCGACGTTTCTCGACGTTTCTATCGTCTCTCGAGTCTCCAAAGTCTTGGTCAACTGGGCGACTTGCGATTCGAGGAAACTGATCGTTTTGTCGCGTTCGCCGACGGTGGCTTTCGCATTCTCGAGCGCGCGCTCGTACGACGCGTGATCTACCTCGGCGGCGTCGAGCGCTCTCTCGAGTTCAGACACGTTCACGTCGAGGGCTTCCACCTGGCGCGTCAGAGATTGACACTCCCCCGTCGTCGCGGCGAGCCTCGCCTCGGCAACTGACAGCTCTTCCGCGCTCTTCTCCGCGGCTATCGAATTTTCTTCTCTAAGACGAACGGCCTCGTCTTTGAGCGATTTGATGAGTTCACTCTGATGCTGAAGCATGTCACTTTTGATCTGCAAGCCTTCGTCTGCAGATTCAAGCTTGAACTGGAGCGTCTCCACGTCGCGAATGAGACGCTCCGCCGCCTCTTCTCTCGAACGCGCCTTGGCCTCGCGCGCCTTGGCGGTTTTCTCGGCTCGCATCGCGGCGTTCCGCGCCGCCTCGACGGTGTGATGGGAATCTTTTCTCTCACTCATCGCTTTTTGCGCGTTTTCGAGTTCACCCTCGAGGATTTTCACCATCTCTCGCGTCTTGGCGAATCCGTCGAGCTGGTCTCGTTGACTCTCCACGACTCGAGCCAACTCTTCGTTCAACGCCTCCGCCTCCTCGCGCTCCTTCTCCATCGATTTTATGCTCTCGATGAGCTTGACCACCTCTTCCTTGCTATTCTTTAAATCTTCTTCCCTTTGCACCGCAATCTCCGTGTGCGCGCGCAGTTCCTGCTCCATCGCCGCCACGCGCTCGAGCAAACGCGCCTTTTCCGCAGTCGCCTCGACGTGCGCCGCCGATTCTTGCCGAGCCTGATTGACGCGTTCATTCAGCATCACGTTCTGTTCGTCGACGTACATTGCCTTTAAATTGGCCAAATTCTCCGCCGCTTCGATCCTCACCTCGCGCAGCGTCGCCTCGAGCTCCATCGCGCGTCGCTTGTCCGTCTCGCCCTCGGCGCGCGCCGTCTCGGTCGCCGTCTCGGCTCGAGTCAACTCTCGACGAAGCGCGTCAATTTCTCCGCGAAGAAGCTCGAGTTCGCTCGGATCGACGTCGAGTGATTTCTGCGTCTCCACATCGCGCGTGCGCGGGGCGTCCGTCTGTATCCCTTCGTCTCGAACCTCGGGCGCGACGCGGTTCTCGAAATCGATGACGCGCTTTGTCGTCGCGAGCTCGAGTTCGACGCGCCCCCCGTTGGTGGTCCCAGTCGGCCCGCTCGCGTCGTTCACGTCGCGATTTTCTTTCATCACCTCCCCTCGTCGAGGTGTTCTCGAAAAGCGTTCGGCGTTCGGCGGCGTCATGCCACCGCTCGGACGTTTGCCGTCGCTCGAGCGTCTCGTCGTCGAGATGGTTTTCGCCATGGCGCGCGTGCTCGTCTCCACGCTCACGACGACGTCGTCCAGATGCGCGAGCCAAGGAACGAGCGAGGTCATCGTCAACCTGTACGACGCGTTCTCGCACATCTCGTTCGTCTCTCTTCCGATCACCGATCCCGGTTCCATCTTTAATCGAAGAGACTCCAAACGCGTGAGTTCGCTCAGCGCGCGCGTCGCGCGAAGACTCGTCAACGCGTTTCCCCTCGCGTCGAGCGCCCGAATCATCCACTCCGCCCCATCGCTCCGACTCAACCCGTTCAAACACGCGATTCTATTATTAGACACGTTCACAACCTCCAACGTCGGCGATAACTCCCCGAATCCATCCAAATTCTCCAACGCGTTGCTCGCCAAACTCAGTCTCCGTAAACGTCGCAGACGCCCCAACCCGCGCGTCGTCGTCACCGCGTTGGACGATACATCCAACTCCTCCAATCGCGTCAATCGCGACCACCCCTCCCAATCCACGCTCGTTATCTCACACGCGTGTAAAGTCAACGTTCGCAGATTCACAAACGTCTCCAATCCCTCCACCCGTCCCGGCGTTCGCACCGTCGTCCCGTACGCCGCCAACTCGCGAACGTCGTCGCGCGCCAGTCGTCTCGCATTCGCCCCCTCTCCGATCACCGGTCGAAGATCGATCGAGCGCGCGTCCTCCGTCTCGAACTCACCCTCGCGCGCGTCTTCACCCTTTTCACGGCCGTCGTCCACGTCCCCGACCTCGCCTCCTCCCACGACGACGTCGTCGTCATCCGTCGTCAACCTCCTCGGAGTCGTCATCGCGACGGCGGATACCGATCGATCCGTCGTCTCCACGCGCACGACGACCGACGACGACACGGACGGAATGAATTCTCTCGTCACCCTCTCTCGCTCCCGCGTTCGCGCCCTCTCGCTCGCTCTCGCGCGCGCCGTCTGCGGTCGGTCCCATCGGTATTCGCGATCGGCATCCATCGGTCCTTTCGGTCGGGGACGACCCTAAACCCTACATAAAGGAGTACGAGTACCTACCTAGTGTACGGAAACGAAGACTATACCATATGTCCGAATCCGTGCAGGGAGAGGAGAGACACCCGACCACGCGACCCTTCGTACTCGAGTCGAAAGAAACCTTTGTGTGCGCACGCAATCACACTGTTTACCCATATGTAGTTCCCTTGAGTCATGAACGGTCACTGAAACCCTCACTCTTTATGGTGTGAACGAGTCAAAATCCCTGGAACGACGACCTCGACATTTAGTCGATTGAGTAGTACATGAACTTCCATAGTCGCGCGTCCCGACGCCCATCGCGTGTTATCTACGCTTTACGTGTGACGGTCGGTACTACTTTAGTGCTACTTAGTATTACATCGATCGATGTATGAGTTCTCCACCTTTCACGCCGCCCTCGACGTGCCCGCGCGTCGCCCGACGTGCCCGTCGACGTGACTCACCGAGGGGGGGGGGACGCGCGCGGCCGTGTGCGCGGGGACGCGGTGCGGCGCACTCGCGCCGTGAACGCCGGCCGCGTCTGGACGTCTGGACGCGTCCCCGAGGCGACCGGCGCTCGGGCGGTGGTGACGACGGACAGAGGACGGAGGACGAGGCGAAAGGAGGGATGGGGGGAGGATGGCGACGATCGATGACGACGACGACGACGACGACGAGGACGATGATGATGATGCGTCTCGCGCGTCGATCGATGACGTCGTCGTCGTCGGCGGCGGTGGGAGGTGGATGTGAGGGGTCGACGACGACGACGACGACGACGACGACGCGTCGGCGGCGTCGTAGTCTTCACGACGGATTCGTCGCGAGGGCGAGGACGAGGACGCGATGGGGATCGTCGTCGTCGGTCGTCGCGTCGTTCGCGTTCGTGGGTGCGGTCGGGACGTCGTCGACGGTGACGTGCGACGCAAAGGTGGAGGAGACGCCGACGCCGACGGCGCCGACGGCGAATAAATCGACGGCGCAGTGGAGGATATATACGGACATAGGACGAGGTTTAGTGCAAGAGGGGAAATTAGACGAGGCGAGAAAGTACCTCGAGCGCGCGCTCGTGGAGGCGAAGCGTGGATTCGGTGAAGACGACGCGCACGTGGCGGCGGCGCTCAACAACCTCGCCGAGTTGCACAGAATAGAGTCGAGGTGGGAAGAGTCGCAGCGCATGTTCGACGAGGCGCTCCAAATCTTACGGAATAGCTACGGGGAAAATCATCCCGCCGTCGGTACCGCGTTACACAATCTCGCGGGGTGTCGATTGGCGCAAAACGACGTCGACGGAGCGTTCGCGCTGTACGCCGAATCGCTCGCTCGCAAGGAGGCGACGCTCGGGACGAATCATCCGGAATACGCCACGACGCTCTATCACATGGCGGAGGTGTTGTGTCGAAACGAACGTAAAGAAGACGCAGTGGTGGTTTTGGAGCGTTCAATCAGAGTGAGCGAAGAGATCGGCGCCGCGCACACCGACGCGTGTCTCAGGCGCATGAAGCGTCTGGCCCAAGTGCTCTTTGAGTGCGCGCGGTACGAGGACGCCGAGCGCGTTCGGAGACGTATTTTGAGTAGTTTGGAGCACATGCACGGGGAAGATGACGTGAAAATCGCGGGTGCGTGCGAATCCCTCGCCCTCGTCCTCACCAAGCTCGATCGTTTGGACGAGGCGGAACGTCTTCTCGCGCGCTCGACGACGATTCTCTCGCGCGTGCGAGGCGACGGCGCGGCGCTCGCGCTCGCCTCGGCGAGACTCAATCTCGGTGAAATCGCGGAGAAACGCTCAAAAACGGACGACGCGATCACGTACGCCCGTCTCGCCCTCGACGTTCTCGCACCAAGCGCGCTGGACGCCATCAGACGAGACGATTTACGAGACGACGTGCGGGTCGGCATCGTCGTCCACCACGCGCGCGCCGCCGCGCTCCTCCGACGGCTCGCCCCGAACGACCCTCGCGCGTGTAATCACGCCCACACCGCCACGCAAAATCTCGCCGCGGTGAAAGCGATCGCCGAAAAATCAGGCGTCGCGATCGAAACCCGCGTGCGCGCCGCCGCGCGCGCCTTAGAAGTATCGTTGTAAAGTCGCCATCGTTGTACACGTATGTCATCCGCCTACGCCTAGCTACGAGCTGAAACGAATGATTCCACTCGACCGCGCGCGCGTCGTCTTCCCTCACCCTCCTCCCACGTCCTCACTCGGTAAATCCTCCGGGTCATAAATCACCAACAACACGAGCGAACACGACGGACACCGCGCGACGTCCTCGCCGTTTCGCAATTCCTCCAGGGTGATTTGGAAAAAGTCTCCACACGGACACTGATACGTGTACGCCCCGAGTTCATCGTTCCAGTCCATGTCCTCCAGATCCACCTCATCGTACGCCCCGCTCATCGCTCGCTCGTCGTCCCGTGCCGGTGGCGCCCGCACCGCCCGCGCGCGCCTTCCGTCCCGCGCCGTGCCGTCCTCTCCGTCCGTCTCTCTCCCCGGCGCCGCACCCCTCCGGTACCGTGCCTTCCGCGCGCGTCGCGAAAGTTCTCTCGCGACGAAGACGCGTCTCTCCGTCCGTCCGTCCGTCCGTCCGTCCGTCGTCACCGCTCGCGTCGCGACGAGCGGTGACGGTACGTTGCAAACGAACGCGCGCGGACGCGCCGTCGAGACCTCTCTAGGGCTTAGGTAGGGTTTGGTGCAGTGGGTGGTTTCCGGATGACGAAGAGGCGAACGAACGCAAATACGAAAACATCGGACGTGTTCATTGACAAAATATACTCTTTCGCCGGGACCGCATGTGCTCGCGCGGCTACGGGTGAAGAAACGATGAGTTGGAGAGGATGGGACGTCCACGGGCGTCGGCGCGCGGGCGACTCGTCACGGCTCCTGAAAGGCGGCGGCGCCCAGAGGTGTTCTTGGAGGCATGAGTGCGAGAAGTCTGCAGCCATGCGTGCCCGATCGGTGCGGCTCGCTCGACTCTGGGTCGGCCCACGGTGTTCCTTGACGAAAGTGTTTGTCGTTGAGGTACTCGATTTGAATGTATGAAATCGTGTTGTACCCACCGTCTTGCGAGTTCCATTGGTACTTGGTGTAATAAACGTCGTTAAGCAAGACATTCAAACCATCCGTATGATACTGAAAGGTGAATTTCCATTTGGTTTCATCGTTTTCTTGCACTGGGCCAAGATCGGGTGCCTTCCACGTTATCTCTTGGAGTTGGCCTTGCCACTGATTGCAGCGTTTGTTATCGGTGATGAACCGGTTTTCCTTCGGCCTCGGATCAAAGTGCGTGAGGATGTCATCACACGTACCACGCTGCGTGTGAAGATTCATCGTGCAGATACCGTCTCTGTTCACGCCGTACATGATGAACTGACCGCCCAGACCCGTTGGTGGGTGATTCTTCATCAAGGTTGAGCCCTTGTCCTTTAGTGCGGTGTCCCAATCCCAAGGGTTGTTCACGTCGCCCGGCATGCAGTTCGCGGCGCACCGACCGAAAGTCGCATCGATGAATCCTAGATCCTTCGCACGCTTCCAATCGCTCGTGATTACACGGTTCCTGTACGGACCGAATGCGTGCGCGCAGTCGCCTTCGAGCAGGGACTCCCCCTTCTTCCCGATTTCGTACAAAACCTGTCCATCCTTATTCATCAGCGCAAACCCGTACTCGTAGTTGATTTTATTCGTCGTCAATTCGAATGTCAGCGAGTCTGCGGTCTGCAGGTTGACCTTATTCATCACCAACCCATGCTTCCACTTGAAGAATTTGTTAGAGCCCTTCCGCGAGCGCACGTTGTAGTTGTGAAACACGATCCTCGCCTCGACGATGTTCTCTATGTAATCCCCGCCGAAGAACGACGGGTACTTCGCGATGACATCATCTGACTCACATCCGAGGTGCAGAGTGTACGTCAGTGGCGTCGACGTTCCAGCCGCGCGCTTGGGCGCCGGAGGCATCGCCTTCTTGACGGCCTCCAGCTGCATCGGGTCGCGTTCGCGCGCGAAGAGCACGGCACCGACCGCGACGACCGCGAGGGCGGTGAGAAACGAGAGCGCGCCGCGCCTTGATTCTGGCGGCATCATCGTCCGACGCGTCGACGCGGCACGCACTGACGGCACCGGCCGGTGGACGCACACGTGCAACACCCGTAATGTGTAACACCCGTTTCGTCAAGACGCACATAACACCCCAACGCGTCCCCGACCCGGCCGGCGTCGCCAGTTCTCGACGTTCGAACGTTAAGATTCGCGACGATCGAGCGTCGAGATGACGCGCGAAGACGGCGTGTACGGCGCCGTGTCGCTCGCGGTCGCGGACGAGTGCGAGGAACGGCGCGCGACGACACGTTTTGGGCGGTTGGCGCTCGGACTCACGGTGGGCCTGCTCGCTGGTGCGGGCGCGATCGCACACTTCGGCCGATCGGACGTCGGCGCGGGCGCGGCGAGGATCGACTCGTCGCTGGGTCAGGTGCAGAGCGCGGCGGATAAGGTGCGACAGGTGCTCGTGGAGGCGCTCGACCACTTAACGTGCACGAAGACGTGCGCCACACGCTTTGACACTTTCGCGGCCAAAGTAGAACACAACGACACCGCGCTGGTTTGCGGTGATTTCATGGCGTTCGCATCGTCAGACACGTGTGTGCAAGAATGTACTTGTGAGGATAGGACGGTGATCTCGACAGCGATCGATACGCTGTGCGGTCCGACCCCGCCGGAGAATCCCGAGGATGTGTTCGGCGACGCGTACCATGAGTCCTTGATTCAGACAGTGATGAACGTGTGTCCTGCGTCCGTTTCATAACTATAGTAAAGGAAGATTGCTTTCCGCGCGTGCGCGCTCCGTGGCGTCACGGATCGGTGGGTGTATACTAGGCGCGACAGAGAGGTCTCGCGAGCCTCAAACGCCGTGCTGAGCGCACGCGGCTGACGCATCGATCTGAAGCATCGCACCGTGAACGTGCGCGATGATCCATCTTCAACAATTTTGCGTGGAATGTAACGTTGACAACCGCATCAAGCGCCCGTACACATCCGCGTGCGTCTTCGTCCCATCGTAGTAACCTCGGAGCTCTGCGCGCGACGTCTTCACTCGCCGACTCCCTCGGCGCAGTCGCGAGGATGACGACGCGTCGACCTCAACCTCGACGACGCGTCATCGTCGCGTTCGTCGCCTTCATCGTCGTCGTCATCGTCGTCGAGTACGGAGCGTTGGACGTGCTCGTGGACGACGGCGCGGCGTGGTTGGCTGGGACGGCGCGTGAGACGCGCCCGCGGCCGACGATGGCGGTGGTATTGACGTCGCCGTGGGTCACAGAACGCGTGGTGAACGCGAAAAAGATATGTGGACTCGTGTCGTCGTTCGCGCGAGACGGGTGCGCGCTCGCGATGTCGTCCGTGGTGGATGAAGACGCGGCGAGCGCGATCGAGCGGAGTGGGTACATGGCTCGGTTTCGACGAAGCGCGAGAGACGACGCGGCGTCGGGAAAGAGGTTCGGATTTTGGAGCGCGGTGCGCGCGGTGACGAGGCCGAGAGAGTATTACGCGCGGAAAGTGTCGGAGAAGAAGAAGACGCGGTTGTACGAGGAGGGGGACGCGCGATCGAGACGACCGGGGAGCGTGGGGAATTTGGGCGCGCTCGGCGTCGTGGCGCGCTTCGCGAGCGCCGAGACGCTTCCGGTGGTAAACGCGACCGAGGATGGAATCGGGACACTCGCGGGGAGCATCTGGCCGAACGTGAAAGATGCCATCGCGCGAGCGAAGGCGTTTAATCGAGCGCATCCCGAGCGAATGGGGGATTCCATCGCGCTTTTCGAGGACGACGCCAACGTCGTCGTCGGCTCCGCCGAGGCGTACGCCGAAAAAGTGTCGAGCGTCATGCGACGTCTTCCCAAACGTTGGGACATTCTCACCTTTGACACGCATCCAAGATTTTGTCGCGAGTCCTTCTTCAAGCACCCGAGTCGCGCGGTGTCGCGACGACACGGATTGTTTCAGACGTACACCACCTTCTCCAGGACGACGCACCTCTTCGTCTCCAGACGAGGCGCGCTTCGAATCTTAGAGCAACTTCCGACCGACATCGTCATCGACATGTTCCTCGCGCGCGCGCTTCGGCTCGGGAAATTAAAGATTTACGTCGCGTGCGACGGCGGCATCATCGATCAAGGCGCGTCCGAGTTCCAAAGTCTAGGCGGCTAGGGCGAGAGAGAGAGGAAGAGAGACGCGCGCGCGAGGAAGAGAGACGACCGCGCCTCACGGTAGATTGATTGATAGACATGGACACACCACAATACGTAGGCGTGGTCGTTAGGCCCATACATAGGTAGCGCAGATAGAATAAAAGAACGCATTAGACGTAGTTCAAAACATATACGAGCGCCTTCACACGCCATCATCGCGCCGTCCCACTCGCACGCGTCGACGACGCGACGGCTTCGCCGTCGCCTCGACCTCTCTCTTCGACGCGAGTACTCGCGAGGTAGCTAGGTGCGTGACGACGCGTGCGACGGGACGACGCGAGCGTCGACGCGCGCGATCGATGCGTTCGTTCGGCGTCGACGGACGTCGATCGCGCGCGTCGCGCGAGGACGCCATCGAGCGTGGGATCGCGCGGAGGCGGGCGGGGTGACCCTAAGGCTGGGCGAGGGCGAGACGAGCGATCGTCGCGAGGCACGGCGCGGGCGTCGCGTTCGAGTCGCGCGCGAACGGCGCATCGGGACGAATACTTTTCGTTCCCGGTGGTATCGTCGTCGCGCGGGACGTCGGTGGACGCATCGCGCGCGTGGGGTCGCGTCGAGACGCTCGAGTCGTGGTCGCGGGAAGCCCTAGGACGCGGTCGATGCGCTCGACGGAGATGCGCTCGACGGAGGCGCGCGCGATTGGACACGGCGGTTGGACGAGGGGTGACGCGCACAGCATCGCGTGTATTCGTCTCGCGCGCGTACCGCGATGACACCACCATCGCATCGAGACTCGGTCGACTAACCACGATCATCAATCATCACTCTTCTCGAATGCATCAGGATGGGTAACCAACGCGCTCGATCCCGCGGTTTGCGCCACGGCACCCGCAACGTGTTCTCCCGCGGTTTCCGTGAGAAGGGCGCCAACAACACGACCACGTACTTGCGTACGTTCCGTGTCGGTGACTACGTTGACATCAAGGTGAACGCCTCTCAGCAAAAGGGTATGCCGTACTTGCAATACCAAGGCAGAACGGGCATCGTGTGGAACGTGACGCCGCGCGCGGTGGGTGTGGAGGTGAACAAGACCATCGGTGGTCGCATCGCTCGCAAGCGCATTCACGTGCGCATTGAGCACGTGCAACACTCCCGATGCCGTGAAGATTTCCTCGCCCGTCGTGCTGCGAACGACAAGGCGCACCACGAAGCGAAGTTGGCTGGCAAGAAGATCACGACGAAGCGCCCGGTGACCGGCGCCCCGCGCGAAGGGTTTGCGCTCGAGAACGTGAAGGCTGAGCTTTTGACGCCGATCCCGTACGATATCTTGCGTGAAGGCATGAAGTACTAAATCTTAGCATAAGAATCGGATTTGTAACGTAGGTGGAGAACCTGCTCTCAAACTGACGCCCTCGCCCGTCGCGTCGCTTCGCGTCAACTCTCAACTCTCAAAAACGCCTCACTCTCGCGCGCTTCACCGATCTGAATGGGCGTCCTACCCGAGCTTTTCATCGCCACGGGGCCGGGCGACGGCGCGACCGCGCGCACGCTCGAAAAGCGCGGGGTGAGACGAATCGTGCTTCGCGGAGACGCGTCCGAGGCCGACGCCGACGCAGTGGCGGTCACAGTCTTGTCGAAAGTGACGTGTAAATGGAAACTTGAGACGAAAACGGACGGATTCATCGAGGACACGTTCACGATGCAAGACGGTACGCACCCGAGTGGGCTCGAGAACGCGATATTAGGGCTGCGCGCCGGCGATCGAGTGAATTTCGTCCTCTCCGGCGAGGCGTGGCTGAACGATTTCGAGCCTCAGCCGAAAGACGCGTGCGAGGTCGCTCTCCCCGGCGAAGCGGAGGTTCTCAACGTCTCGTTCGTTCGAAAGTGCGCGTACACGAGCACACCCGAAGAAAAAGCCGCCTACGCCACCGAGATGAACGAGATCGGCAAGGTTCTCTTCAAGAACAGAAGGCTCGATCGAGCCCGCGAAAAATGGCAGGCGGCGGCTGCGTACGCGAGGGTGTGCGAACCTGAAGACCCAATGCTTAATCCCCACGGCGCGAAGAATAACGACGTGTTCTTCCCCATCGCGCGTTCGGTGTACCTGAACCTCGCGCTCTTGACGTTTCGAAAAGGAGAGTACAAGGAGTGCGCACTCTACGTCGGCGACCTTTTGGGGACGCGCGTCGATGAACCGGAATTTTTCAAAATCAAGGCGAAGGGTCTCTACAGACGTGGATGCGCGCGATTACGTCTCGAAGAAGTCTCAAAGACGGAATCCGTCGACCCTGATTCTGCCGAGGCTGATTTTCTCATCGCCCACAGGCTCGATCCCACCATCGACGTGTCCGAAAAGCTCGCGGAAGCAGCCGCCGTGCGAGCCGCCAAATTTCCAAACGTCTCGCGCGAGAGCGAAAACGACGACGAGGAAGACGACGACGACGGGCATCACGAGCGCCATTACTCGCCGTACGCCGCCGATGCGTTGATGCAGATTCGCCGGGAGAATTTGGACCGTCGTTGGCAATTTCTACCAAAGAAAAAACGTGACAAAATCCTCGCGGAGCGCGCGGCGCTGTACGGAGACATCATGCGAGACGCGCCGTGGCGAGAGTGCCGGTCGACATTTTTCGCCGCCGATCACGAGGATTGCATCGATTACGACGAAGAACAGCGCGAGATTGAAGCGAAAAAGGCGAAAGAGAAGAGCGGAGACTCATCGTAGCGAGCGCGCGCGTGCATGCATTACAAGCAACAACAAATGGTAAACGGTTCTTCTTCTTCACAACAGCGCCGCCGCGGCGTCGTCGACGATCCAACGCACGTTCCCTTTCACGAGCGCGGCGGGCACGGACCCGTCTCGAGGCGCGTCTTTCAATATCTTCGCCGTCATCTCCGCCTTCCCGGACCCCATGGCGACAAAAATCTTCTCCCTCGCCGCGTTGACGACGGGTAAAGAAAACGTCACGCGCTCGGGCGGCGGTTTCGGCGAGTCGGCGATTGGTAAAATCCATCCCTCGTCTCGCGTCAAGAGCTCGTGATGGGGAAATAACGAACAGATGTGACCGTCCGGACCGAACCCGAGCAACAAGACGTCAAACACGGGAAACCCATCGTCGTTCACCTCGATCTCGTGCGGCGTCAACGCTCGCAAATCGTCCTCGTACGCCCTCGCGCACGCCTCGGCGGCGCCTCGATTTCCTTCACACAACGTCTCATCGATGGCGTGTAAACGCTCTCGAGGCACGTCCACGTCCGCGAATAACGTCCTATACGCCCCACCAAAATTTGAATCCTCGCTCGTCCACTTCACGCACCGTTCATCCACCCAAAACACGCGCCATCTCGACCACTCGACATCCGTCGCCGTCTTCAACGGCGCCAACGCGTCGATCAACGACCCGCCCGCCACACCGATGGAAAACGTCCCTCGACGCGCGATCGCCGCTCGAGATAACGCTCGAACGCGCGTCGCGAGCGCGCGTCCACACCCCACGGCGTCTCCCTCCCGCACCACCGTCGCGTCGCCACCACCCGCGACATCATCATCCGATGCCGACGAATTCGCACGCATCATCATCATCATCCTCGCCGCGGACGTCCTCCCTCGTCGTCCCACGACTCGCCTATACGCTCGATCGACGCACGCGACGCGCGTCGTCGTCGTCGACATCGATCGATCGTTCGCGCGAGTTCCGCGCGTCGACGTGAGGGGCGTCATCCACTCATTAATCCTCACTCGTCGACGTCTTTTTACGAAGATGGCGGCCCGTAGGGCGCTTCGACCGCTCCTCGATCGCGTGCTCGTCGAGCGAATCGTCGCCCCGACGAAATCCGTGGGTGGGGTGTTACTTCCGGAGTCCATGACCGCGAGCAAGGTACGCGAGACGCGACGACGACGACGACGACGACGCGTTCGATGAATGAATGAATGAATGAATCTTCTTTTGCTCCACTCTTCGTGGTCTCACGCTCGCGCTCTTTCGTCGACGCGGTGACGATGGATGGGATTGATGGGATGGACTGACGCGCGCATTCTGTATCGTTGGTTTCTCTCCCAATCGCAGATGCGCGAGGCGACCGTCTTGGCGGTGGGTCCCGGACGACGAACGTCGACCGGCGAGCTCGTCCCGCTCGACGTCAAGACGGGCGACGTCGTCGCCTTGCCGGAATTCGGAGGCGTTTCCGTGGAACTCGGCGACGAGAGCGCCGGGAAGGAATACGCCGTGTACAGAGAGGAGGAGATCTTGGCCGTCGTCACCAAAAACTGATCGTCGACGCGTCGCGTCTTCGCGTCCGTCGAACCGAGCGCGAGAGAGAGACTCGAGCGCTCGAGTCGCTCTCTCGCGCTCTCCGAAGACGACTCGACGCGTTCGCGAACGCTCGCCTTCGTTCGTTCGTTCGTAGACATCGGTAACACAGACGACCGTCTCTAGCGGCGATTCATCCATCCATCGCGACCGCGACGCGACGTCCTCTCGTCCCGCGCCGCCGTCTCGTCCCGTCGAAGATGAAGAGAAAAACTTTGAATTCACGTCATGATTCATTCGTTCGTTCGTCACACCGCGTCGCGCGTGGACGCGCGCGCGCGACGCGATGACGGACGCGGACGCGCGTCTTCCCTCGACGTCGTCCTCGTCCAAGCGTCCTCGCGCGGAGGCGTCGTCGCGCCACACGCGTGGGTCCGCGCGAGCGGTCGGTCCGTGGACGACGGTGCGTTTGGCGCGCGCGAGGTCGAGACGGAGGACGACGACGTCGACCGAGGCGAGGGACAGAGGGAATAAACGACCGCGTTCGTCGGATGGCGTCGCGCGAACGACGCGGGAGGAGGACGAGGTGGAGGAAGGAGGTCGGGTCGACGACGACGAATGGACGCCGAGAGACGCCGGGGGAGAGACGCCGGACGACGGGTTTAGGTTCTCGGCGAGACGACGAGACGACGAGACGTACGATCAGTGGGACGTCGAGATGAAGAAGATGTTTCGTCTGTTCAACGTGGACGCGAGGGAGGAGGAGGGGGGATGTGTGAGTGAAAAGACGGCGCGCGCGTTGGACGCGTTTCGACCGCCGAGGCTCTCGTCGAGAGACGTCGGCGCGGCGGCGGAAAATTGGAAAGCGTCGATGCGAGTGGTGGTGGTGGCGGTGACGGAGGCGTACGAGGAGTGTGAGCGCGTGCGACGGGCCGGGATGGATCCGGGGTGCACGACGCGGGATGCGCGAGAATTGGAGGAGAGTTTGATTCGGTGTTGGTTACGTCTCGTCAAGACGCCGCGCGGCGGAGCGTCGACGTCGGGTCGACGATCGGGAGAGTCTGATATGGTGCAAAGATTGGATTTACACGTGCGATCGGTGAAGAATGAATTGGAGCGCGACGGTACGGAAAACCGCGACGATGAGGAGAAGACGCGCATCACCGCCGCGTTGAGCGCGTTTTCCGCCGCGCTCGCCGGTTTTAAATACTGCGCGTCGGCGCTGTATGAGACGGTGTTTACGCCTCTGAAATCCTTCTCCGCGGCGTGTTTGACTGAATCTAACTTTGATTCGAGCGCGCATTTCGTCGCTTGGACGATTCGCACGGTGGAGATCGCCTCTGATTTGACTTCGTGGAAAGAGGGGCATTACGCGCGCATGAACGTCTACGGACACGCCGATTTCGTGACGTGGACGCGGAAATTATTAGATTTTTTCTACCTTCAACTCTCCTCCGTGCGAGGCGGAGGGATCATCGATGCGCTGGGATATTACCCGGGATGGAAAGAGCGGGAGGATAACGTCCACAGGCGCCATGAACAGTCGGAACTGTACCGATTGATTTTAAAATTGCCGACGATGCGATGGACGCTTCCGTGGAAAAAGTACGAACCTCAAGTGTTTAGTAAAGTAGATCTCCGATTCTCTGAAAAGTTTCAGAGAAAACTCACGCGATTCGTGCTCTCCATCTTAGACTGCGCCATCGTGAACGGCATCGTCTTTGAAAACAAGGAAAGCATCACGCGAGGCGATGACGTAACCGACGAAGTCAAGGCGCTCATCGACGCCATCAAGTGCAACAAGAGCTCGACGGTAAAAGAGTTGGCGCGAAGTATCCTCATAGAGCTCGGCGTCGCCGAACGTCTCGCGATATGGGCGGGAGACGCCGCGTCCGAGGGAAAGATCGAGTCTCTGCGCGACAAATTGTCTTCGTTGGCGTTGATTCTCACCGTCAATCCGTGTAAGTTGGGCGACCTGTCGGAGCTCATCGAACCATTGATGAAGATCTTCACCCTGTGTCGAACGAGGAAAGATCGTTCCAAGGATAACTACGAACTCGAATCGAAACTGTGCGCCATTTTAGCGTGTTTGGGCGTCAATTCGAACGAAAGGGAGGACGATATGCCGCCGGATTGCGAACTGGCGTTGCTGCGATTCGGGAGTGGGGCGTTTGATGTGCAAATCGCAGTCGAGGACCAGTACGAAGACGTCGCGTCGGTGATTTTCGACATGCTCGACGGTGTCGAAGGCGACGATACGTCCAAGAAATCTCGAGCTGACGTGCTCGTTCCCGCGCTCGCCGCGCTCGCGGTGTTTGTCAGACGGAACAAGGAGCTCACGCGATGGTTTTCGCGAGACGGCGAGACGGAAAAAATACTGCTCGACATTCTTCGGCGTAAAGAACCAGCCGTCTCTCGAATCGCGGCGGCGTGCGTGCTCGCGTTCGAGGCGCATCACGAACTCGTGCAAGCGCTGTACAAACCGAGCGTGAAGACTGATAAAAAACGAGAGCGCATCACCGAAGTACACGGTTGGGACTCCAAAGTCATCTGTCAAAGTCTCACCGCCATCGCCGAACTCATCAAGGACCCCGCCGCGTCGAGGTACGGATACGACGCGGCCGTCTTGGAGGTCATCTGCGCCGAGCGACGAACAACCATCCTGCACAACAAGTTCCATCTGAGTTTGCAGCGCGCGCTCGCGTGCGTATCCGGCCTCAAACGCGAAGTCATCGCTGGGGACAAAATCCACCACGTGATACTCGACTACCTGCACAGATTGCTCGCCAGTCCAGAGACGTCCATCTTCGAGATCAAGGAAGGATTGACTCCCGAAGAGACGACGAAGATGCACTGCGAGGCTGTGTGGAACGAATTAGAACTGGACGAGTTACACCAAGACGGACCGCGCGCGTTGACGGAGCGAGAGATTGTGCACTTTGCCGAATTCATCCGAGAGACGACGGAGGCTACGAAAAAGTTGAAGGAAGAGCTCAAGCACGACGTGGAAATCTCCGACGTGTGTAGCATTCTCATGGAAGGAGACACCGATTGTCCAGCATCTCAAGTCGGCATCGTCGTGCCCATCCTGACGTTGCTGCACAAGTGTCGAATCTTCCAAGAGCATAACTTGGTCTCCGAGGTTGACGTCGCCGGCGTGAGCGACATCGAGCGAGACGCGTGCTACGTGATCGGACTCTTAGCGACGAAACCGTCGAATCAGAACAGAATTGCGAATTCGTTCGAAATTGATTCAAAAAACGGCATCGAGCAGTTGATACCGCTCCTGAAACGTTACCATCCGGATGATCACAGACAGACGGCGGAGGCGAACGCCAGCGTGGTGAGACGCGCCGCGGATACCATCACGAACCTCGCGCACGAGAACTCCACCATCAAAACCATGGTGCGAGACGCCGGAGGGATACCGCCGCTCGTCAAACTTTTGGATTCACACGACAGAAAGGTGCAAAAAGCCGCCGCGAGCGCTCTGAGAACGTTGGCTTTCAAGAATGGCGAAAACAAAAACCAAATCGTAGAGTGCGGTGCGCTTCCAAAGCTCATCTTTATGGCTCGTTCGGAGGATACACTCCTGCACAAGGAGGCCATCGGTGTCATCGGTAACCTCGTGCACTCGTCGTCGCACATCAAGCGACGAGTGTTGGACGAAGGCGCGCTGCAGCCCGTCATCGAGCTGCTCAAATCCTCGTGCACGGAGACGCAGCGCGAAGCCGCGCTCTTGATTGGTCAATTCGCCGCTCGTCTCGAACCGCAAGGTCGCGATGTGCCGGATTATAAGACCAAGATCATGCAGCGAGGTGCGGTGGAATCTTTGATCAAGATGCTCAGTGGCACGACGTACTATCGCGAACCCGGTTTGCGCGAGATGGCCGCCTTCGCCCTCGGTCGTTTGGCGCAGGATAGCGACAATCAAGTTGGGATCTGCCACTCTGGGGGATTACAACCGCTGTTCAATATGCTCGAATCCGACGTCGAAGAGATCACCGAGGGACTTCGGAAGGGCGTCTCGAGCGGGAAATCCGATGCTGACATCGACGCCGACGCGAAGCGGCTCGTCGAAAACTTGCAGCACAACGCCGCCTTTGCCATCTATGGATTGGCTGAAAGTCATGACAATGTGGCGAAAATGCTCAAGGAGAACGCCTTCATGCAGTTACAATATAGCGAGCTCATGGTAGAAACGAGCAAACAGTGCGTCAATAAAACGATCAAGCGACTCGAGGAGAAGGTTCAACGCCGAGACGTGTTCAACTATCTCGCTTACACAATTGCAAGTGGGCGCCCAATAGAGCGTCAGAGAATCGCGCTCGCGCTCGCTTGGTTGTGCCGTAACAAAGGAGACATTCAAACAATTTTCATCGAAAAGCGTGGTCTGAAGATTCTGTTCGACGCCTTGATCGGTAAGGGTGCAGAATCCGTTGATTACTCGGCGACGACGAGTGGTCTTGCCGGCGGCAGAAGAAAAGTCAACATCGCTTTAGAAGCCCTGCGAAACATCAAACAAAATTTGTCGCCGAGTCCAAACAAGGAAGCGCTGATGCCGCAGCCATCGACGCCGACCGCGGAGGATCACATGCCGGTAAATTTCGACCATCCAGAGCTCTCCGACGTCACCTTTGTGATTCACTCCAAAGACGGACCGCACGAGTTTGGAGCGCACCGCATCGCCTTCACACACGTTTCTGACGTCTTCTTATCCACCCTCGAGGATGGAAAGGTGCTCGACGATGGATCCCTTCGAGTGGACATCTCAAACGTTGATTGGAACGTCTTTGAAGCGATGATGGATTTCATCTACACCGGCACCGTGGGCGTCATGTCCAGCCTTCGAGTGTCCTCCTTTTTGCGCGACAACCTCGAAGACATCTTAACCGTCACGACTCGCTTCGACCTTCCGAACATGAAGTCTTTGGTGGAGAAACACTTTATAGATTACGTGGAAATGAACGAGTTATCCTTCAAGCGAGCGTGCGAGCTGTACAGGGTGGCCGTCGAGCACAACGCCGTCGCCGTGCAAGACTTTCTCTTGTGCCACGCGTTGGACAACTACGATAAGCGTTGGCACGGAGACTGCGAAGCGAATCCCTCGCTCTCAGCGCACAAGACGAGAGTGCGAAAAATCATCGATTGTTTCGGCCAAGGCATCGTCTCCTACATTGAAAAAACGTTGAGAGATCGAGCGCCGCCGTCGCGAGACGCCGCGTGAGAGAGCACCGCCCTTCGGCGCGTCTAGTTTAGTTAGGAAGAAGATGCGCGATGACGCGCCGTGTTTTGATTTTGAATGAAGCAAATGTTGCGTCTGTTACACAAATTGTCTAAGTTAAATTCGCCGCCTCCCCGCACTAAGTTTGAACTCAATCAAAGTCTCTCGCTTAAGAGATGATGAGCGCCTTCTTGAGCAAAGCACCCACGGTTTCCGACGGCTGCGCGCCCTTCGCAATCCAATCCTTGATCGCCGGAGCGTCCAAGTTGGACTGCTTGCGGATCGGATCGTACCAGCCCAAGGTTTGGAGCGGCAAACCATCGCGACGCGAGCGGGAATCAATGGCGATGATACGGTAGAACGGTTCCTTTTTGCGACCCTTGCGCGTGAAGCGAATCTACGCGCGCGAACGAATCGACGTCATCTTCGGTCAGTCTCTGCGCATCCTCGTCGTCCACCCACACGCCGCGCGCACACCGCGTCCTCATCTCGCGCTTCACGATCCACCCCTCGCGTCTCATCTCCTCGCGTTCGTCCCCGCGCGTCCTCGTCCCGCGACCGACTCCCCGCCCGCCCCAAGCCCTGAACAAATAGGGTTACGCCACCCACACCGCCACCATCGAATCCTTCCGTCCATCGCACGCACCGCAACTTTGTTCTCCACGCGCAACGCCGCGCGAACACCGTTCGTCTTCTTTTCCACCGCCTGTCCAAACACACACACGCGCGCGCGCGCGCACACACGTCTCGTCAGTCTCACACGCATCCAATCGCGCGCCGACCCCCATCCACCATCCTCGCGCGCCCTACACCTCCACCGCGCGCGTCCGTCGTCTCCACCCTCCCCCGTCGGGAGTTTCGATCACACGAATTATCGTCGACGCGTCCATCGCATCGCGTACCTTGACGGCGACGCGCGCGCCGCTCACGGACGCGCTAAAGCTCAACGACGCGCTCATGGTGACCACCGGTGAGTGACGTCGCGGTCGAGCGCGCGTTTGACGACGGACGGGGCGCGCGCGAGGGTTTATCGTGTCTCTGTGTCTCTGATGGTGATATACGTGATACACACCGTATAGATCGACCCCGATGGAGACGAAAAGAGGTGGAGAGATAAAAAAGAGAGCGCACATTGTTCGGACGTGTGGGATTTTGGGGCCCCGCGTTCGCCTCGAGACGCCCCGCTTGGAGGCGTCGCGTCGTCCGCCTTTCGACGACGCCGCCGACGAAGACGACGCGATGATCAACGCCGACGGAGAAAACGTGGACCTTTACATCCCGCGCAAGTGCTCGTGGACGAACCGTTTGATCACGGCCACGGATAAGGGCTCGGTGCAGATGAACATCGGACACCTCGACGCGAACGGCGTGTACAGTGGGTCGTACACGACGGTCGCGCTCTCGGGTTACGTGCGCAGCAAGGTGCGTGAGAGACGAACGAGGACGGGCGGGAGTTTATCGACGCGCGCGACGCGCGTGCGCGCCGGGGTCGGGGGCGGTCGCGAGCGGTGGTGCGAGCGATGGGCGCTCGCGCGGGGTGGATCTCGCTAGGGCTTTGGACGCGAGGGAGACCTAGACGCGCCGAGGGAAGACGCGCGACGCGCGGTGTGAGAGCGTCGCCGACGATTCGACGCGCCGTGTGATTCGAGAGACTGACGATGATGACGACGATGTTTTGCCGCGCAGGGTGAGTCCGACTCCGCGATCGACCTTCTCTGGCAAAAGAAGAAGGCGACCATCAACCAAGCGTAAGCGCGGTTCCGCGGCGCTTCTGCGGAGGGTGTGACGAGGATAGAATAGATCCAGACCGAGAAGGTTGGCTGGTGATAGATGTTTGAAAACAGAGCTTTTCAGTTTTAAATTTGCGGCGAGCGCCGCCTCGACGCACGTCCCTCCTTCTCGTTACGCGCGCGCTCTTCGCTCACGCGCTCGCCTTGGTTCGTTCGCGTCTCGACGCGACAGTAGTGTGGACGCGACGACTGGAATTATGATTGAGTTATTTATTATTACACGGGTTAAAGAAACAACGTGCGTTCGCGTCGAGCCGACATCGGTGCGTAGAATGGGGACGCCGTGAAGAGACGCGCCGCCTGGCGCGTCTCGAAAAGGTGCGGCGCGACTCAGTCCTTCTTGATGGCGGACTTGACGCCGCCGAGGGCGTGCACGCCCCACACCGTGAGCACGACGTTGACGAGAATTTGAAGCTTCCACACCCACGGCGTGAAGAGCACCGGTTGGCGTTTGCCCACCGTCAGCGTGGCGACGTCGTAAAAGAACTTGGTGCTCAACGCGTGAAACGCCACCGCTTGCTTGGAGAAGGTTCTGTCGGACGTCCCGAAGTGCTTACCGAGCACCATGAGGATGAAACCGAGACCGGTCATGCGCGCGAAAAAGCCCGGGAGCGTGGTCGCCGCGCCGACAGCCTTCACGTACGGCATCATCATGATGCCCTTTTCGGACCAAAACAAATCCGGATTCGTCGTCATGGTGACGCCGTACATGCCGAAGTAGACGTTCATCGCCTTGGCGTACAATTCGAGAGACATGGTGCGCGAGAAGAGGTGCGTGTGTTGTCGTTCGAGTGAGCGCAGAGATCGACACCGGAGGCGCGAAGTGAGGACGTGAATGTAATTCCGTTGACGAATGCGAAAATGTGAAATTCAATTTTCCCAACCGACAAAGAGACTCATCCTTGGGTTACGACTCGTCACATGAACCTTTTGACAAAGGGGAAGAGGGGACCGAGCGGAACGAAGCCTCGAGCGCGCGACGCGAAGGATTTTGCATCGAATGGTGGGCGTCGTTCGGTCGTTTCAATGAATGGCTACTCTCGACCGACGATGCGTGCGAGCTCGGGGCGCGAATGACTGCGCGACCGCGCGAGCGACGTCGTCGGTTAGCGAGACTTTCGGCTCGGCGAAAAGAGGTTGGTGAGGAAATTGGTCTTTTTCGGTGGGCTCGCTCGCGCGAACGCGGACGTCGTTCGCGGTGGGGTAGTGTCGCACGCGAGATCGATCGTGTCTGTCTCGCGAGGAACGGCGGCATCGGTCGTCGTCGTCGTCGTCGTGGCCTCGACGGCGAGTAAAATATCGTCGTCGTCTTCGTCGTCCAGACTGGGTGCGGCGGGCTCGGGCGCAGGTTTTTTCCTGAGCGGTGACGTCGGCACGAGTTTCGTGAAGAAGTTCATCATCAACGAGCGCTGCGCGTTCGTGCCGGCGTCGGCGGGTGCCCGTCCTTGTTTGCGCTTGGCGCCGAATCGCAACTTGCCGCCGTCGGTCGACTTCTTGCCAGCCGCGGGCGGCGACTGGATGAATTTTTGTCGAGATATGGGATTCAATTCACCCTCGGCGATCCGTTTCGCCTCGACGTCGTCGAATACGGGTCCGAGGAAGGATAAATCGTCGTATTTCGACGCGACGTCCTCCCCGAGCGGCGTGAGATGACGCAACGCCTTGTCAAAGGCGTCGTACACGAGCGCGTGCTTGAATATGAGCCTCGCCTGTCTCCACTTTTCTTCGTACCCATCGGGAATGTTATCCTTCGTTTTCGCGTCCGAACGCAACGCCTTGAACGCCGCGTCGACGTCGCGATGCTTGTTTAGAATGTTGTACATTTTCTTAATTCCGAGACCTCTGATGTTGTCCAAAAAATCGCATCCCGACAACACGCACAAGCTCAAGAACAGCTCGTAATCCCACTCCGCGAAATTCAAAGGCGGCGGTCCCGTTTTCTTCTTCCCCACGCCCACGACGGCGTCTTCTGTCACGTTTTCATCCGTCGGCGCGAGCGTCTTCTCCGGCGGTCCCGCGAAGAGCGTCTCCAAATTCAACTCCTTGACGTCACCCGATTTCTCCAACTTGAACATCACTCTCGGACACCCGTACGCGACTAAATCCGTGTCTTCTGTGAACACCAAATCCACCCCACCCCTCTCCCTCGGTGTCTTGGCCAGCGACGCGATTTGCGCGTCGGCTTCGTACGGCGCGCACACGTACTCAAACTTTTCCCTCTTCAACGCCTCCATCAACTCCTTCGCCATCTCCGGCGTCACGTCCACGCCACCCGCGAACGCATTTAACGCCGCCCGCTCGTCTCCCAACTCCCTCGCATCCGTCCCACGCTTCATCGCCTCCCGCCGTCTCTCCCGTCGCTGCGCCTCCTCCTCTCGCTTCGCCGGCAATCGATCCCCATCGAACACGATCACCGGCTCGATCCCGTTAAACCGCAAGAGATTGGCGCGATGGACGCAATACTTGACGTACGGCGCCTCCTGTCGCGCGCGCGTCCACCACCGATCCCCTCCCGGCGCCAGATTCATCGCGCACGAGAACGCCCCTTTGTGTAACCACGAGTACGCATCCACCGCCGCGCGCGCCCCTCGGTGCTCCTCCACGTGCGTCGGGCGAAGATACGGCTCGAGCACCGCGGGCAAACCTTTGATTCCCATCGCCTCCTCCTCCGCGGGACGTCGTCGAGGACGAACGGACGCGTCGCGCGCGCGAGTGACGACCGACCGCGTCTCGCTCGACAGCTCGATTCGAATCGTGCCTCGTGTGGGGACTCGCGTTAGAGTCATGATCGGTGAAAAAAAGACGACTCACGACTCATCGCGAGTCTCCATCGTCACGCGCGCGCCCCCCCGCGCGCCGCCGCCGCCGAGCGCGCGTCGGCACACGCGCGCGCGTCGTCGTCGTCGTCGCGGACTCGGCGGACGCGGTCGAAGACGCCGTCGTCGTCGTCGTCGTCGTCATGGCGAAGACGCGTCGTCGGAAGCGTCGGACGCACGTCGACGCGGACGCGGGGCCGCGCGCGAGCGCCGAGGATGTCCCGCGCACGTTTGTGTTTCGACGCGGACGTCGAGCGGACGCGGTGAAGGATCTCTCGGATGACGTTCGAAAGGTGCGCGCGAGACGCGTGCGGTGAGATGCGAGACGCGCGGTGGAGCGAATCGCGATCGAACGAATGCATGCGCGCGACGACTGACGAGGAGAGGACGCGCGCGCGCAGGTGATGGAGCCGCACACGGCGAGAAATTTAAAAGAGTCGAAGAGTAATAAGTTGAAGGATTTCGTGCAGGTGAGCGGACCGTTGGGGATATCGCACTTTATAATGCTCAGTTCGTCGGACGCGCACAAGTATCTGAAGATTTGTCGAACGCCGAGGGGGCCGACGTTGACGTTTAAGATTCACTCGTTTTCGTTGGCGAGCGAGGTGGCGGCGGCGCAGAGAAACCCGAGAAACCCGGCCAAGGCGTTTTTATCGCCGCCGTTGGTGGTTTTGAATAATTTTGGTGAAGAGGCGCATCAGAAATTGGCGACGATTACGTTTCAGAACATGTTTCCGCCCATCAACGTGCGCAAAGTGAAATTGTCGACGTGTCAGCGCGTGGTGCTCGTGGATTACGACGCCAAGGCGAAACGGTTTCAATTCCGACACTATAGCATCAACGCCGCGCCGGTGGGGGCGAATAAAAAGTTGAAGAAACTTTTACAATCTAGAAACGCGCCGGATATGGGCGATATGCAGGATGTGAGTGAATTTTTTGACAAGCGCGTGGGCGACGCGAGCGATAGCGAAGGCTCAGACGAGGAGAGCCGACGCGTGCATTTGACGCAAGATTTCAACCGCGTCGCGCACGCGGACAGCACGTCAAAGATCGTGCTCAGTGAGATCGGTCCACGCATGGAGCTCGAGTTGGTCAAGGTCGAGGAAGGCATGTGCGACGGTCGCGTCTTGTACCACGCGTACGTCCAAAAGTCAGCCGACGAAATCAAGACGCTCGAACAAAAGAAGGTGGAGCGCGAGAAACTCCGCAAGCGCCGACGTTTAGAACAAGAGCAAAACGTGAAACGAAAGGCTCGAGAGAAAGAGCTCAAGGCGGACGCCGAGCGCGCGCGTCAGGGCAAGGAGAAGAAGAAGAAGACGGACGCTTCCAACCTCGACGCGTACGGCAACCCCCGAGACGCCGACGGCGAAGCAGAGGACGACGCCAAGTGGGCCGCCGCCTTTGAGCGCGAGGAACGCGAGTGGCAAGAGGGCGACGTCTACGATGAGCGCACGGGTAAAATCTCCGCCGGTCGTCGTCGCGGCGCCGCGGGCACGTGATTAGCACACTTTTAGAACACACACCATGAGTACTGTTTACTCATACGACCCCCACACATCCCATACATAATCACACAAAACACCATCATTTCCAACCACCCCAACGCCCCGCCGCGACGCCCACGTCCGCGCGCGCGCGCGATCGCATCGCCCTCATTCTTCGTCGGCTCTTGAAAGCTAAGGCGCACCGTCGCGGCTACGAAGTAAGCACAGAAACTAAAGGTACGCATATCACCGCACCGTCTCGCGTCGTCTCTCGTCGTCTCTCGTCGTCGTCCACGAAGATGCCGCGAGTCGCGTCGGGATGGGTTGAAAACCCCAAAACGCACGTCTCGCGAACCTTCGAGGGACGACGGCGACGCGCGCGACGACGCGCGCGCGCGTGTCCGCGTCGAACGCGTTCGGGCACGATATCACGCGCGCGTGTGTCGTCGTCGATGGACGCGCGTCCCCTCGCGAGGCGTCGGTCGAGGGCGATGACGATGACGGCGACCACGGGCTGGTGATGCGCGCGGCGCCCGCGCGCGGGTCGAGTTGATGATGATTGGTCATCACGCACGCGTCGTGATGTGCAAGCGCGCGGTGACGAGCGACGACTGACGACGAAAATGTCCCGCGTGTGTGTTTTCCCTCGTCGCGCGCAGTACTCCATAATCATGTCCGGTGATCTCGCGTGCACGTACGCGGCGCTCATTCTCCACGACGACGGTCAAGAGGTGACGGCTGACAAGATTGGCGAAGTCGTCAAGGCGGCTGGTTTGGAAATCGAACCGTACTGGGCCGGCTTGTTCGCCAAGTTCCTCGAGCAAAAGTCCGTGGGTGACCTCATCTCCAACGTCGGTGCCGGCGGTGGCGGTGGCGGCGCGGTCGCCGCGGCGGGCGGCGCGGGCGGCGACGCCGGCGCCGAGGACGCGGCTCCGGCGGCTGAGGAAGAAGAAGAAGAAGCCGACATGGACTTCGACTTGTTCGATTAATTCCCGAGCGAGCAGTGATCTCTTCATCACCGCGACGATTGCGTGCGCGAACGAATTCCTAGTAACCGATTGTAATCGCAAGAGTTGGATACGCTTCTTATTAATCTTAGTAACCTCCTCGTCTCGGCGCCGCGAAGACGAAGACAAAGCCTTCGCGCGTCGTCGTGTGGTTCGTTCGTCTTATGTTACAAAATAGCGGTATTAAAGCCATTCGCGTCGCGCGGCGCTTTGATACAATGCACAGAGCTCGAGCGTTGGTCGAGCGCATCGTTCCGTGTTAACAAGTAAAGGTGAATACGCGAGAAGGAAGCGCCTCTCTCTCTCTCTCTCGCGCGCCTCACTCGCACGCGTCGGAGCACTTGTCCGCGCTCCCGACGCACGTGCCGACGCTTCGTCCTCGCAAAGCGTTGACGATGTTCCCATCGCGAGCGATGTTAAACACGACGACGGGAATATCGTTCTCTTCGCACAGCGTGATGGCTGTCTGATCCATCACCCCCAATCCCAATCGTCGAACGGTTTCGTACGTGAGCGTCTTGTAGAGCTTGGCGTCGGCGTTCTTTTTAGGATCCGAGTCGAACACCCCATCCACCTTGGTCGCCTTGAGCACCGCCTGCGCGTTGATCTCCGCCGCGCGCAACGCCGCGCCCGTATCCGTGGTGAAGAACGGATTCCCCGTCCCCGCGCCGAAAATAACGACGCGACCCTTTTCCAAGTGTCGAATCGCCCGTCGGCGAATGTACGGCTCCGCCACCTCTTTAATCTCCAACGCGCTCATCACTCGCGTCGGCACCCCATTCGACTCGATCGCCGCCTGTAAATTCAAAGAATTCATCACCGTCGCCAACATCCCCATGTAATCCGCGCTCGCGCGATCCAATCCGTTCCCTTCTTTCTCCGCGCCTCGAAAAAAATTCCCCCCGCCGACGACCACCGCCACCTCCACCCCCGACAGCGCCGCCTCCGCCACCTCGCTCGCGATCGCCTTGACGACGTTCGGGGAGATCCCGAACCCTTCTTCACCCGCCAACGCTTCCCCGGACACCTTGAGCATCACCCGTCGCCACCGCCACCGTTCGTATCCATCCTCCTCGTTCTCCTTCGCCGCCGCCGCGGACGCGCGCAGACGCGCGCGCTCCTGTTCCTCATCCTCTCGGTCCACGATCGCGCGCGTCCTCGTCGTTCGAACACCTCGCGACGTCGAAAAGCGTGACGACGCGCGCGACGACCCGTTCGTTCGCATCGCGCGCGTCACGCGCGTCGTCGTCATCGTCGTCGTCGACACGGACGACGCGTCCCCGCCGCCAATCACTTTCCCGCGCCCGTTCGCGACGACGACGCGGTGACGACGACGCGGGCGCGCGGGGACGGCGGTGCGGGGCGACGGGACGCGTCGACGCATCGTCGTCGTCGACATGGTCGTCGTCGACGTGGTCGTCGTCGACATGGTCGTCGCGGGCGCGCGTGAATGACGACCGCGCGCGCGCATTCACCGACTCGACGAGGCGTGGTGTGAGGGACGGAGGGTTGAGTCATGACTCGTCCCTCCCTCCCTCCTTCTCCCCGCCTCGTCGACTCGGTCGCCGGGCGCGTTCGTCATTCACGGCACGGGGACGTTGGACAATACTATTAGTAGATGGAATCGGCGACGTGTGCCCACACTCGAGGTCGTGCTCGAGGTCTGCGTCGTAGTCGTACTCGTTTGTGTTTACCTACCGGTAGGGTTTATAGAGTGTACGCGCGCGCGTACCGACGTCGCCGGGAGGCGACGGGCGGTGGAATTTTTTCGTGGTGCGCGCGCGCACGCGACGTTTTCTTCGTGTATCGCTCTGTCCATCCGTTTCCGATGGTTTCGCGAGAACTCGGCGTTCGGGTACGGAGGCGGAGAAATTCGCGTCGTCGTCGTCGACTTCACGGGTTTGAGTCTCGTAACGCGTTCTCCGGCGAGATGGTCTCTGCTGGTATTTGACACGCGCGCTCGCGTCCGGTCTTATCACACGATCCACCGACCCTCGACTTGCGAATGGTTTCGTCCGAACGCGCCGTACCGCCTGCTTTGCGAGCCCAGAGAGCGCGACTTCCTCGACGTCGCGCTCGGACGCGTACGTCGTCGTCGCTCACACTCTTCCCAAGACACGAAACCGCGCCCACGGTCCTTCGCGATGTTGAACATCGTCGAGAAGCCATCACAGACCCTTTCCTACCCGTCGACGCGGTCGGAGACGCACCCAGACGCGCACGAGGACGCGTCACACGCGACGGAATCTGTCCCAAAAGCGAACGCGCCCATCGCGCGCCAGCCGTCGCGTTCCGTCACCACGCACGCACGGCGTTCGCGCGCGTGCCCTCACACATCACGCTCAAAATGACGCCGACGGCAAAGAGAACGCACGATCGCTCGCTCGCGGACACGGAGAGCGCGCGCACGCGCGTGAATGACTGCACGCGTGAGTGAAAAAGTGACACGAATGAATGATGAATGAATGAATGAATGAATGAACGCGCGCCGCACACCGACGCGAGCGCGCGACGCGGAGATTCCACCCGCGATCGAGATGTCGTCGTCATCGAGCGACGGTCGCGGCGCGTCGTCGTCGAGAGGCGTCGTCGTCGGTGCACGTCGCGGTGGATTCACGCTTCGCGCGCGTCGAGTGGAGGCGCGAAACGGGGCGACGAGGATGATGATGTCGACGACGATGCGCGGCGCGATGACGACGACGATCGTGGAGGAGGAGCTCGCGGAACGGTCGACCGAACGCGCGTCGCCTCGACGTGGGCGACGGGCGATCAAATCGCCGTTCGGGGAGGTGGCGGCGCGCGCGAACGCGGCGGGGACGCGGGGCAAAAAAGCGGTCGAGGGCAAGCGCATGACGATGTATCGATTGATCGTCGAGCGAGAGAACGCGATCGCGTGCGTGACGCACTGCGTGAAACCGGCGTTGGCGATGTTTTTTGCGGGAGGTCTCGCGGGGGCGTTGGCGAAGACGTGCACGGCGCCGTTGGATCGATTGAAGATCATCATGCAAACCGCGGGGGCGTCGAGGGCGAGCGCGGCGAGCGTGGCGGCGGCGGATAAAGGGTTGTTGGCGGCGTTCGTGGAGATTGGGAAGAGCGAGGGCGTGGCGGGGTACTGGAGAGGGAACGTGCCGCAGGTGATCAGAATCTTGCCGTATTCGAGCGCGATGTTGTACTCGTACGAGACGTACAAGCGCAAGCTCGCCGACGCCGAGACGGGGACGCTGTCGGTGCCGAAACGTTTACTCGCGGGGGCGGGTGCGGCGTGCACGGCGACGATCGTGACGTATCCGTTGGATATCATTCGATTGCGTCTGAGCGTGGACACGAGCGCGAACACGATGCGGGAGGTGGCGAGTAAAATTCTCGCCACCGAGGGACCGCTCGGCTTCTTCAAGGGTTTGCGCGCGACGTGCGTCTCCATCGCTCCGTACAGCGCGTTGAACTTTTGTGCGTTTGATTTATTCAAAAAGGCGCTTCCGGAGAACATTCGCGATGAAGCGCAGGGAATCGCCACCGCGTCTCTCATGGCCACCGCCCTGGCGACCGGGAGCATGTACCCGCTCGATACGATTCGTCGACAAATGCAACTCGCCGGGAGTTCGTACGCGAACATTTTTGACGCCGGTCGAGGCATCGTCGCGGCGAACGGCGTCGGTGGTCTGTTCCGTGGATTCATCCCGAACGCGATGAAGAACATGCCGAACAAGTCCATTCAGCTCACGACGTTTGACGTGCTCAAAAAGGGCATCAAACGCTCCGAGGCGGAGTACGCCAAGGAGGTGGCGGCGTTGGCGGCGGAGAACAAAAAACGTCGGTGATCGTGATCGATCGGGCGCAGCTCGAGGCGCGATCGATTCGCTCGCTCACTCACCCACTCACTAATAAGTCGACTTGACAATTTTGCACTTTTCTAATAATACAGACATGTATATATATGTCGAATCGTCGTCGTCGTCGTCGTCGTCGTCGTTTTTTAGAAAAGTCTTTGTACTACAATTTTACAGTCGCGCCGTCGACGCCTCGACGTCTCCCCTCCTCTCAGTGTTCCTTGGGATACTCAAACAGGGATAAATCCCCACCCCACGGAAACTGTTCGCGATTGCGCACGCGAAGGTACGAATACGCCGGATGTTCGTTGTGCGCGTGCTCGATGTTGGCAAAGGTGTAAAACCCGAATCCCGCGCACGCCGGCATGGCGAGCAAACTCACCGCTCTCCACTTGTTCATCTCGGCTGCGCGACGACGAAAAACACACACGAAATGGGTTCGTTTCGTTCGTCAGTCTTCACGGTCGCGTCGTCGGTCGCGCACCCCTCGCATCGCGCATTCATTCATTCGGTCCTCGGCCCGTTCGCGCGCGCGCGCGAAAGCGCAACGTCCCGCGCTCGCACGCACCGATTTCCTCCTCGATCGACGATCCGCCGGACATGGATCGACGCTGCGTAAATCGCCCCGCCGCTTGACTCGCGCTCGAGGCGCCGCGCGTCACCGCTCGTCGAATCGTCGTCGCGAGCATCGAGTCGTCGCGGTCTGACGATCGATCGCGGGTGGAGGATGTTCCAGGGATGATGAGTCCCCTTGTCGACGAGTCGTGACTCAAAGGGGCTCGACTGGTTCTTCGAACCGGCGCGCGCGTACGCGTCGTACGAGCGAAGGTGTCTAGGTACTACTACACGCGCGTGGGCTCGGTGAAATGGTGGATGGTACTACTACTCTCGTGTGCCTCTTCGGCGTCGTCGTCGGACGCTCACGAGCGCGACTGCACGAGGGGATCGGATTCGGCGTCGACGCCGGCGACGCGTTCGATCATAAACGGACCCGCCGCGCGGCCCTGCGTGCGATATCCCTTGGGTTGATGGAGCTTGAGAGAGATGAAAAAGGCGAGAGAGGTACCGAGGAAGACGCCGTTGTACCATCCCACGCTCGGAAGACCGGTGGAGAAGTTGAACATGTCGTACACGACGGGTTCGCCGAGGACAAAGCTTCGAAACCAACAGTGCACGACGTAGACGTGGACGAAGAGAATGGACCATCCAAAGTCTCTTCGACGCATCGGCACGGCGCCGAGAAGAAGTTCCAACAGTAAGACGACGAGATTGAAGGCGTGTTCGGCTAATCGATACCACTCCAGGTAACACTTCGGGTAATTGTCCACCCCCTCGAGCGTCTTGCACATCGGATACGCGAAGAACGAGTACCACGCTCCACCGCTCGACACTAAATTCGTCGACCACGCGACGCCGTACGCTATGACTAATCTATTCGTCAATCTATCTAATGATCCCGGTTCGCTCTCCGTCTTGCGCATGGCCCATCCCAACGCGCCCTCGACGCCGCACAGCCATAAAATGGTCCAGTCGCTCAGGTACGCCATCCCGTCGGTGCGTTTCTTGCTCTCCTCGTACACCAAATGATACCCTATGAAAAATAATCCGAATAAAAACGTTCCGATGCGTAACGCAAACAGGAGCGATCTGCGAGAGAGAGACGCGCGCGCGCGCGAGAAGAGCGTCAGTCGAGCCATTCTGTGTCTCAACACCATGTTGGTCGGTGGAGTGACATTCAACGTCGATCACGCGCGACGCGCCGCGTGACCGCCGCGCGCGCGCGTCGCGACGATGTGGACGACTCGATCAAATCTCTCGAGACGTACCTCGGCGCGAAACGCGCGCATCCGGCGATTCTATCGAAGCTCACGTTGGGAAGGCCGTCGAGCTTGGGCATGGTGACGATGTTGTGCACGGCGAGCGCGCCCCAGGCGAGGACGCTGGACACGCTCGCGGTCGTCGTCCACGCCAGGGGTGGTTGTCGTATGCGGAAATCATCGAAGTCGACGTCGTCGTCCTCGAACGAGAGCTCGGGAGCCGGTCGAGGCATGACGTCGCCCGCGAGAGGCGAGTCGCGCTCTGAAGACGCGTCGTTCGTTCGTTCGTTCGGTCGATATCGACTCGATATCGTCGATGCGGGCGCCAAAATATCGATTACACGCGCGCTATGCGCTTTCACACTCGCGCTCGGTCTACTCCCTCGCGCACTCTAAGACTTTGAGCCATCGGTCGACGACGACCTCCGAGCCGTACCACGGACGCTCGGACGGCTGGTCAAACGTCCCCACGGTGGACATGGAGTGCCAACACCCGTCGACGACGATCTTCTCCGCGCCTTTGAGCGCCAACGCCGCCGAATTGGGCACGACGGCGTCGCCCTCGACGCCGTTGCCGTCGCCACCGGCGACGACGGCGTAGGAACCGGCGGCGTACTTGCCGATGGTTTTAGGCGCCGCCGACGCGTTTCCGATCACCGCGCGTCCGGTGACGCACGCGTACGTCACGTCCGGTTCGTAATACGCCCCGGGCCACGTGTCGTTCACCCACTTGGACGCTCCGCGCGTGGGATCGGATTTCGCATCCTGTTCGTGCGGCGTTCCCAGACACACCAACCCGCGCACGCGCTCGTCTCTTCGCAACTCGCGCGCCGAGCACTCCACCCCTTCCTCGTTCAGCGCCAACGCTCCACCGATGAACGCGCGCGCGAGCCATCCACCAGCTGAATGCGCGACTAAATCCACCCCAGTCGCCTCTGGATTCTCTCGCAACGCCTCTCGCACCGCCTCGTCCACGCGCTCTAAATACCACCCGTAGCTCTCCCTCGTCGTGCAGGCGTTCATCCAAAACCCTCGCGTGAATATCCCTCGCACGATTCCGACGAACCAATCCTTACGCTCCACTCTCACCACGCGCACGGAAAATCCTCGACGCTCGAGCGATTTTTTCAGGCTCGCGTTTTCGTTCCCCAACGCCTCGTCGTAATCGCTCGAGCAGTTGCCGAAACCGCTCAAGATGACGATGGGATTGGACGTCACCGACGCGCGCACGCGCGGTGCGGCGGTGATGTCGTCTCGATCGGACGCGTCGGCGTCGATGACGTCCGAGGAGGACAACGACGCGCGGATCGGTCGCGCGCGTTCGGTGACGCGCCCGCGCGTGGACGATGGTGATGCCGAAGACAACCTCGGGACATCGCGCGTTGTCGCGCGATTCGCGCGCGCGAGAGGACCCGCGAACGCGAGTCGAGGCGCGAGAGACATCGAAAACGTGCGGCTCTTTCGGTCGAACGCGCAAGACGGGGCGTGGGACTCGCGCGCGCGTCGAGGAGTGGGGCTGCGTGGGAGACGACTGACTATGCTATTTTAAGCGCTCTTCGCGGCGGCGTCGAGTTGGGCTAAGAGTTTCGCTTTTTTCTCGGCTAATAAGCGCTCGAGTTCGGTCTGTGCGTCCGCCTCGGGCGTGTGGTCGTCCTTCGCTCGCTTGGACGGTGGTTCGTCGTCGACGGGCGCGTCCTGGTCGTTTTCTTCTCGCTCCTCTTCTTCATCGTTCGGCGGCGGCGTCGGTTCGCGTTCGACCTCGACGCGCACGATGTGATCGCCCGTCTTTTTACCATCCTTGATACCTTTACCGGTGAGGGTTTTGGTGTCCCCGTGCGTCGTCTCCTCGTCGAAATACGTCGTCTCCACCCCGTGCACGGTCTCGACGTCGAAAAATCCACCCTCTTTGGCGTCGGCGGCGCTCAATCGAAGCGTCGACGTCACGTTCAATCCATCCCTCGTGAACACTTTACTCGGTAAAATGCGCACGCGAACATGTTGCGAACGACCACTTATCGGTAATCTCGCTCCGTTTTCCACGCCCGGCGGCACGTGCACGCGTCCGTGGAAGAAATCATCCTTGACGCCGTCGCCGCCGCACTTGGCGCACGTCTCCGGTTTCCCGAAGCCTTTCCCCTCGCACGCCTCGCACGCCGCCCCCGCCGACGTCGTTGGCGTTCCCTTGCACGTCTCGCATCTCGGACACGCCATCCCCACGCCCCGACATTCGACGCACACCAATTTAAACGGCACCATGGCCAACTTGGTTCCGCCCATCACGCTCTCCTTAAAGCTCACGTTCACCAACACGTCATCCTTCTTCGCCCCGTTCAGCTCTAATTTCGCGTCGTACTCGGCGCGCTTTAAAGCATCTCTTAACACTTCGTACGCCGTCGACACCGCTCGAAACCGTTCCTGCGCCTCGGCGCGCGCGGCGTCGGAGACGTTTCGTAATTTATCTGGGTGATTTTTGAGCGCCAATCTCTTGTACGCCCTCTTCACGTCCTCGCTCGAGCACGACGTCTCGACGCCGAGAATTTCGTACGCGTTTTCATTCTTCTCTTCATCCGTCGCGCGCGCGGTCGCCATGACGCCGCGGACGAGACGACGAGACGACGCGCGCGAATCTGATGCGGCCCGCACTCGCGCGCGCGCACCGAGCGCGCCCATCGCCCTCGTCGCCATGTCCGCCCCCGAGCGCGCTCGAAAACCGCTCCCCATAGACGTGGAAGACGTCCGTCGCGAGTTGCGCGCGCCGGACGCGCGCGTCGTGCTCGCGGCGGCGTCCGCGCTCGGCGCGCTCGCGGTGCGGGTGCAACTTCCAGAGACGTACGCGAGCGTCGTGGACGATCTCGTGGACGCGCTCGGGCGTTTGGAGGGCGAACGGGGCGCGCAGGCGTCCGTCTTGGCCGCTCTGAGCGGACTGTGCGCCACGGTGCCGGGGGCGCGGGAGCGCGCGATCGAGAGGGACGCGTGCGCGCGCGCCGTGACCGAGGCGCTGGACGGCGGACGAGCGATCGACGCCCCGATGGATGGACCGGACGACGCCACGGCGTCTGTGTGCGTGAACGCGTTGGATTTATTCAGATTTATGCAATCGGAGAGCGATAGGAGAGGATTCGAGTGCGTGCGAGGAGACGCGCGAATCATGGCGTTCGCGTTCGCCGCCGCTCGATGCACCGGCGGCTCAGAGTTGGATTTCATGAAACGCGTCGGTGGGATCGATTTGATCGTCAATCTCACGCAGCAGTGCGCCGAAGACGAAGAAACGTTCGATTCTCTCGTTCGCGAGGGCGCGTTCGACGCCTTTGCTCGAGCGTTACAGGCGGACGAGGACGAGGTCGTCGTTCGCGGCCTCATCGGACTCGCGTGCGCGCTTCCTCGCCGACGCGCCCTTCGCGCGCGTTTGGCCGAAGACGGCGAAGCCGTCCGTCGCTTGGCCACGTTCATGGGTTCATCCACCGACGAGAGCGTCAGAGGGTTCTCCGGCGGGTTGTTTCGCGCCCTCGCGATGGATCCCGAGACGAAAGGTTTGGTTGAAAAAGCGTTGCGCGCCGGCGCCGAGTCCGCCGCGAGCGTGGACACCGCGTGAGCGCCGAGGTTCGAACGATGAATTAGTCGTCGCGCGATGCGTTCCATTCGTCGCCGACTCATTAGCGTGTCATTAGCGTATTCTCATCTACTAGCTCGATCGTCCGTCGCCTCTCTTTTGCCTTTCTTTCGCCGCCGTCGTCGTCCCCAGACCGCCCCTCGCGCTCGACGCGATGCCGCCGCGTCGATCGTCGCGTCGCGCCGCGAGCGAGGATCCGAGCGATGCGCTCACCGACGCCGACCCTCCGCGCGCGCGCTCGAACGCCGACGCCGGCGAAACCGGCGGCGCCGAGGCGGAATCCATGTCGGTCGACGAAACCAATGCCCTGCGCGCCAAGCTCGGTCTCGCGCCGCTTCGTCAGGGACCCGCGCGCGAGATTCGCGACGGCGCGAAAGAGCGCGAAGAGAAGCGTCGCGTCGCGGAGACGGCGGAACTCAGGGCTAAGGTGGAGGCGAGAAAGAGACAGAGGGAAGTGGACGCGCTCAACGCGTCGACGGCAAAACTCGGGGACGTCGACGACGCGCGAGACGACGACGCTCGCGCGTGGCTGGCGAAGAGTCGAGGATCGATGACGAATAAAGCGAAAGATTTAGAGCGTCAAAAGGCGGCGAAGATGGCGGCCATGTTCGCGGCTCGAGATGAGGACGCCGAGGCGAGCGAGGAGGAGGGCGACGAACCCGACGGCGGCGAGGGGAAAGCCGAGTACACGTCCAAGGATTTGCGAGGATTGCGCGTGCGTCACGACGCGGACGAGATGGTGGAGGGACAAGAGGTGGTGTTGACTCTGAAGGATGCGAGCGTGTTGGACGACGGGGAGGATGAATTGGAAAACGTGTTGATGGCGGAGCGAAAGTCGAGGAAAAAAGCGCGACTTGCGGCGACGAAACGAACGGACGCGGACGATCCGTTCGGGGAGAAGGCGGACGAGGAAAAGAAGACGTTATTGTCCAAATACGACGATAAGGCGGATGGTGACGGGATGGAGCTCGACGGTGACGGTGGATTGGACGCGGCGGAGGAGAGACGCAAGGCGGACATCAAGGCGCGTCTCGCCGCCGAAGCCGCCGGTTTGAGAGGGAAACTCGACACCGCGGAGGTCGTGAAGGGCGAACAGGCTGATTTTCACACGCGAGAGGAGATGCAGGCGAAATTCGTCAAGCGCGAGAAGAAGAAGAAGATGCGGAAAAAGCTGAGAAAGAAGCACGTGGACGCCGCCGAATTGGAAGGGGACGCGTTGGCGCCCGAGTCGCAAGATCACGGCTCGCGGCGCTCGCGCGAAAACCGCGGCGTCGAGGACGAGGGCGCGACGAATGAAAAGAATTCCAAGTTTGCGAACGCGCTTCAAAAGGCGCGAGAGGTGACGGATAAGAAAATCCTCGCCGAGCTCGCCGGGGACGTCGAGGAGGAGGAGGACGACGAGCTCGCTCGCGCGCTCGCGCGCAGTCGGAACATGGCCAATAAGGCGGCGCGTTCGGCGCCTGAGGACGTCGTCGCGCAGGTAGCCGCGCGCTGCGCCGCGGACGCGGCCAGGGCGGAGCCGGTGGCGCCGGAGCCGGCGGACGAGTCGCTCGTGTTCACCGACATGTCTGAATTCGTCCAGGGCATCGACGCGAGGCGCGGCGACGAAGACGAAGACGACGAGGACGATGCAGAGGCGAACGAGAT